>Ga0114975_10000627_pt1 | contig 26513 bp, 19 predicted proteins | sample S_130626_EF_Meta_FD_87031 | JGI IMG/M metagenome (GOLD analysis project Ga0114975, IMG submission 87031) | Freshwater microbial communities from Lake Simoncouche, Canada to study carbon cycling - S_130626_EF_MetaG | ecosystem: Environmental > Aquatic > Freshwater > Lake | place: Lake...
CGTGCCGTACCTTGATATCAATCTTGAGTACTACGACCTCGGTATGGAACATCGCGATGCAACTGATGACCAAGTAACTATCGATTCAGCAAATGCAATCTTGAAGCATGGCGTTGGCGTGAAGTGCGCCACCATCACACCAGACGAACAACGTGTTGAAGAGTTCGGCCTGAAGAAGATGTGGAAGTCGCCGAACGGCACCATTCGTAACATTCTCGGTGGCGTAGTTTTCCGTGAGCCAATCATTTGTTCAAACATTCCTCGCCTGGTACCCGGCTGGACTAAACCAATCGTTATTGGTCGTCATGCTCACGGTGACCAGTACAAAGCAACAGACTTTAAAGTTCCTGGTGCTGGCACAGTCACAATGACATACACGCCTGAAGACGGCAGTGAGCCAATGCAGTTCGAAGTTGCCAAGTTCGGTAAAGACGGTGGCGTCACCATGGGCATGTACAACTTCAACGACAGCATCCGCGACTTTGCTCGTGCGTCGCTTCGTTACGGCTTGTCACGTAATTACCCCGTGTACATGAGCACCAAGAACACCATTTTGAAGGCCTACGACGGTCAGTTCAAAGATTTGTTCGAAGAAGTCTTCGTAAACGAGTTCAAAGCTGATTTCGATAAAGCAGGCCTCACGTACGAGCACCGCCTCATTGACGACATGGTTGCATGCGCGATGAAGTGGGAAGGCGGATACCTCTGGGCATGTAAGAACTACGACGGTGACGTGCAGTCAGACACAGTGGCGCAAGGTTTCGGCTCGCTAGGTCTCATGACATCAGTCTTGATGACACCAGATGGCCGCACTGTTGAAGCTGAAGCTGCACACGGAACAGTGACTCGTCACTATCGCGAACACCAGAAGGGCAACAAGACCTCAACGAACCCTGTTGCATCGATCTATGCATGGACCGGTGGCCTTAAGCACCGCGGCAAGCTTGACAACAACCCGAAACTTCTTGAATTTGCTGAACTTCTCGAGCGTGTCTGTGTAGAAACTATTGAAGCTGGCGAAATGACAAAGGATCTTTCAATTCTCATTTCAAAAGATGCTCCATGGTTGACAACTGAAGACTTCCTCGAAGCTCTGGATCGTCGCCTTCAAGCAAAGATGGCCTAATCGTCATGCGCGCTGTAGTCCTTCGTTCGCACGGAGGGCCAGACGTTCTCCAATTTGAAGATGTTGCATCGCCAATCATTGGTGAACAAGACATCTTGGTCACTGTTGCTGCAACTGCGCTGAACCGTGCAGATCTTCTACAACGGATGGGTTTCTACCCGAATCCGTTTCCCAGCGGACCTGAGATTCCTGGTCTCGAATTTGCTGGCACAGTTGCTGCAATTGGTGAGAAAGTCACCGCATGGTCCGTTGGTGATCGCGTGATGGGTATTACTAGCGGTGGCGCTTATGCAGAGCAGCTTGCTATTCATGAACGCCAAGCAATGGCTGTGCCTTCAGATTTGTCGCTTCAGGATGCTGCAGGAATCCCTGAAGTATTCATTACTGCGTGGGACGCGCTCGTTGTGCAAGGTGGACTCACGTCCGGCCGTTGGGCCATGGTGCACGCAGGTGCGTCTGGCGTGGGAACTGCTGCAATACAAATCTGTAAGGCCATCGGTGCACGCATTGTTGTTACGTGTTCGGGCGGAAAAGTAGAAGCGTGCCGCACATTGGGTGCAGATGTCGTAGTCGATTACGGAACGCAAGACTTCGTTGCTGAAGTTGCTACTGCAACTGGTGGTGTTGGAGTGGATGTCATCCTCGATGTCATCGGTGGCGACTATGTCGAACGAAATATTGCGTCTCTTGCGGTGAAGGGCCACATCATCCAAGTTGGCGTTATGGCTGGCAAGCCGGTTCCTCTGAATATCGGATTGCTGCTCGGTAAGCGTGCATCAATAACAGGAACTGTGCTGCGGGCGCGGCCTCTTGAAGAAAAGATTGCAATCAGTCAGCGATTTGCATCAGAAATGTTGCCGTTGTTTTCAACTGGTCAGATGAAGCCAGTAATCGATTCTGTGTATGCATTCCCAGATATCGCTTCGGCCCATGAATACATGGCATCCAACGGCAATGTCGGCAAAATCGTAATTACCGTCGCCTGACGGATTCTTTAACGCTTCGCAGCAGGAACGTATGGACGCTCGTCTGGACCGGTGTACCACTGGCGAGGACGGCTGATCTTTTGCTCTTTGTCATTCAACAGTTCTTGCATATGTGTGAGCCAACCAACTGTGCGGGGGATGGCGAACAATACAGTGAACATGTCAACTGGGAAACCAAGTGCCTGATAAATCAGTCCTGAGTAGAAGTCAACGTTCGGGTACAACTTGCGCTTGATGAAATACTCGTCGTTAAGCGCAACTTTTTCAAGTTCGAGAGCGATATCAAGAAGTGGGTTCTTGCCGGTGACTTCAAAGACGTCGTATGCAGCCTTCTTGATGATGGTTGCACGAGGGTCAAAGTTTTTGTAGACGCGATGACCGAAGCCCATCAACTTGCCTTCGCCAGCTTTCACGCTTTCGACGAATGCAGGAACATTCTTGATGTCACCAATTTCGGTAAGCATGCGAACAACTGCTTCGTTGGCGCCACCATGAAGTGGGCCATATAGCGCTGCAGCTGCGGCTGCAGTTGCTGTGTATGGGTCTGAGTTAGCGGAGCTGACAACGCGCATTGCTGTGGTTCCACAGTTTTGCTCGTGGTCTGCATGGAGAATAAACAAAACGTCCATCGCACGAGCAAGGACTGGGTTGACCGTGTAGTCATCACCAATTTTGAACATCATGTTGAGGAAGTTCTCTCCGTATGACAAAGCATTGTTCGGCGATACGAAGGGGAGGCCCTGGCTGAAGCGGTAACACATCGCTGCGATTGTTGGAACCTTTGCGACAAGACGCATTACTTGCTTATCAAAAGATTCCGAATCAAAGATGTCTTTAGCGTCGTCGTAGAAAGTTCCGAGTGCAGCAAGTGCAGAAATGAACATACCCATTGGGTGAGCGTCATAGTGGAATCCGTCAACAAAACGCTTACGCATGTTCTCGTGGATCATTGTGTGATGCGTGACATCAAGTTCCCATTTTTCAAGCTCTTGCGTGGTTGGCAGTTCGCCCTTGATCAATAGGTAGGCCACTTCAAGAAAGGTTGAGCTTTCAGCAAGCTGCTCGATAGGGATTCCGCGATAGCGAAGGATGCCGGCATCTCCGTCGAGGTAAGTGATGGAGGAGGCGCATGAGGCGGTGGACAGGTACGCAGGGTCGTACATGAAAAGGCTTGGGTCTAATTCGCGCAAAGCTGCTGAACTAAAGACTCCGCCTGTGATGGGAACGGTGACTGTTTTTCCGGTTCTGTCATCTGTGATGGTGATTGTGTCAGTCATGTGGGATCTCCTCGACTGTAATTTTTGCGTGCGAGGGCTTTCTCCCCCGCAGACAGGTTAGGCGAACTGGCAGGCTGAAACCCACTCAAACGGGTGAACAGACAACTACAACGGGGTGTTGTCGTGTTTGCGAGAAACTAAACGCTCGCGTTTATCGCGGAGCATGTGAAGCGCTGCACAAATCTCTCGGCGAGTATCTGCTGGGTCAATGACGGCATCTATGTAGCCACGTTCGGCGGCAATGTACGGGTTCAATAATCGGGCTGAATAGTCGGCTTCGAATTCGGCTCGTTCTTCCGGCGTGGCGCGACGTTGCAGAATCGCCGCAGCTTGGCCAGCACCCATTACTGCCAGTTCGGCACATGGCCATGCAAGACACAAGTCATTACCCATCTCTTTTGAGTCCATCACGATGTAGGCACCGCCATATGACTTACGCAGAACAACACAAATACGAGGCACAGTGGCGCGTGCATATGCAAAAACCAATTGCGCGCCATGGCGAATCATGCCGCGCCACTCAAGATCTTTGCCGGGGTAGAAACCCGGGGTGTCGACCAACGTGAGTACGGGAATATTAAAGGCGTCGCAGAACGCCACAAATCGGGCAGCTTTTTGCGAAGCAGGAATATCAAGAGTGCCAGCAAGTGAGATTGGTTGGTTAGCCACAATGCCAATGGGGTAGCCAGCCATGTGCGCAAAAGCGGTGACAACGTTGCTGGCCCACCATGGTTTCATCTCTAAGTAGATGCCGTCATCGGCAATCGATTCGATGACATGCCGAACGTCATAACTACCTGTCGACGTTGTGGGAATCAGATCGCCAGCTTCCGGAGTCAATCTGTCATCGGGATCAGATGTTGACTGAACGGGCGCAAGTTGATCAACGCCGGTTGGTAAGTATTCAAGTAACTCTTCTAACCACGCAGTGGCGGCTTCAAGGTCGGCAACAACAACTGAACTCACACCGGTGTGTCGTGCGTGCGTGCCTGCGCCACCAAGTTCGTCAGTGCTTACATCGATACCTGTGAACTCAACAACCATTGTGGGACCGCTTACAAACGCGTATGCATCTTCTGTCATTACGACAAAGTCGGACAAGCCGAGAAGGAGAGCGGGTCCAGAAACAGCAGGCCCCGTCACAATGCTGATTGTGGGAACAACACCTGAGCAATCAGCAAGCGCCTTTGCTGCTGAACCCCAACCGTGAAGTGCGGCGATGCCTTCAAGAATGTCTGCACCAGATGATTCCATTTGCACAATAAGTGGAATGCCTTTGGTGCGTGCGGTGTCTGCTGCAGTTGCAATGACATAAGAGGCGGCTGCACTGAGCGCGCCTTTATGGAACGAGCCGTCGACTGCGAGCCACACAACATGTCGACCAGTGGACAAAGCCACGACATTGGCTTCAGCGGCTCCGGGAACTTTGTGTTGTAGTTCCACCACCACGTTCTGTGTGTTGGGCTGGCTTGTACTCACTACGTACAGACTAGACAGTGAGCGGGCCAAGGCTTCCCTTGGTGGGTTTTGCGCCGATTTCAATTGAGATGCCTGGCTGTTTCGGACCATGACGGTTCACCATGTCAAACGCTCTGTCACGAACAGCGAGGGTCGCTCTGCTCGGCCGAGGGCGAGGGCGTTGCACCCATCCGACAACGCGCTGAGGTAACTCAGGAACTGGAATGCGCACAAAGTTTCCCTCGAGCCATCCTGGGACAGCACTTGCCGGAACAATTGCAGCACCGAAGCCTTCGAACACGAGCGACGCCATGAGGCGAACACCATCAATTTCTGCTTGTGATTGCAGGGCTACTCCTAGGTTGGCAGCAGCACGATCAATGATTCGACGTTGTGCGGTGCCACGGGGTGCAAGAAGGATTGGATGCAATGACAACTCTTCCAAGCTGATGGTTTTGCGTGTTGCTAGCTCGTGTGATTTCGGCGCAATGAGAAACAGTTCTTCTACGAACATTTCCTTTACATCAAGACTTGAATCAGTAATGGGGAGGTGAACAATTGCTGCATCTATTTCACCGCTTGTGAGTCGCGAAATCAGCGAGCTTGTACCGCCTTCAACAACTGTGGTGTGAACGCCAGGATGGTGACGCTGCAACGACGCCAAGAGTGAAGGCATCAACCATCGCGCAGTGGTGCCGATACTTCCGATGCGACATTCACCAGTGGTAGATGAACCAAGTGAATGAATGTCGGCGTCAATGTCCTCCATCTCATGCAATATGCGACGGGCCCGAATAGCGACCATGTCGCCTTCGTCTGTCAGCACCCCAGTCGCTCGGTCAATAAGCGACGTTCCGAGTTCTTTCTCAAGACGGCCGATGTGGGCAGAGACATTGGATTGGACTGTGTCAAGAGCTTTGGCGGCGGCAGAAAAGGTGCCGTGGTCGGAGATGGCCACCAAACTCTGCAATTGCTTGATTTCCATGGGGGAGACCTCGTTTCTGGCTCCCAGTGAGCCCATCACTAAAAACGATAGCAACTATCGCCCCGTTCAACTTGAATGATGGTCCGGTCTCGTGCATACTTTCACTAACAGATCGCGCCGGACATGCCCCCCATAGTCCGGCCGAAAGAACCCAACAAAATGATCCCCCCCGATCATGGGTTTCGGTTGAGAGGCCCCGCTTATGCGGGGTCTTTCCCATTTCTGGGGTTATGTCGTCACACGGTCGTGTTTTGCTGGCATAACCTTCGCTCGTGGCACATGCAGCATTCTTTGATCTTGACAGAACAATCTTGTCTGGCGCATCTGCACATGTTGTCAGCAGAGTTCTTCGCGAAACAGGAATAGTGACCCGCACAATTCCAGGCGAGTCGTTGATGTATTCAATCTTCGAAACATTTGGTGAGAATTTGCCGTCAATGGTTTTGGGTCGTCAAGCGGTACTTGCAATGCGGGGACATCGTCGCGATGAAGTGCGCGAAGCTGCGCGAATCGCTGCCCCCGACTTAGTGGCGATGGTGCAGCCCTATGCACAAAAAGTAATTGATTCGCATCGTGCTGAAGGCCGCAGAGTTGTGTTGGCAACTACTACACCACGCGACTTGATTGAACCATTTGCAGAGCTCATGGGGTTTGACGCAGTAATTGCAACAACGTATGGAGTTGATCACGACGGTATCTACACCGGAGAACTTGACGGTACGTATGTGTGGTCACGCGACAAGCGCGATGCTGTACGAGCGTGGTCACAAGAGAATGATGTTGATCTATCCGGTTCGTACGCATACAGCGACAGTGTTTTTGATGAGCCATTGCTCGCTGCTGTTGGGTTTCCTCATTGTGTGAACCCTGATTGGCGCCTTCGACTCATGGCCGCTGCTCGTCGCTGGCCAGTGATGCATCTTGATGTTCCTCACGGCGTGGCAAAAGTTCCAGTCATTGGCTTGGAAGCACAGCAGTTATTGATGAAGTTTGCACGTCCTGAAGTGTTTCCGTATGCACGATTCACAATCACAGGTACGGAGAACATTCCGAAAGATAGTGCGGCGATTCTGTGCGGAAACCACCGTAGTTATTTCGATATTGCTGCTGTTTCGCTTGCTGTTGCAAAGACTGGCCGTGCTGTCCGTTTCTTGGGCAAGAAAGAAGTGTTTGATGCGCCAGTCATCGGGCCAATTGCATCTGCTCTTGGTGGCATTCGCGTTGAGCGAGGCACGGGAAGCGATGAGCCGCTACTTGCAGCGACAGAACTGATTAATGCCGGAGATCTTGTTGCGTTAATGCCGCAGGGAACTATTCCACGTGGACATGCTTTTTTTGATCCGATTCTGAAGGGTCGATGGGGCGCAGCGAAACTTGCTGCGGCCACACGCGCGCCTGTTATTCCTATCGGAATCTGGGGAACTGAAAAAGTGTGGCCACGTAATGCCAAGCTTCCGAACATCACCAATGTCACGTCACCGCCAGAAGTAATCATTGTGGTGGGAAAGCCTGTCTACCTGAGCTACTCAGACCCCGATGCAGATACCGCTGCAATCATGACTGCAATTAGCGCGTTGCTTCCACCAGAGGGGCGCGAGTATTACGAACCGACAGAGGATGAACTGCGACGTTCATATCCGTCGAATTATGCAGGTGACCCAAACGCCGAAGATGATCGACGTCCGGGAACCGACTAATTACTTCTGAGCTGCAACTTTTGCGCGCACGATGTTCAACGCTGATCCAGCTTTGAACCATTCCACTTGCTCTGGGCTAAATGTGTGTTTTGCTTCGAACTCAACAGTTGTGCCATCGGCTTTGGTGATTGAGCACTTGACTGGCTGATCAGGCACTGGAGGCAAGTTATGCACATTGATGCGATCTGTCTCTTCGATTAGGTCGTACGTCTTCGGATCAGTAAATGTAAGCGGTACAAGACCCTGCTTCTTCAAGTTGGTCTCGTGAATTCGAGCGAATGAGCGGGCAAAGATGACAACGCCGCCACGGAAGCGGGGTTCCATTGCAGCGTGTTCGCGTGATGATCCTTCTCCGTAGTTCTGGTCACCAATTGCACACCACTGCACGCCGGATTCTCCGTAGTGCTTTGCGATATCTGGGTAGCTGCGGCGTGAACCGTCGATGGTGTCAAGACCTTCGCCCACTGCGCCGCCAAATGCATTGACTGCTCCGATGAACAAGTTGCCAGAGATGTTCTCTAAGTGACCGCGGTATGTAAGCCACTTGCCAGCTGCAGAAATGTGGTCGGTGGTGCACTTGCCTTGAGCCTTCATCAGAACTGGAAGACCGATGTAGTCCTTTCCGTTCCATGCGGTGAAAGGTTGAAGCAATTGCAAGCGATCACTAGTCGGGCTGACAGCGACGGTGACGCCGCTTCCGTCTGCTGGTGGAGCAGTGAAGGTGTCTTCGCCTTCGTTGTAACCATTTGCAGGAAGAATGTCGCCACGAGGAGCATCAAGCTTTACTTCAGAACCGTCTGGTGCTGTGATGGTGTCAACGCTTGGGTCAAAGTCGAGACGACCAGATAACGCAATTGCCATAACAGTGTCAGGGCTTGTCACGAATGACAACGTGTTTGCGGAACCATCAGCACGCTTCGGGAAGTTGCGGTTGAATGAGTTCACAATGCTGTTTGGCTTAGCTGTTTTGTCGGCTGCGCGTTCCCATTGACCAATGCAAGGTCCGCAGGCATTGGCAAGAACCGTGGCACCAACTGCTTCAAGATCGGCGAGCAATCCATCACGTTCAATAGTTGCGCGGATTTGTTCACTTCCCGGTGAGATGAGAAGTTCGACTTTCGCTTTCAGTCCTTTTGCAGCAGCTTGACGAGCAATAGACGCAGCACGAGTGATGTCTTCATACGACGAGTTGGTGCAAGAACCAATAAGCGTTGCTGAAACCTCAAGTGGCCAGTCGTTTTCGCGAGCAGCTTTACCAACGCCGTTTGCGCCAATTTTGTGGGCACGGTCAGGGGAGTGAGGGCCGTTGATAAGCGGCGTCAATGCATCGAGATTGATTTCAACCACTTGGTCATACTGCGCACCAGCATCAGGGCGAAGATCAGAAGCAACCTTGTCAGCTGCTGCTGCAATGTCTGCGCGGCCGGTTGCTGACAAATACGCCGACATGTTTGCGTCGTATCCGAATACTGAACAGGTTGCACCAATCTCGGCACCCATGTTGCAAATAGTTGCTTTTCCTGTTGCAGAAATGCTGTCCGCGCCTTCACCGAAGTACTCAACGATTGCGCCAGTTCCGCCTTCAACGGTGAGTTGACGAGCGACTTCAAGAATTACGTCTTTCGGACTTGACCAACCAGACAATGTTCCGGTGAGTTTGATGCCGATGACTTTTGGCCAACGAACATTGAAAGGGAATCCGGTCATCACGTCAACCGCGTCTGCGCCACCAACACCGATGGCCACCATTCCGAGTCCACCAGCATTTGGTGTGTGGCTGTCTGTACCAATCATCATTCCGCCAGGGAATGCGTAATGCTCAAGAACAACTTGGTGAATAATTCCGCTGCCTGGACCCCAGAAACCTACGCCGTACTTTGCGCTGACCGAACGCAAGAAGTCGTAGACCTCGCGGTTCACATCGTTTGCGTCACGAAGGTCAAGCTTTGCGCCAGTCTTTGCGAGAATCAGGTGATCGCAATGCACTGTTGATGGCACAAGTGTTTGTGGCAAGCCTGCAGTCATGAATTGCAACAACGCCATCTGTGCGGTTGCGTCTTGCATCGCAACACGGTCTGGGTTGAAGTCTGCGTAACTGCGACCGCGTTCCATCTCTTGTGTCTTTGGATCAACAAGGTGGTTAATCAGAATCTTTTCTGCCAATGTCAGTGGACGACCAAGGCGTTCACGACCAAGTGCTGCATTTGCAGGAAGCGTTGCGTACACCGCGTTCACGAGAGAAATAGGAGTGCCGGCTGAAACAGTCATAGTGGGCCTTTCACAGGGCAAGAAACATGTACTTGCGTTTTGTCTTGATGTATACAACTATAATACAAGTGCGCACCATTCGCTATCACCAAATCGCTGAAGAGCTCAAAGGCCGTGTGATGTCCGGTGCCTACGCCGCAGGTCGGTTACTGCCGAGTGAATCAGACATGTCGGCAGAGTTTTCCGTCAGCCGTGTCACCATTCGAAAAGCATTGGAAGTGTTGCGCGACAGTGGGTTAGTTGATGCCCGCCAAGGTTTCGGGTGGTTCGTTGCTGGCGAAACCGTGCGTCAGCCGCTTGCGCGCCTCGCAACCATCGAAGACCAAATGCGTGCGTCTGGCATGACTCCGCAACGACAGGTTTTGGAATTCGCTTTTGAAAAAGCGCCGGCAGATGTCGCGAAGGCCTTGGGTACCCCACAGGTGTTGCGAGTTCGTCGTGTCAATCTTGCTGATGGAGAACCATTTGCAATTGTCACAGTGTGGTGTGCAGCGGAACTTGGTCAACATTTGTCTCGTGCCGATGTTGAACGCTCGCCGTTCTATGAACTGCTTGATATTCCATTTGCGGGTGCAACGCAAACAATAGGAGCAGATGCTGCAACACAAGACGAAGCAACATTGCTAAAAGTTCCGGTTGGTTCACCCGTATTGCGTTGTCAACGAACCACTCAAAGTGTTGACGGTAAGACGGTGCTCGTGTCGCGACACGTGTTTCCTGCTCACCGAACTGAATTTGTTGTTGACTTGCCGTTTGTTGAGCAATCAATTGCCCCAAGCGGAATACGCCTTGTGGATTAGGCGAACTGTTTCGCCCAGCCTTGTGCGTCTTTTGTAAGACCCTCACGAATTGCATCAAGAACTCCGGCACGCAGTCGTTTTTTGCTCGCGGCATGAGCCCCGGCGTTTAGTGCTGTTGTTGACTTTGCAAAAGCGATAGCTGTTGGCATTAAATCGGCTTCATCAACCACGAGGTCAAGGAATCCAGTTTCTACAGCGTTGTCGGGTGTGAACACTTCAGCCAATAGAACTGAACGAGTCAGAGCCGCAGGTGTTACGCGTTGACGGAGAATTTCAATTGTCGAATAGGGCATTGTCATACCGATCGCAACTTCGTTCGCTGTGTATCTGTAGTTGCCTTTGATGCCGATGCGGTAATCAGAGCTAAGAAGGATGAACACACCCATGGCTATTGCATGACCGCCGCAGGCAATGACGACTGGAGTGGGGAACCCGAGAAGGCGAATAGCCAACTCAAGTCCACCGTTCAACATGTCAACTGCACCTTGGCCGCCTGCAGCAAGAGTCTTTAAATCAAAACCTGCTGAAAGTATTCCTGCACGCCCAGTGAGAACAACGGGAACACCAGCAGCCTCGGCCTGGTCGAGAGCTGCGTGAATTTCCGTTTGTAAGGCAGATGACATTGCATTTGCTTTACCGTCATCCATAGTGATGACAGCGACGCCATCGGTCAGCGCGTACGTGACCAACGTGCCCATGGTGTTACCACTTATCCCAGTGAAGAACTTTGCTAAGAGGCTCGCGCTTTGCAGGCTTGAAATCAGTTCCGATTGTGTACGCAATTGGGAAGAGTCCGCCTTGTGTCACTTTCTCGTACGGAATTCCGAGAAGCTCTGCGGCTTCTTTTTCACCCTCATTCATGAGGTGAATGGTGGTCCATGCTGAACCCATTGCGCGCTCGCGCAATGCAAGCATGAAGCTCCATACGGCAGGAAGCAATGAGCCCCATGCGCCAGCACCAGCAAATGCTGGCAGGTTGTCAAGACGACCATCGATGCAAGGAATCATGAGCATCGGTGCTTTTTCAAAATTGTCAGCGAGGTAACCAGCTGAGTCACGTACAAGATCCATGCGTTCTCCGCGTGAGTCACCAGCTGCGAATTCACGGCCTGGCATGTTTGCGTATAGTGCCCAGTTCTTGCGATAGATGTCAGCGAGAGCCTTTTTCTTTGCAGCGTCTTCAACAATGATCCAATGCCAGCCCTGGCTGTTTGAACCGGTTGGGGCCTGGAGAGCAATCTCTAGGCACTCTTCAACAATGGCGCGTTCTACGGGCTTGTCAAAATCGAGGCGCTTGCGCACACTGCGGGTTGTTTTGAGGACTTCATCGGCTGAAAGGTTTAAATGCATAGATCGCATTCTGCCACGCGCCGAATAACAAATGACCAGCCGAGGCATGGCAAACTTGTCCAATGAGCGACAGAGTCACAATCTCCATATCCGACGGCATTGCCGATGTACGTTTCAACCGTCCCGATAAGCGCAACGCCCTTGATGGCGAGCAGTTTCAGGCCATCGTTGATGCGGGTGAGTCACTGAAGACCAACAAGAAAATTCGTGTTGTTGTGTTGTCGGGCGAAGGTGCTTCTTTCTGTGCGGGCCTTGACCTTGCCTCGATGGGCGCTATGGCTGGCGGCGGCGATCGCAGCACGCAAGAAAAGCAACCATCAGCTTCTGACATGGAAGAGGGCCGCATCACGCACCTCGGTCAGCAATCTGCTTGGGTGTGGCAGGAAGTGCTGGTGCCGGTCATTGCAGCAGTGCACGGACACGCTCTTGGTGGCGGTTGTCAAATTGCGCTTGGTGCAGATATTCGCTTCGCTCATCCCGATACAAAGTTCAGCGTGCGCGAAACCTATTGGGGTCTAGTACCTGACATGGCAGGCACGGTGCTTCTTCAGGGTCTTGTCCGTCCAGACATCATGAAAGACATCGTGATGTCAGCTCGAATCTTTGATGGTCGTGAAGCACATGAAATTGGTGTTGTCACTCGTTTGTCTGACACCCCTCGCGAAGATGCCTTTGCCTATGCAGCAGAGATCTGTAAGCGCAGCCCTGACGCGGTGCGAGGAGCTAAGGAATTGCTCAACCGCATGACATTGGATTTCGCTGCTGCTCAGTTCGCAGCCGAGCGACGCATCATTGGCAGCCTTGTTGGTGGTCATAACCAGCGTGAATCGGTGATGAGCGACTTCGAAAAGCGCGCTCCTGCCTATATCGACGCCAAGTAAGCCAATATTCCCTTGGTGAGGGGCCGTCTGCCTCGGTAGTCTTAACTCTGCTCGGGCCAGCGTTGTCCCGGGAGAACACATTTTGATTCTCCGCCGTGCTTGCACGGTTCCTGTAAGGACTAAACGCTTATGAACCCAGATCTCCCGCTTGCCCACGGCTTGTATGACCCACGTTTCGAACACGATGCCTGTGGTGTTTCTTTTGTGGCGAACATCAAGGGTGTACGCAGTCGCGAGATAGTGACGCTTGGTATCACGGCCTTGTGCAACATGGAACACCGTGGTGCAACAGGTGCTGAAGCCGAAACAGGTGACGGTGCAGGAATCTTGATTCAAGTTCCTGATGCGTTCTTGCGTGCGGTAGTTGATTTTTCACTTCCAGTAGCTGGCGCCTATGCAGCCGGCTTGGTGTTTTTACCTTCTGATCCAGCACGTGCCGCAACAGCTGTTGCAACGGTTGAGAAGATCATGACTGAAGAAGGTCTTCGTCCACTTGGTTGGCGTGATGTTCCCATCAACCCAGATTGTCTCGGTGCATCTGCCCGCGCAATGATGCCGATCATTCGCCAGTTCTTTGTTGATGACCCGGCCGGCGCACAGGGAATTGACATTGATCGCAAGATTTTTGTTCCACGTAAGCGCATTGAGTCCGCTCTTGTCGGCGACATGCGTACGTACTTTTCATCGTTGTCATCGCGCACGCTGGTGTACAAAGGCATGTTCACGACTCCTCAACTTGGAGATTTCTTTCCTGACTTGTGGGATGACCGCATGGAATCCTGCCTCGCGATGGTGCACAGTCGATTTTCTACAAACACGTTCCCGTCTTGGCCGCTTGCGCATCCGTACCGGTACATCGCCCACAACGGCGAAATCAACACAGTGCAAGGCAACCGCAACTGGATGGCCACGCGCGAAGCATTGCTTGATAGCGACATGATTCCTGGGCTCGAGCGTGCTTTCCCAATTTGCTCACCAAACATGAGCGACTCTGCAAGTTTTGACGAAGTGCTTGAACTGTTGCACCTGTCAGGCCGCTCACTGCCACATGCATTGTTGATGATGATTCCAGAGGCTTGGGAAAACAACACCAGCATGGACCCAGCACGGCGTGCTTTTTATCGCTTCCATTCCTCGTTGATGGAACCATGGGATGGCCCAGCGGACGTGGCATTCACAGACGGCACATTGATTGGTGCAGTTCTTGACCGCAACGGATTACGCCCGGGTCGCTATTGGGTCACAAACGACGACCTTGTTGTACTTGCATCTGAAGCTGGCGTTCTTGATATCGAACCATCGCGCGTTATCCGCAAGGGCCGTTTGCAGCCAGGAAAGATGTTCCTTGTTGACACATCACTTGGTCGAATCGTCGACGACGAAGAGATCAAAACTGAATTGGCTGCGCAGCACCCGTACGAGCAGTGGTTGACAGAAGGTCTCACTGAACTGTCGTCGTTGCCAACTCGTGAACATGTGGTCTACAGCAATGACAGTGTGATGCGACGTCAACAAATGTTTGGTTACACAGAAGAAGAACTCAAAGTCATTCTTGGTCCTACGGCTCGAACCGGAACTGAGCCACTTGGTTCTATGGGAACAGATACTCCGATAGCCGTTCTGTCAGACCGCTCGCGGTTGTTGTTTGATTACTTCCAGCAGTTATTCGCGCAAGTAACGAACCCGCCACTCGATGCGATTCGTGAAGAAGTGGTTACTGCAATCGGCACAAGCGTTGGGCCGGAAGCAAATCTGTTGGCTCCTGGCCCAGATAGCTGTCGCCAGCTCGTTCTGCCGTTCCCAATTATTGACAACGATGATCTCGCAAAGATCATTCACATCAATGATGACAATACGCACGCACATCTTGCTGCGGTAGTGATTAGTGGTTTGTATCGCGTTGCCGACGGTGGGGCTGGCTTGCGGTCAGCGCTTGATGATGTTCGTGCAGAAGTAACTGAAGCAATCATTAATGGTGCACGCATCATTGTGTTGTCAGATCGCAACTCAGATGAAGTGTTCGCGCCGATTCCGTCGTTGTTGCTCACAAGTGCTGTACATCACCACCTCATTCGTGAAAAGCGTCGTACACAAGTTGGTTTGGTCGTTGAATGTGGTGATGCTCGCGAAGTGCATCACATGGCGTTATTGGTCGGCTTTGGTGCTGGTGCAATTAACCCGTACCTTGCGTTTGAGACCGTGGAAAACATCATCTCGAACGACATGTACTTGCTCGGGTCAATGGATCCGTTGAAGGCCATAAAGAACTACATCAAGGCATCCGGCAAGGGCGTCTTGAAGGTGATGTCGAAGATGGGTGTATCAACAGTTGCCTCGTACACCGGCGCACAGATTTTTGAAGCAATTGGTTTATCTACAGAATTGGTTAACGAATTCTTTACAGGAACTGTGTCGCGTTTGGGCGGCATTGGTCTTGATGAAATTGCCGCCGAAGTTGCAACACGTCATGCATTGGCGCACCCAACACGTCCTGACCTTCGTTCGCATCGTCGAATTGAACTGGGTGGCGAATACCAGTGGCGTCGCGAAGGGGAATACCACCTCTTTAACCCAGAGACTGTGTATCGCTTGCAGCATGCAACGCGTGCAGGTCGTTACGACGTATTCAAGCAATACTCACGTGACGTTGATGACCAGTCGGAACGTCTTGCAACATTGCGCGGATTGTTTCACCTGCGCACGGCCGACCGTCCGTCAATCTCTATCGATGAAGTAGAGCCAGTGTCAGAGATCGTGAAGCGTTTCTCAACTGGTGCAATGAGTTACGGCTCAATTTCTGCTGAGGCACACGAGAACCTCGCAATTGCAATGAACCGTTTAGGTGCAAAGAGCAACACCGGTGAAGGTGGAGAAGACCCAGAGCGGTTTCTTCCTATGGCTAACGGCGACTCAAAGCGTTCATCAATTAAGCAAGTGGCTTCTGGTCGCTTTGGTGTCACTAGCGAATATTTGGTGAATGCCGATGACTTGCAGATCAAAATGGCACAGGGCGCAAAGCCCGGTGAGGGTGGACAATTGCCTGGCTACAAGGTGAACCCAGCCGTTGCAAAGACGCGTCACTCGACTCCTGGGGTTGGACTCATCAGTCCGCCTCCTCACCACGACATTTATTCCATTGAAGACTTGAAGCAATTGATTCATGACTTGAAGAACGCGAACCCAATGGCACGCGTTCATGTGAAGTTGGTTGCCGAAGTTGGAATCGGCACAGTTGCAGCTGGCGTCAGTAAAGCAAAAGCAGACGTTGTGTTGATCTCTGGTCATGACGGGGGAACTGGTGCATCACCATTGACTTCGTTGAAGCATGCAGGCGCCCCATGGGAACTTGGTCTTGCAGAAGCACAACAAACACTGATGTTGAACGGCCTGCGCGACCGAATTGTGGTGCAGGCAGACGGACAGATGAAAACTGGTCGTGATGTAATCATTGCAACACTGCTCGGCGCTGAAGAGTTCGGTTTCGCTACGGCTCCACTAGTGGTGAGCGGGTGCATCATGATGCGTGCGTGCCATTTGGATACGTGCCCAGTCGGAATCGCAACGCAGAACCCTGAATTGCGCAAGCGGTTTAATGGCCAGCCTGAATTTGTCATTAACTTCTTTGAATACATTGCAGAAGAAGTTCGTGAGTATTTGGCCGAACTTGGTTTCCGCACACTGAAAGAAGCAGTGGGTCACGTAGAACTCATTGATGCTGAGAAGGCTGTGAATCATTGGAAGGCTCAGGGACTTGATATTTCTCCGATGCTCATGGTTCCACAGAATCCGTATTCGTCAACTCCATACATGTCAGTCGCACAAGATCATGGTTTGGCAGATGCTCTTGATAATCAGTTGATTACATTGTCAATGGCCGCTCTGGCTGATGCGACTCCTGTGTCTATTTCATTGCCAATTCGCAACGTCAACCGAACGGTCGGAACAATGCTCGGCTATGAGATCACAAAGAAGTGGGGGGGCGAGGGCTTGCCAGACGGCACCATCACTATCAACTTCACCGGTTCTGCTGGTCAAAGTTTCGGAGCATTCGTACCATCAGGTGTCGACATGCGTCTCGAAGGTGACAGCAATGACTATTTGGGCAAGGGACTTTCTGGTGGTCGTATTGTGTTGCGCCCACACCGTGATTCTCCATTCGTGGCTGAAGACAATGTGATTGCGGGCAACGTCATTGGTTACGGCGCAACTGCTGGCGAAATATTTATTCGCGGCATGGTGGGTGAGCGTTTCTGTGTTCGTAACTCTGGAGCAACTGCGGTTGTCGAAGGTGTCGGTGACCATGGTTGTGAGTACATGACAGGTGGCAACGTTGTTGTTCTCGGCGCAACTGGCCGCAACTTCGCGGCTGGAATGTCGGGCGGTATCGCGTATGTCTATGACCCGAAGAATGAGTTCTCTGGAAAAGTGAACTATGAGATGGTGGAACTTGAGACCGTCGAAGGCATTGATGCCGAATGGTTGCGTACAACAATTGCGCGCCACTTGGAATTCACTGGTTCAGCAGTCGCAGAGCGAGTCTTGAATGACTTTGCCAGTGAAGTCACACATTTCCGCAAGGTAATGCCACGCGACTACAAATTGGTTCTCTCTGTTATGGCGTCGGCTAAAGCTGATGGCCTGACAGAACAAGAAACGTCCGATCGAGTGATGGAGGCTGCCCGTGGGTGAGACAACAGGATTTCTAAAGTGGGGTCGCAGTGGACCAACACGTCGACCAGTGGAACTTCGTTTGAAGGACTGGAAAGAGGTGTACGAACCTTTTGATAGCGAGATTCTCAAGAGCCAAGCTGGCCGTTGTATGGACTGCGGTATTCCGTTTTGCAATAACGGATGTCCGCTCGGCAACCTGATTCCTGACTGGAACGATTTGGTCTATCGCGAACATTGGCAGGATGCCATTGAGCGTCTACATGCCACAAACAACTTTCCCGAATTCACAGGTCGTCTCTGTCCTGCGCCGTGCGAATCAGCATGTGTGCTTGGCATCAACCAAGACCCGGTGAACATCAAACAAGTTGAAGTTTCAATTATTGATCGTGCATGGGCTGAAGGTTGGGTAACTCCACAGATTCCTTCATTGCAGACAGGAAAACGTATTGCTGTTATCGGTAGTGGGCCTGCAGGTCTTGCAACTGCGCAACAGTTGACTCGTGCCGGACACTCTGTCGTTGTGCTTGAACGTGCTGACCGTATTGGTGGCCTTCTGCGCTACGGAATTCCTGAGTTCAAGATGGAAAAGAGTCACCTTGACCGTCGCCTCGAGCAGATGCGTGAAGAAGGAACTGAGTTCCGCACAAATGCAGATGTCGGCGGCTCTGTTGATATGGAAATCCTCCGTGCATCGCACGACGCAATTGTTCTTGCATGTGGCGCAACGTCTTGGCGTGACCTCCCGATTCCTGGTCGTGAACTTCATGGCGTGTATCAGGCAATGGAATATCTACCGATTGCAAACAAAGTGCAAGAAGGCGATTCAACAACTTTTGACATCGATGCAAAGGGAAAGAACGTGGTCATCATTGGCGGCGGCGACACAGGAGCTGACTGTTTAGGAACTGCACTTCGTCAAGGCGCACAGCAAGTGATTCAACTTGAGATCATGGCTCGACCTCCAGAGACTCGCTCTGCGGGCAATCCGTGGCCGCAGTACAACATGATTTATCGCACATCGTCGGCTCATGAAGAGGGTGGCGAGCGGATCTTTAGTGTGAACACCGAACGGTTTGTTGACGACGGAAATGGAAACGTACGCGCGTTGTTGATTCACGAAGTGGAGATGGTCGAAGGCCGATTCGTAAAGAAGGAAGGAACCGATTCCGAGATTCCGGCTGACCTTGTATTTCTTGCAATGGGATTTGTTGGTCCTGACAAAGGCTCATGGCTTGATCAGTTAGGCGTCAACCTAGATGAACGCGGCAATATCGCCCGCGACAACGAATACCAGACGAACGTTCCGGGCATCTTTGTGGCCGGTGACATGGGTCGAGGTCAGAGCCTCATTGTGTGGGCTATTGCTGAAGGGCGTGCGTGTGCAGCTGGCGTCGATTCATACCTCATGGGTGAAACGTCGTTGCCATCACCGATACTTCCTACTGCTCGTCCCTTGATGTGACAACGGTGGCCTCGAAGCGTCACCCTTTAGGTGCTCTCAGGCTCTACTGTTGTTCTCTGTGTTAAGAAACCGCCTCAATCCGAGATCAAAGTCCACGTCGCTGGCGTTGGTATTTGTCATGGTTTCTGGTTTTGGTTTTGCCTCATGCGGTGGAGACACATTGGGAGTCGCAACCACAGTCGTGAATGTGACCCCTACTAACTTTGCAACCATTCCACCGGTGGTTAGTACGTTGCCTGGTCCAAGCACCACATTGCCGTCTAATGCGGTTGGCACCGAAACGGTGTACACGGTTGTTGCAGGCGATTCTCCACTCGCCGTTGCCAATAAGTTCGGTATTTCACTGACAACGTTGTTGGCGTACAACGCAATGGTCAGCCCAGCGCAGTTTCCATATCCCGGTCAGACATTGAAAATTCCACCACAAGCGGTTGTTGCCCCTGTTGATCCGAATGCGACACCAGCAAATCCAGCTGCTCCGGGAGCTACTAATGCACCAGCGGCTCCTGTTGGTCCTGGTTGTGGCACTCGACCTGCAGGCACGTACGCAATTGCGAAGAACGACTCCTTTTACAAGATTCAGAAAAATTTCTGCGTCTCGCTTGGTGCGCTATTGACTGCAAACAATTGGCCAGACAGCAGCCAAATTTTGCTGCCAGGTCAAGTAATCAATATTCCTGCCGCTGGCAGTTAATGCGTAGTGTTGCGCTTGCGTCGTGCGTGACGCTCTGTCGCATGAACAATTAGTTCGTCGATGAGGTCTGGATATTCCAGGCCTGACGCAGCCCACAGTTTCGGGTACATCGAGATTGGTGTGAAACCAGGAATTGTGTTTATTTCATTGCACAAGAACCCGCGACCATTTTCCTCGAAGAAAAAATCAACGCGTGCCATGCCTTCACAATGAAGGGCCTCGTATGCAGCAATTGCCAATGCACGAATGGTGTCGGATTGTTCTGGGGTGAGGCGTGCAGGAATGTTCAGAGTTGCAGCATCTGTGACGTACTTGTCTTCGTAGTCGTAAAAGTCATTTCCCGGTGTAATTTCACCGGCAACTGACGCGCGAGGAGAGCGATTACCAATAACTGCAACTTCAATTTCTCTGCCGACGATTGCTTCCTCGCACACAATCCATTGGTCGTAGGAAGCAGCAAGTTCTATTGCTGCACGGAGTTCATGTAGGTCGTGCGCTTTTGAAACACCAACGGAGGATCCCATATTGGCTGGCTTTACAAACATGGGAAAGCCAAGAGAAAGCACAACGTCGTTCAAGCTGTCAGGCGTGACTGTGTCTTCGCGCAATGTGGCATGTCGCGCTTGTGGAATTCTGGCCTGAGCAAAAATTGATTTTGACACGCCTTTATCCATGGCAACTGCGCTGGCTAGAACTGCGCTACCGACATAGGGAAGATCAAGAATTTCGAGGAGTCCCTGGATAGTTCCGTCTTCGCCGAGTGGGCCATGAAGTAACGGCATCACAACGACGGGGCCAGATTCTGCCAACAGGGAAAGAACTGTTGAAGTTGTCTCTGTTCCTGCAGCAATCAAATGAGTTGGTACGGATGCGGGGTCAACACCGCCATTCGACAATTCGGCCATGTCAGGCAGGTGCCATTTTCCGTCACGGGCAATGCCAATGGGTACCGTGCGATACGTGTGTGGATTTGCGGCACGAAGAACATGAGCAGCAGTCACACAACTCACGTCGTGTTCTGCTGATTGCCCACCAAAAATAACCACGAGGGTGGTGCGCCGGTCGGTGGTGTCCATCGGTAAGACGGTACTCGCCACTAGGGTCGTTCCATGCTCATCACCGCCTCTGAAGTGGCTTTCGTTGCTCACGGAACGCTTGTGGGGCTTGATTGCGAGGCTTCGGGTATTGCTTTTGATTCTCGAGCCCTGCGCCTTGGTCAGGCGTTTGTGGCTTTAGGGGGCGAAGCAGATGGTCATGATTTTCTGCAAGCAGCTTCCATTGCTGGTGCACCTTTTGCCATTGTGCAACGAGGAAGATCTATCGATGCTTTGACCTGTGTTGAAGTTGATGATTGTGAAGCAGCTTTAACTGCGCTTGGACGCCATTGTCGAGAACGTCTTTCTGGCTCGACTAACGGTCGTGTCATTGGAATTACGGGCTCGGTCGGAAAGACCAGCACGAAAGATTTGGTTCTTGCTGTTTTGCGATCACAGTATGCAAATGCACACGCCCCAGAAAAGTCGTTGAACAATGACATTGGGGTTCCTGTCACCATTATCAATGCACCTGATTCATGTGACGCACTGGTACTCGAAATGGGAATGCGTGGTCTCGGAGAAATTTCCAGATTGTGCGATGTGGGTCATCCGCAGATTGGTGTGATTACTGAGGTCGGCGATGCACACAGTGAGAGAGTCGGTGGAATTGAGGGAGTGGTTCGCGCCAAAGCTGAACTTGTCCAAGCCCTCCCAGCGTCGGGAGTTGCGATTGTTAATTCAGACTCTGTGAATGCGATGAAAACCGTGCATGGAATATCGGCGCGAGTGATGACCTTTGGGTCATCTGCAACTGCCGCCGTGAGATGGGAGATTGTCTCCTCGGATGAGCGGGGGTGTTGTGTGGTGCGCTTTACCGCGGGTGATGAAAGTGCGGTGGGAGTTGTTCCACTTCCCGGAATTCACATGGCTTCGAATGCTGCTTCGGCAGTTGCGGTTGGCATCACATGTGGAATTGGACTTACACAGTGTGTTGAGGCTTTATTGAATGCGCAAAGCGCAAGCCAACGAATGCAGTGGGTTACTGGTCGTAATGGAATACGCATCCTTGATGATTCCTATAACGCAAACCCGATATCGGTAGCAGCTGCATTGCGAACTGTGGCAGAAAATCCAGCCAAGAAAAGATATGCGGTGTTGGGAGTAATGGCTGAAGTTCTTCACTCAGACATAGCTCACCAAGAGATTGCAGCATTGTGTCGGCAGTTGGGAATCGAGCTTCTGGCATTAGAGACTGATCTCTACGGAGTTGAAGCGATGTCGCTTGCTGACATTGAAAGTTCTTTAGGTGGCCTCGACGTTAGCGACGTGGTGCTTGTTAAGGGCTCGCGCGTTGCAGCAACTGAGCGAGTTGTTCAAGCCTTAATGGGTTGAGGATCAACTTTTTGATCGATTTTTTCGATATTGCACCACCAGGACAAAAACAAAGCCCACAGAGCACCCATATACAAAACAGGCCGTGAGCCGATGGCATCCATGACGGGGCCAAATAATGCATTACCGATTGGAATTGTTCCGCCAAAGGCCATGAACCACAAAGCCATCACGCGTGCACGAATAGTTGTCTCAAGTCGACTTTGAAACACGGTCATCAAGGACGTTGTTGTACCGAAGTATGCGATACCGAGGAAGAAAGCAGTGATGAACGCAAGGGTTGTTCCACGAATTGTTGCAAACATGGTCATTGATACCGCGAAAGCCAAGAATCCAGCACGCGAGACTTTTCGTTTGTCGAATGGAGCAAGCACGGTGCCGATTGCAAGTGCGCCTAGGAGGGCACCAAAGCCCCAGGTGGCATAGAGCCATTTATACATCACGGTTTTCGGTTGAATGCCAAACGTGAGGTCAGCCACTGCCGGAAACAGTCCGACGAATGGAAGGCAGAACATTGAGAATGAACTCATTGAGATCAACATGCGACCAATTGATGGCCTGTCGCGCGCAACACGGAATCCAGCCGTGAAAGATTTGAGTCCTTGTTCTCGTTGCGGTGTGTGGGGAGGAAGAGTGATGTGTAACACAGCCCATGTCACAAACAGATACGTGGCCGCATTAAAAATGAATACCTGTCCAGCTGTAACGCCCCAACTCATCATCACGGCAACGAGAATTGGACCAGAAACGCGCGATCCATTTATAGATGCAGAGTTCAAACTGATTGAGCCACCCAGATCTTCTGGTCGCACAAGGCTCGGAAGAACTGCAGAAAATGCCGGAGCGTTGCATGCATTTCCGATGCCAACAGTCATCTGTGCAAGAAACAGGGTGAGTATCGGCGCATGGGTGATAGTGAGAATTCCCAACAGGACTGAGCCGAACATCTGAATCGATTGGGCAAAGACAAGCCACTTGCGCCTATCGAATCTGTCTGCAAGAACGCCAGCAGGAATGGAAAGGAGAAGAAGGGGGCCCAACTGGGCGAAAACAAAAATACCGACTGCTGAAGCTCGGTGAGTGCGTTGGTAAATGTAGGCGGGGAGCACCACATTCTGCATCCAGGTTCCGATGTTCGACAGAAAGTTCGAATACCACATGATGCGGAAATCTCGATACCCAAATGCTGCTCGTGCTGTACCTGGCCTGGCAGGGGCGCGCTTCTTTGTGGTCTGGTTAGCAGTATCTGTCATAGGGGTCGATTCGACGCTACTTCTCACGGCAGGCTTTTGGCGTGTTGGTCCACGCACCAGGGTCCGAATGTGGCAAGAATGGCAGCGTGCAAATAGATACACCGACAACAGTGACGTCTTCAACGACAAACGCCGATAACTGCCGAACTCGGTATGGCACATTTGCTGAGTGTCCGCTATGTACCGGCGATCTCACACCAGAACATGCGCACTTCAAGTGCCGCACGTGCGGTTGGCGAGATAGTTGCTGCGACTAACGCGACGGCGTGAACTTCAGCGGAAGTGACGCCGGCCCAAAAATGCCCACACTTGACGGTTTGTAGACAACGGGACCATCCAGTTCTAGATTCGGCATCCGTTGTGACAACACCGTGAATGCTTCTTGAAGTTCCGCGCGAGCAAGTGACGCTCCAAGGCAATAGTGAATACCTGCACCAAGCGACAAGTGTGGTTGTCCGACTGGCTCGCGCGTGATGTCAAAAACTTCCGGCGTTGGAAACACTGAGGCGTCGTAGTTTCCGGTGCTCATAGATGTGCTCATGAAAGTTCCCTTAGGGAAAAGAACTCCGTTGTATTCAATATCTTCCGATGCGAAACGAATGGTGCCTCCAACCGCGCCAGAGAAACGCAATACCTCTTCCACCGCACGTTGTGCGAGTGATGGGTCCTTACCGAGAAGTGCCCATTGCTCTGGATACTCGGCAAACAATGCGAGCGCGAGACCCAATTGATTACGAGTGGTGTCAGTGCCGCCAACGATGACAGCGTCCACCATCATTGTGAGTTCTTCAGTGTTGAGCTTGTCGCCGGCTTCTTCAGCTGCAATGAGGTCGGTGATGAGGTCATCGGCTGGCACGCTTCTGCGCTTCTCGATGAGTCCTTCTGTGTACTTTTCTAGTTCTTGCTGAGCAGCAAGAAAGACAGACATGTTCTGCGCCAGATTTTCACTAAAGATGAGCAAGATTTCAGTGGCAAGTCGACTAAAAAGTTTCCAGTCTTCTTTAGGAGCCCCTAACAGCTCACAAATGATGGGGATGGGGTACGGCTCGCAAATTTCGCGTACAACTTCGGCTTTGCCGGACGCGGTAAATGGGTCAAGAAGTGAATTCACAGTCTCACGCATAAATGGCCGAAGGCGGTCGGCGCTGCGTGGCGAGAATGCTGGCGCAACGAGGCGTCGCAACCGAACATGAACGTCGCCTTCTGCGTTCAAAATAGAAACTTGGCGACGGCTAAGAAAAGCTTCATCGGTAATGCCTTGAAGTTGCGCAATCATGCCAGTGGCTGAGTGCCACCGCTTGTCGCGCAAAATTCCCATAACGGATTCATAGGTCAATACTGAGTACCCAATGTCGGTTCGTGCGAGCCAACTCTCTTTTGCTATCCCTCGCAACAGAGCATGACGATCTGATCGCTGCTGGTCCATGATGAGGGGGACTTTGGGGATTTGAAGGTCAGATGCATGTGTGGCCATCGCTACAACCTATTCGCTGCGAGCTTCTCGTGGCGTAACGCACAGAACTGAACCCCGTGTTGGTGGACGCCATGGTGCGATATGTGGAATCCTTGCTGTATGCAGAGTTTCAAGAACTTTATTAATGGTGAATATGTCGATGCGAGTGATGGTCAGACAACCGCCATTATCGATCCGTCCACGGGACAGCAATATGGCGAGGCCGCTCTCAGTGGCGCGACGGACGTTGATACAGCCATGAAGGCTGCTGTTCATGCATTCAAGTCGTGGGGCCAAACAACACCGTCGGAACGTTCGTTGGCTCTGTATCGCATCGCAGATGCAATCGAAGCCCGTGCCGATGAAATTGTCGCTGCTGAAGTTCAAAACACTGGCAAGCCAATCGCACTCACCATGAGTGAAGAAATTCCTCCGATGGTTGACCAGATTCGTTTCTTTGCCGGTGCTGCGCGCATGTTGGAAGGCAAAGCCACGGCAGAGTACATGGCAAACATGACATCGATGATTCGTCGTGAACCAGTTGGTGTGTGTGCTCAAGTTGCTCCTTGGAATTATCCGATGATGATGGCTGTATGGAAATTCGCACCTGCAATTGCTGCAGGTAACGCAGTTGTATTGAAGCCGTCTGACACCACGCCTGCGTCGACCACTCTTCTTGCCGAGATTGCAGCGGAGTTCTTGCCAGCTGGCGTACTGAACGTCATCTGCGGTGACCGCGATACTGGTCGTGCAATGGTGACTCACGACATTCCTTCCATGGTGTCTGTGACAGGGTCTGTTCGTGCAGGTATTGAAGTAGCCGAAGCTGCGGCAAAAAGTTTGAAGCGCGTGCACCTTGAACTGGGCGGGAAGGCGCCCGTCATTGTGTTTGATGATGCAGATATCGAAGCTGCAGCCGCTGGTATTGCTGCAGCGGGGTATTTCAATGCTGGACAAGATTGCACGGCTGCAACTCGGGTCGTGTGTGGTCCAAAGATTTATGCAGAGTTTGTAGCCGCACTCGCAGAGCAGGCTGCAGCCACTCGCACAGGCGGCCCGAAGGATCTAGAGGCAGCTTTCGGCCCATTGAACAATCAGAATCAACTTGCTCGCGTTGTCGGGTTTGTTGATCGCACTCCCAAGCATGCGCGCGTGGTCACAGGTGGAGAACGCCAGGGTAATGATGGGTACTTCTTTACGCCGACGGTCATAGCTGATCTGAAACAAAACGACGAAATGATTCAGAACGAAATTTTTGGTCCGGTCATTACGGTTCAGAGATTTTCGGATGAAGATGAAGCACTGCGTTGGGCCAACGGTGTCGAATATGGGCTTGCGTCATCAGTATGGACTCGTGACTTTGGTCGCGCAATGCGTATGGCAAAGCATCTTGATTTCGGTTGTGTGTGGATCAATACTCATATTCCGGTGGTTGCAGAAATGCCACACGGTGGATACAAGAAGTCCGGATACGGAAAAGACCTGTCCGCATACGCACTTGATGATTACACCCGCATCAAGCACGTGATGGCCAATCTGGAGAGCTGAAGCCAGGTTGCAGCATCGAAATTCCGTCATCGTTGCCTGAAGGTGCCTATGCTTTGGAACGACAGTAAAGGTGGTGGTCCAGTGGCAGATGAGCGTGGGTCAGTTGAACTCGTCAATGTGACGAAGAAATACGGCGACATGGTGGCAGTTGACTCCATGAACCTTTCAGTTCATC
>Ga0114975_10000629_pt1 | contig 26486 bp, 21 predicted proteins | sample S_130626_EF_Meta_FD_87031 | JGI IMG/M metagenome (GOLD analysis project Ga0114975, IMG submission 87031) | Freshwater microbial communities from Lake Simoncouche, Canada to study carbon cycling - S_130626_EF_MetaG | ecosystem: Environmental > Aquatic > Freshwater > Lake | place: Lake...
CCTTCATACCACCAATGTTTTCATTTACTGAAATAGTGATGTTGCTTGTTGGATCAGTAGCTAGAGTTGTTTTGCTAGTAGCACCAGTTTTAGTATTGTCAACAAACTCGCTGATTTTACCATTTAAACTAACTTGTGCTGTAGCAACCATTGTTGTTGCTGCCAATAATGTCGCTATTGCGATTTTCTTCATAAGATTTTCCTTTAAAAATAAACCTGATTCCTCAGGCTAGACTAATATTTATAGTGATTTTTATTACCCATATAAAATAGTTGTTTGCGTAATAACATACGCTTTATGGATATTATTCATCATAATGTGTGGTAATATGCAATCTAGTAAGATTGTCATCTACCCCTATTACTCCCGAAACGAAGGAATTAAATGCTACTGTATATCTACTGTCTCTGGTAATATGCGTAGTTGTTTCATGTTGAATATGAGAGGGGAAAATTATCATTTTGCCTGCAACTGGGATTATCTCCGATACTAATGTTTTTTTACTAGTAAGTATGGGTGCTCCCATTGTAAATAAGTTAGTAAACTCTAAATTATGAAATGGATTAGGGAAAAGGAATTTAGTAGTAGATTTTTTATCATGTGTGGTTAAATAAAGCACACCACTGTATAAAGAGTTAGCGTGTGAATGGGTATGATGCTTTTCTGTGTAACTAGATTTATTAAGCCAGCAGTCGGTTACTTTTAATTCAAATTTTGATGACTCATCGTGCAAATCATTTTTTACTTCATCTAAACATTGGTTAATCCATTGTATCAATGGTTTATATCTTAATCGATGTTGACTAGTTTTGTTAGATGCATTCGGAGTGTATTCTGATGATTTTGCTATATCTAATATTTCAGTTATCAAATTTTCATCACACATAAATTCATAAAACGGAATGGTGAATGCGGGGATTTTATTCATAAAATATTTATCTAGGTATAAGTCGATGGTTAATTATTTTAATAGGAGTTAAATATTCTGGTACTATTTTTATCCAAGGATATCTAAACTTTATTTCAAATGCCCTTTTACTGCCAGGCATAGTACTATATAATAATCGTTCTTTTGAATTTATAGGAAAATGCACATCACAATAATCTTTTATCTTCTCAAATCCTGTAGCTTTATATGACTGGGCAATAATAGGGAATCCTGCTTCCTTGTATATTGCACATTTTACTTTGTATTCCCAGTGAGCTTGTCCATTTATATTGCAAGATTGGTCTGTAAAACGTTCTTCAATATTTGAATATTCATTGTCATGTATTTTATAAAAGGCTGTTGCTAACTCAGGGTCTGATAAAAAGAAGCAAGGAACCATTTTACGTTTAGTAACCTCTAAATAATTCATCCAAGATTCGGTAGGATAATCTACAACTGTTGGATATGATGGACAGTAATTACCACTAAAAATTACAGTGCCTTCTGTCATCAGTTCGCTTATGGCAAAATGTGTACATAACATAGGTGATATCGTTCTATATGTTGTAACATAATCTTTTAATTTTGTAGTTAAAAAATCTATTACATTGAACTCTAATATTTTTATGTTAAAGCCATACTGTTGTTGCATTAGTTCTAACTCAACAAAATCATGTATATTGAAGTCATTTTCATACTTAACAAATACCACTTCAAAATCAATACCTGATTGTAGCCAAGAATAGATACACGCTTGACTATCTACACCGCCTGATGCAAATAAGGTATAAGGCGCCGGGTATTGTGTAGCGATACGCTTTACTGTATCAACTGCCACATGTATAGGTTTACGATCGGTAAATAATAAGTTTTCGTATGATACGAAACGCTGTTTACCTTCAGACGGAAGTTTTTTTATCCAATCCATTTACCATTTGTTAACTGGACATTTTGCTATTACTAATTTAGTCTTAGCGTCCATAAAACAACCACATTGTTTGCATCTTCGTAATTGTGTAAAATATTCACATGAAGCGCATGTAGCCATTCTATTTTCTACAACATTATCATCAGCAATATCTAACGTATGTATTGCATCAGAGAGTTTTTCTTTAAGTTTATCAACAAAGCTCATTTTTTAAATATTTAAAAACAGTTACATTGTCCATTAATTGAAGGGTCGTTACATTGTGTCAACTTGTATACTGGCCCTGTACATGGATTTTCAGGACAAATAAAAGTATTTGGACATCCCGGGCCTGACTGCAAGAACACAATTATTTCAGGATCATCAACTGGATCTAAATCAATTTCTTCACTAAGCTTTAATAATAGATTTATTTCTAGTGAGGTAGTATCACCTGTTACAGTTTGTAGCTCACATTGTGCTTTAAAGGATTTGTATGTTGAACCTTCTAAATATGCAGGGTCAACTGTACCAGTTAAATGTCCATCAACAATTTGTAATCCAGTTGGTAACGGCTTGTCTACTGTACAATTTGTTATATACATTTGTAAGAATAAGAACTCACAGATAGGTTCATTTACAATCTTACTTGTTGTTAAATCAAACGCATAACGATTAGTAACTTCCGGCTTAGACAGAATAGTTGACATTCTATTTACGGATTCAGCATAGACACCTTCTAATGTCAATACATTTTTTCTATATGATCCTGCAACTTTTTGATTTATTGGCATAGATATTAAGTTTTGAATTCTATTAGTAGCTAATACGAACTCGGGATTACTACCACTAAATTCTATACCAAATACAAATGCTAATGTTGCACTATGTATTGCTGTTGCAATACTAGTACCGGACACGATATGATATGACCCATCGATATTGGCTGCCAAAATATCAATGCCCGGTGACCACATATCAATAGCACCGTGATTAACTGCGCTACTTGTATTAGTAATACCACTACCAGTATAGTTAGAGAAATCACATGGTTCAAAATCTTGACCATACGCACCAACTGTAATAACATCAAACATTGAAGCTGGAGTTACATCTGGAATAGGAGTTCCTGAGTTACCAGCAGAACATACTACCGCAATGTTGTTGTCAATAAGTTTTTGAATTTTAGATTCAATAAATTGATTTTTGTCAATAATCCAACTTAAGTTAACAATTGACGGGAATGGCGTAGTTGCGGCATGAGCAATGATTGCATCAAATGCGGCTAATAAATGACTTTGTAATGTAGGTGTAGCACCAAATATTTTTACAATTTTTAAATCAGCATTACTTACTGAACAAGTATTTCCCGAAATGATACTAGCAATAGCAGTACCGTGTCCATTAATATCATCAAATGTACCATCATAACTATAAATGTTTTCTACCGGCACACCCACAAACTCAGGATGTGATGCAGTGATTCCACTATCAACTATATAAACATTCATGTTTTTTGTGTTCACTCTATGTGTAACTACTGGTGTATCGTAGTCGTGCAAATCTAGAGTAGCCATTTTCCACCAGTTAGTATCTGTTGCGGAATCAAAGCTAACGGTGTCACGGCTCAACAAAGAAATAGGAGCATGTTCATCATTAATAACATATTCAATGATAGCTGTTATCGGTGGTTCACCATCTGCTGATACTTCATATACCAAACCCAATTTGTTAAACTGTTTAATAACAGTTATATTATGGTCTGTGCAATATTGCTGAATATCTGCGTCAGAGGTGTCGTTTTTAAAATCTAATAGGTATTTCATAGGGTCGTTCCAGTTAATGATATTTAGTATTTATCATCTTTAATAAGTCCATGATACAAAAGAATAGCGTGTGCCCTGTGTAACCGGCTCAACATGATGTTTATACATAAAATTACTAGGAAATATCATAATATCGCCTACTTCTAGTTCCATATTATGGTCTTCCCAAAACATAAACTGGCCATCTGTAAAATCGTTATTTAACAATCCTACTACAGACAATGTGGGGATACCCTTTAACTGTCCATCAAAAATGCTTGTAATGTGGTCTACATGAGGTAACATTTTCTGACCCGTACAATATCGGTTCATCGATGGGATAGTCATTCCGTTGAACCCGATTCTGATAGAAAAGATATTCTCAATATAACGTGTATATTGTGTTACACACTGGTTTACACATCCTGATAATAATAACCTAGTTGTGCCATTTGAGACTTCGGCCCTAGTAAACTCTGTTTCTGGACTTCCACTAGTAGCTACTTTATTATAACTAGACCATGCGTGGGTATGCCATTCCATACTATCTACTTTGTTAAGCACGGATTGACATTGTTTAATAGACATTGCCTGTTTATAAACTTGTACAAAATCTAATATTGTACGGTCTTTTTGTAACGTAATCATTTTAATTCCAATATGCAATAAGCATTTTCATTACTAGTTTCTGAGCTTTGCCAATCACTTGTTAACTCAAACCCAACTGAGTTATATGTTTTCCAACTAGTACGTTTAGGAAAACTCCATATCATTCTAGCATCTTCACGTTTAGCTTGATTTATTGTCTCAACTAAAAGCTGTCTACCTATACCTTTACCCCGATAATCAGGGTCAACCCATAATCCACGAGAACGGTACATATTATCTGAACAACTATGTCCACTATTCACTCCCACTAACTCATCATTAACATAATATCCAAAAAATGACGGGGTAGTATTCATGTTGTACATATCATAACCCGATTTGTATGACATTGCACTGTTTGGTTCAATTTTAGAGACACGATCAGGCCATAGATGAATTTGCCAAATAAACTCTATAGTATGCCAGGACAAAGACTTTATCATAAAAATATTTATCAGCTATTTTTAAACCCATTATAAAAGGCTCCGTAGAGCCTTTTGATTTAAATCAACAAATATTGATTAAGCTACGAATGGAGTGTATTCGATACCAGTTGTTGCTAGTCCAACTAAACCAATAGTCGTTTCAAATGCGGCTAACTCACTTGCGGCTACTAATACATCAGCTTGGCTGTATTTGTTAGTAGTCATCCAAGTTGTCAATGCTGTTACATCTGCTAAACTAGCATTTGTACCGTAAACATTTTTGTAAACGTGTTTAATGAATGTCTCATCACTAACACCACCGGCATCAGCTTTGTATGTGTCAGTAGCTAGTAATGCTGTTGCTAATTCTTTGTTAGTCCAACCTGCATCAGCAAGATGTATACCAATACCTGTGTAAGCTTTAGTTACATCTGCTGTACCTAATGCGGCTGCTAGTAATGCATAAACATCACCTGCACGACCTGCGGCATCATAAGCAATAGCTTTGTCAGTAAAGACTACACGTTCATGGTCAGCTAATTTAATTTCTAAATTACTAACTAATCCACTAGCCAATGTAACTGCACTAGCAGTTTTAGTTGTAGTGAACTCTGTACTTGCACCGCCTGCAACATAAGTGTCAATGCCTGTTGTACCAGTAATATCAACTTGAACGTCAACTGTACCATCGCCAATGCGACCTGTACCTACTACGCCAAACGTAGCAATCTTACCTAATGTACCAACTGTAGCTACTGTAACGATTAAGTTGTTAGCAATTGTGCCACCCAATGCTGTACCAGCAAGAGTGATTGTGTCACCAGCTAAGTAGCCGTGACCTGCGCTAGCGGCTAATGAGTCTAATACAACGGAATAAACTCCGTTAGTTTTTGTAACATCAAATGCGGCATCTACACCACCACCACCTGTTAGGCCTGTAATGTTTTGATAGGTAGTGTTTACCGGTTTGTCTTTGATTGTAATTGTAGTTGTCATAATTTTCCTTTTTATATAAAAATAACTCAATAAGTATATAGCGTTTCTACTATCCCTGTCAATACTAATATTTTACGCAGGTGTGATTAGGATCACATGTTTAGCCGTAAAATCCATGAAAATAGCACCCGAAGGTGCTATTGCTATTTTTGGTTACAAGGCATAACTGCCTCGCTCTTAGGCGTTTGCGGCTAAGAGGTATGTATCATCGTTTGCAGATACTTTTTTGCTTCTACGACCGAGTTACCCCAATCCTAACGGCTTCTACATTGCCGGACTGTCCATTTCATTACTCTTGACCCAATCGATATCTATGTCAGGCCCATCATAAAAGAACTAGGTTGTCATTTCGTGGAAGATAAAAAGTAAAATAACTATTATCACTATCCACTTGCTGAAATTTTCCATTATATTCCTTTATGGTGGACCTGCCGGGAACTGCCCCCGGGTCTTGAATCCTTTTCAATCAACTTCATACAATCATAACTTGTATTTAGTATTAAAATACTCTTTTAACCAAGGCCAATCATAACTTAGACGTAGTTTATCTAACTCACCATTGACTGATTCATAGTATTCTACAGCATGTTGAGCACCTTCACAACTATATTGGGCATAGTCACCTTCACCGATATTTAACCATGCATCTAGTCTATCTTTACTTGCCTGACTGTCATCAGCACGTAACTTAATAGCTTCACGGAAACTTGTACGCCAAGTGCTAAATGCATCTGTGTTATACATAGCTATACCACTATTCATATCAACAACCTCATGCTCATCATCTAGTGTAAAGTCTAAACCTCTACCACTATTATTTAAGGTAATCTTTTTGTTATATGCAATCATAGCTTGGTGACCATATACCAATCCGTTAACAGGGTTAGTTGCATTAAAGATGTAATGTTTAGCTACTTGCAATCTATCAGGTTGCCATGACCAATCAAACTTATCATTAACACGTAACTTAGCAAACACAGTAAACATCCAGGGTGTTTCACTTATATTTGCGGCTGCATGATAGCTAGCAACACGACCATTGATCCCATCTACACGTACAACACGATTAGGCAATCCTTTAGTCACACTCAGTAAATATTCATAGTTCTTATCAGCACCAGTTTCTCCGTTACTTAAAAAGACTATATCTAGTGGCTTTGACTTAGCAATATTCTTTGCTTTTGTAATATACGGATAATCATATAGTTCTTCCGTGATGTAAGATTTGGCTTCTTTTGGAACAATAATTCTTGACCCACCGGTAGAGGTAATAATGATATTCTTTGTATTGGGTGACCATAATGACATAGGTTCAATGTCATTTAATACTATGTTACTGTTATCATTGGTTGTAAATATTGCATACGGGAAATCAAAATCTTGTTGTATTGATCCACAATGAGTATCATCTATCGTAACAATGTTTGGTGCAGGTAATCTATTAGCACGTTGGTGCTGATTGTAGTTTATCTTGCCGTAATCTTCTAACGTAAGCATTTCATTTACTAATGCACGTAACTTGTTTACATCAACTAAAAATGTGTCACCAAACTTCTGTCTGTCACTGGGGAATACATGTAGTTGATCCTTAGCATACGGGTCACATATATAGCTAAAATCAAAGTTACTATAATCACACACACTACTTGTTATCCAAACGTAATGCTCATTCTTTTGTGGAAGTATAGAAAGTAGTTTTTTAAACGTATTCAAATAGCTACGCTCGTACTTGATTATAGTTACAGGTATGCCGTTAATCTCAGTTGCACGATTATTTCCATGGTCAATAAGAATAACATCATATAAACAGTTTTTAGCAATTGTTCTCTTACTCTTAACAAAGTTTAATACATTTAAATGTTCAATGATTTTTACATATTTTGTATCTTCGGCAAATGTTTCTTTGTTAACCATAAATGTCGTCCCCCAATGACTCCATTGAGTTCCAAATACATGAACCATTTTTTCTTGCCATGGGCTAGGGTAGAAGTCAAAGTCAAACTCACTATAATCTAACTCGCTATTTAATATCCAACATAATTTAGTTTGTGATTTGTTGATGCAACGATTGATTGTATCTACCCAAGTATTTAAGTATCGGGTCTTTTGAATTTGTGGATATCTTGTTTTAAGTAATGTAAATCTATCATTACTCTCACTATTACCCCTATCGATATAGAACATTGACAAATTGCTGTCAATCTCTACTGTTTGACCCTCAACATAGTTAAATTCTTTATGCCCCATCATATACAATGGACTGTTAACATAGTATGTTTGTGTGTTCATACTGTATTCGTTACCAAATACGTTTATGTGTCTGAAGTTTTCTTCGTTAGGTCTCCAACTAAAGTCAAATTTATCATAACTTAAGTCGGGATTGATAGCCCAGAATACTTCTTCTGGGTGTTCTATTATCAAATCTTCAAGTGTAGTTTTAATCTTATAACGATTGACTACAGTTTTGCGTGTTTCAACTGTGCGTTCCATAAACACAACTTCAGTTGCGTCAGTCATTGTGTATCGAGGACCATTATCAGCCCATTGATATATCTGAGGTGGACTATGTGGATTAGGTCTCCACGTAAAGTCAAATGTCTCTAAGTCATCATTGTTGTTGATAGACCAAAAAGCTAAGTTAGCCTGAGGAGTAGCAACAGGATCATTAATATATGTGTACTCTATTGCACCATGTACATGATATTCAATTGATGGTTCAGTTGTTGCGTCATTCCACTTGTTACCAAATACGTATATGAATGGCGGACTATGTGGGTCAGGTCTCCAACTGTAATCAAAGGTTTCGATAGGTATTAACCGTTTCCAATTTGGATCTGTTGCAGTTGATTTAACAATTGCGTGTATATCGTCTATGTACTTCTTATCTGTTGCCCCGAGCACGTGATATTCTATTGTAGGCTCTTTGATACTATCATGCCACTGATTTCCAAAAACATATATGTAGGGGTTTGAATGTGGGTTAGGTCTCCAACTGTAGTCAAAGGACTCTACTGGTATTAATGTTTTCCAATGTTCTTGTGTGCGTATTGCGTTAGCAATTATATCAGTAACGAATTTTTTATCTTTAGCACCATCTACATGATATTCTAAAGTAGGTTCAGTAGTAGCATCGTGCCATTGATTACCAAATACATATATGAATGGCGGGCTATGAGGATCAGGTCTCCAACTAAAATCAAAGTTGTCAACGGGTATTAATATTTTCCAATTTTCAACTACAGGCAATGTTTTTACAAATGTGTCAGTAATATACTTACGCTCGATAGCACCCTCACAATGATATTCTATTGTTGGTTCTTTCTCTGCACTATTAGATTGATTCCCCCAAACATAAATGAAAGCAGGTTCACGTGGATCAGGTCTCCATGTAAAATCAAAACTTGTTTTGTCTACTGGAATAAGAATTTGATACTTATCCCATTCAGGAGCAACATCTACTTCACCCATGTACTTCTTTTCAGTAGCACCAGAACAGTAGTATTCTACTGTGGGCATAAGTTCACCTGAGATCCATTTGTTACCCCATACGTATATGTAATCAGGTTCTCTAGGGTCCGGGCGCCACGTAAAGTCAAAGTTATCTACTGATTGATTAATCTTCCAATTCTCATTAATGGGCATTACTTCTGCTTCACCCATATACTTCTTCTCAATGGCGCCTAAACAATGATATTCAATAGTTGACCTTAACTCACCGGGGATCCACTTATTCCCCCACACATAAATATATGCAGGTTCACGTGGGTCAGGTCTCCATGTCAAATCAAACTTAGTTTTATCAACAGGTTGTACTTCTACCCATTTGTCAAATTCAGGCAATGCATCAACGTTACCCATATACTTGCGTTCAGTAGCACCTTCACAATAATATTCTATTGTAGGTTTTAACTCTGCGTCAATATGTTTATTCCCCCACACATAAATATATGCAGGTTCACGTGGGTCAGGTCTCCATGTCAAATCAAACTTAGTTTTATCAATGTCTTGTGTTATCTTCCACTTGGTGTATTCAGGTATTACTTCTGCATTACCCATATACTTACGTTCAGTGGCATCAGGGCAATGATATTCAATTGTTGCTTTCAATTCTCCTGATATATATTTGTTACCCCATACATAGATATATGCAGGTTCACGTGGGTCAGGTCTCCATGTCAAATCAAATGATTCGGTAACGTCTTGTACTATGTTCCATCGATCCATTTCAGGTGCAACATCTATGTCACCCATATACTTACGCTCTGTTGCGTTAGGGCAATAATACTCAACAGTTGGTTTAAGTTCACCTGCAATATGTTTATTCCCCCACACATAAATATATGCAGGTTCACGTGGGTCAGGTCTCCAACTATAATCAAAATCAGATGGTTTTTGTACTATATTCCATCGTTCTTGCTGAGGTAAAACATCAACAAGAGTTTCCATATACTTCTTTTCAGTTGCGCCGGGGCAATGATATTCTATACTTGATTCTAATTCTCCTGCTATCCACTTGTTACCCCATACATAAATGTAATCAGGCTCACGTGGGTCAGGTCTCCATGTCAAATCAAACTTAGTTCTATCAACTAGATGTATTTCATGCCATCTATCAAACTCTGGCAACACTGCCAATCGCTCCGGCATGTATTTAATCTCAGTAGCCCCTTCAACATGGTACTCAACGGTAGATTTAAGTTCAGGAGCAATGTGTTTATTTCCCCATATATAGATATACGGAGGACTAGTTGGATCAGGTCTCCATGACATGTCAAATTTAGTTTTGTCAATATCATAATGTTCAATCCATTTGTCACTTACTGATAGGTTAACATCTTGCGACATATGTTTGATTTGTGTTGCACCGGGTACAATATATTCTATTGTGGGCTGTAAATCACTGCCATAATGTTTATTGCCCCATTGATATATATAGGGTTGTTCAGTACTATCTGGATGCCAGCTGTAATCAAAGTCAATAACTTCCTCATGTGTTACCCAATTTTTAGTTGTAACTGATACATTTGCTGTTATAACATCTACGTACTTGATTTCAGTAGCACCCCCAACTACATATGACGGACCACCTGTCTTTTGCCATTGTGTTCCAAATTGATAGATATAGGGTTGTTCAGTAGAGTCTGGGTGCCAACTATAATCAAAATCAACTATGTTTTCATGTGTTATCCAGTTACTATCATTAGGTAACATTTTTGCTTTTGTTATATCAACATACTTGACAGGAGTTGTTTCATTGCATAATGGTGCAGTAAATACAGGGCCGCCTGTCTTTTGCCATTGCGTACCAAACTGATAGATGTAGGGTTCATCTTCAATATCAGGATGCCAACTGTAATCAAACTCACTAGTATCTAATCCTTCAGGTATAGACCAATGTGTCATATCAGTTTTAGCTACTGCTATAGGAAAATCAATATACTTAACATCTGTTGCGTTTGGCATAGAGAACCTTGGACCACCCGATTTGCTCCATTGACTAGCAAATTGATAGATATAGTTTGGTTCTGTATCATCGGGATGCCAACTAAAATCAAAACTAGTTTGTTCTATATTTCTAGGTATTAACCAGTTCTTAAACTGCCACGGTACAATACTTGCTTTAATAACATCTACATACTTGATTTCGGTAGCGCCTTCTACTATATACTTAGGGCCGCCTGTTTTTTGCCATTGTGTACCAAATTGATAGATATATGGATTATCATTTGGATTAGGTTCCCAACTATAATCAAAGCTGTTCTGTATTACATAACCAGGTGTCTGCCAGTTGTCAGTACATGCTTTACGGGTAGCACGTTGTTCCATATACTTGTATTCAGTCGCACCCTCAACAACATACTGCACACTAATCTTATCCTCAGGTTTATTCCATTGATTACCCCATATATAGATATACGGAGGACTAGTTGGATTCGGTACCCAACTAAAGTCAAACTTAGTAGTATCAATATCTTCTAATAGTTTAAACTTGTGTGGCTGATGTGCTAAGTTAGGAACAATGTCATCTATATACTTGCGTTCTGTTGCACCTTCTACTACATATTCAATGGTCGGCATAATATTACCGGGATACTGAGTATTACCAAACACATAGATATATGGTGGGCTAGTTGGATCTGGTCTCCAGCTATAATCAAAGTCTAATGTTTCATATATCGTATTGAATACTGATTGCATTGGTAATAAATGTGCAACTATATCATCTATATACTTGCGTTCTGTTGCACCTTCAACAGTATATTCTATTGTTGGCATTATAGTACCCGGGTATTGAGTATTACCAAATACATAGATATAAGGAGGGCTAGTTGGATCTGGTACCCAACTAAAGTCAAACTTGTTTCTATCTATAATTTCTAATATATTAAACTTATGTTGTTGAGGTTTTAGCTTAGGTGTAATCTGTTCGATGAACTTGCGTTCAGTTGCGCCCTCAACAGTGTACTCTATAGTTGGCATTACACTACTTGGGTACTGAGTATTACCAAACACATAGATATACGGAGGACTAGTTGGATCTGGTCTCCAGCTATAATCAAAGTCTAATGTTTCATGTATTGTATTAAACAGTTCAGGTATAGGCAACAGTTGCGCTATCTTATCTGTTAGGTATTTTCTATTTGTTGCCCCGGGAACATGATATTCTACTGTGGGCATTATTATACCAGAATACCATTGATTACCAAATACGTATATGTAGGGATCCTCAGTTGGATCAGGATGCCATTTAAAATCAAACGATGGCATGTCTATTGCTTCAATGATTTTCCAATTACTCGATATAATATCTTTTAATGATACAGGATCCACATCTGCACGATAGATAATTACCTGACTATCTTGTTCTGAACATAACCAAGTACCACTATCTTTTTGATAGCTACTGGGCCATACGTTGTTGTGTTCTTCAGTCCACACATCTTCATCGGGTAGAAAGTCAAAATCCCAATCCCAATCAAAGTTTGTGTAGTCGCAATATTCGTTGATTATCCAAAAATGTTGAGTGGTGCATTGACTCCTAGCATCGGCTAAATCAATTGCGTGTTTTTCTCTTGGGTGTGCGTTGGGTTTATTGCCGTAATAAAATACATCTCTAATCATTATTATACTTATGAAAATGTTTCACACACCCAAAGTTTTTACTAAATAATCGATGACTAAATCTGTTCTAATTATAGGTGGGAATGGTTATATTGGTTCCAGACTTATATACGAATTAAACTCAGCTTACTCAATTGAAAGTGTGGATCTTTGCTGGTATGGTAAAGATTTTAAATATAGCTATACAATCGATTACAATAATCTTACTAAAGAATATCTCAGTAAGTTTGATACCATTATATTATTAGCCGGCCATAGCTCGGTTAAAATGTGTATTGGTGATGTTAACTCTAGTTGGAACAACAATGTAAATAACTTCAACACCTTAGTAAACAAACTAGATAAATCACAATTATTGATTTATGCCAGTAGCGGAAGCGTATACGGGATAACCGACATTCCACTAGCAGAAGATGTTCACATTACATTCAAACCAATTAATAACTATGACTTAACTAAGTACTCGTTAGATTTAAACGCACAGAAGTTTATAGCTGAAGGATATAATATTGTAGGCTTGCGTTTTGGTACAGTTAACGGGTGGAGTCCAAATGTCAGAGAGGAGTTAATGATTAATTCAATGGCTAAAAGATCGGTTGAAACTAACAGTTTAACTATAAACAATGTAGATATTCAACGACCAATATTGGGAATTACAGACTTAACTAGGGCGATAAAAGCTATTATTGAGACACCAAACTTTGGTATTTATAATTTAGCTAGCTTCAGTGATACCGTTGAAAACATATCATCTAATGTCAGTCAGGTATTACATTCTAATGTACAACGTACTACTGATGTACCAAATGCTTACAACTTTTTAATGGACGTAAACAAGTTTAAAACAGATTATAACTTTATGTTCAACGACACTACTACCTCTATTGTAACTGAATTAGTAAACAAAATTGATACAGTGACCTTTAGTAACAGAAATCAATATAAAACATATGAATAACCTAATAGAAAATACAACGTGCTTAGCCTGTGGTAGCACACATTTAATACCTTCACTAGATTTAGGTAATCAACCTTTAGCTAACAACTTAAAAGACACCCCAATACAACAAGATACATATCCATTAGGAGTTAATCTTTGTAAAAATTGCTGTCATATACAATTAACGCATACTGTTGACCCTAAAATAATCTATTCTAACTACTTGTATGTTGCTGGTACTAGTAAAACATTAAAAGACTATAGTAAATGGTTTGCGGGTTATGTAGTGGAAACAATGTATCGTCAAACCGGCAACATCTTAGATATTGGGTGCAATGATGGTACACAACTAGATTGTTTTAAGCCCTATAGCTTAAATACATTTGGCATTGATCCAGCAGAAAATATTCATCCAACTAGTTCAGCAAAACATGATGTTATTTGTGACTACTTTGGTCCTAACATTGTAGAGAAAATTCATTATAATTTTGACGCTATTACTGCACAAAATGTGTTTGCTCATAATCCAAATCCAATAGAGTTTTTACAAACTGTTAAAGAATTAATGAGTGACCATACTTTATTGTTTATACAAACTAGTCAAGCAGATATGATTTTGAATAACGAGTTTGATACTATATACCATGAGCATATTAACTTCTTTAATGCTAACAGTATGAATGAGTTAGCTAAAAGAGCAAACTTAAATCTAATAGATGTGATTAAAACTCCAATTCACGGGAATAGTTATATATTCGTATTAAGCAAAATACAACAACGTACATTCAATGTAGAGAATATCATTAAGACCGAATCCAAATTATTAGACCTACAAACGTATAAAGATTGGGAGCAAACAGTTCAATCTAATATGTTTGAATTAAAATCTGTAATCAATGCATATAAGTCTCAGGGTTATAAGGTAGTGGGTTACGGTGCAGCCGCTAAAGGTAACACATTGTTAAACTATATCAAAGAACCATTAGATTTGATTATAGATGATAGTCCACTTAAGCATAATATGTACTGTCCGGGACATAATTCACCTATAAAATCGATAGATGTGTTAAAAGAATATAGTAAAGAAGATAAAATATTGTTTATGCCATTAGCTTGGAACTTCTTTACTGAGATTAGTAATCGTATTAAGGTAGTAAGAAACGAACCGCAAGACTTGTTTTTAAAGTATTTTCCAAAGGTAGAAATTAAAAATGTATAAATTCCCAGTTATTGAATTAGTAGATAGATATTGTATCGCCAAGCTTAAGTTTGCAAAATTAAATGATAACAAAGAAGAATTAGATTTTTACTCCGATCAGTTAAAAGATTTGGATCTTAATCTGATTAGGGAAGACTTAGATAAACTATATGATGTTCATGCTAGAGTATGGGAATTAGAAGATGATTTTAAAAAATACACAGTAGAGCACAAGTATAGTTTAGAGGAAGTTGGACGTAGAGCTATTCATGTTCGTAATATATTAAATGAGAGATATATTTTAAAAAACAGAATGGCTGAAGTTCTTAACGACCCGGTAAGAGAAGTTAAGAAATACGGTTGATTATTTTAAAATACCGAGTTTAGCCTAAACTCTAATGGCCATTTAAAGTTTCTTTCTTGCAAGAATAGCTGATGATTATGTTCAACAATTGATTGACATTGTTGTAGCAATATATTCAACTCTACTTCTGATAATGCCGCTATTCGTTTCATTTCATTTATGATAGCATGTTTGCGTATAATAGGATCTTGAATAATATCATAATCCTCATTAATGAGTGGGTGAAATGTTTTATATCCATGTCGGTGCAGCCAATTTAAACATCCCGGAACTCCGTATATCATAAATGGTTTCTTTACGGAGATTGCTTTCCAAGTTTTTTCAGTTAAGTGAATGACATTGCCTATATGCATTGTTTCTAGTACTATGTGAATAGAAGATTGATTTATAGCATCAAATAATGACGGTGCGTGGTAATTGTTTATATCCTTTTCAATCGCATAAGGCATACCGTCGACCCAATCAGATATTTTCTTTCTAGTATTTGGTAGGATCTTATATTTAAATGGTATCATTTTTTTTATATCCTCTAGCTCAGTAGGATGTTCTCCTACTATATACGGGGAAGCATTGATATAGCTATATATACATTTATCTAATAATCCATTGCCAATCAAATCACAGAAAAAATGAAATCTCCATTCTCTAGTTGATCTAGAAAATATACTAAACAACTTTGTAGATTCTACGACTGGTCCAGTATATTCTATTGTTTCATTTATCAGTAATTGATTATGTCCGACAATATGAATTTTTATATTTTTTTCAGCAAAAAGTTGAGTAATATCAGGTATCTGCAAGTAATCCATTATTATAAAATAAAGCTGATCAGGATTTATATTGTGCTCAATTATGAATTTACTTACCATATTAACAGTATGACTTGGTAACAAAGGGCACCAATCATAATGCAGTATCAAAATACTAGTAGGATCTGACTGTAAATGATTAATAATTTTAGGCATATATTTATTATATTCCATTGCACCTCCCCACCCAATGATTGATGTATGAGGTTTACCAAAATATGCAGAATACGGCTCTGTAAAGGTAGATTCTTGAAATAATTTAAATGCAGGTTTAACCCAATTGGCCGAGGACGGTAAAAAAATAGTATATTGTTCCGAAGAAACATTATCGAGTGGCAGTGGGAGTGTTTTTGGAGGGCCTTTGTATTTTAAATTATTAAAGTTATAGTTAGTTATTTCTTTAGCAAATATTAAAAATTCAGCTAATTTATCATCGGGTAATTCAGATAATTTTTTTACCTCTTTTACTACCATATGTATTCTAGTTATATCATCTAACTCATTATCATAATCTTCATTTATCCAAGGGCTAAATGTTTTATATCCAAGATCCTTAAGCAGTTGTAATGATTTTGCTACACCTAATATAATAAAAGGATGGCGGTTTATTATAGCTTTAAACGTTTTTTCACTTAATATTCGACCAAAACCGGACTCACCGTCACTACTTTCACCCTTCATACAAAGAGTTTCAGTTACTACACTAAAATAAGTATCTTCATAATAATCTTTACAGGTATCGTGTAACGAACCCCTAGACGCTTGGTTATCTACCGTGGTATCTAAGAACATTGATTGTAACTGACATATTTTATCTTTATTTTCAGTTAATATCTGAGTTACTTCAGAATTATTTTGAGTTAATACTAACATAGGGTTATGATAATAGTCCTCACTTGAGGGGAGATTTTCAATCCGATTACCAAATACATAACAATTATAACTAATATGTCCTAGTGGAATTAAATCATATGCACACATTAATCCCATGAATATAATTCTATGCGCTCTGGGCTGACCATTAAAACTTAAGAATTTTTTTGAATATGAAGTTCTGTTTAATGTGGCAAGAGCAGTGTTTGGGATTTCATGTGGTTTAAAATTAGTATATACAGTTCCATCCCATTCATATGTGTTTAACCACTCGGCTTTAATAGGTTCTATATTATACTTGTTACTAATATGATTAATCTCTGTTACAATATCCGGACTATTAGATAATAACAATACCTGTTCAGGTGGGATATCATTTTCTATAATTAAATATTTATAGATACCATCTACTATTGAATGATATGCTTCACTATAATTACATACTACAATCACTACTTCTCTTTTTTTAACCCTATCTATCTCATGTACTGACATTAAAGTACTTAGTGGAAAATGATAAAATACATCTCCACCCAACATATTAATGTACCAGTAATCAGTATCATCGTAGTTTCTAATCTCAAACGTTCTAGGCCTATCTACCATCCAAGAAATATTACAACCCGGGTGCCACTTACAATCACCAAACGTGATTACATTCGGCCAATGTTTAGAATTTATTATCATGTGTGTTTTTTTAATTCCGCATTATTAATACATAACGGCTCTTTATTAGTATATTCATTTCTACCAGCGTGTCTTTCTGCACCCTCGTGTGTATAGATTTTATCAATCTTACTAAAAGATCCGCAAGTTTCTGAACAAAATATCATTTTACCTTCATATGCGCTAGGCTTATCCCATGTATCAGCATATACTTTATTCAAGTGACCTTGATTTAAAATTTCTTCTAAGGAATATTTGTCTAGTGAAAACTTATCTTTTCCATAATCATTTAATGAATGGTGCAATTGCTGATGAGTAGTAGAGTTACCCGACACGCTATTTAAGTGTGTTCCTATATAACAGCATGGAGCTACATAACCAAAGTTATCAACAAATATTTCTTTACCTTTCGGGAACCAAGGCGCGGATTTGCATTTTATTTCACAAGAGTTGTAATGATCGAAATTTTTCAATGCTTCTTTATTTAAAGGTCTATGGTCAAAATTTATCGGTACACCTTGCATCACAAATTCTATCTTTTTAGCTTTACGCCACTCTGCATATTCTTCACGGTCAAATTCTGTTGCCCCGTATACTGCGTCACCTTCTGGCTTTTCTAGATTTCTATTTTCAGGTAACTTAGGTGCATTGATGTAATAATCTAATTTTCCGTCACTATTCAATGCTGGCATACCAGACAGTGATTTGCCGTTATCAACCCCTAACGCTTTTTTAGGCATAAAAAACTCAAATCCAATATCATGTGCAAATTTTCTAGCTTCTTCTATCTGATGCTCATTGTGTTCAAAAATTAAATAATCCCAGCTGGTGCGTTTATTAGCTCCGTTACCCGCAATAAATGCTTTAACGTTCTCCATTAGTTTTGACCACTTGACATTTCTACGATAGATATGATTAGTGTCTTCCAAACCGTCAATACTAAAGGTCATTACCCAATGACTTAACACTTGATCCGTATGTTGTCCAAACAGCTTCCCTACTTTTTCCCACCATTCAGCACTTCTCATGCCGCCATTGGTATTAACTCTAACTGCTGTGCTATCTGATGTATCTGAAATATATTGACAAATCTCATAGAAATCCTTAGCCATGCATGGATCTCCCTGTGTACCGCAGAATAAAATCAGATTAGTTTTTTTAATGATCTCCGGAGGGAAATATTTTTTAAATTTTTCTAGTGTGATTTGTTCTAGTTCTAAATCCGGACGAGTAAGTGTGCTACCATATAAAAAACGCTGACACATAGGACAGGCGGCATTACATGCATTAGTTAGCTCAACATGTAACTGTGATAGTTCATTATAGTTCCAAAAATTATTCATTAGTAAATCCTATCAATTTTGCAAATTCAGGGAATATTTCACTATATTTCTGTTCACGGTACTTATCGTGTGTTTTTGTAGATGTAAACAGTTTTTCCCAATTGGCTGGGTTTGAGGTACCATTTCTTATAAACTCAATAATACCCGGTATTGAATATTGTAGGTTGTATTCTGCAGGGACTGCTTCTAACTTGGCAATTACTGCATCTTTGTATTCATTAGGTAATTGATTAATATTAAATTCTTCAGGGCCGTGTACAAGGTTTAAGTATACTCCAAAGTCTTTGAAGTTTTTATAGTTTTCATCTAGTATCTCTCTAACATAGAATATGTTTAAGTTACTTAATGTAACACACCATCCATAATGCATATTGTTATACTTTTCTTTAAACTCTCTGGCTTTTTGCATTGTGTCAGTTACCTTATTCCAATCAGCCGGATATCTCATATAAGTGAATTGATCCTCAGTACCATCAATACTAAAAGATAAACTAACACTCTTGAAGTCTTTCCATACTTCAGTTGCATCATGCCAAACAGTGCCATTGGTATTATACTCAAGTGAAATATTCTTAGAATATCCCATCTCAACTGCCATCTCAAGTACCTTCCACATTCTCTTACTAAGCAACGGTTCTCCACCATAGAAGACCATACTTCGTAATGTTTTTAAGTGTAATACTATGTCATCCCAAAACGGACTATCATCAGCATATGTATCCTGATAGATATGTAGTGATTTGGTATATTGATTTAGGGTACCATGATGTTTATCATTTCCGTAAATATCATACCATTCTTTAATCCACGTGGTGCTAATCGTAGGGCTACAGGTGCGGCATTTGATGTTACAAATGTTGCCTAGATTCAATTCTAATGATGTGATTTCTTCATGCACTATGCCATTTCTGACATCAGTTACATATTTTTCATTATCACGTAAACGTTTACTCTTTCTACCTGCGGCTTCTTCTTGCCAGCATAATGTACATGCAGAATGCTGAACACCACTATTCAATGCATCACGGACTTCAACTAACTCGGGTTTATAGAACATCTCACGTATGGGTTTACCTTTATCAGAAGGTCGTTCTATATCTCGCATCATACAGCAAGCGGTAGTAGTACCGTTGTTGTCAAATCGTAGTGCATGATTTACATCATAGCACCACGTATGTTTATTCTCATCAGTTAGCATTTTTCTTACTTTCATATTGTTCGTAAGTTTCCTTACATAACTTTGCAAAATCATCATACAACGGGAATAGTTTGCTCAAACTCAAATTACTACGTTGGTCATATTCAGTAAAGAATACGTGGAAGTCTCTACGACCACGTTGTATTAAATCATCTGTTACACGTGAACCACCTTCATAGTAATAATCACGTACACGTTTAAACTTTTCAATCTCATATTCAGCAAACTTAAGTGTGTTTGGTCCGGTTGATGATTCAGCATTAGCTCTCATAAACTCTAAATCAGCTTCAAAGTATTTACCAAAATCTGCTTGAGGTAATATGTTAATCATCCAGTGCGGTGGTTCTTTCAAGTAAGGGGTGTCAATATTGATACGTTGACGACTAGTATTATCATGGTTATATTTGCCACGCAATTCTAGTATTTTTTCTAACAATGGGCGGAAATAAGCAACACATAATACATTGTATGTAATCATAAAACTGATTTCACATTCAGGTAACCCAGACAAATAAGTGTTTAAGTTCTGTTCCCAAAGAGCACAATCTAATCCTCTACGCATATATTCCGCTTGTTCACCCCAACTATCAATACTAGTGAACATCTTAAATCCCTTAATCTTCTTCTCAGCTAATAACTTAGATATAGCATCAACCATACGTTGAACACGTGTATTAGCTACACCCAAATTACTATTAATGATTAAAAATAGATTAGGGGCAGGTTCTGAATCTAACTTCTCTAATAGTTTAAATGTGCTTGGGTGCATCAATGCTTCACCCCCAGTTAAACGTAAAACTTTCAAGTCTAATCTTAAACTTGGCCACCATTCCCAGAATGCATCAACATATGGATTATTTTCATCATCAGGGAAATAACTACCACTGGCATTATTTTGCATGAATTCTATGCCATACTGATTGTATGTTAAATCATAGTTTCCGTGCTTTTTAATTTCTTCAATCCAGAGTGTACTAGATTGTGGGCAACAGTAACCGCATTTAAAGTTACAATTGTTACTAAAGCTCATCTCTAAGTAATATGGATTGAGATTAGAATCCCATGGCATGTTACGAATCAACTCAACTTCTTTATCAATATCTAGCCAATCACTTGAATTGTGAATAGCTCTATCGCTAAAATGTTCGCCGGTCAAGTCTTCAATATTCCAGCAGTAATAGCATTCATCTGGCCGACCACCCTCAAGCATTGTTTTACGTTGTTGTTTTTTCCACTTAGTATTATGTAAAGCAGATACGTCTATTTTGATTTCTTCTAATGGAGTTTTTGTTGGTCTTGGATGGTAACAAGAATGATTATCGCCGGTGTGTAAGTACAAAGTTTCATTCCGCCATTTTTGAACACAGAAGCCTGGTCCAACTGTATTCAGTTTATCTATAGTTTTTCTAAATTGTTGTGTCATGTTAATATTTAATGATTTGTGTGCGCTTTTACACATTCTCTCCAAAAGCCTTTAAGCTCTGGAAATGTTGCTAGAAACGTAGTTTGGCGTCTTCTATCATATTCAGTAATGAACATATAGAAGTTATTTTTATTTAGCTGTAATTGGTCTGGGGGCAAATATTCCTGCATCACGGCCAAATCTCTTTTAATTTTTAATATTTCGTAGGGTTTAAATCCTTCGAAGGTTTCTAAATAATCATCATTTTGAACGTTATCTTCCATAAACTTAAGACAACGTTCAACTTCTGTTATACCATACTGTCCTGCATTTTGTATACTGAACCAATTTGGATAACGTAAGATTGGTATATCAAAGAAAATACGTTGGAACTTCTTTTGTTTATACTTCTTATGTTCCATTCCATGCGAATCTTCTGGTATAATATCGAACTCTATTTGATTTCTACCACCAAATTCTTCTCTAAGTTCTAGTATCATTTCTAAGAACTTATGTAAACTTGGAATAGAAAGTATATTGAATGTGTTAATAAAACTTACTGTAGTATATTTTGTTTCACGTAAGAAAGTACGTACATTGTTTATCATACGGTCAAACTCTAAACCTGTACGCATATATTCGGCTTGTTCTCCGTAACCGTCTAGTGAGACAAATAACCAAAAGTGTTTAAACCCCTTGTCTACATACCAATGATTACCGCTATGCTCATTAAAGTTTTCTTTATCCTCATATGTACGCAGTTGTTCAATTGTTTTTACCTTTTCAACAAAGGTATCAAATAACTTCTGATCCGGAGGACACATATTACTTGTAATAGATAATTCTAGTTGTCCATGTGGATTTTCATTGACATAATCTAATACTCTAAATGTGTTCTTATCCATAAGTGGCTCTCCACCTGTCATCCTGAATACACGAAGGGTACGATATATTTCAGGCCACCATTTCCAAAATGCTTCTACGTATGGATTATCCTTGTTTGGTACACGAAGTGGCATTCTACCACTTAGTTCAAGTGCAGTTAAGTCATTATGAACCATATTTTGCAGTTGGTAACCACCGTGTATTTTAACCTCTTCTTCCCATTTAGTAGAAAGATGTGGGCTACAGTACATACATTTAAAATTGCAAGCTTGGTTGAAGTTAACTTCTACATATCGAGGAATAACATCATAATCAAACTTATTCGTAGTAACTTCTTCAAAGGTAGGGGCATTCCACCATTCACTACTACGATAATGTCTATCACTCAAATGACCTTTAGGATCATCCGACGGTGCATCTTCAACTTTCCAACAATAACTACATCCATCAGGGCGTTTACCCTCAAGCATCTGCTTACGTTCGTGTATTTTAATAGGAGTATTATGCAATACACTAGGGTTATCTTTTAATAGTTCTAAAGGAATTTTATGAGTGGGAGGATGATAGCAACTTTGTGTAGTACCATTAGGTAAATGCAAGCTAACTTGTTGCCATTTTGCTAGACATAGTGATGGACTGACTACATTCAATCGGTCACGCATTTCACCAGCATGGTCGTGATATTCACCGCTCATTACCAGCCTTCAATCTTACGAATAACTTCCATTTCAGTAACTAATGGTCCTAAATTTCTAGAGTCTGCTTTATAATGACGTTTGAAGAACTTGCTTTGTCCTCCATCAATGTGATGCATAGGTAGTCCCAATTTGTCTTGTAGTGAAGCTCCAAGCAATGCTGATTCACGATCAGGCTCTCTATGCGAATGTTCTTCCCATAGTACTGTATAGTTATCAAACCATTGAACGTTAGTAGGATCCCACTCAGATAGCATGGTCATGTATGTACCAAGTCTTGCGCCATAAATAGCCCAGTCACCGTACTCTACATCACGACCTATGTTATGCCAGATCGTTAGATTGTTAAGATTACGTGTAGCTACAGTTTCTTTGAATTGGTCGACTGTGGGTTTTGCTCCCCGGTCGAGTGACATTTTGACTCCTTCTCGGAAACCAGCACGCCACGCTTGAAACGGAGTATAATTAGGATAAGTAGTAGAGTAACAATCATGCATTGCCCAATATAAGTTGTCTTTGCTGTCTAAACAAAAGTCAGCTATTCGTGAAACATCACCTTCATTTTGATGCTCATGTGTTTTCATTTCACGCACATAAGTTTTTGTCCATGAACTCATGCCGCCATTGCCATAGCGTAGTCCATTGATACTATTAACTGCCTTCCAACGAAACTGTGCTTTACGAAAGGTTTCATCCTTATCAGTAAAATCTAACTGAATGTTGAAGAAGCTTTCTTCTGGCATATTGTCGCCGTCAATCAATATAAAGCGTTCTGTATCACTTGCTTCACCTGCGGCTTTGTGTGCCGCATCACTACCTTTAACATTGTCAACACGTTTAGCCCATGGCACCATGTTCTTAATCTTAAGCCAAAATTCTTCTTTCTGTGGTTCATCATAGCTAAGATAGATACAATCTAAATCTGCTACATCTACGATATTATCCAAGTTCATATGTTATTAATTTCCATTTATTAGTTTCACCGTTATATGTTTCATCTACTACAATACTGATATCTTCACTAGCGCAAGATATACCTTCAGTATTTGATATTAGTTTGGATACAACTGCACCAGAATCTACTGATGCGATTTTACCATCAACTATTCTAATATCCGGACGTCCTTGTGCAAAGGTATTAGCATCAATAACTATGTATTTACCTTCAGGTTTGTCACATGTATAAAACAACACCTTACCTTTATCATCATAATACAATCTAAACTCAGGTTTGATGATAGGTGGTGCTTCCCAAATTAATATGTGTTCCATTTGTAGCTTTCTAATATTATATCACTAAATGATTTCACATGATAGTGTAATGGGTATAATTGCGGGTAGGAATTTATTCTGATAGTATCGGGTAATAACTCATATACCAATGTGTTAGTCCAGTCTTCACTAGGTAAACCATTAACATAACGTTTCATGTGTACCATACTCATTTCAGTAAAGTCAGGTAACATTGTTTTTTCTACACCAATAATATGACATGCTAATGCATATGCCCAGTCTGTGCTTACCTCTTCATTTGGATTACATTTAAGTATAAGTTTGTATTCTTCCCAGTTCTCAAATACATCTTTAACTACAGTATAAAACTGTTTAGCTGTTTCAGATTTTTTAAAGTATGTAATTGCATTGTAACAATCTGGTAATTGATTATCATCTATAAATCTACGATATACTCTACAGTCAGATATATCTCCTTTAAAGTTACGTATAGTATTTGACACAACCACATCGTTAATACTTAATATATCCCACCAATGGTCAATATTGAGTGGTAAAAACATATCAGCTTCTAGTTTGATTGTTTCATCATATGGGCTAGCTTCATATACTTGCCAATCATTTGCATAGCCACCTAGGTCACTGTATGGTAACATATCACTGGTAATTATTGTTACATTACTATTGGGCATGACCCGTTTGATGCTTAGTTCTAATGCTTTGGCACAGTTAGTGTAGCTAACCTTATCAGTATCTTGTGCCATAATAACAAACCCTTTACTCATGCTATTAGCTCCATAAAGTTAAGTTTATTCATTACATGGAAATCCATATCCTTGATAGTGGTATATTCTTTACGTAGTTTACCACGTTGCCAATTATCATGCATGATAGTATATTCTGTATTATACTCAGTATCATTATTGCGATAGATATGTACATTCTTTTGTCCTAAATGTACCAAGTTCCAAGGTATAAAATCTTGTTTTAGTGTAGAATGTCCATTAGCTATTCTAAGAGCAAGTGTTAGTGCGTAGTCATTTCTATATGTTTCAGCAATAAATCCGTGTAAATCTGCATAGTGATTAAAATTCTTTTGAACCATTTCTAAGCATTCAAATATTTGTTTAGCTCTATTTGACTTTTTAAAAGCAACAACTGTTGCCCATAATGTTTCAAAACTATAAACACTAAGAACCTCTTGTGGTAATCCAGGTTGCATTAGATAACTAGTTTTGTTATGACAGCAAAAATCATCATAGTAGTTAAATATATCCAATGTCTTAGTTGAGTTAACCATATAATCAGTGTCTAATAATAGAGTTTCATCATATGGTGATAAGTTATATGCTTGATAACGACCCTTATTAATCCACATCCCCCAGTCTCTGGTATTACTTTTGTCAGGTTCTACTAATATTGTTTTATCAAACTTGTACGGTGAATCAGATATGGAGTTAATGTCCGTCACGATTGTAACAGGTATATTTAAAAAATGATTAACTCTTTTCGCTGTTGCAACTGCCATTGAATAGTAATCAAACTTCGGCGAATTAAACGCAAATAATATTGCTCCTCTGTTCATCGTTTAGACTCTAGTTCTTTCCATTCTTTATACCATTCAAGCATGACTTTTTGGTAAGTAGTTTTTAATACGGTTAATAGTTGTTCTCGGTTAACCTGTACAGGATTATCAAAGTTATCAATAAGTATAGTGAAGTTATCATCAAATGCATTTAATGTAGCAATAAGTTCAGGGCTTGCTTTCCAAAGTCCCCCTTGTTCTGCAACAATGAGTTTTCCATCGTATTTGTCTTTGAGTTGCGCCTTTGCGCTATTGTGATTGAAGCGAGCTTTCGCCTCTGTAATTAAGGTTTTGGTATCCATAAACACTCCTACGAGTATTTAGATAGATACCAAGCTGTTGTTAAAAATTAACTACCTGTTACAGTGCCACCTACTGTAGGTGTGCCCCAAGTATTAGCAATATAAGTTGTTTCCGGTGGACGAATAGTTACTGTAGTAGTAGACCCAGTTCCAACTGTTAA
>Ga0114975_10000630_pt1 | contig 26480 bp, 18 predicted proteins | sample S_130626_EF_Meta_FD_87031 | JGI IMG/M metagenome (GOLD analysis project Ga0114975, IMG submission 87031) | Freshwater microbial communities from Lake Simoncouche, Canada to study carbon cycling - S_130626_EF_MetaG | ecosystem: Environmental > Aquatic > Freshwater > Lake | place: Lake...
CAACTGGATAGAGTGTTGCTTTCCGAAGGCAAAGGTTGGAGGTTCAAATCCTCTCGAGCGCACCAAAATAAAATATAACGACCAATAAATATTTATGACCAAAACCACCGTAACCGCAGCCTTCGTAATGATCGGAGATGAAATTCTTTCAGGCAGAACTACAGATAAAAATCTAAATTTTCTTGCAACGAATCTCACCGAAATGGGCATCAATTTAAAAGAAGTGAGAGTTGTTCCAGATGTTGAAAGCGAAATTATCGCAGCAGTAAATGCAGTTAAAAATAAATTCGATTACATTTTCACCAGCGGCGGAATTGGACCAACTCACGATGACATAACTTCTTTATCGATCGCTAAAGCATTTGGCGACGAGCTAGTTCAAAATCAAGAAGCTACAGAAATTTTAATCAAATATTACGGCATAGAAAACATTAATGAAGCGCGTTTGAAAATGGCTTTTGTGCCAAAGACTGCAAAGCTTTTGGATAATCCAGTTTCATCAGCTCCTGGATTCAGAATTGCCAATGTTTTTGTGATGGCGGGTGTGCCAAAAATTTTCCAAGCGATGTTTGAAGCGGCGAAAAAAGAATTGGAAGTGGGCAAAAAAGTTAAATCAAAAGAAATCAGAATTTCTTTAACTGAAAGCATAATTGCCAAGGATTTGGAAGATCTACAAAATCAATACCCAGAAGTTTCTATGGGAAGTTATCCTTTTGATGGCGGAACTTCTTTAGTATTTCGTAGCAATGATTATGAGATTTTAGAAAAATCTGTAAAAGAAATGGCTGAATTGCTTGAAAGAATAAAAAGCGCTTCAATAATAAGCGTTTCTTAAATCAAATAAAATTTTCAAAATTCCTCAAATGACAAAAATCTCGGAAGATAATATCGATCAGGAAGAGAGTGAATATAGTCCTGAATATTTCGAGTTTATAAAATCTTCCGTACAAGATAAGACATACTTCAAGGATGCTATGACTTGGTATTTCTTTCGCTATGTGAATCCTTTTTGCGAAAGAACGGTTTTAGTTTTTGCGGCAATTTTGGCTTTAGTGGTTTTGTTCTTTTTGTCTCAAATGATACAAAGTGCATTTCCTTTAGTTGAAAAAATTCCCATTATCATTCCTTCTGGAGACCAGTCTAGATATTTCCCCAACTTAGTTCCTCTGAAATCTAAAAAAGATACAGAAGTGCAAACGGTAGATGAGGCGGTTTTGAAATATTTGCTATCAGTTTATATAACTGATCGTGAGGGTTTTGATTATAGCAAGTCTGAAGTTATGGATGTGAATAACAAATTTAATCGCTTAAAAAATACTTCTTCAGACAATGAATATAGGCAGTTTCAGTTTTTTATGAGTAAAGATAATCCAACTAGTCCGATTCACCAATTTGGCAAAGATGTGGTTAAAAAAATTAAAATCGAATCAGTGAAATTTCCGAGAATAGAACCAAAAGATTTTGCAGAAAAAGCTCGTGAATTTTTAAATCATAAAATTCCAACTGAAGTAGAAATTAGATTTTCTACTCAGACTATAGAACATGATATAGATGGGCTTTTAGTTGGTGATTTGAAAGAGAAATTTGTGGTGAAAATCAAATTTGCTTTTTCAGGAGTTGTTAAGGAGAAAAATAAAGCTCCGCTCCATTTTATGGTTAATGAATATAAATTGTATAAGGTTCAACAATGAAATTTTTAAGTTTTTTAATTATCCTTTGCAGCCTTACTGCATTTAATGCACAAGCCGCACAACAACCGCGTTTTCTTGGAACAGAAAAGAAATTTAGAAGTTTGATCTATAATCCAAATGATGTTTATCATTATACTGGGCATTACACCTATCAAGGTTTCATCGAGTTTCAGTCAGGAGAAACTATCAATACAATTTCGATGGGAAACCCGTCTTTATGGCTTTTTGAACATCTTTCAAATCGTCTTTTCTTAAAACCAGTTGGTGAAGATGGTTCTGAAACTAACATGACAGTTATCACCAATTTAAGAATTTATCATTTTGAACTTACAGCCAAAGAGGCCAGGGGTATTGAAGACAAAGATTTAGTTTTCGTGGTAAAATTTTCTTATCCTGATGAAGCAGATAAAAATATCGTAGAATTTCCAAAAATGGGCGTTTCTGACGAACCAGATATGCGCAACTTAAGTATCTATAATTTCAATTATCAATATACTGGCGAGCCTTCAATTGCGCCAATTAAAGTCTTTGATAATGGTGAATTTACTTATTTCCAATTTGCTAAAAAAAGTGCTGAAATTCCGGCAATTTTTACAGTTGATTCCGCTGGATTTGAATCTTTAGTAAACTTCAGATCGGCTGGAGATTATATCATTGTGGAAAGATTAGCGCCGCAATTCACTTTGAGAAATGGTTCTGACATTGTCTGCGTATATAATTCTACCATGTATACTAATGGCAAAAGTAATGGCGGAGTTCCCAATTCGGCTGAGCCTAGATCAAGTGGTTTTGCCGCTCCCTCTTCAGGAATGCCAAGTGGAATGTCAGGTGCTGGGCAGTCAATGCCAGGTGGAATGATGCCGATGCCAGGAAGTTTGGGAAGACCAAGTATGCTGCAGTAATAACTTCAAAATATTTCTCTAAATACAACCTGTCAACAGTGCTAGCGAGCGATCTCTTGAGTTTATAAAGACTCATGAGATTTCTCGCTTCGTTCGAAATGACAGCTAAGAATATATCCAATTCACAAAATCAACATGGCCGATATTTCAAAAATCGAAAACTACAATCACAAAATCGCTGAAAGAAAATGGCAGGAAGCTTGGACTAAAGCTGATATTTTCAAGTTCAACGAAAATAACCCAAAGCCAAAATATTATGTGCTTGAAATGTTTCCTTACCCATCAGGAAAAATTCACATGGGACATTTGCGCAATTATACAATTGGCGATTGCGTAGCGCGTTACAAAAAAATCTCAGGCTTTAATGTGCTTCATCCAATGGGTTTTGATGCCTTTGGTTTGCCAGCTGAAAACGCCGCTTTAGAAAAAAATGTGCATCCACAAAAATGGACTTTGGAAAATATCAAAACCATGAGTGCCGACTTAAAATCCATTGGCCTGTCTTTAGATTGGAGCCGCCAAGTTGTTACTTGCTTGCCAGATTATTACCAACATGAACAAAAAATTTTCATCGATTTTGTAAAAGAGGGTCTGGCTTATCAAAAAGAATCTTTTGTGAATTGGGATCCTATTGACCAAACAGTTTTGGCCAATGAACAAGTGATTGATGGCAGAGGCTGGAGAAGTGGCGCGTTGGTTGAAAAGAAAAAATTGAAACAATGGTTTTTAAAAGTTTCTGATTTTTCGGAAGAACTTTTAAGTGAACTTAAAAATTTAAAAGGTTGGGATGAAAGAGTTTTATCAATGCAGGAAAAATGGATTGGTAAAAGTGAAGGGCTGACTTTGGATTTTGAAATTGCAAATTCTGACAATGAATTCAAGAAAATTGCAGTTTACACAACTCGCCCTGACACCTTGTTTGGTGCGTCTTTCTTGGCTATTTCGCCGCATCATCCAATTGCTTTAGAACTTGCAAAAACAAATGCAGAAGTAAAAAAGTTTATTGAAGAATGTAATAAAAATGCCGTTGATGAACAAACAATCGAGAAGCAAGAAAAACAAGGCTTCAAGACCTCAATTAAAGTTTTACATCCTTTCGATAAATCTTGGGAAATTGATGTTTACATCGCCAATTTCGTTTTAATGGAATATGGCACGGGCGCAATATTTGCTTGTCCAGCGCATGATATTCGCGATTTTGAATTTGCTAAAAAATATAATTTACCGATTAAACAAGTAGTAGAAAATATCGATAAATTTTTAGCCGAAACTGATTGGATCAATTTCTCTGACGCTTCTATTCAAGCGGTAATTCAGCAAATAAAATCTTCAGCAAAAAATCCTCAAGATGAAGTTGAACTTACAGAAATGGCTTACAATTTTGTGCGTGATAAAATTAATCACGCGATGGATGATGCCAAATATCTCGATCAAACACCTAATTTAAAAGCCAGCGATGCTTTGGCAGCCAAGGTTGAATTTTGTTTTGGAAAATCAAATTTACTTTGCGCAATTTTAAGAGGCTTAAATATTCCTTGTGGATTTTCTGATCAGCTTTTGATGTTTGATGAAGATGTTTCAGACAGAAAAATTATTCACACGGTGAATGCGGTTTATTTAAAATCTTTGAAAAAGTGGATCAGGCTTGATGCCAGAGGCAATAAACCAAAAGATGTGAATGCTCAGTTTAGCCTGAATGCTGAAAAATTAGCTTATGAGGCGAGGGTGCAATTTGCTGAAATCGATAATTTAGGAATTTACGCCGATGTTTCTAAATCCGCGCGCAACTTGTATAAAATTAGTAAAACCAATCGCGAAATTTTAGATAATTTATTTGCTGATATTAATTCTCTAGATGAAGTTCACACTGAAGATGGCGTGATGATTAATTCCGATTTCTTAAACGGATTAAGCAGTTCTGAAGCCAAAAAAGCAGCAATCGAATTTGTAGAAAAACAAGGCACAGGAATCAGAAAAACCAATTACCGTTTGCGTGATTGGGGCGTTTCGCGCCAAAGATATTGGGGCTGTCCGATTCCAATTCTTTATTTAGAAGATGGTTCAGTAGTTACAGTTCCTGAAGAAGAATTGCCGCTTAAACTTCCTGAAGATGTTGAATTTACTGGTGCGGGAAATCCTTTAGCGCTGCACCCAACTTGGAAATATACAACTTACAAAATGCCAGATGGAAAAGTTGTTAAAGCAATTCGCGAAACTGATACTTTCGACACATTTTTTGAAAGCTCTTGGTATTTCCTGCGCTTTGCGTCTCAGCCATCAGACAAAGCATTTGATCGCGACACTGTAAATAAATTATTGCCCGTAGATCAATATATTGGCGGCGTTGAACATGCGGTTTTACATTTGCTTTATGCGCGTTTTTTCACTAAGGCTTTGAAAAAATGTGGCTATTTAGATTTCTCCGAACCTTTCGCCAACCTTCTTACTCAAGGCATGGTTTGTCATCAAGGTTTCAAATCTCAAAGCGGTGCTTGGCTTTTTCCAAGTGAAGTTATCAAAACTAATGACGGAAAATATATTCACGAAAAAACTGGCGAAGAAGTAATCGCTGGGCGAAGTGAAAAAATGAGTAAGTCGAAAAAAAATGTGGTTGAACCAGCTTTGATTATTGAAAGTTATGGTGCCGACACTGCCAGATTATTCATGCTTTCTGATACTCCAGTTTCTAGAGATTTAGATTGGTCGGAAAGTGGAATTGATGGCGCTTGGAAATATGTGAATCGCTTATGGAAATTGGTGATGGCGAATCTTTCGGGTGAAATAAAAATTACTGAAGGCGCGCTAAATTATTCGCTTGAGAATTACTCAAAATCACAAATCGAAATCATCAAATTAACTCACAAAACTATTTCTGCTGTAAAAGACGAATATGAAAAAATCGGCTTCAATCGCGCTATTGCCAAGATTCGCGAATTTTCAAATGCGCTAGAAAAATATGAAGTTGCTTCAAGTGAAGATGCAAAAATTATGTTCTTTGCTTTGAAAAATTTAGTGATTTTAGTTTCACCAATCATGCCACATTTGGCTGAAGAATTATGGGTGAGAATGGATCAGCAAGGTTTGGTGAGCAATGCAGAATTTCCAGAATTTGATGCGAAATTAATTGTGGATGACACGGTTAGCATTGCTTTGCAAGTTTCAGGAAAGCTGCGCGGCGTGGTTGAAATTGCTAAAGGACTTAGCAAAGAAGAGATCGAGAAAATTGCTTTTGAAAATGAAAATGTGAAGAAATTTATTGAAGGCAAAGAGATTAAAAAAGTGATAATCGTGCCAGATAAGTTGGTGAATATTGTGGCGGTTTAGGTAACATCAGCTGGACCTTCCTTCTCCGCTGGACTGGGTTTGTAACCACTAGCGGCGGGGTCCCGTTAACCCAACTATAGTAACAAAGTCTGACGATCCTCCTCGTAATTTTTGTAATCAAATAAAATTTTGAGTCTTGTAATCGCCTCGGTATTTCGAGACAATTTTATCAAACTGATACCAAGGAGTCAGTGATATTATCTGGGAGAATATAATTTTTTTACCCGTATGTCCCATTGAAATACGGGACGGGGATCCCCGCAAAGCGGGGCGCGACTCGTGTCGCTTTTCCGTATCCCGAAGGGATAAAGGACTTTTTTTATTACTCATGATTTTATGACTTTATCGCCACTTCAACACGAAGCAGCTTTACCATAAAATCTAAACCAAAACCTGATTCAAAAAAATATCGAAAAATCTTTCGACACCGTCTTAAGCTAGATCTATCAAGGGATTTGAGGATTTGGGTTATGAAAGTTGGGACGGTAGTGGTTTGCAACCCAGTCCACTTTTTCATGTCTTTTTTAGAAGTAGTATAGGGGTTACAAACTAAATGGATAAATCGCTACTTTTCCAATCAATAAAACTGCATCAAGAGTTACAGCAATTGGAGTAATTGCTGCCTTTCCAACACCCTTAATAAAATTAGATTCTTTGTAATAAATTGGAAGTGTGACACCGGATCCAAGAGTAGTGGCATTATTATTTCCTAAATATTTCGGCAAATATCTTTTTCCACTCAACCTAACTTTTATTATCAAAGTGTCGTGTTTATTAGGTCTAATCCCTAAGCTTGTGAGAGTGAAAATGTCTTCTTGCGGTAAAAGGCTAAAAGGCCCTTCAATAACAATATCACCGTCAATATCATTATTGGGCTGTAGCTTTAAATGAGTTAGTTTGGGATCTATTGTTAAAATGCCTCTTTGTTTAAGTGAGAAAATCTGTTTTAGAATTCCTGAATTATCGGTAAGTACATAGTGATAATTATTGCCAATTAGTGCTACATATCTTCCATCTGCTCCAATAAAGAATTGTTCAATTCTTTCATCATAATGCTTATCTCCCCAAATTGCTTTGGTGATACAAGATGTTTGCAAGAGCAGAGCTAAACAGAAAAACGAGCTTATAATTTTTTTGACTTTCATAACTGTTAGCAAAAAGTTTTAAATATTATGGTTATAGTTGTGACAAAGTCTCTCTTCTAACTTCTCTTAATTCCGAATCACTTAAAGCCACAAGGCCGCTATTATATAAATAGCCATTATGTCCAATAGTATCAGCGCTGATAATTTCTTTGATGAAGTCACGCATGTCAGGAATTAAATCTAAATGCTCTCTTTTGAAATATACAAAAAGAGGGCGGCTGAGTTCATATTTTTTAGAAGTAATAGTGTCAAAGCTTGGAAGCACATTATCAACTTTCACAGCTTGAATAACTTTGCTATTAACAATCAAAAAATTGAAGCCGATGATGCCAAAAGCATGAGGATTATTTTTGAGATTTTGGATAATCAAATTGTCATTTTCTCCCGACTCAACAAATTTTCCATCAGTTCTAATCGCAACACAGCTATGCTTTCTCAAGCTTTCATCTTTGTAAGCATTAATCAAATCTGCATTGGTAAAACAAACATCTTCCATAACCATTTCTACAAACACATCGCGAGTGCCTGAAGTTAAAGGTGGGCCATAAAATAAGATTTCATTTTTTGGTAATTTTGCATCAATATCACTCCATTTTGAATAAGGATTATCAATCAATTGACCAGTTTTGTGATCTACAACTTTAGCTGCTAAAGCTAAAAATATTTGTTCTTTAGTAAGTTTAATTTTTTTGCCACCCACAGAATTTCCAATTACAATTCCGTCATAACCAAGTTTAATTTCGCCAATTTCTTTAATGCCATTTTTGCTGCAATTCACGATGTCCTTTTGTCTGATTGGTCTAGAAGCGTTGGCAAAGTCAGGATAATCATAACCAACACCAGCACAAAATTGTTTTAAACCTTCTTTGGTTCCAGTTGATTCAACGGTTGGAGTTTTGGTTGGGATATTTTTTAGATTTTGTAGGCGAGAAAATTCTTCTGAAATTGCCGACATGAATGGCGAAACTGTGGAAGAGCCAACTACATGAATTTCATTTCTTTTCTCCGGAGAAAAAAGGCCAAAAGCAGAGCTGCTTTCAAGAGATAGAGTTGTTAGGGAAAGTGTAAGTAAAGTGATTTTAGATAAGTTGCGAATCATGGGTCCTCTTTAAATTGTTAAGATATCTGTCATCTCGAGCGAAGCGAGAGATCTCATGATATTTTGCGGATGAACTAATGAGATCTCTCGCTTCGCTCGAGATGACAGGAAATGTCTAACGAGATGTCATGGAATATCTAAAAACTAGCTTCCACATCAATTATTTTTTCAATGCATCGCAACTTTGCTACATCACTATTATCAAGTAAATATTTTTCACACAATTCAACTTTAAAAATACGCCCACCGCGCATTACGGAAAAATAAACTTTGCTGAATTTTTCAAAATTTTGCGGAGCAATTCTTTGGCAGAGAAAGGATTTAATATTTAATACACATTCGCGTTCTTTAATAATGATCTGAACTGAAGAGAATATTTTTTTAGCTTTAAGGCTCTCAATTTTTTCTTGATAGGCTTTGCTATCATCTTGGGCTTGTTTTGCAGCCGCGGCTGAACTCTTGCCACCTCCTTCTTCATAACCACCACTAAAATCACGGCGTTCTTTAAAATTGCGGGCGGGCTGTTTTTTAATATCTTCAAATTCTTCTTGGCGGGCGGCAGTGTTTTTAATAAATTCTTCCAATCTTTTTACTTCGCGAACCAAAACTCTGGTGCCACCATCATCTTTTTTGATCAAACATTCTAAAGCCACCATGCAGCCATCTTCAAGCATGTCGCGTGAATTGGTAATCAAGGCTTCATCAAAAATCATTGCTTCAAAAATTCCAACTGGGTCTGAAACTGTTAAGTAAGCGAAACGGCCCCGTGGCCCAGATCTATGTTTGCTTGAAGCCACAATGCCTGACATTTTTACCAGACTATTATCTTCAAGTTCACCGCGCTCTAATTTATCAGAAAAAATCACGCCGCGTTTTTTAAGGTCAGCAACATGATCATCAATTGGATGTTGGTTTAAGAAAAATCCAAAAGCCTCAAATTCTTTTTGCAAGCGCTCAACTTTGGTCCAATCTTCAACTTTTCTTAATTCAGGATTTAAATTTGCTTCAGGCAAACCTCCAAACAAGCTCATTTGATTGGATGAAGCTGCTTCGTGTTTTTCAGCGGCAAAAGAGGAAAGTATGTCGAAGGAATCTGCAATTTGGCGGCGATTCTTATGCAGAGAATCAAAAGCACCAGCTTTAGCTAGGGCTTCAATCGATTTTTTATTAACTGTGCGCGGGTCTAATCTTTCAGCAAAATCATAAACATCTTTAAATTTGCTATTGGCTTCACGCGCTTTAACCGCGTTTTCGGTCATGCCAAAACCCACAGCCTTAATGGCTCCAAGTCCAAATCTGATTGCTAATTTATGTTGAGTTTCTTGAAGCGGCATTTTCTAAATTACGAAGGATAAAATGATTATTCCAACAAGGATTCTGTAAATTCCAAATGATACGAAATTATTTTTACTAACGAAATTTAAGAACCATTTAATTACCAAAATTGCTGATAAAAATGCTGATAAAGTTCCAAGTAAAATCAATTCAATTCCAGAAGTGTTTAAATTGTGAATATTTTTAAGAAGATCAAAAGCTGTGGCCGCGAAAATTGTTGGAATGGCTAGAAAGAAAGAAAATTCTGTTGCCGTTTTTCTATCGAATTTCAACAGAAGAGATCCAATTATAGTAGAGCCAGATCTCGATGTTCCGGGAATCATGGCAAGACATTGAAATAAACCAACTCCTAAAGCTTTAAGCGGTGTAATTTTTTCTACATCATCAATTTTTGATTCTCTTGGTTTGTGATCAACCAAAATCATAATTAAGCCGCCGATGATTAAGGTAAAAGCTATAGAATTTAGAGAGAAGAAAAGCTCTTTGATAAAATCGTGAAATAACACACCGAAAATTAGGGAAGGAATGAAAGCCAAAGCCAAATTGATGGAGAATCTTTGCTGCTTTTTTTGATTAAGATTACAGATAATTTCGAGAATTCTTTTTCTGTAAATGACACAAACCGCAAAAATAGCACCAAACTGAATAACAATTTCAAAGAGATTATTTTTAACCGATTGAAAATCGATAAGATGAGAAACGATCAGTAAATGCGCTGTAGAAGAGACAGGAATGAACTCCGTCAAGCCTTCAACAATTCCTAAAAAAATAGCTTTAAAAAGGTCTATTGAATGAAGCATGAGGATAATGAATTTGTCTGCTGAATAAAAAATTCGTCATCCCCGATATTTTTTAATCAAGGATAACGGATTTTCTAAAAATGAGTGGTACCTCCGATCCGAATCGAACGGACACGTCCCAGGGGACAATAGATTTTGAGTCTATCGCGTCTACCAATTCCGCCACAGAGGCAAATAAATCTAAGTAAAACTTTTGATTATTTGTTATTTGAAAATCTTGCTGTTTGAAATCAGGTCTTGAAAAAAGACTGAAATTCAAAGCCTAAAAACGAAGGCCGATCACAGTAAAATTGCTAAGACTAGAAGTCAAAATTTTTTTAATGTTTTTTGGGAGAGGTGTTTTTTTAAAGTTGTGAGTTTTTTTAAGGAGGGGTTGTGGTGGTTATTGTCTCGGTAAAAATTTGAGTTAAATCTCATACTTCAGCAATCTCTTCAAATCATGCAGGCAGAGTCAACGCAACCGAAACATCCTTAGAATTTTTCATATTAATCCAAAAAGCCGCAATATCAGCTAAATCATCATAATTTGCGCCTTTGATGAAATAATCATCAAAGCCAGCATTTAGAATTTTGTAAATTTGAGAATTAGCATTGTCGCCAGTCAGTGCAATTGCTGGAACTAAATTTAAATTATTATCTATCTGATATTTTCTAATTTTTTTTACGGCACTTATTCCATCTAGTCTAGGCATTTGAACATCGATTAAAATCAAATCATAATTTTTATTTTTAGCCATTTCATAAGCTTCCAAACCATCTCTAGCTTTATCAACGGAGGCTTCATATTTGCTTAAATATTTCTCAGTTAAAGCCAAATTTATATTTTCATCATCGGCTAGTAAAATATTTTTATTACGCAAAAAATCTTGCATAGTCGATTTTTCTAAAAGCGGATTTTTCAATTTTATAATTCCCCATTTTGAAACCATTTTTAAAGTGATTTCATTTGATGGTTTCGAAACATAGCCGTTAAAGCCTGATATTTTTAAATCTTCAATCACCGATTCTAAAGTTTTGGAAGAATGAGCGATGATTGGAATTTTTCTGTCAAATTTTCTAATCTCTTTCGTCGCTTCAATACCATTCATTTCGGGCATTTCAATATCCATCAAAATGATGTTGTAATTAATTTTTCTAACTTTTTCTAAAGCTTCCAAACCATTTTTTGCCGTGTCGCAACTGGTTGAAAGTAAGTTTTTTTCTAACAATCTTTTTGCCACCATTAAATTGGTTTCTTGGTCATCAACCAATAAAATTCGGCTATTTGAACTTCCCAAATCATCTTCAATTCTAGCTTTGTCAACTTTAGGAAAGGACAGAGTAAATTCAGTAAATTCCCCTTCTTTGGAAGCGCAATTGATATCGCCGCCAAGAGTTTTTAAAGTTCTTTTGCAAAAGGCCAAACCAAGGCCGGTGCCTTCTCTTTTGCCACAAGTGGAAAAAGCTTCGAAAAGACTTTCAAATTTTTCTTGAGGAATTCCAGGCCCTGAATCTCTAAAATAAATTCGGTTAAAACCATCTTTACCAATTTCTGATCTGATATTTACGCTAAGATTTTTGTGAGATTGGATGTAATAAAGTGAGTTTTTAAGTAAATTAAAAAAAACATAAGTTAGAGAAATTTCGTCGCCCTTAAAAATAAAATCTTGCTCAGGTTTTATATCAACCGCCACTTTGTCTTTTTCATTTTCTTTGAAGCTATATTCCGTCATAACAGTGTCGATAAGGCCAGAGATTGAAACATGGCGGAAATGGCTGGTGTCGGTTGGTTTGCCGTTAATGTTATTTAAAATGATGTCGATAATGGAGTGACCTCTTTTGGCTGAATGATCGGCCACATCTAAAGATTTTATAATTTCTTCAAAATCGTGCTGCGTAAGTGGAGTGATTTTTTCTCCATTAAGAATGTCGCAACAGACTTCATTTCTATTGGCATTTCTATTGGCATTTCTATTGGCATTAGAAAGTTTTTCTTTAGCAAATTTGGTTGATTGGCGCACATTATTTAGAGGATTGCGCATCTCGTGAGCAATTGAACCGCTAAGGCTTAAATAATTTCGTCTTGATTGAAATTCATCCAAGGCGCGAAATAAAATTTCACGAGTTTCTTCTAAATTCCACGGCTTGGTTAAATAAGCATAAATGTTGCTTTTATTGATGGCTGCGATGTTGTTTTCTAGGCTGGAATAAGCAGTGGTAAGAATTCTAATGATGTTGTAATGCTTGTCTTTTATTTGTGCCAAAAGCTCAACACCGCTAGAATTGGGCATGATTTGATCGGAGATAACAATGGCAATTTCATCAGATTTGCTTTCAATAATATCTAAAGCCTCGTGAGGATTGGTGGTGGTGATGATATTAAAATATTTGCTGAAGGTTTTTTGAAAATATTTGGCCGATTTTTCCTCATCATCTATGAATAGAATAGAAAGATTAGATTTTTTAAATTCATCACTCATAGTGAACAAAATATTTAAATGGTAAAAACCTGAGGTCTCGCGGTTACTAGATTCTGTAGATTCTTTGAGAAGGCTTGCTTACATCAAAGTATCGGGCCCAAAGAATCAATATAATCCATCTTTTTGCAGTTTTGTTAATTACAAACTGCTTTAAAATGATTCGCTGTGATTTTTAAAAAATAGACTTCAGTGCGCAATTACCATCTGATGAACTTATTAATTAACCAAAGATTTCTTTAATGGCGAATAAGAGTTTTGCAGATAACGAATTAGTTACTTTTAAAAATAGCCAAGGTCTCAAGGCTCGCGGCACACTTCTTAAGCTTTCTCAGAACTACATAGTTTTCGAAGTTTACAATCCATATTCCATAGTCCAATTAAGTGAAGTTCTCTCTGAACTAACTATCAGCCGAGCTGAAAAGCAGATCTATTCTGGCAATGCCACAGTTACTAATATTGTTAATACTGGAATTATTTTAATTGTTTCGGCGATTCTTTCGGATGCTTATTGGATTGCGACTGTTGATGGCGGATCAAAAGATGAAATTCAAAAAGAGATTGAGTATTTAATAACTAGCTTTGAATCTCAGCAAGAAATCGATCTAAATTTTAAATTAAGTATCATTTCAATCAGATCATTTTTATCAGATGCTAAAAACTGGATTGATAGAATTGAGCCTGTCTTGGAAAATACTGGAGCCAAGGGTGATGCAAAATTCATGTTTGAATATTTCGCTCCGCTATTCAACAAAATGGCCTATCTGTTTAAAAGGCTTGGAGATGTTGCCGCCACAATTTCTGAAAATAAATTAGTCTCTTACAAAGAATTTACTCAAAGCCATTTGCATGGCTTCACAATGTCATCACCTTTTCCATACCGCATTTACAGCAAGCCTTTGGGCTATGCAGGGGATTATGAAATGATGAGAATGATTCAGAGAGAAAATGCTGAAGGCCCGAATTTATACGCTAAATTTATCAATACTTTTTACACTAATATTCCAATCGCTAACTGCGTTAAAAACAGAACTATGCAATTGGTTAGGCTTATTGAAGAAGGTGTGAAAAGAGCTGAAGAGAAGAATGAAGAATTTTATTCGCTCAGCATTGGCTGCGGTCCAGCATTAGAAGTAAAAAAATTCCTCGAGACAAATCAAGTTAAAACAAAATGTAATTTTAGATTATTAGACTTTAACCCAGAGACTTTAAATTTTGCGGTAAGTCAGGCAAATAAAGCTAAACAAAGTGATCTTTGCGAAATTACAGGAGAGATAAATTCGGTTCATGAATTGCTTAAAAGAAGTGTCGGAACCAAGTTAGAAGAAGAGAAATATGACTTTGTTTATTGCTCTGGTCTGTTTGATTATTTATCAGACCGAGTTTGTTCTAGATTAATAAAGTTATTTTTCTCGATGGTGAAACCTGGTGGAAAAGTTTTTGTGACCAATATGCATTCTTATGGAAATGATAAGCATATTTTAGAGCTAATATTTGAATGGCATTTAATATATCGCGATGAAGAAACTATGAATAGCCTTGTTCCAAAACTTGGAACACAAAAACTATATACAGATTCGACTGGAGTTAACTTATGTCTAGAGATAACGAAATAAACGATAATCTGCTTAAGGAAGCTTATCGCAATCATTGCGCGGTGCTTAGTCAGGCAAGGTTGCAAATTACCATAATTCTTGCCATCGCGCTTGTTATGACATTTGGGGTGTTGGATTTTATTGTTTATCCAAAAGTTGCCGCAGATCTTCTTAGCATAAGAATAATCACTGGTATTATATTGGCTCTCATATTTACCGCATTAAGAAGGAAACAATATCACAATAGCAATTTTATTGGGATCGCGGTTGTTTTGCTGATATTTTTTTTAATAGATATTTTGGTTTTTTTTACAGAAGGAATGTCGTCTCCATATTATGCGGGGCTTAATTTGGCTCTTGTTGCCTTTTCCGCGATGCTGCCTTGGCAATCTTACGAGACATTATTCAGCTTCGTCGTGATGTTATTTTCTTATCTGGGAGTTACATTTTCTTACGCCAATATCAACGGCATTGAATATGTTACTCCGCTATTAATTAATAATTTATTTTTCCTTGTTTCGGTTGGAATTTTTTGCATTGTGGCCACTTATCTTAATAGTAGATTGAGGTTCAGGGAATTTAGTTTAAATTATAGTCTTGATTACAATCTTAAAAAAGAGACTCTGAAGCTTCAATCAACGCAAGCCCAACTTGTGCAAAGTGAAAAAATGAGTGCTATTGGTAATTTATCTGCGGGGCTTCTACATGAAGTAAATAATCCTCTGAATTACACCATGACGGCCATTCAAATTATGAAAATGGATCCAAGTATAAATGCAGATCCTGAGTTGCAAGACACTGTCAAAGACATTGAAGAAGGCATGATTCGTATTAAAAATATCGTTACCGATTTGCGAGCTTTTGCTTATCCTGAAGAAGCAGATAAGAAGAATAAATTTCCAATTCTTAATGCGGTTGAAAATGCTTTGCGCTTTACTGCAAGCGAATGTCAGGATGTGAAAAGGATTGTGAATATTGATGAAAATTTAATAGTCAGCGCTTCTAAAACTCATGTTGTGCAAGTGTTGATCAATCTAATTTCTAACGCCAGCAGAGCAATTAAAAGAGTCTCTGAAGATAATTACAAAGGCGTTATTACCATTGAAGCCAAGGAAGAAGGGTCCCGAGTTGTAGTTTCGGTTTTTGATAATGGAACCGGCATGTCGGAAGCAACATTAAAAAGAGTTTTTGATCCATTTTTTACCACCAATGAAGTTGGAAAAGGCATGGGACTTGGCCTTAGCGTTAGCCACACTATCGTAAAAAATCACGGCGGAAATTTATCAGCTACAAGTAAACTGGGTGAGGGCAGTAGGTTCTTTTTTGATTTAGGGGTTTAGCCACACTGTCATTTCGAGCGCAGCGAGAAATCTCATTAGGTTTGAAATAGGAATCAAATACTCATGAGATTTCTCGCTGCGCTCGAAATGACAATTTGAATTAGAAATTACGGATTAAATAATAATAAAATTTGAACAGACAAACATGACAAAAGAAAAAATAAAATCATCCTTCAGTATTTTGTTCGTTGATGATGAAGAAAATGCTCGAAAATATTTCGACAAGGGTTTGAGAAATGATTTTATAATTTTTACTGCTGGTAGTGTGGATGAAGCTCAAAAAATTATCATCGAAAATCATCAAAATATTGCAGTTGTCGTCACTGACCAAAGAATGCCGGGTGGAAATGGTGTAAAATTATTGAGATTTTTGCGCGAAAATTATCCTCATATTGTGCGCCTTCTAACCACAGCTTATTCCGATTTAACCGAAGCAATTGAAGCGGTGAATAGCGGAGAAATTTTCCGCTACATTCAAAAACCTTGGGATTATAATTTGCTTAAAACTGAGATGCATCAAGCTGTAGAGCTTTTTGAATTAAGGCTGGAACGCAATCAAATGCTTCACGAAAAAATTATGGTCAAAAGAAAAATGACCAGAATTGAACGCGCAAAATCTTTATTGTTGCTGGCCAGAAATTTAAAATTTTTAAATTTTGCTGATATTTCTACACAAAATTTCATCAAAACTTTCGCCACCAATGTTGAAGAATCTGAAGATCAAGATTGGGAATCTTTCGATTTTGGTAAACAGGAAGTTTTAGAAACTAGATATTTCTTTGATGTGATTGATCGCTTGCAATCTGCAATTTCCAGCTCTGGCAATTATGCAATTGAAAATGAAATTAATAGTGCGCAAATAAATTCTTTGATTGAAGAAGTTAAAAAGAATTTGGGTTTGGATTTAGAAGTAAAAGTTGCGGCCGAAATTAAATCTAAAATTAATTCTCAAGCTTTTGCTGTTTTAATTAAAAGCTTACTAGAAATAAGCGCTTCTGCAAAATCTACAAATCCGCTAACAATCGAAAAAATAGAAAATGGCATTTCTATAAATTTAAAAATTCCTCAAATTTCTACTTCAGAAAACAGCAATTTTTTCACCATTTGCCCAGATAAAAATAGTCCAGATTTTTACATTAATTTGTTGCTTTGTTATTTAGTTGCGGGTCATCACGGCGGCAAAATAGAAATCTCTGAAAACCTTGATTCTTTGGCTTGCACAGTAAAACTTCCAAGCAATCCGCAAGAGTCAAATTTCATCTCTCAAATAGAATTAGATTCGATGGAGAATGCTATTTTGACAGTGATGTTGTGTTAATAATTTTTAACTAAATCTGATAGAAAGTGAGATCATTATTTTTTGCTACGACCTTAGTTATTTTTGCGCTGCTTTCTTTTGAGAGCTTTGCTTCGGCCACTGATTATTTGGCTAGCCCCGCATCTGATCAATTGGTGCGTGATTGTGTGAAGATTCTTGATGATGTGGTGAGAGCTCTTTTGTTTAAGTGGTTGTAAAAAAACCTTCGACTCCGAGTGGGCCGACGGTTCTGGTTTTAAGATGATTTAAAAATAGAATCGACATCCAATCTTATCTGTTTCTTCAATTCATCCAGTGAGGCAAATTTTTTCTCATCCCTTATAAAATCAATAAATTCTACAGAGACTTTTTTTTCGTAAATATCTTGGTTAAAATTTGGAATATGTGTTTCGTAAAGTGGTGCGAGGCCTGCTTCAATTGTGGGTTTAATTCCAAAATTTGTGATTGAAGGAAAAGTTTTATCTAAACTCGGAATTGTAATTTGAGTTTTATAAACTCCGAATTTTGGTTTGATGATGTGAGGTTTAATTGTAAGATTTACAGTTGGAAAACCTAGTTGATTAGCAAGTTTTCGGCCATTGGTTACAATTCCTTGAATAGAAAAACTTCTAGTTAAAAATTTCCCCGCCTCAAAAACTTCTCCGCTATCAATTAATTTTCTGATCAAACTTGAAGAACAAATTTGCTCAGACTTCTCTAAAATAGAAACCTTGGCTGAAATTCTGCTTAATTCAAACGGCGCTTCTTTTTCTAAAAATTCAAAATTGCCTTGGCGATTTTTGCCGAAAATAAAATCATAACCCACAACTAAATGTTTGGTGTTGAGAGATTTAGCTAAAATTTCTTCAATAAAATTAGGGGCCGTGATATCTGCTAAATCTTGGTTGAAAGACAAAGTTATCACAAAATCAATGTCTAGATCTTGAAAAATTTTTAATTTTTGCGCCAAGCTATTAATGCGAAAATCTTTGGGGCGATCAGATTTGAAAAATGAAATTGGATGTGGTTCGAAAGTTAAAATTGCGGACGCGATATTTTTTTCTTTGGCAATTTTTTTTACTTTATTGATGATTTCCAAATGACCTAAATGCACGCCATCAAAGTTGCCGATTGTGAGGACAAGTGGTGGAAGATTTGCTTGATTTAGGTTGCGGATGATTTGCATTTTAGGAATATTTTAAAAAAACCGTCATCTCGAGCGTAAGCGAGAGACCTATTGAGGCTTTTGCGGGATAAACTCATGAAATCTCTCGCTTATGCTTGAGACGACAGTTTGTTTTTAGCAACTCTCGTATAAAAGATAATATTCTAACAATCAGACAATATAAACAAGAATGAAAATTTTCTCTCTGATTTTTTTGATCAGTTTAAGTTTTAATTTTTCAGCTTTAGCTGAAAATTCTGCTGATAAATTGTCAGTCAATAAAGTTGGCTATCAACATGGCATGTCAATTTTTGGCGATTTAAAATATCCAAAAAATTTTCAAAATTTTGATTATGTAAATCCAAATGCGCCAAAAGGTGGATCAATAAAACTTGGCTCGGAAGGAACTTTTAATAATCTAAATTCTTTTATTTTAAAAGGCGTTAATGCTGCGGGTCTTGCCTATCTTTACGATAGTTTGATGGAGGGTTCGGAAGATGAAATTTCTTCTTGTTATGGCCTGATTGCTGAAAGTGTGAAATTGGCAGCAGATAAATTTTCAATCAATTTTCGCTTAAGAAAAATTGCGCGCTGGCCAGATGGTAAAAGGATTGCGGCCGATGATGTGGTTTTCACTTTCAACAAATTAATTTCTGACGGACATCCATCTTATAAAATGATTTATCGCGATGTGAAAGAGGTGAAAAAAATTAATGATGCGGAAGTGCAATTTATTTTTAAAACCAATCAAAACCGCGATTTGCCAATGCTTGTGGCTTCTTTAAAAATTCTTCCAAAACATTATTTTGACAAAGTTGATTTCTCAAAAACCACTTTGGAAGCGCCACTTGGATCTGGGCCTTATAAAATTAAAGAAGTGAAAGTAGGAAAGTCGATCACTTATGAACGCAATAAAGACTATTGGGCGAAGGATTTAGCTGTAAATCGTGGTCGCTATAATTTTGATCAAATTGCTTACGAATATTATCGCGATGGTAATGTTTTGGTCGAAGCTTTTAAGGCCCAAAAATATGATATGCGCCAAGAAAATGTCGCCAGAAATTGGGCTAATAATTATAATATCGAAGCGGTAAAAAATGGTCAGATTATTAAAAAAGAAATTGTTCACGGCCTTCCAACTGGAGCGCAAACCTTTGTTTTAAATTTACGAAAAGAGAAGTTTCAAAATTTAGAACTGCGCAAAGCCCTAACTTATGCTTTTGATTTTGAATGGCTGAAAGAACATATTTTTTACGGCTCTTACAAACGCACGCAAAGTTATTTTTCTAACTCTGATTTTGGTTATAAAAAATTTACTTTGCCAAAATCGAATGGCGATGGATTTAATCGGGAGAACCTTTTAAAGGCGAAAGAAATTTTAGATAAAGCTGGTTATAAAATTGTGAATCAAAAATTAATTGATCCAAAAAGTGGCAAGCAAGTGGAGTTAGAATTTTTGATCGATAGCGAATCTTTCCAAATGATTATAGCGCCTTTTGTGAAAAATTTGAAGAAGCTGGGAATTAAAGCCAAAACGCGTTTTGTCGAGGAAAATCAGTATCAGACAAGAATGAATAATTTTGATTTTGACATTGCAGTTGGAGTTTTTGGCCAAGGATTAATTCCTGGAAACGAGCTATTTTCTTATTGGCATTCTTCGCAAAAAAGTGTGAAGGGCAGTCAAAATATTTCGGGCCTTGATGATAAAGAGATTGATAAATTGGTAGAAAAAATTGCGCAGACTAAGAGCAAAAAAGAATTAATAGAACTTTGTGAGGAATTTGACAGAAGGATGCTCGAGAGTTATTACACAATATTGCAATGGCACAATAACAGCTACAGAATCTTACATCGCGACATTTTTGAGATGCCGAAAATTACCCCAAAATATTCGCTGGCGTTTGATAGTTGGTGGGTGAAATGAGAATATTGCCAAAAAATTCTTAGTCAAAAAGACCAATCTTATTATCAACAATCATCTCGAAAAATGTCAAATTTATAGTTAACGGTACAAGGTTATCCCTTTGGTAAAATCAAACCAGACATCAATATTTCCAGCCTTTATTAATTCTACAGGAGTAATTTGGGATTCAAAAGAAAGGAGATTTAGATCATCGTCTAAACTTCATAAATGTATGTGAGGAAAAAACTATAAAGGCTTATCGCGATAAATTACCAGGCAACCAATTTAAGACTTCTGGAACAAAACAACTCGATCAAAAAGTACAATGGCAATAGCTTTAAAATAGAATATCGTTAAAATGATCAACCATCTCTAAGATTAAAACTAGTGTCAAAGTGCTTCGATTTGAAACATTGTGTTTGGTTGGATGTTAAACCTTAGCGGTAAGATATATTTTTATTAAGCGCTATATAAAAAAAATAATCTCATATTAATTTAATCCCAAAAGTTAATTTAATCCCAAAAGTGTTATGAAAAAAATCCTATATACCATCTTATTTGCTATATCTGCTTCATGCTTAATCCCAGCAAATTTAGCTGCACAAACGAAATTGGCTTTTGATGGACCTTATGTGGGTGCTTCTCTAGGTTATAACCAAACCCATGTTAGAGAGGGCGATGCAAAATTCAATTACCCCGCGGAGTATGGACAATATATAGCAAATAATGGACAGAATTCTAAATCAAATGGGTTTATTAGAGGTCTAAATTTTGGTTATGACTATCGAATTAATAACTTTGTAATTGGTGGCGAGTTTGGTGCAAGCCTCCCAGGCGGCAGGGCAGATGGTTATGCGGCTACGTATGATGCAACAACTCCAAAAAGTAATATGCCAATCAGTTCTAGCACTAAAATTTCCTCTCTATTTATTGCTAAGCCCAAAGTTGGATTTGTGTTTGATAACAAGACAATGGTTTATGGAATGGCCGGATTAGCAAGGGGCAAAATTAAACGAACCATTTTAGATGCTACCCCAGTAGAAGATTGCGGATGCACCGTATGGTGGGAAAATAATAATTCTTTATCTAGTTCCCAAAATAAATTTGGCTACACTTTAGGTATTGGCGCCGAGACCATGATTACCGATAATTTTTCATTAAAATTTGAAATCAATTATGTTAATTTGGGAACTATTTCATCTAAATATTCAACTTTTTTACTTGAAACAGCGCCAATGTCAATAGAGCAATCTACCAAAATCACCAACAAATCCACAACCCTTGGTTTAAGTTATAAGTTCTAGGGTTGAATTTAAAACAGATTAAAAGGCCACTCTTCGGAGTGGTTTTTATTGTCTTGATTCTCTTAGATATTGATATCAATCATAGTAAACGCATCGTTACAAATATATCTGCAATCTCTAAATATTACTGAGATGTTAGATCATATTTTTCCTGCACCTTGAATTTCCCTCCTTTAGTTGCTAGGTCTTAGTTAGTCAAATCTTCTATTTAACAAAATTACACCTCAACCATGAACATCGAACGCTATACCGAAAAACTCAGACAGATTTTACAAAATGCCCAAACTCTGGCTTTAGGAAGTTATCACCAAAAGCTTTTGCCCGAGCATTTGTTAGAATGTATGTTAGAAGATTCTGATCATCTAACTGCAAAATTAATCACCAATTGCAGCGGAAATGTCGAACTCGCTGTGGCTGAAAATAAACGCTCTTTAGATAAAATTTCAAAAGTAGAAGGAAGTGGCGCTGGCTCTGTCACCGCTTCGCAAGAATTAGCACGAGTTTTGCTTTTGGCAGAAAAAATATCTGATCAAAATAAAGATCAGTTCGTAACTTTAGAACGCTTGCTGCAAGCGATTTTGGAAGATGATAAAAATGAAGCGGCTAAAACTTTAAAAATGGCTGGGCTTTCAGTTACGGCTCTTAGAAGCGCCATTGAAAAAATTCGCGCTGGCAAAAAAGCTGATTCAGCTTCATCAGAAAATACTTACCAAGCTTTAGAAAAATATGCGCAAGATTTAACCAAAAAAGCTAAAGACGGCAAAGTCGATCCTGTAATTGGTCGCGATGAGGAAATTCGCCGCGCCATGCAAGTTTTGTCGCGCCGTACTAAAAACAATCCTGTTTTAATTGGCGAACCTGGAGTTGGTAAAACTGCAATTGTGGAAGGTCTTGCCCAAAGAATAATTAATGGCGATGTGCCCGATAGCTTAAAAGGCCGAAGATTAATGGCGCTTGATATGGGTGCTTTAATTGCTGGTGCAAAATTCCGTGGCGAATTTGAAGAAAGGCTTAAAGCTGTTCTTAACGAAGTTGAAAATAACGACAACATTATTCTCTTTATTGACGAACTTCATTTATTGGTGGGTGCTGGAAAAACTGATGGCGCAATGGATGCTTCGAATTTATTGAAGCCAGCTTTGGCGCGCGGATCTTTGCATTGCATTGGTGCAACCACTCTGGATGAATATCGCCAATATATTGAAAAAGATGCGGCTTTGGCGCGTCGCTTTCAAACTGTTTATGCTGAAGAGCCAAGTGTTGAAGATACAATTTCGATCCTTCGCGGCATTAAAGAAAAATATGAAGTTCATCATGGCGTAAAAATTAAAGACTCGGCTTTGATTGCTGCTGCCACATTGTCGAATCGCTATATTTCTGATCGCTTTTTGCCAGACAAAGCCATCGATTTAATTGATGAAGCAGCCAGCAGTTTGAAGATTGAAGTTGAAAGCAAGCCAAATGAACTTGATGAAATGGATCGCAAAATTATTCAGCTGAAAATTGAGGCTGAGGCTTTGAAAAAAGAAGATGACAAGGCTTCTAAAAATCGCCTAGAAACTCTTAACAAAGAATTAAAAAGCATCGAAAAAAAATCGGCGGAATTAACTTCTTTATGGAAAGCTGAAAAAAATAAGCTGACCAAAATTAACGAATTGAAAGGAAAAATTGAGCAATCGCGCTATGAATTAGAAGTTGCGCAAAGAGAAGGAAACCTTGCCAAAGCTGGCGAAATAAGCTATGGAACGATTCCAACTTTGCAAAAAGAATTGGCGGTTTTTGAAGCGCAAACCACAGAAAAAATGATGCGCGAATCGGTCACTGAAGAAGATATTGCTGCAATCATTGCTAAATCAATCGGTGTGCCAGTTGATAAAATTTTGTCTGGCGAAAAAGAAAAACTTTTAAAGATGGAAGATTTCTTGCGCTCTAGAGTTATTGGACAAGACGAAGCTTTAAAAGCTGTGAGCAACGCGGTTAGAAGATCGCGCGCCGGCATGCAAGATGCGAATCGACCAATTGGATCTTTCTTATTTTTAGGCCCAACTGGAGTTGGCAAAACCGAACTTTGCAAAGCTTTGGCTGAATTTATTTTCGATAATGAAAGTTCAATTTTGCGCATCGATATGAGTGAATTTATGGAGAAGCACGCAGTTGCACGCTTAATCGGCGCTCCTCCAGGATATGTTGGTTTTGAACAAGGTGGAGTTTTAACTGAAGCTGTAAGAAGAAGGCCTTATCAAGTTATTTTATTTGATGAAGTTGAAAAAGCTCACACAGATGTTTTTAACATTTTGCTACAAGTTTTAGATGACGGTCGCCTTACAGACGGGCAGGGCCATGTTGTGAATTTTAGCAACACCATCATCATTCTAACTTCAAATTTAGGTTCACAAGTTTTGTCACGCCTAACTGAAAATGATGCGCCAGACTTAACTTCTGGTCCAATTTTTGATGGCGTGATGGAAGTTGTAAAAGATCATTTCCGTCCTGAATTTTTGAACCGTTTAGATGAGATTATTCTTTTCAACAAACTAAGTCGCAAAAACATGGAAAGCATTGTGACTGTTCAGTTTGAAAGATTGATCAAGAGATTGTCGGTGAGAAATATCAAATTGAAATTAGAAGCTTCAGCCAAGAAATATTTAGCCGAGCAGGGTTATGATTTTGCTTACGGCGCAAGACCTTTGAAAAGATTAATTCAGAGAGAAATTGAGAATGTTTTGGCAGAGAAGATTTTGCGCGGAGATATTTTGGATGGTCAGAGTGTGAGTATTTCTGAGAAAAGTGATAAGATGGAGTTTTTGGTTAGTTAACCACCCCCAACCCCTCCTTGAAAAGGAGGGGCTTTAAATCGAACGAGAAAGGAAGGGCTTTAAATCTAACGAGGGTTCTCCTCTTTTCCAAGAAGTCGCTTTAACTTCCCTCCCTTTCAATGATTGGCTTTAACTCCCCTCCTTTTCAAGGATTGGCTTTAACTCCCCTCCTTTTCAAGGAGGGGTTGGGGGTGGTTATTCGCGAAATCGATGCTACTAATAACATGTCCATTTTCAAATCAAGGAAATGAATTTTAGGACTGGGTTTACAAACCCGGTCCTGCTATGAGATCTTTCTAATAACTTCCCAAATAATCTTTTTTACCCAAATCCACACCATTATGTCTCAAAATTCCATAAGTTGTAGTTATGTGAAAATACAAATTCGGTAAAACATAATTTAACAAATAAGGTTGGCCAATGAAGTTGCTTTCTTTGTTTCTTTGAGTGTAAGAAATTTTTAAATCTTCTTTACCGTCAATTTGTTCAGCTTTTAAACTTTCCAAAAATTTCACTGTTTTAACAATGCGTTCTTGAAGTTCTGCGAAAGTAACTTCAACATCTGGAAAGCTTGGAAGCTCAACTTCTGCAAGTCTTGCTGCACCAGTTTTAGCAGCATCACAAGCAATTTGCACTTGGCGAACTAGCGGAAACATGTCAGGAAATAAACGAGAATTTAGAAGAACAGTTTCTTCAATTTTTTTTTCTGTTGCGTGAGAAGCAGCTTTTGCAAGGATGTTTGATAGAATTTCAAGTTCTCTGATAAAAACTGGAACTGATGATTGGTACATTGAGATGGTCATAAAAGAGTGATTTAAGTTGATAAAATCGAGTGTGTTTTAAGTGAACATAAACTGTTTCAGCCATCTGTCATCCCGAGATTTAGTTAGAGATCTCATGAGTTTCGGTACCAAGACTCATAAAATCCCTAACTAAAGTTCGGGGGATGACAGTGTGTCTTGTAACTACATATAAGAACGAAGAAAAATTATTAAACCCCCAAATATTTTCTCAAATGAACCAAATCCAGAAACTAGAAAAAAAACTCACTGAAATTGGCTTAATAGTTGAGGTTAACGAATATGTTTTGCAAATAGTCGGCCTGTCAAAATCTGAAGATAAAAATTTTAAAGGCCTAGATATCGAAGGAGTTTCTCATGTGCTACAAGTTGTAATCGAGCTTGATGACCCTTTGTCCGAAGGAAAAAAATTTTTATTTCAAGATTGCTCTTTGAAGGTCTATTTTGAAGGATGGGATTTGCAAGAAGCCGCTAAAATAATAAAATTAAATATAGCGGCAATCCTAGATGAACATGGCGTCTTTGAAGGAATGGGATTCACTTTCCCCAAAGATCACAATGAAGTTTTGGTGCCTTAATAATTAATTTAGTCCTTTATTCCTTCGGGATACGGAAACGCGACACGAGTCGCGCCCCGCTTTGCGGGGATCACCGTCCCGTATGTCAATGGGACATACGGGTTAATTTATATATTTGGCTAGTTATAACAAAAATTCACCAAAACTAAATTTGTCCCTTGATAATTTAATCCTTACCAAAGAATATCTCTTTTGGAAATAGTGTGGGCGGTTTGCTCATTAAGCGGGTCAGATCTGAAAGGAAGCAGCCCATAGTTAGTACAGTCGGGTCATGCTATTTCCGCCTCCCTCATAAAAAATTTCAGTTTTGGTTTAACTTCCTTTGCGTTTCTCGAGATGACTCAAAATTCTTACTTAGTTCTCGCTCGCAAATATCGTCCACAAAATTTTGATGAATTGGTTGGCCAAGAAGTTTTGGTTACAACTCTTTCCAACGCAATAAAAAATAATCGCCTGCATCATGCTTACATCCTTACTGGAATTCGCGGTGTTGGAAAAACTACAACTGCCAGAATCATTGCCAAAACTCTCAACTGTTTAGATGAAAATGCTGTTATAACAGCCAAAGCTTGTGGCGTTTGCGACAATTGCAAAGCAATTAGCGCTTCTAAACATCAAGATGTAATTGAGATCGACGCGGCCAGCAGAACAGGTGTTGACGACATTCGTGAAATTATCGATTCAATTGCTTATGCGCCAGTTATGGCTAAGTATAAAATCTACATCATTGATGAGATTCACATGCTTAGTAACAACGCTTTCAACGCTCTTTTGAAAACTTTGGAAGAGCCTCCTTCTCATGTAAAATTTATTTTCGCCACCACAGAAATAAGAAAAGTTCCAGTCACAATTTTATCGCGTTGCCAAAGATTTGACCTACGCCGCTTGGGTGAGGAAGAAATTGCTGTGCATTTAAAAAATATTTTGAGC
>Ga0114975_10000631_pt1 | contig 26436 bp, 20 predicted proteins | sample S_130626_EF_Meta_FD_87031 | JGI IMG/M metagenome (GOLD analysis project Ga0114975, IMG submission 87031) | Freshwater microbial communities from Lake Simoncouche, Canada to study carbon cycling - S_130626_EF_MetaG | ecosystem: Environmental > Aquatic > Freshwater > Lake | place: Lake...
CATCAGGTTCAGCAGGTACATCAGGATCAAGTGGAAGCGATGGAACTTCAGGATCAAGTGGTTCAGCAGGCACTTCAGGTTCAAGTGGATCAGCAGGAACAAGTGGTTCAAGCGGTTCAGCAGGCACTTCAGGTTCAGATGGAACAAGCGGTTCAGCAGGTACTTCAGGCACAAGCGGATCAGCAGGTACAAGTGGAACATCAGGTTCAAGTGGAACATCAGGTACATCAGGCACAAGCGGAAGTGATGGTACATCAGGATCAAGTGGAAGCGATGGAACTTCAGGATCAAGTGGTTCAGCAGGTACATCAGGTGCAACAGGATCAAGTGGTATAAGTGGAAGTGATGGTACATCAGGAACTTCAGGATCAGCAGGTACAAGTGGAACATCAGGTTCAAGTGGAACATCTGGTGCAACAGGATCGAATGGAACAAGTGGTTCTTCAGGAACAAGTGGAACATCTGGTGCAACAGGATCGAATGGAACAAGTGGTTCTTCAGGAACAAGTGGAACAGCAGGTACTTCAGGTACGAGTGTATCTGTTAATGGTACGAGTGGATATATTGTTAAATTTACAGGCAGTACTACTATAGCAGGAACTAATACTCCTATTTATGAAGGCTTGAATGGTACAAGTAATGTTATTAGTATTGGTAGTACTTCGGGAACAAGTTCTAGACTTAATGTAATATCATCTAGTAATGTAGATATTATAGATGGATTTGATAATAATCTTAATCCATTATTTAAAGTTGAAAATTCAGGTAGTTTATTTAATGGACTTCTTAATCAAGAAAAACCTACGGTCGGGATAGTCAATAGATCGTTTTTTGGAAATTATGCAGTATCTAGTCTAAATAGATTAACGTATACCGAATACGTATTAAGTAATAATACTACAAATGCTACACCTACTTTACTAAAAATAGATGGTAGTACTAATAGTATTCCAACTACTAATTCTCTTCTAGGAATTGTAGGATTTTCAATAGATATAGCAGCTGTTAATTCAAGTGGTACACTTGGATGGTACCATAGATTTACAGGTGCTATTAAAATTGCATCTAATACTGGTACTATAATTGATGCTATCACTGAAGAAATTTTAGCAGAGGACACATCAGCTTCAGCATGGACAGCAACTGTAAATGTAACAAATGCGTCAGGTTATCCTAGATTAACCATAACTGTAACCGGTGCATCATCTACATCTATATACTGGACTGCAAATACCAAACTTAATATATTAGGTTTCAATTAAAAGTAATGAAACTTTCATAAAAGTTTACCTATAATAATATAGGTAAATTTTTTAATTTTTTAAACTTTATAAAATGGGTGAACTTGTTCAGTATAACAATATGTATTATCAATGGGTAAAAGGTGATAATATCGGTAGAATTGAAATATTTGAATCTTATATAGATGAAAATAATTTAAATTTTATAGTTTTTAAATCAGGCAAAAGAATAAATGAATCTCTTTTACTAGAATATTTGATAGAAGTGCCTGAGTATCAGGCAAAAATAGTAGAAGATTTAAATCTAGAATCAAAAATAGTAGAAGATTTAAATCTAGAATCACCAAGAGTTGTAGATAGTAATAAAGAAAATAATCCTATAATGCAACTTTTATTAAATCAAAAGAAAAAAGAAATAGAAAAACTTGAAATCCATCTAGAAATTAAAATTCCTAAAAGAGAATTAATAGAAATTTTAAGATCTTCTTATGGAGATGAAATAGAAAATGATATTTATCAATATATAAATAATCAACTAGATCAAAATTATATTAAAGAAATCATAACAGAAAATATACAACAATTTATTAAAACGTATTATGTATCAAAATAGTAGAAGTCAAAGAAGGTCATATTTAAAAAAAATAGGAATATTAAAAACAAAAAACAATATGTCGCTAGAAGAAAAATCTAAATATTTAGCTGAAAATATTAAAAAAGGCAAAGAGATACATAATCAAAATATAGATCTTTATGATAAAAATAAAGCTGAAATAATTCAAGAAAAAGAAGATCAGATGATCGCTCTTTGGAAAAAATTAGGATATAATCAAGAACATATTTATACATTATTAGAAGAATGGCATTCAACATATAATAAAAAATCTAAAAAATAAAAATAATGCATGGAGATATGTTGCGTTTATTCTAAGGATAAACATTTAATTAAACAATATGTAAACAAAATAAATTCAAAATATGTAATTAATTATAGTGATATTTTTAATAAATTAACAAAAAATGATGTATATCTAAATGAACCGACTGAAATGATAGTTTTTTCTAAGATTTATACTATTTTTCAAAAGATATTATCTACCTATAAACCACATAAAATTTATTATATAATACATGAATTAGATGTAGAATCGTTAAAAAATCTTAAAGTAATAATAAAAAATCTATATAACAATACATTTTATTTTAATTTAATAATAAAATCTGATGATTATATAGAAGAATATAATCATCTATTTGACGATGTTAAATTTTTTACATGAAAAAACAACCATACCGTATAGGAAGAACTATTTACTGTATATTAATATCATCCAATAGACCGAATATTCTTATTCCAGTTAGAGGAATAATAAAAGAAATAAAGTGGGACAGACAGAATCCAACTTATTTAATTAAAATAATAGGATTCTATGATACTTTTTACTATTTAAAAAATAATTTTTTTAATATGACTTTTTTTAGAGATATAGAAAAAAAAGTAAGAGCTTCTAGAATTAAAGATGAAAATTTTAATAGTATACAAGATATTCTTGACAGATTTAATAAATCAGATGAAAGTAAATTTTACATTCACGTGGATTCAGTAATGACTGCACCAACTAAAAAAAATTTAGAAGAATTGTTTTCAGACGTTATTTTTTTTCTTATCAGTAGATGGTTTTCAGAAATTAAAACTAATTCAATAAGACCCTTTTATAAGGGCTGTTTTAAATTAGGCTCACAAAAAGAATTTAATAGACTGTTATCAATAAGTTTTAGTGATTTACTTAAAAAGAGTAATATAGAACCTAGTCAATGGTTAACTTCTATTTAATTTTTAATATATACATAAAGAAAGATTTTAATTGAGCAATTATCAAACTACACCTAATAGCTATACTAGAAAAAGTTTATCTCTTTCTAATATAGTATATGATGCGCCTGGAAGTGGTCTTTCAGGTATGTTTTCAACTGTTGCTAATTATGTACAAAATAATACTACAGTTAATGATATTAATGCTAGACTAATGACTAGCTATGACGCTTTGGATTTTCCAGACCCTACTGAAGCGCCTAAACCGTCTTGGAACAAAGGATTACCTGAAGCTATTGTTAATGATTATACGTTACTTCAATATAGAGGTCCTTATCTGTCACCAGGTATAAGTGGAAAAGAATTATCAAATGCATATAGTGACTATTTTACGCAAGAGGCAGGTTCTAAATTAGTGCCGCCTCAGTATTTAGGAAATCCTACAGTACGACAAATTATTAATTTTTTTTCTGATGACAAAAATAACGCAAGGGCTTCTTTTAGCCCTGCTGATTTTATTTATTGTAAATATTATCAAAAAATACCAAACAATCAAATGATTGTTTTAAGGAGATTTCCTAACCCAGCCAGTGATAATATTTATAATGGTCAAAGAATGTATATAAAGAAAAAAGATTCAAATAATGTATCGGCTGACCAGAATATAGATAAAGTTAATATAGCATCAAGAAATATTGATATTTATGTAGCTGATGAATCTGTTAGAAATAGAATTAATAATGTATTAACTTCTCAACAAGGCTCTGATGGTTTAGATGAAGAAATTAAAAATCTTATAGAAATGCAACAGTCTATAAATGAAAAAAAAGCATCAGAGCCTATTGACGCACCTGAAGGTATAGGTCTTGCTTCTTTATCTCAACCTGATATTGCTAGAGCAATTACATATTTTGGAGAAGCTACGGGTAATAAAATAGAAGAAATTTTAAGTATTACGTACGGATTTGCATGGAAAGATCAAGAAGCAGATATAGATGCAGTTGATGTGTCTAACAGAACTTCTTCTTCCGAATCTACTCCTTTATACCAAAAATTAGGTAAATTTCAGTTTCTTTCTGACGCATTAGTAGGTAATTCACCACAAGGTAAATTAGCAGCTAGAATATCCAGAGAAACAGGTGCTAATTCTACAGATTACGTAGGTACTACTATGACGAATTACGTCATAGGCCCAGTTAACGTAATTAATAAAAATTCAATAAGAGATAGAGGTCTTAATTTTGAACAAACACTTACAATTAATTTTGAATACGAGTTAAGATCTTTTAATATGATAAATCCACGTGTTGCAATGATGGATATTATGGCTAATTTATTGGTATTAACTTATAACAGAGCAAATTTCTGGGGAGGCGCACATCGTTTCTATGGTTCTAGTGGTTATAACGCAGATCCATTTGGTGATTATAGCAAACTTCAGAAAGGTGATTACATGGGGTTTTTTAATAGCGTAAAAGGGACTATTCAAAAAAAATTATCTAATGATTTTGGTATTACCGTAAAAGATGGTAAAATTTCTCCAGCTAATGGTGATTGGGCTAAAACTTTTTTAAATGGTGCAGCAAAAATACTAAATCAATTTATGGGTAATTTTTTAGGAGATTTAGCTACTAGCACATTTGGAACAGGTCCTGCTCCATTAGCATTACCCGCCTTGATAAGTGGAGCTCCTCATGGAGATTGGCATCTTACTTTAGGCAATCCTATTTATCCTATTGCAATGATAGGAAATTTACATCTAAAAACTTCAACTCTCTCTTTTGTAGGACCATTAGGTAAAGATGATTTTCCATCTGGTTTAAAATTACAAGTTACTCTTTTTCATGGTAAACCTAGAGATAGAGATGATTTTGAATCTATGTTTAATGGAGGAACAGGTAGATTATATGCAACTGGTAAATCATATAATCCGCAAAAAGGATCTTCAACTAGTGTACCGAGCACAGGATCACCTTCAATTAACCAGTCTTCATTAGGAAATTCTCCAGCTACTGGTGGAAATGCAGGCGCAACTTCTGTACAGGCCTTAAAAAGTTTTGCTCAAGGTACTGGAAGTTTTCAAGATTTACAAACTTTACAAAATGCAGCATCTCAACAATTATTAAAAGCTACAAAAAGTATACAAGAAATTCAATCTAAATATAATTCTAAAGCAATAAAAGCATATTCAAGATATCAGCCATCTGTTCAACAATCTAATGATGCAGCTTTACAGGCGCTTGATAATGTTAGATTGAATGTAATTAGTTAAAAAATTATGGAAATAAAAAGTTTAATTTATAAAAATGAAATGATAGATGATAATGGGCAGGCTTATTATGATCTTTCACAAGCATCTTTTAATTTTAATGATAATAGTCCAGGCACTGTAACATATCTAAGTGAAAGATATAATGGTAGAGCTGATTTAATTGCTCTAGATTTTTTAGATAATTCATCTTATCTAGATTCTATTTTAAAGGTAAATGGAATTTTTAATCCATTCGCTATTGGTGAAGGTGAGATTTTATTCATTCCAATTTCGCCTAAAGACAATGAATCTGCATATTATGACTATCCTACTGTATATAAATCTCTAGAAATAACAGGAACTTCTAAATCAACAGGAAATACTTCAGATCAATCAACCATAGATCCTGATAGATTAGCTAGAATTGCAAAAATTGCAGCAAAACAACCTAATGGCGTTACTATACCATTACCTACTAATCAATTACAGCCTAGCGAAACTTCTAAAATAGAATTAGCATCAGGCTATATTGCAATGGGTACTAATTTACCAACTAGATTAGTAAATACTTAATATATTATGGCAGGCCCTTACTCAATAGATAAAGCTAAAATAATTCAGATAACTAAAGTAGATTCTAAAAAAATAAAATTAGATCCTTTAGTAATACCTGATACTGAATCAAAGTCAGGTACTCCTGGTTTAGGTGCACCTACTATGAATTTATTACCTTCTAAATTTATGGGTAATGGTATGCCATTACTTGCATTAGATGGCGATGTTTTAGATATTGGTTCTATTTTGAATATGAGACTAGTAATTGGAAATTCTTTTTTGCCTACTTTAAATTTTACATTTACCGATAATGATAAAAAGTATAAAGGATCTAGAACTTTAGGAGATGGCGTAGTAGTTTCACTTTTTTTAAGAGGTCCTGGCGATGATACTTTTTATAAACCTGTTAGAATAGATTTTGATCTTACTTCATTTCAAGAAATTGGAGGTAATAATACATATTCTATTTTTGGTAAAATGAGAATTATTAATCTCTACAAAGATACATGTATTTCTATAACAGGTACAAGTTTTAATGCTTTATTACAGTTAGCTAATCAATATGGAATAGGATTTGCTTCTAATATCACTGAAACTTTTGATGAAATGACATGGATAAATCCTACGGATTATCCTATTGATTTTATTAAATCGATAGCAGATAATGCATACTCTGATGAAGAATCTTTTTTTACAGTTTTTATTGATCAGTATTATAATTTAAACTACGTTGAATTAAATAGACTATATAACCACGATGGATCCGTTTCCGTCGTAAAAAATTATGGCAGTGTAGATTTTTCAGGAAATCCTTCTGGTTATGCAGCAGGAGAAAATAAAGGTGTAGACTGGCCTCAAATATATGGAAACTACGAAGGCTTTCAAGGTAGTGGAAAATACATTAGAAAATATTCTCCTTTTAATAAAGCTAATGAAATAACAAAAGTAGCAGGTTATAGGAAATTTAGTCAGCATTATGATATGAATGAAAAAAAATTCATAAGTGAATATGTAGAAGCTCTTTCTAATACTACAGACAACCAAGCTATATTACTAAAAGGTAGATATATTTCTGATAATAGCAATCCTCAAACATTCGTTAGAGAATTTGAAAAAGGAGATGCAAATACACAATCTGATAATGTATTAAATTATAAAATTAAATATTTAGGTAAACAGGGCACTAATGTGCATAAAAATTATGTATATTCTGCGGTGTTTAATTCTCAAAATATAAAAGAAATTAATAAGTTTGGAATAGAAATCACATTAGATCAATTAGATCAAACTATTACGATGTATGACCGTATTTTTTTAACAATATTTAGTTATGGATACCCTGGTGCATCAGCAACACAGAATAATAAAATATTAGAAAAGGTAATGCCTTCTGGGCTTGCTAATCAATTAGCTAAAGCTAGTGTATTAAAAAGTATAGTTGATAGTTTTCAAAATTCTGAAGAGAGTGGAGCTTCTGCTGTACTAAGTGATGCATATACTGGAATTTATATTGTGACTGGTATTTCTTATGAGTTTGATCTTACAAAGGATCAAGCTATAAAAACTAAAGTAACTTTAAGCAGGAGAGATTATCTCCCAGCTCCATAAAAATATAAAATAAAATGTACTCGGAAACTATAAATTCAAATAGAAGAAATCCTACAAGCGGTTTTAGTGATAGAATCATTAAAGGCTTTATTGATGGAAAACAGCCATCATTTTCAGGGAGTACTCAGCCACAGGGAGGTAGCATTGTAAATAAAATACTTGATGATCCAACATATCTAGGATTTAGTATTTTTTTTGATTTTGTAAACTCTCCTCTATTTTTTATTTCTGATGACAATTCATTAGCAGGTGACTATGCATATAAATATCTTAGCAATGTATCTCCACAGAGAGCAGAACTTTTAAAAATTTTTGTAAATAGTTTACAATATATTCAAAATAATAAATCTTATGTATTTCAAACTATAGAAGGTCTAGATAGATGCTGGAGTATAGCTACAGATCTAACAGATGCATATATGGGAGGAGAGAACGCAAAAATAAATATAACCTGTTTAGAATCTCTTGACTTAAGAATTACAGGTTTAATAGATCTTTATAGAAAAATAGTATATGATACTAATGGTCGAAGAGAAATAGTACCTGCTAATTTAAGAAAATTTAAATGCACAATTGTTGTACAAGAAATTAGAAAATTTAAAACATTAACAGATATTATTAGATCACAGCAAAGTGACACTAGTTCTAATTTCGGTCAAAATAATTTTGTATCTCCTAGTGTAGCCGGTGGATTATTTAGTGCATCTACGCTAAATCAAATTGTAGCTGGTGAACAAGATGATCCAATATCATTATGGGTTAATGATAATGCATCTCAAGTAGTTTTTAATTTTGATTATTGTGAATTTTTACCAGGTGAATCAAATACATGGTTGTCTGATGTTTCAAATGCAGGTGAAAAAAATCCAGCTTCGCAGAAAATAGTTTTTGCATACGAAAAAGTAAGTGAAGTTAATAAATATTCTACATTAGAAGGCGATCTCAATTCTGAAAATTTATTTAGATCAGATACATTAGGGTTAGGAATAAAAGAATCTGCTTTACAATCTGCAAGTCGTAGGGTTTTAGCCAGTTTAGCAGGTTCTGTAAAATCTAAAGTTAGTGATACTTTAATAAACAAAGCTAAAGAGATAGGAATTAAAAATCCATTAGGTGTACTAAATACAGTTAATACTTTACTTAGTGTAGATGGAGTAGTTAGATTTGGAGAGTCATTAGTATCGCAAACTTCTCAGAATTTATTAGCTAGAGCAGGTAATGCAATAGGAGACAATAATATTTTTACAGAAAAAATAATATTGAATACTCAATTAAATCCTGATATTAAAGCATTTTCTGTAAATAATAGACCTAATGAAATATTAAGTGAAAAGTTAGATCCTTTGAGTAGTAGTACTTTATCGAGTGCTGCTTTTCAACCTACTAATTTTAATGGTCAACAAATTCCTTCTTTATCTCAAGAAAATATTTTAAAATCTCCAGTTAGAAGAGGTAACTTTAGTAGTTTAAATATATTAAATAATGGAAATGTACCAGGGCCTTTTGTTAGAACAAATGTAATTGGATCTAGTATACCTGAAAAGGCTTTACAATCTGAAAAAATATTGGGCACTGCATATACACCAACTAATAACGATGGTACCTTACCGCCTCAATTAACAGCATTTAATGCATTAGGTTCAGGTGGACCTCCAGGCCCTACTATCACAACAGAAAATATATTTTAATGATTAATTTAAATAGTATAAATGACAATTTAGTAGGTACTTCATGGGTAGGTGAAGTAATTGACGTAGAAGATCCTCTTCAAATAGGAAGAGTTCGTGTTAGAGTATTTGGTAAATTTGATACGAGAGAAAATCCATACAATAAAGATAGTAAATATATTATACCTGATGATGCTTTACCATGGGCATATCCATCTGGATATTTTTCAGGTGGTAGTCAAACAGGCTCTGGTTCTTTTTCAGTACCTAAGAAAAACTCCATTGTAAATATAAATTTTGAAAATGGAAATATTTACTATCCTGAATATAGTTTTCAAATTCATATATCAGATGAACTTATAGATGAAATAAAAGAAAGTTATGCAAATGCACATTCTTTACTATATGACACGGTTACAGAAGGCGGTGTTAAAATTTATTTTACCGAGAATAAAGGGTTAATTTTTGACTACAAATCAAATATTATTAATATAAAACCAGACGAATCAGTAGAAATAAAAAATAGTGGAGGGGATATTATCGTTTTAACCAAAGATGGTGATCTTACAATGTCTGTTAGAAATAATGTTAATTTAAACTGTAAAAATGCTACAGTTTCAGCTTCTCAAAAAATTCATTTAAATTCTTCTAATATTGAATTAGGTCAAATTGCAACAGAAGCTATTATTAAAGGTAATACATTTCAAGCTCTTTTTAATAGTCATACTCATATAGGAAATTTAGGAGCACCTACAGGACCTCCTATTATTCCACTAATAGGAACAGAATTAAGTAAAATTTCTAAAACACAATAAAAATGGCAACAATTTTAGATTTAAATGGAATAGATGAAGCTATTAAAAATTTTGAAAAATGTTTAAATGATAAAAGTTTAAAAATAAAAATAGATGTTAATAGAAAAGAAGTTCCCGGTCTTGAAAATTTTCTTTATACTGTAGTAGAATTAATTGATAAAATTTATGCAACTGCTTTAGGGCCGTATGCTAAAATAATAGAGATTGCAAAAAAAATAAAAGAAGCCATAACCAAACCTACTGAACTTAAAGAATTAATAGATATTGTAAATAAATTAATAGTAGAATTAAAAGAAATTTTAAAAAACATAGTTGAAAAAATAGCAGAGCCTTTATCAAAATATGCAATACCTTTAGTAATACCTATAGGTCCTTTAAAAATATCTACACCTGATAATACTGTAAAAATAAAAAATTTAATGGAAAGAATAGCTACTCAGAATTATATTAAACAAGGTTCTGCTGTAGATAAAAATATAGTTTTACTTACTTTTTTTATCAAAATAGGTATTAGCTTTATTACCAGTGTGATAACAGTTGCTATAGATGCACTGAAAAGTCCAACTACAAAACTTATAGATTTATTTTCTAAATTATTGAAAAATCCAATAAAATTTTTCTTAGATATTCTAAAAAAAATAATATCACCAATATTTACTGAAATTAATTCTGTCATTTTATCTATTAAAGAAAATACACCTGAATTTATAGAAGATGTTAATAACTTTTTAGAATTAATTTTTTCTTCTAAGAAGATTGATTTTAATTCTTTTAAATCTGTTGAATTTAAAAGTGCTATTCCTTTTTTTGCACTTATTTCATGTAGTATAACCTTTGCGATAACATTTTTGCCTACTGCAATAAAATCTATATTAAATATATAATAATATTATACAAACTTAAAAAAATGAAAAAACAAAAAATAACATTTTTAAACGACAGAGAGGATCTTTTTACATCAACCACAATAGAAATTGATGTTATGCCTAATACTAAAATTATATCAACTGATAGTAATGTATTGGAGATGTTAAAATTATATGAAAATGTTGAAATACAACGCCCTCCTACTAGAGATGAAATTAGAAATTTAGAAGTTATTTCTATAAATGAAGATAAAATACTTCTTAATTTAGATGGTAAACACGATGCATATCTTAATCTAAAAAAAGAAAAAGAACTTACTAGTATATCGATAGGTGATATTATTCCTGTTAAATTAAAAATTGGAAAAGGTGGAACTTATGAAGCTAGCTTTGATGATGCATCTGCTGAAAATAAAGTTAATGATATTTTAAATTCTATTGGAAAAAATATAGGATATACTGCTAAAGTTGTAGAACTTATATATGGTGGTTATTATGTAGAAATCGATAAGATAAAATGTTTTATGCCAGGCTCTTTAGCAGGTATGAATAAATTAATAGATTTTTCTTTTTTACTTGAAAAAGAAATAGTGGTAATGCCTGTTAATTATGATAATAACAGAGATATTATTATTGTTTCTCATAAAGATTATTTAAAACTTCTAATGCCTGATAAAATTAAAAAAATTAATGAAAAGTTAGATACTTGGATGGAAGGCGTAGTAACAGGAACAAGTAAAGCTGGTATTTTTATAGAATTTGAAGAATGTTTAACTGGACTATTACCTGTAAATGAAATCGAAAAAAGCGAATATGACTTTAAATCATTTCTTATTAAACCAGGCGATTTAATAAATTTTAAAGTTAAACAAGTTATATCAGATACTAAAATTATTTTAACTGAAAAAGAAAAAGAAAATTCAGCATGGGACACATTGCATGAAAGATTTTCGCCTGAGCAGCATGTAATTGGAAAAATAAATAAAATTACAAATTATGGTATTTTTGTAGAAATTGAAAAAGATATTATAGGTTTAATACATTCTACGCAATTGTCAAAAGATGTAACGTATGCAGAAGGTGATAGTATTGAAGTTATTATTAATAGAATAGAACAACATTCAAGAAAAATCATTCTTCGTAATAATAAGAATATAATTTAAAAAAATGTTTAATCAAGAAAATGCATGTATTTCAATAGAAATAGAATTCTATTCAGAACATAATGAATCATCTATAGCTACACAGATATCTTCATTAACAAATAAAAAAATTTTAAATAAAAAAGAAGAAATTACTTCTAAATTTAATTTAAAATTAGATAATGTAAATGAAAAATATAAGATAACTAGTGGGTTTTTGCCTTATTCTGAAATTAAAAATTTAATGCATACTATTTTTGATTGGATAAAAAAAAATGGTAAAACCTCTTGGGATTGTGATTTTTGTTTTAATATTGAAATAGGTAATTCTAAATTAAATCCATTAAAAATAATATTACATTATCCAGAAGAAAAAGTTTATACATTATTTCCTGAAAGAAAAAAATATCCACATTCTAAATCTATTAAAAATGTATACCTTTCTAATAGATTCTATACTGATACTTTATCTAGTTTAAGCAATGATAATTTTTTATTCCCTTTTAAGAAATATTACGGAATAGATTTTACTTCTTTAGATATTGGATTTTTAAGATTTAGGTATATAGGAGGTTTTAAATATCATGAGAATATAGAAAAATGTTTAACTATAATAAATTTATCACTTGATTGTTTAAAACATTGTGTATTAAAATATGATCTGACTCAAGCTGAGAAAAAATCTCTAGACTCTATTTTAAAAGATAATAAAAATATTATTAATTCTTACATATCAGTAGATGCACTTAAGAATAATTTTCCTGATATTACATTAATGATAGATTTAAGCACTAATTCACAATTAATAAATGCTTTCTATCCAAATATAAGAGATAGGTTATTTAAACTCTTATTAGAAACTAGAATGAAAAAAGGATATATTAATTATGATAGTGCCCAAAGTAAATTACAGATAAAAGATGCTCATATAGATAATTCATATTTATATGAAGGTATTGATATTTTTGATAGTGTTATTAATGGAAATATTTTAAATTGTGATTTATTTAGTACTGAAATTAAAAATTCAGATATTTTTAAATCAAATCTTTTTAACAAATCCAAAGCTACTCATTCATTTTTTGATCAAAGTTATTTAAATAACAATAGTACTTTAAATGATTGCAATATTACAGGTGACAATACTATACTTTCAGGTATAGTTGAAGGCGGCCGTATTATTTCTGGCAAAATTGTTTCCAGGATAGCTAAAATATCTGATACTACAAAAATAGTTTCTTTTGAAAAAATATTATAAAATATGTCAATGACAGCAGAACAGAAAGGATGTTATGATAAATTAGTTTCTCAAATACAACAAGAGATTACTTCTTTTTGTCAAATACCCTTTACAATTCCTAAAGAGGAAGTGATACGTATTATCAATAATGCCAAAATGTGGTTTTACAAACACTATGAATATTCAGTTCAGGAAAAGTATTATGCATTACGTGCAGCTACTTTTCAAAGCGATATGTTTAAAAAGAGCGGAGAAGTTACGATGCCTGAATCAGTATGGGCTGTAAATTCAGTTTATCAAATTAATAAATGGGCCGGAGAAGATGGTGGATTTGGTAAAAAAAGTTTTACTGGTCTTGATCCGGACTTTGCTCTTGATAAATTTATTTATAATAATGTATATGGCTCAGGTATAGGTTCTGAGCAATTAATGTATTATGTAATTAATGCATATTTTATTGATTTGGCCAGAATGAATCTACAAGGAATGATTTCTTATAATTACAACTATCTAAATAGAAAATTTAGATTCATGGGAGAACTTCCAAAAAATGATGTAATTTTTTTAATATATGAAAAACTTAATGATTGTGACCTTTTTAGCGATGAGATCTTTATTAGATATGTTGCTGCTCAAGTTAAAAAACAATTAGGAAGAATTTTAGGTACTTTTAATTTTAATTTGCCTGGTAATATTCAGATAAATTATTCAGAAATAAAAGATCAAGGCACTGAAGAATTAACAGCAATAGAAGAAGAAATAAAAAATGATGAAGGAGTTGATTACTTTTTTACCGATTAATATTAATAAATAATAAAATATTAAAAATTAAATGTCAGACCTGTATTGTAAACCTATAGATTCTATTAGTTATTCTAATGAATTATTAGAAATTGAAGATTCTATAAGTCTTATGTTACAGCAAATTGAATGTTTGCTAATAACTCCTAAATCAAAGGTGCTAGGTGTTGATGATTTTGGAATTAATCTAGAAGATTATATTTTTGATTTGACTTTTAATACTACGGCTATTGAAAGTACGATCAGAAATCAAATTAATCTTTTCATTCCTTTGACTATACAATATCCAATAGATATATTAATTAATTTTTATGAAGGGACTGCTAGAGATTTAGCTGAAATAAATATAACAATAAGTGGAACTCCAGCATTAACTGTAGTTTTTTAAATAAAAGAATAAAATGGGGTTCTTAAATAAAAATGCAATAACAGCGTTAAGAATTTATACTCAAGCATATAATTATATGACAAAAGTATATGGACAAACACGTAATGTTTTCACGCCAGCTTCTCCTTACGGGCAATTATTAACTGTTTTATCTAACATAGGTGAACTTATTTTTTATTACATTGAAAGTTCAATTTCAGAATTAAATTTTGCGACCGCTAAAAACTTAGCTTCAATACATGGTTTATCTAGACTTACTGGTCACAATCCAACAAGAGCTATTTCTGCAATAGGCAAAATTGCTCTAGTCCCAAAAACTGATGCTGCACAAAGAGTGCAAGGCAACTATATAATGATTAAAGACAAATCTGAGATACAATGTGTAGATAATGGATTAATTTATTTAATTTTTCTTGACTCTAATGATACTAAAATTGATAAAACGAGTCAAGACACATTTTATTTTACAATAAAAGAAGGTACTATTGAAACGCAAGCATTTACAGGTTTAGGTACTTCTATGCAAAGTTTTTCAATTATAACTAATAATCCAACTGATCATTTTTATACAAGAGTCAGAGTAAATGGCAATGAATATTCAATATATGATTCTCTTTATGATATAAGCCCTGAAGAAAGAGGATGTCTCGTAAAAACAGGAATTAATGGTGGTATTGATATTTATTTTGGAAATGGTAATTTTGGAAGAAAGCCGCCAATAGGTAGTCTAATTGAAGTAGAATATTTGATTTCAAGAGGACCTATTGGTAATTTACAAGGCAATAAAAATGTAACTTTTAATTTTATTACCGAGGCTTCTGATGAATATGGTAATATTGTTAACTTAAATGATATTTTTCAAGTTTTTGTAAGTATATCTCCAGATTTTGGTTCAGCTCCAGAAAATCCAGATTTTACAAGAGTTATTGCACCTCATGCAAGTAAGTCTTTTGTTTTAGCTAATCCTGATTCTTACATTTATTTTCTTAAAAAATATGGATTCTTTTCATTTGTTAATGCATTTAATACAAAGGACGATCAGTATATCGATGATGATAACATTATTTATTTAGTTTTAATCCCAGATATTAAATATAAATTAACAACTGACATTGATTATTTTACTCTCCCTACTGATGAATTTATTCTTACTGATAGTGAAAAAAAACGAGTATATGAGCTTTTAGATAACAGTGGACAAATGTTAATAACTGCTGAAAATAGAATTATTGATATAAAAATTAAAAAATATGCAATTAATATAGTTCTTAGATATTTTGATAATGCTGATAAATCTCAAATAAAAAGTATTATTAGGTCAAGATTAAATGAATATTTTTTAAATGTAAAAAGAAGAGATAGAGTACCAAGATCAGATCTTGTTTCACTAGTAGAACAAATATCTGGTGTAGATTCAGTTAATGTTTTTTTTATTTCTGAGCAAAATGAATCCGCTATTAAAAATGGTTATTATGAAATTGATGTAGTAGGATATGACCCAATTACTAAGCAGCAGACTTTATTAAGCACTAAACAAATTAATCTTTCACCTGGAGAAGATCCTGGTTTAGGATTAGATGATTTTGGAGATATTAAAATAGAAGATAATGAAATCGTAATTATTAGAGGTGATTGGTATGATAGAAATAATAATTATTATGAAATGTATCCTAATGATAATAAACTATCATCTTTAAATATTTTCTTTAAAGAAGAAATTAAAGCTGATCTTTATAATCAAATACAAAATCAAAATTTTGAAAAATTAAGAAATAAAACTTTAACAAATACAATAGCCTAATATGGAACTAGATATAATGAATGAATTTGATAAAATAACTGCTAATGAAGAAAATAATAATGGTGTAAGTTTATATGCAGTTCAAGATAATCTTAAAAATAATTTAAAATGGAAAGGGTATAATTACCGAGAAACTTTAATTAGTAATTCAGTATCTCCCTATTTATTAAGAAATTTAAAAATTTCTAACTTTTTAAAATATTTAAATGATATATGTTTCGAATATATCGAAACTGTTAAAAAAATTAGAGTATATTACAACTTTACAGTTGATAAAGATACTCGATATATTAACTAATGAAATACCAAGATCTTTTATTTTTTGATAAGCATGGAAATTCACTGAATTTCAATTATAATGATTCTACAGAGTCTTGGTATGGATCTGTTTTCATGCCACGTGTGTCTACTGAACTTTTTGAAGTAGTTCAAATTTTTATTGTTCAAAAATTATATAATTCTCAAGGTGTTTTACGTTATGGGTTTCCTCATGATTTAGAAGAACCTTCTTCAGTTAATGAGCCTGGTTGGTTAATGTCTTGGAATTATGATCAACCTTCTGAAATATTTTTATTTACGTATAGTACTGAAGAAGAAGTACCTTTTTTATCTCAAGTTGATCAATTAGATATACCATTAGATTGGGATCCTACTCAATATTATAACACAGAAGGCCATTTATATACAACAAAAATTACAGATGATGTTCTTCAGATAAATGTTGCATTATCATCAAAAAATGAAAATATCTATAAAAGAACTGCTTCTATAATAGATAAGCCTTCAAACAAATTAGTAGCTGAAATAGTTTTTTATGGTGAAGTAATAGGTGAAGATCCTCGTCTTAGTACGATAACTACTAATTTAGGATATACTATTAATAATAGTGATTATCAGATATTTAAGAATAGTGATATCAAAGAACCTTTATATAATCATATTTTTTTAAATGAAAAGAAAAAAGAAATTCTATTAGAAGGTAGTAATATTTATCCATATACTGGATCATATAGAGCTTTAATTAATGCCATTAAATATTTTGGATATGATGATATTTATATGAAAGAATATTGGAGAGATGTTGATATTAATTCTCCACTTTTTGGCAAATACGTACAAACTCTTCCAATTGAATTTTTAAAATCTACTGCTAGATTTAATGATTTAAATATTAAAGTTCCTAGTACTTCTCTTAGAAAAACAGGTAAATTTGGTCTTTTTTATAAATTAAATAGAGTAAAAGATGAATATGATGAATATGATTTACCTATTACCGAAGAAACTTATTCATATACAATAGAGGAAGTTCTTATAAAATTATTTGGGTTAAAACAAAAATTACAAAAAGATTTTTTGCCATTAAATGCAAAAATTATTGATATTACTGGCGAAGCTGACTTTTTTTCCAAAAATCAAATTACTATTCAGCCGAGTACAGTAAGAACGGAAACTATATTAACTGGGTTTAATACAGATTTTATAGTAGATCCTGGTCGAGTTATTTTTTTACAAGATCTTAGAACTATAGATATTTTAACTTTTGCTAAGTATACGCCATACAACTATGATCAAAATATGTATATAGGACCAAGAGGCACTCCTATTACAGTTTCAGATTATATCATTGGATTTTCAGATCAATTAATAGGCGGTTATAACTGGCTTGATGCTAAATATCCAAATGAAAATGGTAAATTAGGAAGTTCTGTTGATGGTAGATTAAAAACTGTATTAGATTTAGCAAATGTACTACTTGCATATTTTAATAGATATGCACCTAATCTTGATGCTATAGAAAAATTACCTGATAATACAGATATACCAATAGGTGCACCTTTAGTTTTAAAAAATAATAGTTTTCCAATTACGACATGGGATAATTCTAATTCATATTGGCAGCAATTAGATTCTATTTCTGCATCTTCTCAAGTTTTTAGTTGGAATTATTTAGAATATAGAAATTCTGCAGAAATTGAATGGATAATTACCAAACCTCTTACTTCATATTCACCTGAATATTATTATGAAATACGGGGAAACATTGCAGAATATAGCATATTACCTGTTTTTTTACCATATATTGGAGTATATGATATTGAAATGAGGATTTATGACTATTATAATAATATTTCAACTAGTCGTCAAAATGACTATGTTGAAGTAAAAGCTAGAAACTTAGAAATTATTGGAACTTATACGGCTATGGATTCTATCTATAATTGGGATATTAAGGAAGAAATACCAGTGTCCGAAAGAAAACCAGGTCAGTCTATTGTAAAATCACCACTCTTAGAAAAATATGCATCATATTGGAATCTTCCATTCTTACCTAATGAATCTTTCGATAATTATAATGTTAGTTGGGAAATGTTTAATAGAGCGAATTACGCACTAAATAATCAATATAGTTCATTTGCAAATTTTCATATTTCTACATTTAGAGATAATGATGACTATAGTTTTGTAGGACCTTTTTTCTGGGATAATTTAGAATCATCTAGGTGGATAGATAATAGTCATAACTGGTGGGATGGTACAGTGTTGGCTGGTGACACTCCTGCGTTTTTTAATATTACCTATTATGAACCACTGAGTACGTATAGCATACTTACTCTGGTTAACTCTAGTGGTACTCACAGAATAAATATACCTCAACTTACTGATATTTATGAACTTTCTCAATGGTTAAATGGCACAACGCATCCTGTTTTTTCAAAATATGCATATAATCCAATTAGAAATAAAGATAATTATGATGAAATTCTGTATATTCAATGTGTTTCTAAATATTTTGGAATATATGGTGATTTTTATAGTGTATATGGAGATACTATAGAATTGATAATAGGCAGAACTTCTAATTCTAAAAATTATTCTATAAATTGGAATTCAGCCAAGATAATAAATAATCAAATTAAATTAAATAGATCAACGCATGTTGTTTTTTCTTATGACTTATCAAAAATAAGTGGAAAGGATCATTTTTCAGCAAGATGGAAAATCCATAATAATACAAATATTAATTTTGGAGATGATAAATATATTAATGCACGGTATTTGGCATATTTGTTTGATATACCTGGGCAATATTCAATTAGTCTTTTTTTAAATGATACTAATGGTAATAAATATGAAATAACTAAAAATTTCTTAATAATAAACTAAAAACAAATGTCAATCTCAGTAACAGAAATTCTTGGAACTGATTCTTTAGCAGGTTCTAGATTAGTAATCAATGATAACTTTAACGTATTAGCAGATGCGGTGAATGATATTTTGGTATATCTTAATCCAGCAGCCAGCACATTTACGAATCTTTCCAATATTACCACAAATTCTTTAACAGTAGGGTTAAGTTCTCCTAAACTACAGGTAACTTCATCGATATTTAATATTACAGCAAATCCTACGGTACAGGGAAATATTAATCTACAAGGAAATCTTTATAGAAATAATATTAATTCTACATTAATTAATGAAATAACTACAGCACCAGGTTTAACAAAAAGTATAGGATCTGCATCTGCAATACCGCCATATACAATAGAAAGAGTATCTAACGATGGAGGATCACCTATTACTATTAGTTTATTCGAAGGTGAATTAGGTCAAGAAATTATTTTTTGTTATTATGATACTACGTCAGGAGTTGTTAATATAGTAGCAGGCTCTAACACTACGTTGATTCTTACTGGTACATCAACTAAGGTTGCATTATCTGGAATTGGTCAAACTGCACATTTTATGTGTATTCCTGACTCTTCTAATAATCCAGTATGGTATTTAGTAGGCGGTGTTAATTATACATTATCTAGTTAAAAAAATAAAAAAATGGCAATAGCTCCACTTATAAGAACGCCACAAATTCAAGGAGGAACTTTTTATACATTTTCTTCAGCTGCTAGGGATCTTTCTAAAACTATCAACAATACAAATCTTAAATTTGTATTTTCTAAATATGTTTTATTAAATATTCCTAATTTTGATTCTCTTCCATTTTCAGATTTTGGAGATTATAATAACTATATGCAATTTAACACCATAGATGGTGAAATTGTAAATGGAGGATTAAGTTCTGATAGAAATATTGATATAGCTCAAAATTTACAAAATTATGCATTAAATATAGAAAGTCTAATACTTAACGATGTAAATTATGATGCTACTCTAAAACAAGGTGTATCTGAAAGAGTTTTTTTTAAATGGTTAAAAGAAACAGGTGCTATCAGATTTAGAAATGCTACACCAGCAGAGGCAAGTTCTACAATAGTCAATCCTAGATTTGTAGAAGAGGATTCAACATCAACAGGCTCTGTACAGTACCAAAAAGTAGTTCAATTTATCGGTGACATAGATGTTATTAATAATGTAGAAAAAGGAGGCGATAGTTATACTGAAGTATACATTTATGTGCCTACTCAAGTAGGAAATACACCTACTGTACTTTTTAAAACTACATCTGACAATAATTATCAACCTGATATGATTGTTCAAGGTTCTAATGAATATATTTTAGGTCGTGGTACTGATACTGTTCACCCTGAAGGGTTAGATATTAGAGCATATTACGATGTAGATGACCAAATAAATTGGACTGATCCTGACGCCAATTGGATGAATGATCCGTATCCACAAAATGTAACAAATGCATATTTTACAGAACCTGCAACTTTTACAGATGCAGGCAACACTGATATTAAAAAATACCCTGCAGATTATAATAATCCATCAGGATTTGATGGTGTTGCATATAGAAGAAGTAAATTAGATGGTATAGGTATTGAGTTTGAGCCTAATAGTTATGCTGCAATAGTAGCAGATCCTAATTTAGATACTATTATGCAATTTAATAGTTCAAATCAAGCTTCTAATTTTGAATATAACGCAGTTTTAGTATATTATGATCTTTATGATGTATCTTCGCCTTTAGAAAGAGTTACTAATTTATATGGAGTTCTTTTATTAGATAATGTGACATTAACTAATGCAGGTGGATATATTCAAAGAACTCCTAAATATAAACCTAACTCTCTCACTGGAGAAAATGGTAATTCTTATGGATTTAAACTTAATATAAGAATAGACGCATCATCTCTTACAGTAGGCGTTAATTCAATAGTAAATGAATATAGCACTTTTTCAACTGGTCAGTTTATAGAAGCAGTAGCAGAACTCCAACAGTCTGTAAAATTTTTCGAAACACAACAGCTTAAATACACTGAATTAGAAACTAGAGTTAATTCTCTTGAAAACAGGGCGACAACTATACCGGATGTTCAATCCATGACATCAAAAATTAATCAACTAGAAACAAATCTACAAAATGCCAGAATGAATTACTCATCTTCTACGGCTATTTTAGATATGATTAATAAAATTAATAAAGAATTAGGCAATATTGTAAATGGTAAGGTTAGTGTTAATTTACAATATAATACAGATGTTTTATATCCAGGTACTGGTATATCTTTAGATAAATCAGTACCTAATAAAATAAAAATTACTAATAGTGTTCAAAGCTATGCTATTGATATTCCTAATGATTTAAATAATAATCTTATAACGGCATCAGAACCTTTAGATATTTCAATATCTTCACCCAGTCTTGTTTATTTATTAGAACCATATAATAATATGTGTAGAATATATACTACAGGTTCAGCTGGTGGTGATCTTAAAATATTTATAGATGATAGTAGTTCACCTTTCTCAAAAGGCCAAATTGCTAGAATGGTATTTCCTAATTTAATAGATATGGCCGGAAGAAATATACAAATTTTTACCGATTCTTTAAATAAAAAAGGTTACGGTTCTTATGGAATAACAATAGGTAACATATTTTCATCAGATTTTATTTCGGTAAGACCAATTTTTGAAATAATATGTTTAGATTCTCAAACATACACATTTGCAATAGATATACTACGATAAAAATATGTCAAACAGTCAAAACTCAATATCAACAATTTTACCTCAGCTTCTTAGGCTTTACAATAATAATGTAACAGCATACGAAAAAATCACTGAGGCTGTTACAAGTTCACAACAGACTGTAACTATAGACCTTACAGATGGTACCGGATATACAAAAAAATTACAGGTTCCAAGTTTTGGATATTTAAAGAGTGAAATCGATAGATTGGATCAAAATATTAAAACTTTAACAAATTTTAATACAGGTGGTAACAGCAGTCTGTTATTAAGTGATGGAACTTTTAGAAAAATTATTCTTTCTAGCCTTCTGTCAGAAGCTAAAGATTTATCTAGTATACCTACTATAAATAAATTTGAAGTTAAAGATAATTATTTCTTTGATAATTTTTTAACTCCGCTACTATATGTTACTTTTAATTTAACAGGGCAAGTTCCTAATCAGACAGAAGAGGCGTTAGTAAAAAGAATTTTTTTAACTCTAGATACTCCACAAAAATTAACATATTTTAATCAAAATCTAAAAGGTGTTAATACTTTAGATTACGCAACATTATTAACTCTATTAGATAATAATCAGATATCATATATTGAAGATGAAAGTATAGTTCAGCTACCGCCTAATATTAATAGATATTATGGAAATTTTGATATAGTTGATATTACATCTTCAAATGTTACTCAAGTAGTAAATAGTGTTCAAAATTCACAAACCCAAAAAATATTTATTTTAAATAAATTAACTTACAGTGATGCGGATCTTGCAGTTACAGATTCACTTAATCTTAAAGTTGGTGATAGTCTTGTTGTTAATAGTGATATAATAGATACTCAATATACTATTAAGGCTATAGATACTTCCACCAATGCAGTAACTCTTGAATTAGTGGAAGGCAATAAAGGTTTATCTATTGGAGCAGACATTTTAAAAATTTATTCTACAACAGATGATTTAATTGAAGTAAATTTAAATATTGGATATAATGAATATATGGCTGTTTTTATCAAGCCAGTAGATCCAAATTCAAGAATACCCGCAGTAAATTGGTCTCCAGGTTCTGCATTTTATACAAATGATCTTATATATACACAAAATGATGGAACTGTTATTCCATTGTCTACATATTATAAAAATGCAGTGGTCGATTTTGGAAGATATATTTTATCACTATCTATAGATAAAATACCTACAAGCGCACAAGCATTACAGCCTAATGCACCTGTATTAAATGTTGATAACTTTAAAGTTGTACAGATTAATCAACAAGTTACAGATCAGACTATTATAAAAAATATTGAAGATCTTAATAAACAAAAGAATAGTCTAAGTTCAGAATTAAAAGAATTAGATAGTGCAATTACTCAGAAAAGGTCAGAAATAGCTAATAAAAATTATCAAAATAATGTAGAAAGAGATTCTGACAGAAATACATTATTTGGATTAGTGCAACAAAGATCGACTAAATCTGATCTTTATAGTTCTTTAGTAAAAGAAATAGATGGCAGAATAAGAGATAATGGTTTAACTGGAGCAGATCCTAAATATAGAGTTAGAGGGTTTTTTTCTATACCGGAACCTAAAATTTCACCTGAAACCGGTGCGCAAAATATAGTACAGTTTCAAATAGATTATAGATATTTATCCAGTAATGGCGCAGCTAATCCTGTAAAAACTTTTGATTTTTTAGATAATGGTGTAGATACAATGGGTGCATATTCTAATTGGAATCAAATACATTCAGTAGTAAGAAGTAGAAGTTATAATACAGCTACTCAACGATATGAATGGAATCCTGTAATTACTCAAGACGCTGATTCAATCAATATAAATCAATTAGATATTCCAATCCAAAAAGCTGAACAAGTTGAAATTAGAATAAAATCTGTTTCAGAAGCAGGATGGCCTTCTAACCCTGCATACTCTGGTTATTCTAATAAAATAATTATAAATTTTCCAGCTGAATTAAATCCTGATAATTCTCTTACTGATATTATTAAACAAAATAGAGAATCATTGGCTGCAGTCAAATTGCAAGAAGCTATCAATGCTAAAGGTATTGATACCCATTTAGCTAGTTCATTTTATTCTGGTGATAGATATTTTGCGCATGATGCATCAGTTATTGCTTCAGGGTTTGTAGCAAATAGTACACAGCAACCTATAGATTTATTTACTAAATTAAATCAATTAGAAAATACTATAATCCAATTACAGCAACAGTTATCTGGAATTAAAGCTGAAATTCAACTTACATTTCTAGATGAAAATGGCGTTGAAACTCCAATTGCTAGAAATCAAAAAAATTCTATTTTTGCTGGATATTATACAAATGCAGTTAATGCGTTGACTGTTAAAAAAGGAGCTATTATTACAAAAACATTTTTTATTAATATAAAAAATACTACACAAACACCTCTTGAACTTATTTCTAGAATATGGGGAAGTAATGATAGACAAGTTATTGAATCAGAAAATCCAGTAAATGGAATATCTTCTACAATACCATCTTCTATCTATACATATCTTGATAATTTTAATACATATTCATCTTCAGATTCTGATTATAATAATGTAAAAAGATATGATTTAGTTCCTTTATTGCTTACAAATCCTGAAGTTACTTCTAATAATAAATATGGAAATATTAGTTCGCTATCACCTTATCAATCATGTCAAGTTAAAGGTCAGTTTATCTATGCTAGATATAAAGACGTAGCTGGTGAAAATAATTTTTATAATTATAAAAATCCAGATGGTATTAGAATAGATAAATTAGATGATGCTGAATATTTTTATACTAGGCAAAATTCTACTACAAGTGGAGATACTTCTCATTTTATATGGGGCGGTGGATTTTATTGGGATGGCAGCATATTTAAACCAACAACTTCTACAGGATATGACGGTTCGGGCGCTGCAATAGGAGATGTTTTAGAAGTTCATATTGATCATCCTATTATATCAGCAGGCATTGATACATTTAAAAGTTTTTATGAAAATGTTACATATGATACAGGCACAGGTTCTGGATTAGGATCAACAGTACCTAGTTCATCAGCTTTGCGTACAAATTCAACACCTATTAATGTATTTTCTACATGCGCTGCTATACAGCCTTCATCTACTACGTTAGGCAGAAAAGTAGCATTGCCACTATTTAGACAAACTAGATTTATTAATCTATTAGATGATAATTTATATCATAAACAGCAGCCTATCTATTTATATGAAAAAATGAGTGCAATGGGTAGTAATAGTACTTTTAATATTACAGCAAGTCCATCACTAAGAGATTTAAGTATTGGTATTATTAGTGGTAGTGGTACTTTATATAATGGTGTAGGTTTAGCACCTTTTAATTATCAAAGAGGTGTAAAGATGTCATTTGATACTAATGATCAATATTTATTAGGGAAGAGAAGTTGCGGTGCGTATTTATTTATATCAACTGATAAGCATGAAAGTATTATAGTAAATGGTAAATCTCAAACTTCAACAAAAAATATTACATCAGGTACGTCTTCTTCCATTAAAGTTCCTATAAGTTTTCAATATAGAATGACAGATTATTATGGCTCAGGAAATACCGGATTAGGTAATATAGGTGGAGACCCTACAGGTAGAACTATAAATATCAAATATGCTAAAAGTATGGGGTTTGATATTTATGTGAAAGGCGGAGATATATTTTCTTTTGATGTTGAAATATCTGCAAAATATTCTCCTGATAATTTAAATTTAGATGTAATTCCTAAAGCCAATGTAACAAGCGCACTTAATGATCTACAAAATACAATAAACACTATAACACCAAGTGTAGGCGGCAGTGGAGATCGTGGTATTTATGGTGTTGAAGATAATTGGACAAATAGAGACTATAATATAAAATAAATGATTTATTTACGAAACATTAACAACTATTTTACGACAGCAGTAATAAAAGATGATTCTATTAATTCCACGTTTAAAATAATTGTCATGAAATACACCCTGATTATTACCGTGCTCACTTTGTTGGCTACCAGTCCAATGAGTGCTCAAATGGATGATGTTTATTACAATCCTGACGAGGTTGTAAAAACAAAAAATACCACATCTTCATCAAATCGATTAGGTTCATATAGTTACAACGATTATGATTTTTATTACACTTCAAGAATTCGTCGTTTTCATAGACCACTTCAAGTATTTAATTTCAATAATTTCAACCGCTGGAATAGTTTTGGTATGTACGATCCATTTTATTCATCCTGGAATTCTCCATTTTCTCGTTTTGGATCAGGTATGTCTATGAGTAGTTTTGGATGGGTTGGTTC
>Ga0114975_10000632_pt1 | contig 26434 bp, 44 predicted proteins | sample S_130626_EF_Meta_FD_87031 | JGI IMG/M metagenome (GOLD analysis project Ga0114975, IMG submission 87031) | Freshwater microbial communities from Lake Simoncouche, Canada to study carbon cycling - S_130626_EF_MetaG | ecosystem: Environmental > Aquatic > Freshwater > Lake | place: Lake...
CGTCATAGTATTCGATGCCGCAGCAATCATCAGGTTTGCAGTCGCAAGCGTAGAACCGCAGCGCCGCCTCCAGCTTTTCGATGTGGTCGGCTGCTTCTTCGATCACAGCATCGCCACACATCACGTTTTTACGCAGCCGCTTCACAAGATCAATCATCCTTCTTCTCCCTCTTGGGTGGCACGTGGCGCACGTACAGGCCCAACTGCACCAGCACTTCCAAGATGATAGGCTGGTAGAAGAGGGCGCGGGCGCGCTGCTTCTTGCCGCCGTCAGCATCCTTCTCCATCATGCGCGCAGCGGATCCCGGTCCACTGTCCGTGTCCACACGGGCGTTGTAGACCTTGAGCAACAGGCCATCGACTTCGTCCTTGGTCATCAGACAATATCCTCATCTATGTAATCGAGTGGGTTTATCAGAAAGGTGCCAACCCTATTTCTTCTTCCCCGTGCCCTTGCGACGTCCAGATTAAGGCAACCGCAAGATTTAGTATTGCCGCTTAATAGGAATCGGACGTCAACAGCCTTCTCATTCCCGCAGACACACTTGCAAAGAACACGTTTGTGGCCCCCCTTGGAGCCCGCCTCTCTTATGACGGTTAAGCGGCCATAGGTGAGGCCCATCATTGCAGATGCTCCTTCTGAGTGGCCATGAGTTTCTTGTGCTTCAACAGGAGGGCGACGGCTGTGCGCAACTGCCCTTCGAAGTGGTCCATCTGTTCTTCGATGCTCATCTGACGGATGGGCATCTGCACGATCAGCGTGGCGGCGGTGTAGGTCAAGGCCGTCATGACCACGTAGTCCACATGGCCGTGCAAGAGCTTCAGGATCTGTTGCTCGAGGTCCACGGCCTGCTTGTGGGCTTCCTTGTCGGCGAGCTTCTTGGCTGTCACGATCATGGTCAATGCTCCACGGGGTTGGTTATGGCCTTCTCGGCGGGGGCGATGATGGTCTCCGCGATGTGGAAGGCGATGTACTTGCCGGTCCACTCCTTCACGTCGTCCATGAAGACTTCGATCACCTTCAATGGGGCGATGTTGTTCGGGGCGGCGACGTTGAAGACTGACTGCCCGGCGAGGGAGGCCATCGCTGCAAGGACCACGGCGGCGTTTTCCCCATCGCAGACCTTCGAGAGCCTGAGAGCGAGGTCATAGGTGGCCTTGTGCATCTCTTCGGTGTCCATGCTCATGGTTTGCTCCTGCAATAGGGCTTCTGTTTCAGGGTGCGGCGGATGGCCATGGGTTCGAATGGTCGGTACATGGAGTCGGAGTAGCGAGCGCAGTCCAAGACGTACCCTCCACGGACCATGGCCTCGCCGAGATCCTCGCCCGCAGCCGTGTAGCAGATGGCCACCACCCGGTCGTAGGACTTCTGCCCCGTCGGCTCACAGCGAACGTAGTGGGTGCCCTTTACAAGGGCGCGCAGGGCGTCTCTGGCTCGCGGGCCATTGGGCTCGTCGAGTTCTTCAGCGTCGATTCCAAACAGGCGCACGGCCTGACCTTGGATCGTGAGGGTGTCCCCGTCATGAACTGACGGGGTGCCGATGAGGGCGGTGCAGAGACCGAGGACTGCGCAGATCATTGGGCACCCTTTCCGAGGGCTCTATCGCTCATGGGGGCCATGCCCATCTTCGCGCGCAGGGCAACGAGGCTGGCCATGTACTTCGCCCGGGCCTTGGGGGCGCGGCACCGTTGGAGCTTGTCGGACAGGTCGGCGTAGCGCACCTCCGGAGGGCGTGGTTTGGAACCGGGCTTGCGGCCAGCGCCGGGCTGCGCTCCTCCACGGGTCTCCTTCTTTGGCGGGGCGACGGTCACGCCCTTGGGGTGCTTGATCAGGTTCTTTGCGAGGAGCTTGGTGAGGGCGTCGATCCGGATGGCGATGGCGTTGAGCTTGGTGTTCTGGATGCGGGCCTGCGCTTCGCGGTCCATGGCCAACTCGGTCTTCAGGGTGTGGATGTCGGCGTTCAGTCCGTTGACCTTGTCCACCACGAGGTCGATGGCCCGTAGCACGGGGATCAGGGCGATCTCGAAGGTGGTCTGGTGGCGGCTCTCCGCAGCGGAGACCTCACGCTTCAGTTCGCGCACGGACTTGAGGAGATCGGCATCGCGTTGCAGGGATCCCTTGTTCCGCTCTTCGTGGACCACGGCCATGTCGAGGTTGGCGGCGGCGTTGGATTGAGCGATCTCCGTGAGCATCTTGACGGCGATCAACACGGACTTGTGGTCGGCGTTGACCCGCGCCAAGGCGATCTCAAGATCGGTCGGGGTGGCGTTGACGGTCGGGCGCTTCCACCCGGTGAGGCTCTTCAGGGTTTCGATGTTCATGACTTGTTGCCTTTCTTGCTGAGGTAGACTTTCTTGTCGTGGATCCCGGTCCACACGACCATGCTGGCCGTCTGCCGGAAGTCCTCCTGCTCTTCGTCCAAAAGCTGCTCTCCATACAGGACCTCGCGGACCAGATGGTCGCAGATCTCGGTGGCGAGGTCACAGGGGTGCTTGCCGTAGTAGGCCCGGGCGAGGTCCACATAGGCGTGGATGTCCGCATCCGTGGGCTCCCTGTCCTTGATGGAGCGGGAGCCGTGGAAGCTGTCCCGTGCGTCGGGGCAGGGCTGCTTATCAAGTAGGGCCTTGGCTTCACCATACGTGGCGAAGTCCCCGAGGAACTGGCGGTCGATCAGGCCCACCGTGTCGGAGACCGAGTCGAGGTACAGGATGTAGCGGTCCACCACATAGGATGGATTAGTCGCGGGGTTCGTCTTGTGGTCGATGACGAAGTGGTAGCTGATGGTCATAGGATCTCCCTCCGGTTCAAAGCGCCAGCGTAGGCGAGCAGGGCGTCCTCCCAGATGTTGGCGATATACTCTTTGGCCTCTTCGCGGGTGCGAAGTGCGGCCAGACATTCCTCGGCGTCATCTTCCCAAACGCTCCAGACAAGAAAAGATGTGGCCGCTGCGTCAGGGCAGAGTTCCCACCCATTCCCCTCCCCGTGGGGCTCATTGCAAGCTTCGATCAGGTAGCGGTGGGTCATAGGATCTCCCTCCGGTTCAAAGCGCCAGCGTAGGCGAACAGGGCGGCGGTGCGGACGGTCTTTCCGTTTTTGATGGGCTCGGGGAAGATGGCCGCGAACTGGCGACCACGCTCATAGGCCCACTGCTCGTTGGCGCAGTGCCGGTGGGCGTCATAGTCGATGGGCTTGCCTTGCAGGAAGGACCGGTGACCTTGGACAAAGGACGCCCGGCGCATGACCGTGCGCAGGGTGACCTTGTGGGTGGCGACTTGGCGGGGGGCGTGGGCCATCAGACGGACTCCACATGCGAGGAGACGGTCTTGCCATCCCATGAGAAGCGGGTGCGGGTGGCCGGGGCGAAGGTCTCCTGCGCCGTGGGCAACAGGATGGACAGGCCCTGAATGGCGGTCTCGAACCGGGCACGGATCGTGTCGGGGTATTGGGTTTCCCAGTACAAGAGGCTGGCGCAGTCGGACACCTCGGCAGCGAGGCGGCGGATTTCACGCAACACGAGCATGTCGCGGTCGGAGATGATGGGCGTCGGTTTCATGGGCTCACCTTTCTGTGTGAGGGGTCGCTGATTCGCGACTGGGGTGAGCATAGGATAGGGGTGGGAGGATGTCAACAGGGGGGAAACGGAAAAATGTGGGGGGATCGGGGTCCGTGGCCCTTTTGCTATAAAGAGGACAGGAAATCACAGGGTTGATCACAAGGTGTGTCCTTAGAGAACCGGGGGATCACAGGGATCACAGGGTTGTTTTGAAATTAGAACTTTACCGGCCGCGCGCACACATAGGTAAGTATAGTGAGTGCATACAGTATAACAATTGTCAATCAAGTCCTGCGCACACGTAACGGACCCCTAATCTGGTGACAATGCAGCCGAAAAATGGAAATATTCGAAATACCCTGTGATCCCTGTGATCCCCCGGTTCTCTAGGGGTACACCCTGTGATCACCCTGTGATTTTCTCCCCTCTTTATGCTAAAACCCTGTTTCGGACACCGATGGAGGACCGCATGGCGACCGCCAAAGCAACGCACAAGCCCAAGATGGACATCCTTGTGAACCCCAAGACCAAGGGGCTGACCGAGAAGCAGGAGAAGTTCTGCCGGATCTATGCCACCGAGGACGTCACCCGCACCGAGGCGGCGAGACAGGCCGGGTTTGCGGACAACACCGCAGCGTGGGCTGCGTCCCGGTTCCTGAATGGCCGGGACTATCCCCATGTTCTTGTCCGTATTGCCGAGATCAAGGAAGAACTCTCCCGCAAATACGAGGTGACCTTTGACAGTCATATTCGCCAGCTTGCTAAGATCCGCGACATGGCTCTGGAGAAGGGGAACTACACCGCAGCGGTCGCGGCTGAGAAGTCTCGAGGACAGGCCGGTGGTTTGTATATCTCCCGCAGCGAGATCCTTGTGGGAAAGATCGACCAGATGTCCCGCGAGGACGTCATCGCCGAGATTGCCAAGCTCCAGCAGCAATTCCCCGTCCTGATGCAGTCCACCTCCCCCACCATCGACATGGTCGCCAATGCCCGCGACGTCGATGGGATCCCCGACTTCGTCCCCGATGATGAGCGCCAGCGCATGGCCGAGGAGATCGACCAGTGAAAACCGAGGCTGAGATCTGGAAACGTCTGAAGCGAGAGACGGACAGGCTGGCCCACTGGACGCGCATCGAGGCGCGGGTAGGGGCGGGTATCCCCGACATCAATGGGGCCTATCAGTGGCCTCCTACGGGCCAGCAATCGCCTATTGAGATCTGGGTGGAGCTAAAGGTGTGTACGACAAAGACCTACAAAACAGCCGGGCTGTGGAGACCAGCGCAGATTGCGTGGCAAACCGCGAGATCTCGAGTGTCGCCATGCGTCTGGAACATGGTCAGCCATCCAGAGTCCCAGAGTCTCAGGATCTACAACGGTTCACGGATCACGGACCTTTGGGACGACGCAACAGGAAAAGCTGAACCAGATCAAACACTTAGCTATAGTGATCCATTGGCCATGTTCCTCGACATGGCGGCGGCGCGGGCCTCTGATCTAATTAGAGCCATGCACCAGACGCATAGCTCCCCTGCGCGGGCCTCTGATTCGCGGGCCTTTGATCCAATTGCAGACGCCCACACCAGAATGTGAACAGCAAAAGGCCCCGAGGGTTTCCCCCCGGGGCTCGGGCCTCGTGGTCGCGGGCCTCTGGTCTAATGTTTCACGTGTGACAGTAACCGTCGCGCTCGATACAGAGCCACATCCCCTGCCAAGGAACGACAATCGCCCCGTCACAACCGAACGTCGGCTGCACGGCCGCGCGAAAGGCGCGATAGGTGATCCCGAGATTGACGCGGGAGAAGACGCGCCCAAGGGCGCGTCGCTGGTCTTTGGTGGTGGTGATCATGGTTCTAGGCGTCCTCTGCTAGGGGTTCTATCTCAACTGCCAGTTCGTGTTCATCGCGCCATTGCTCCAGTGGAACGCTAAACGCGGCGTCATAGGCTTCTTCCTCGTTCTTCGCCTCTACAATAATTTCGAAGTGTTTGGTGGCCATCACGACAAAGCGTTTCATTTTCATGCCTCCTGAAAGCGTTTAGCGGTTACACCGTGGGCCTCAATTACGATTGACGCGCGGGCCTTGGCGCTCTGCCCCCCGCATGCCCTACAGTCAGCGCAAACGGTCCTCTGGCCCGCTTCCTTTGAAGCGGGGCATGTTACCTCGCCTTGTAGGCTCGGCGCGCCGATAGCCTTGACACGGAACGTGCGCCACCCTGCGGCGTGGGCCTCGGCGTGGTCGGCCGTGCTATCGGCACTGGCCATGCATAGCAGCTTGAACGCGGCGAAACGCTTGTCGCGCCATTGATGCGAGTAACCATTGATCGCCGCTACGTTTAAGGTGCAAGCGCGCCAAATCTGGAAAGGCGCTGCGGTCGGATCACCATAAGTCCCCATTCGGAATGCAAGCCCGGCGAATAGCTCCGGCAGGATGGCGCGGTCATAGTCGGATCCGGGCTCTGCATAACGGCCGCGCGTCAAAGCCCCATACACACTGGCCACGCTGCGGCCGACGTTGACATAGCAAGTCCCATTGTTCGCGGGCCGATGCATGCAAGCTCCGCAGACGCTGCTATCCAGTCCCTCGCGCAATGCGGTCATGGGGTCGGCGTCGGCGCGAATGATGAAGGTTTGCACCATTGCGCCCGTCTTGCTGTTAGTACTAGCGTCGGTTATGCGATTAGCGATGACGACAATGGGTGCGCCGTCTAGCATGCTCGGCCCGCGATAGAGAATGACGCCTGTAAACGTGCCTTTGCGTAATGCTTTGATCATGTCTTGCGCTGTCTTGATCATGGCCTAGGTCCTTTCTACGACCGGTTAACGATGTAAGTATAGAGAACAATAGGGAGAACGCAAGCTGTTTTCGAACTTATTTTTCCATGCGTCTGGCGCATAGCTAGTCGCGCGGGCCTCGTCTGGCGCGGGCCTAAGATGCAATTGAGATGCGCCCCGGCCCCACGCGCGCGGGCCTCGTCTGGCGCGGGCCTTTGATATAATTGTACAAGAGAACAATAAAAAATATCCCCCGGCCTTTCGACCGGGGGATGGTGGCAGGTCGGATCCGGATTAGCGGCGCGCGGTCATCGCCTTGAGTTCAGCCTTGACGCGCCGCGCCGTCTCGCCGCGCCATGTCGTGGCATTGGACATGAAATAGAGGATGACGGTCCTTGCATCGTCATAGCCGTAGGTGTCGTCTACGGTATGCAGGAACCGCATTGCGCCAAGATAGGGCACAGCGCCAAAGTAGGGCTTGGCCCAATCCTTGATGATTTCGTCAGCGATGGCGTGAATGGGTCGTGTCATGGTGCGTTCCTTTCTTAGAACAATGAGAGCGCAGCAACAGCGCCGATGAAGAGCCAAGTAGCAGTGAAGAGAATGGTTTCGATGGTTTGCATGGTGTTCCCCTTTCTGTGGAATGGGGGAGCTTGCGCTCCCCCGGTCGGTTATCGCTGGATGACGGGCAAGGCCGCTTCCATGGCCCAAATCCATTCGTTAACGTCAGCGATGGCTTGGTCATACTGGCCACGCTTGTACGTCTTGCCGGTGATCTTGCTGGCCATTGCGAACGAGCGGGTCGGAGTCGCCGTCCGCGTCAGGCGGAAACCAATCTTGCAAGCGCGCAGCGCATGTTTGACAGTCCGCGCATGACATAGCCGGGTCGCGTCGGGTCCATGGAAACCAGTGACGCCGTTCTTTTCGTCAACAGTGATATAGCTATCTGACATGGTCGCTCCCCTTACCATTGGCCGTCGCGCACAGGGCGCGCGTCGATCCCAGCCCCTAGTTCAGCGGCCCGTTGAAACGTCGTCAACTGACGGGCGCGCAGAACGTCGGTTGTGCTAGGTCCGGCGGGCGCATTGTTCATTTGGTTCACGGCTATTGCCTCAAGGGCCGCGATCCGCTCCGCAAGAGCGGCCGAGAAACCTTGAGTGTGCTGGATCTCGCGCGTTAGGGTCGCGAGCGCCGATGACAGTGCGACTAGAGCGGCCGCGACGCTTTCTGTTACAGGATGATCAGTCATGCGATGTTCCTTTCTGGGGGATGGTCAAACTGGTGATCGATCACCAGTTTGACCGGGAGTGTTAGAGGGTGACGGTGATCTCGCGGCCCGACAGAGCGGAGTCGAGAGTGTCCTCAAGGACGCGGTCTAGAACCCGCTCGACAACGGCGACGATCTGCGAGTCGAGATCGTCGCCGGTCTCAAGCCACCGCCCCGAGTCGTTTTCCAAAGTGACGACACGTTCGAGCAACCGCTCGAACTCGGGGTCGTCAAGCGTACGCTCCTCAAGGGTCTGGAGCCGGATCTCGAAATGATGGTTCACGTTGATTTGGTCGTGGGTCTCGACTCCGAGCTTGTAAACCTTGCGCTCCAGAGCGCAGATCTCGTCAATGCACACATCGACGTTTCCGCCCTTGGTCTCGGCCTTTGTCAACCGGGCCTCGAACAGGTCGAGCCGGTCGTTGAACCGGGAGATCATCTCCGAGTGACGGTCGAGCCGGTTCATGGTCTCTTCGATTGAAGAGAGCCGGTCGAGAGCAACAGAGAGGGCCTTGATTAAATCAGTCATTTTTTGTGCCTTTCTTTCTATGGCGCGGGGCATGCGTCGCCCCGCCCAATAAGTAAGCCCGATCACGGAACGAATGTCAACATAGGAAATGCCAGGGAGCAATTAGCAGTGAATAAGGGAGCATGGCCTAGGACCGCCTAGGAAGCCCGCTGGCAGGGGTCTTTATTTTAAGTAGTTTTTCCCCGCCAAATCAATGTTCTCCATTCGTTCACGTTCACCCCATTCCTATCCCATAGGAACATTGTCCGCCATCGCGCGCCGCGCCCACAAGCAAGAGTCATGCCACCACGGGACTCTTTGGCCCAAACTGGACCTAAGCAACAGACTGTCAGAGAACCGTCACCCCCCTAAAGAGGCGCGGGCTTCGCGGGCGCGCGTAAAACCCGATTTTCCTCACCAAGTTACCAATTGTAAAAATTCCCACGGACCCCGAATTGTCAACATCGCTCCAAGGTACCGGCTCCCCCCAATTGTCAATAAAAACCAACAGGATCCCCTACCCCCCACCCATATTTTGTAGTACCGTAACATCCATGAAAGCCCCATCCTCCTGCAAATACGACTACGGTCCACGGACCAAGCACCCCTCCTTCTGGTCCAAGCTCCTCGTTCTCTGGCGCAAGTTCTTTCCATGACCCCTGTTTCCCCCAAGATTGACGAGGACAACCTCAAGAAGCTGGCCAAGCTCTACGACCGGCTTGCTCAGTTGGAGTCCTCGAAGAAGGCCCACGACAACTTCTTGGAGTACGTGAAGTTCGTTTGGCCGGGGTTCATTGCCGGGCGGCACCACAAGATTGTGGCGCAGAAGCTGGAGGCCGTGGCCAACGGAACATTGAAGCGCCTGATCATCAATATGCCACCGAGGCACACGAAGTCGGAGTTCGCCAGCTACTTGTTCCCCTCGTGGTTCATTGGCCGGGTGCCGACGAAGAAGATCATGCAGGCCACCCACACGGCGGACCTCTCGATCCGCTTCGGGCGCAAGGTCAGAAACCTGATGGACGGGGAGGAATATCACAAGGTCTTCCCAGACGTGAAGCTTCGGGCCGACAGCAAGGCGGCGTACCGCTGGGAGACGGATGACGGCGGTGAGTACTACGCGGCGGGTGTGGGCGGCAGCATTGCTGGTCGCGGCGCGGACCTCTTCATTGTGGATGACCCGCACTCCGAACAGGACGCCTTGAGCCCCACTGCTTTGGACAACGCTTGGGAGTGGTACATGTCTGGCCCGCGCCAGCGTCTGCAACCCGGCGGGGCAATTGTCATCGTCATGACGCGCTGGGGTGACGCTGATCTGACGGCTCGGCTTTTGAAGCAGCAGGCCACGGACCCCAAGGCCGACCAGTGGGACGTCGTGGAGTTCCCAGCCATCTTTGATAGCGGGGAGCCCCTATGGCCAGAATACTGGAAGCTGGAGGAACTGGAGAAGATCAAGGCTTCGATCTCGTTATCGAAGTGGATGGCGCAGTATATGCAGCGTCCTACCTCCGACGCCTCGTCTCTGATCAAGAGGGACTGGTGGAAGGTCTGGGAAAAGAAGGACATCCCGAGGCTCCAGTATGTGATCCAGAGCTACGACACGGCGTTCCTCAAAACACGGACCGCTGACTATAGCGCCATCCAAACGTGGGGGGTGTTCTACCCCACCGAGGACTCGGCCCCCAACGCCATCCTCTTGGACGCCAAGAAGGGCCGGTGGGAGTTCCCCGATCTGAAACGGGTGACGCTTGAGGAGTACAAGTACTGGGAACCGGAGACGGTCTTGATCGAGGCCAAGGCTTCGGGGACGCCGCTGACGCAGGAACTGCGGGCCATGGGCATTCCTGTTGTAAACTTTACGCCTTCCCGTGGTAATGATAAACATTCGAGGGTGAACTCGATCTCCCCTCTGTTCGAGTCCGGACTGATCTGGAGGCCGGATGCCTCATGGGCGGAGGAAGTCGTGGAGGAACTGGCGTCTTTCCCCTTCGGTGAGCATGACGATCACGTCGATTGCGCCAGCCAAGCCTTGATGCGGTTCCGACAGGGTGGGTTCATCGGCCACCCCGATGATTACCAGATGGAAATGACCAAGCGTCCATCCAACAGGGTCTATTACTAATGGCAAAGTCCCGCTTCAACAACGTAGACAAGGGCCTGATGCAGGCTCCCATGGATCTTGAAGACGAGGACATGCCCGAAATGGAAGCCGAGGGCGAAGGTCCGGAGGCCGAGGACGACTTCACCATCGAAGAGGATGACGAGGGCGGCGCGCTCATCACCTATGGCTCATCGACCGAGAACAAGGACATCTCAACCCTTGGTTTCGGTGACAATTTGGCCGAGGAGATGGAGGAGAAGGTCCTCCGCGCCATGTCCAAGGAACTTTCCAACGCTGTTGAAGAGGACGACGAGAGCCGCGAAGAGTGGCGTAGGATGTACGAGGAGGGGCTCACGCTCCTTGGCCTGACCTACGACGACCGGACGGAGCCCTTTGAAGGGTCAACCGGCGTCACGCACCCCATCTTGAACGAGGCCGTCACCCAGTTTCAGGCGCAGGCCTACAAGGAAATGCTGCCTGCTGGTGGCCCGGCCCGCTCGCAGATCCTTGGAGAGGTGACCCCTGAGAAGGAGTTGCAGGCCGCGAGGGTCAAGGACTTCCTCAATTACTACATCACTGTTGAGATGGAGGAGTACGACCCTGACTATGACCAGATGCTGTACTATCTGGGCTATGGTGGGTCCACCTTCAAGAAGATCTACAGGGATGGGGAATTAGGGCGGGCTGTTTCCCCCTACGTTTTGCCCAAGGACCTCATCGTACCCTACGGTGCGCGCGATCTGGCGACCGCCGACCGCGTCACGCACGTCATCCGCATCAGCCGCAACGACCTCCGCAAGCAGCAAGTGTCCGGTTTCTACCGTGATATCGACTTGCAAGAGCCTGCGGAGATGGAGCGGGACGACATTGTCGAGAAGACCGACAAGATCACGGGCATCGAGCCTGCTTCTGACACGGACGACTACACCCTCTACGAGATCCACACATACTTAGACCTCGAAGGGTTGGAGGATGCGGCTGAAGACGGCGAGTTGACCGGCATCAAGCTGCCCTACATCGTCACGATCAACGTCGATACCGGCGATATCCTGTCGATCCGCCGGAATTACGACGAAAAGGACCCCAAGAAGCGCAAGCGCCAGTACTTCGTCCACTACAAGTTCATGCCCGGCCTTGGTTTCTACGGCTTTGGGCTAGTGCATCTGCTTGGAAACCTGTCGAGAAGCTCGACTTCGATCCTTCGGCAGCTCATCGACGCCGGGACGCTGTCGAATTTGCCTGCTGGGTTCAAGGCCAAGGGCCTGCGCATCCAAGATGAGGGCGCTTTGCTCCAGCCGGGTGAGTGGCGCGACGTTGATGCCCCCGGCGGGAGCCTGAGAGACAGCTTGCTGCCCCTTCCCTACAAGGAACCCAGCGCAGTCCTCATGCAACTGCTTGGTTTCTGCGTTTCGGCGGCGGAAAAGTTCATCGGAACGGCTGATTTGGGCATGACTGACTCCAATCAGGAGATGCCGGTCGGGACAACCATCGCTTTGCTGGAGCGTGGGAGCCGTGTGTTGAGCGCGGTCCACAAACGGCTGCACTATGCCCAGAAACAGGAGCTTAAACTCCTCACGAGGGCCATTCGGGAGAGCGTGAACGCCTACCCCTATGAGGTGAAGGGCGGTCCGCAGATCTTCGTGCAGGATTTCGACGACCGGATTGACATTATCCCGACTTCGGACCCCAATATCTTCTCGATGACCCAGCGTATCGCGCTGGCGCAGCAGCAGTTGCAGCTTGCTCAGTCTGCACCTCAGATGCACAACCAGTACGAGGCGTTCCACAGCATGTACTCGGCTCTCGGGGTGCGTGACATCGACTTGTTGCTGCCGCCCCCGCCCAAACCGCAGCCTGAAGGCCCGGCAATGGAGAACTCTCGCTCCATGATCGTGCCGAATGGCGCTCCGCAACTGCGGGCGTTCCCCGATCAGGACCATATGTCCCATATCGCGGCCCATATCGCCTTCATCAAGACTCCTTTGATCCAGACTTCCCCGCAAGTTTACGGCATCCTGCTGGCCCACATCTTCGAACACATCACCTACATGGCTATGCAGCAGGCCCAGCAACATGCACAGGAAGCCTACCAAAGCATGCAGCAGATGCCGGGCGCACCGCCGCCTCCCCCGCCCCCAGCAGCTCTTCTCCAGAAGGCTGCGGCTGCGCTGGAGAACCAGATGATCGCACAGGTTCTGGGGCAGTTGAACCCGCAGAAAACTGACGATCCGTTGATCCAACTCCAGCAGCGGGACCTCGACATCCGTGAGCAGGCGGTTAAACTGAAGTCTGAGGAAGCCGCTCTGCGCATTGACCTTGATGAGCGGAAGCTTCAGCAGCGTCAGGCCGAGGATGACAAGAAGCGAGCCTCCTTGGAAGACATCCAACAGCTCCGCGCCAACGTCTCCCTTGCCCGCGCCCGTGAATCCAAGAGGGTCTAATGGCCTCGACCAAAGAACTTTTCGCCAACATCGAGTCCAAGTACCGCCTCCCCAGCGGCTACTTGGCGCGCACCTACCAGCTTGAGAGCGGTAGCGGAAAGGACGTCTACAACAAAAGTAGCGGGGCTGAAGGTCCTTTTCAGTTCATGCCTAAGACGTCCAAAGGCATGGGGCTCACCGATCCGTATGATCTCGAAGCTTCCGCTGAGGCCACGGCGCGCTTGGCTGTTCAGAACAGGGCCATCCTCCAACGAAAAGGGATCGAAAACCCTGACGGAAAGGTGCTGTATCTGGCCCACCAACAGGGTGCTGAGGGGGCGGCAGCAATCCTGAAGGGTGGGGATGCGCCTGCGGTATCTGCTCTGGGCTCGCTAGCGGCCTACAAAGACAAGCCAAGGGTTGCGCAGCAGGCCGTCGTTGGCAATGGCGGTTCCGTGGATATGCCGTCCAGCGCCTTTGCTAACAAGGTCATGGCGAAGTACGAGGGTGATGACGCCAGCGACAAGCTACGCCCCTACAGCGCCCTTGGTGAGACGCCGCCCATCGACAAGGTGGCGCAAGACTCCCCCCTCGCCGCGCCAAACACTGCTGATGTACTGGAGGAGACGGCTGATTCCGAGGACACCGGGTCCTCAAAGAGACAGAGCTATGCACTGAACGCATTGCTCAGTGCTTCAGACTCTCTTCAGCAGCAACAGCAAACCCCCATGCTCCAGATCCCTCGTCTGTCGTACGCCGCTGGCGGGATTGTTGATCTGTTGCAGAAGGCCAAGAACCCCGCCCCGATCAATGTTCCCGAGACTACAGCGCGTGTCCTGAACGAGATAACCCTCATCTCCAAGAAAGGTAACCTTGACGCGGGCAAGATTGCTTTCCTTCTCCGCATGGCCTCCACAAACACGATCCCTCCCGAGAAGGCGGCTGAGTTTGCCGCTGAAATCTTGGCAAGAGACACGGCTTCGATCCTGCGCCGCGTTGAGCGGTACTCCCGCGCACTCCGCATGTTGGCCCGTTTGGATCTGGCCCTTGGCGGTTTGGAGGGGCAGGGCTATGGCCTTGTCGCAAACCAGCACAAGCGTTTTCTCCCGCAGCCCACAAAGCGCATGGGGCATGACACGAAGATAGCCAAGCCCTTTGCAAAAGGTGGCGTGGTCGAGAGCCGCCCCAAAAACACCGTCGCGTTCCAAGAACTGGCCCAGCACTCCGTTAACCGCTACGGATTACAGATTGGGAACAACCTTATCCGCCGGTCCGAGAGCGACCCCGACAAACTTTTCTTTGCCCTCAACCAGTACGCGAAGAACGTGGTCGGACGCAGATCCTCCCTCTACGCGAGGGAACTTAAGTACCTCAGCGACATCTCCAAGAAGTTCAAACTATCCCCAAAAAAAGAGTTCAACAGGACGGAAGACGCACTGGATACCGAGGCCGAGCTTGATGGCTACATCAAGAATGTGCCAAAACAGGATGCAGCCTTCCGTGATGCGCTTTTGAGAATGAAAGCTATGGTCGGCTGGAAACCAAAGGTGGGGTCAAAGAATGGACGACAACCTTAAGTATGACGACGCCGTCGCCGCCCTTGTCGCGGCGATGAAGAAGGACGCCTCCTTGATCGAGGCTGGCAAAGCTATTGCAGAGGAAGAGACCATCCGCTGCTATGACGACAAGATCCCCGAAGACATCCTCGCGGAATGCATCTGCGAGGTCGAGCGTCGGGGCTGGCAGTATGGCTGGCGTTCGAACAAGATGCTGGGTTTCGGCCATTGGAACATCGTGCTGTCTGATAGCAAGGTCGAGCGTGACGAGGTTTACCATGAGGTAGAACCCTGCATTCGAAACCTCTGGGACTATATCCAGCCCCGGTTCATGCCGACAACCCCCGTCCTTGTTCGTGCCTACGCTAACGCCCACACCTATGGCGTTGAGGGGTACATCCATAAGGACAGCAAGTTCAAGGAAGACCAGACGGTCATCATCTACTACGAGAAGGACTGGAAGCCTGAGTATGCCGGTGAAACCGTCTTCTTGAACGAGGAAGAGGACAACATCATCCGTGCAATCCTTCCAAAGTATGGAAGGATGACCATCTTCCCGGGCAACATCAAGCATGCCGGGCGCGGAGTCAGCCGCATTTGCCCGGTCGCCCGTAGGGTTCTAGTCCTCAAGGGTCGCCCCCTGTGAGCCGCCGTCATATCCTCATGGTTGCCCTGAAGCGTCTTGGCACCTTCAAGAAGCCGCACAATCGTCGGATGGGTCTCACACTTGGGGAACATCTGACGAACACGTACGACGACTTGATCAGGATGGGTGCTGATGAGGAGGTCGCCCTTGCGGGGGGCCTCCACTCCATCTACGGGACCAACAGCTTCAAATTTGCTACGGTGAAACCTGACCAGCGCCCGGTCATACGGCAACTCTTTGGAGAGCGGGCAGAACGGCTCGCGTGGCTCTTCTGCATCATCAACCGACCGCAGGGCCTTGAGACAGGGCACATCTACGATTGGAAGACGAAACAGCCCGTTGACCTGTCTTCAGAAGACCTCCGAGATTTAAGGTTGATAGAGATAGCCAATCTGAGCGATAATGGGGCGAAGCTCACCAACTACCCGAACCTTGAGCGGTTCTACGAAGAGCATCGGACTCCGACATGACCGACGACGAACTCCGCGCCCTAGCCGTCAAGATGCTGAAGCATGCCGCTGCGGACGACGCAGTGGCCAGCGTCCTTGCGACCGCACCTATTGTACGCGGGGAACCCAAGGTTGAACCAATTGTCACCGCCGAAGAGCGCGCCCTCCTGAACATGCTTGGCGGTGTCACCGCCGGGGCCATGGAGAGCCGTGTCGTCTCCCTTGCTTCTCAGGGTTGTAGTTGCGGCTGCGGCTGCGGCTGCGGCTGCGGAGATGGTGACGGCGACGGCGACGGCGGGGACGATGACGGCGACGACGATGACGGCGAGGGGGATGAGGGGGAAGCGAACGCCAGCGGTGGCGAAGATTCCGATTCCGCAGCCGCCGCTGATGCCGCCGCCGCCGCCGCTGATGCCGCCGCCGCCGATGCCGAGTCCGCCGCCGCTGAAGCCGCTGGCGCTTCCATGTCCGCCTCTATGGCGGCAGACAACGCCGCCGCCGCCGATGCCGAGTCCGCCGCCGCTGAAGCCGCTGGCGCTTCCATGTCCGCCGCCACCGCCTCCGCTGCCGAGACTGCTGGTGACCCATCCACCACCGAGAATGCCGCCGATGCCCCATCTGAAAATGCTGTGAACGCCACAGCTACTTTCAGTAGCTGGTCGGCCATGGCTGAGGCCCTTGGCTTTACAGAGGCCGCACCAACAGAGTCGAAGGGCTTCAGCAGTCTGGGCATTGCTGACGAGTCCAACCTCTCTCAAAGCACAAAAGATGCGATGGAGGCAGCGGACAAAGCTGAAAGCGATCCCGGCATCAGCGCCGCCTCTTATGGGGCTTTGGCAAACCAGAACGCAGAAGCAGACGCCACGCTGAACGCCGTGAGCGCCGGGCTCGATGCTACCGCCGCTGATCAGGGCAACGGTGGTAGCGGCTTGAGCAGTGTTGGGTCGGTGTTGGGCGAGCTTTTCGGAGTCGGATCGGCAAAGGCTGGAGAGCTTGGGTGGATGGGCTGGGAAGGTCCTGCAAAAACCTACTCGCCAGTTGTACAAGCCCCCCAATTTGTTGCTCCCCCGCCCTTTACAACAGAAGCACCCGGTGTGCCTGCGGACATGATTGGCCCCACACAGGCGGCTAAAGATATGGTGGCGGATCAGGCGAAGGCGGATCAGGCGAAGGCGGATCAGGCGAAGGCGGATCAGGACAAAGCAGATCAGGCGAAGGCGGATCAGGACAAAGCAGATCAGGCGAAGGCGGATCAGGCGAAGGCGGATCAGGACAAAGCAGACGAGGCGAAGGCCAAGGAGGACGAAGCAAAGGCCCAATTGACCTTCGACCTCCCCACCATCACCACGCCCGAGGAGGTAGTGACTGAAGAGGACCCGGGTCCGGTATCAGACCTTGGCCGCCTAGACAATGAGAAGGCCTCGCCTCTCACGGACGCGGAACGCGATGCTTTGGCTCAACAGCAATTGGCTGAGGCTAAAGCGGCTGAAGACCCTCTAGACAATGAGAAGGCCTCGCCTCTTACGGATCAACAGCGGGCAGATCTAGCTCAACAGCAACTGACAGACGCTAGTAAGCAGGAGTCTCAGAACGTACAGGATGGGTTGAGCAAAGATTCGCTGGACGCTCTCGCCGCTCAAAACGAACAGGCGTCCCAAACTCTTGCCGCTATTTCTGCGGGCCTCGACGCCAACGCCACTCAGACAACCACATCAACCGGGGCTTCTACCACCACCGACACGGGGGCTTCCACAGGTGATACCGGGAGTGGGAATACCGACACCCTGCCCATCGGGGACGGTACCAACACTCTGCCCGGTGGTGGAGATTCCACAACCACCACAACTCCTTCGGGGTTCTATTACGGGTTCTACAATACGTCACCGGTCCTCAAGGCTCGCGTTGCCCCGTCCGACTACGCCTTGTCCCCCGTAACCGGGGCTGCGGCTAGTGCCCCCGACACAGGTTTCTACCCGTTCGCGTTCCCGACGACGGCGAGAACCCCACCAGCGCAAATGGCCTACACAGCTCCGACACCTCCGACAGTGGCGGCTGCAACCCCCGCTGAATCTACAATCCAAGACGTTTACCCCCTCTTCGACACCAAACTCTAGGAGCAGATCATGCACAACAAGGCCTCCCACGGTGGACCCACCGTCACCACCCGCACCACTTCTACCTCTGTCATGACGGAGCAGGACTACGCCGGTCAGGGAACACTTCCCTTTGCCAAGACCGAGAACGTCTCTATCCCCTCTGCCCCCAAGGGTGAGATGACTGCTCGCGGCTTTGGCTTGCAGATGCGCGCCACGAAGTTTGTCCTCCGCTAAGGGATAACCCCGTGTCAGATCTTTACTTTGTTGACAGAGTGCTTAAGGTAATACGCGAGCGGCGAACAGTGGTCTCTGAAGCGATTACAGAAGGCTCGGTTCAGGACTTCGCCGCTTTCCGCCATCTTCGGGGCAAACTTGAGGTTTGGACCGAAGTCGAGCGCGAAATCCGCCTTCTGCTGAAGCAGGATACCTTTGCAGATGACGAGTCTGATACTGCCTGAACACGTCGACAAGGCGAAAGCCCCCGCCAAAGAAACCCTTCCCATCATCAATGACGCCTACGTCAGGGCTGAAGAGCGGGTTCTCGACCCCACCAAAATCCCCGACACTGTCGTTGCCCGTCTGCCCCAGCCTACCGGGTGGCGTCTCTTGATCCTGCCCTACCGGGGCAAGAGCAAAATTGGGAGCGTCTACGTTCCCGAGGAGTACATCGCTGCCCAAAGTTTGGCGACGGTTGTTGCGTACGTCCTTGCCGTAGGTCCGGACGCCTACGCCGACAAGAACAAATATCCCGGTGGCCCGTGGTGCAAGAAGGGCGATTGGATCACCATTGGCCGCTATGCCGGTGCGCGCTTCCGCATCGAGGGTGGCGAAGTCCGCATCATCAACGATGACGAAGTCATCGCAACCATCGCTGATCCAGACGATATCAAGCACGTCTGAGACGGCGCACATAGGAGATCACTATGTCTGAAGAGACCGAACTCGACGGTTCTGTCGAGGTAACGATTGAAGATACCGACACCAAGGAACAAGCCAAGGTTGTCGTTGCAGAAAAACCGGTGGATGAAAAATCCGCAAAGGATGATCTTGAGGACCAATCCGAGAGCGTTCGCAAACGGATCGACAAGCTCACCTACAAACTGCGTGAAGCAGAGCGCCGCGAACATGCCGCTCTGGACTACGCTCGCGGCCTCAAGGGGGAGATGGATACCCATCGAAACCGGGCCGATATATTGGACAAGACGTTGGTCAACGAGTTTGACACGCGCCTGAAGATCCAAGAGACCCTTGCTAAAGACAAGTACAAGCAGTCCGTTGACATGAACGACGTCGATGGGCAGATCGAAGCCCAGCGCATGATGGCCAATCTCGCTGTCGAGAATGAGCGCCTTCGCACCCAGAAGGCCCGGCGTCAGCATGAGGAGGCCAACCCCCGCCAGCCAGACGCCCAGTACGTCCCCCCGCAGCCCGAAGTCCAGCCTGACCCCCGGGCCGAGGCTTGGGCTGAGAGGAACAAGTGGTTTGGTCATGACGAAGTCATGACCCAAGCAGCGTTCCATTTCCACAAAAAACTTGTGGAAGTCGAGGGCTACGACCCCACCAGCAATGAGTACTATGCGGAGATTGACCGTCGCGTCAGAACTGAATTTCCACATAAGTTTCAAGGCAGTAGGAACACAACTTCTCCTGTTGCTTCAGCCCGTGGCGCACCTCGTACAGATGGTAAGCGACAAGTGAAGCTCACCCCAACTCAGGTCTCTATTGCAAAGAGGCTGGGAGTTAGTTTAGAAGAGTATGCAAGGCATGCTCAAAAGCTTAACGGTTAAGGAACATTCTTATGGACCGCACCCCCCGCGCTGAGACTGCCCGCGACAAGACTTCTCGTGTAAAGCCTTGGAAGCCCCCGTCCTCCTTGGACGCACCGCCCCCTCCTGAGGGGTACACGCACCGTTGGATTCGTGCAGAGATCAACGGGTTTGATGACCGGAAGAACTTTTCCGCCCGCCTACGCGAAGGCTTCGAACCAGTTCGCGCCGAGGACTACCCAGATTTCGTAGCCCCCACTATTCAGGATGGCGTCCATGCGGGCGTGATTGGAGTAGGTGGTCTGATTCTGGCGAGGTTTCCTTTAGAGACGGCAGCACAAAGGAATGCATATTATCGTCGCCAATCTGCGGACCAGCTTGCGGCGGTAGACAACGATCTCCTGCGTGAACAGCACCCGTCTATGCCTATCATCAAACCTGAACGTCAAACCCGGGTTACTTTCGGCGGCAACCGTTCCTCCGAGTAACTCCCTTCAACAAGGATCTGAGCAATGGCAAATATCAATGCCTCGTTCGGGCTTCGCCCGTATCGTATGCTTGGAAGCGGCGCGAACACCAATGGCGACATTGTGTTCAACATTCAGACTGCGGCAACTGCCGGTTCTTCCAGCGTGATCTATCAGGGTTCCCCTGTTATCCCGCTGGGTAACGGCCTGATCGACATCGTTGGCTCTGCTGCTGGCGGTACGGTCCCCATTCTGGGCGCGTTTCTCGGCTGTAACTATATCGACCTGACGGGCAAGCCCCGTTGGTCTCCCTACTACCCCGGCACCGCTGCCTGCTATGCGAGTTCCATCGCTACGGGCATCGTTTCGGCTAACCCTGATCAGGTCTTCCTGATCAACTGCGATGCTGCGGCTGCGGACGCCCTTGTCCACGCCAATGCTAACTTTGCTACCGCGACAACCGGCAGCACAACCTCGGGCCTGTCTGCGGGCAAGCTCGCCGTCTCGACGGCTACGACAACCAACACGCTGAACCTCCGTATTCTTGGCTTCGAGGACACTCCTGCCAATTCGGATGCGGCTGCGGCGGGTCGTCTGGCTGTCGTCCTCCTCAACAACCACTTCTACCGTTATAATGCTAACGGTACTGGTGCGGGTATCTAAAGGGAGTTTGAACAATGGCAATCACTCGTTCACAACTCCTTAAGGAACTGGAGCCGGGCCTCAACGCCCTCTTTGGTATGGAGTACGACCGGTACGACAACGAGCATGCTGAGATCTTCGACACCGAGTCTTCGGACCGCGCGTTCGAGGAAGAGGTCATGCTGTCTGGCTTTGGTCAGGCCCCTGTGAAGGGCGAAGGCGCGGCAATCACGTACGATACGGCTGGTGAAGCTTTCACTGCCCGCTATACGCACGAGACCATCGCTCTCGCGTTTGCGATCACTGAGGAAGCCGTTGAGGACAACCTCTACGACAAACTCAGCTCTCGCTATACCCGCGCTCTGGCGCGTTCGATGTCCAACACCAAACAGGTGAAGGGTGCTTCGGTACTCAACAACGCCTTCTCGTCCAGCTATCTGGGCGGCGACGGTGTCTGCCTTCTGAGTACTGCGCACACCACCACTGGTGGCGGCAACTGGTCGAACACGCTGGCGACTGCGGCTGATCTCAACGAAACCTCGTTGGAGCAGTCCCTGATCGACATCGCGGCGTTCATCGACGAGCGTGGTCTGAAGATTGCCCTTCGCGGCATGAAGCTGATCATCCCTCCGGCTCTCCAGTTTACTGCGGAGCGTATCCTGAAGTCTGAGCAGCGTGTCTCCACTTCCGACAACGACATCAATGCGTTGAAGTCGGGTGGTTATCTGCCGCAGGGCTTCACGGTCAACCACTTCCTGACCGATCCGGATGCGTTCTTCATCAAGACGGACGCCCCCAACGGCATGAAGCACTTCGTTCGTGCGCCCCTCAAGACCGCCATGGAAGGCGATTTCGAGACCGGCAACGCCCGCTATAAGGCTCGTGAGCGTTACAGCTTCGGCTGGTCGGATCCCCGTGCGATGTACGGTTCCCCCGGCGCGTAAGGCGTACAGAGTCTTGCTTACTAAGGGGGGATGGCCTTGTGCCTCCCCCCTTTTTATTGTAGCGTTAGATAGTCCCTGACTGCCCCACGGCAGACAACCCACGACAGGAGATCATCATGGGAACTTCAACATTCTCCGGCCCTATCAAGGCTGGCCCCATCAAGTTCACGACCGGCACCACGCTTGGTCAGGACGTCGCCAACACCGGCAATGTCGTCCTCATGCAGTCTGAGGCTGTCACGCAGGCTGGTCCCGGCGCTGATGGCGTCTACACGACCAACATCGTCCTCCCTGCGGGTAGCACGATCACCGACATCAAACTCTACATCACCGCCGTCTGGAGCGGCGTGGCTTCAACCCTTGGCCTTGGCACGACGGTTTCTGCTACTGCCCTGACTACCGCTACAGCGGTTGCTGGTGGCACTCTTGGGATCATTACGGCCACTGCTGGCGCAGATGCGACCCGTATCGGTAACTGGTACAGCGTCGGCGCAGGCACCGCTGACGTCCGCATCAAGTTGACATCCGGTAACACTGGTACGGGCACAGGCTATCTGGTCGTCAGCTACGTTCAGCCGGGCGCTATCAGCCCCTAATAGGAGGCCCTGATGGCTGACACAGTTGCCACACAGATCCTCTTCCAAGGGGATAAAGTTCTGGTCATGAAGTTCACCAATGCCTCAGACGGCACTGGTGAATCTGCTGTGAAAAAAGTCGATGTCACCACGCTTGCCACTTACCAAGGCAAGGCTTGCACTGCGGTGCAGATCGACAAGATCTACGGCCTGACGCATGGCATGGAAGTTCGTTTGCTGTGGGAAGCTACAGCAAACGGGACCATCTTGACGGTCCCCCAGAACGTCATGCAGACCATGAACTTCGATGAGTTTGGTGGGTTGGACAACAACACAACCACTGGGAAGACAGGGAATATTCTGTTCACCACGCTTGATGCCTCTTCGGGTGATGCCTACACGATCATCCTCGTCATGCGGAAGCTGTACTGATGACCGTCGGGGCTGACATCATATGGAATGTCATCCTGACCCTAGTGGTAGGCCCCATCGTCTGGGGCCTATCCTACGTTAACAAGCGCGTTGATACGGCAGAGGCCGTACATAACAACCTTTGGAAGGCGATAGCTGAGACCCGCGAAAACATCGCAAGATCCTACGTCACCAGAGATGATCTTCACCATGACCTCGACCGGATCATGCAGCGGTTCGACCGTCTTGAGGAAAAGCTGGACCGCCTTTCAGGAGTTAAGTCATGATGAAAGCCAAGGACAAAAAGAAAGAAACACTGGCCTACCGCGCCCGCGCGAAGGCCGTGGACGAGATGATGCAGGCTGGCGCAGGCCGCGCCGCTCCCCCTGAGATGGCCACCCCGGCACCCCGTGGCCGTGCAATGCCAGCTCCCGAGATGGCCCCGCCTCCCGGCATGGCTCCTCCCGGCATGAAGAAGGGTGGCAAGGTAGATTTCTCAAAGATTGTCAGGAACACAAAGACCGGCAAACTCTCTGAGAAACCCGGTATGAAGAAGGGCGGCAAGGTCCCCCCCAAAAAAGGTGGCCTCATGATCATGATCGCCATGGGCAAGAAAAAGGGTAAGTGACATGGCCAAGAAACCTTCAAAGGCCCAAGCCAAGGTAGGCAAGGTCATGCATGAGTTCAAAACTGGAACTCTGCACACCGGGTCCAAGAAGGGGCCGGTAGTCAAGAACCGCAAGCAGGCAATCGCCATCGCCCTTTCTGAGGCGGGCAAAGCTAAGAAGGGGAAGTAAGATGGCCAAGAGCGCGACACGTATGCGTTTCGACAGAGCCTACAAAGAGGCTCGTGATAACGGCGAGAAGACCTTCGAATTTGAAGGGAAATCCTACAACACACGCATGGCTGGCGAAGGGTCCTCAGCCTACGGCAAGAGCATGGCCTCTGGCAGCAGAAACAAGGCTAGGTCTAGGGAGGATTCTTCTGGCGGCGAAGAGATCCGTTCTGCTGGACGAGCCAACACGGTCGAGTCTGAGGACATGGCCACGGGTTCCGATATGGCTGCTTCTGCGGCTAGGAATGGAACTCGGGGGATCAACCCACCGGATGTTGTCACCAGCCCCAAGACCGGAATTGTACCCCGTAGATTCGGCACCTACCGTACTGGGGAGAACGACACCACTGAGAGCAAGCCGTTCTTTACCCTGAATAGCGACATGCCGCAGCGGCGTTATGGCACTGTCGGTAAGGTTCAGGAAAGCACCTCTCCCGAGGCCAGTTCACCAGACCTCGTTCCGGATATCTACAAGGGTGAGCGTCAGGTCCCTGACCAGCAGTATCGCAAGGGCGGCATGGTCAAGAAGAAGTCTGGCGGGATGATGAAGAAATCCGGTGGGGCTGTCCGTGGAGCGGGTGCCGCCCAGCGCGGTCAGGGCAAGATGAGGATGTGCTAACATGGCCAGCAAATCACCTACAGGCCTAATGAACATCGGCATGTGGGAGGGGTCCAAGAAGGACGTCTCACAGGACAAGAAGCTTGCCAAAAAGCGCGGCATGTCTATGAAGGATTGGGAGGCCTCCGAGGCTGACACGAAGCACGATACCCAGAAGTCCGCGAAGGGCCTCAAAGGTGGTGGTATCGCAGCCAAGGGCAAAGGCATGGCCTCTCGTGGCAAGGGCGCGGCCTACAAAAAGGGCGGCAAGGTTTGCTGAGGTAGGACAACATGACGACTTCAGGCACCAAGACGTTCGAACTTGATGTAGCCGACTACATCGAAGAAGCCTTCGAGCGTTGTGGCATCGAGGTGCGAACTGGCTATGACCAGCGCACGGCGCGCCGCAGCCTGAACCTGTTGCTCGCCGAGTGGGCCAACCGTGGTTTGAACCAGTGGACCATTCAGGAAGAGGTCATCAATGTCGGAAGCAGCAGTGAGTCTTATACGCTTGCCGCTTCCGACATTGACATCATCTCCGCTGTCGTGCGGTTCACTACCGGTGTCGGCACCCAAAGTCAGCAAGACCTGACGCTCGACCGCGTTAGCCGCGAGTACTACCTCAACATCCCCAATAAGCTGACCCCGGGTCGTCCGGTCCAGTTCTTTGTGGACCGTCAGGTTATCCCCGTGCTGTATCTCTGGCCCATGCCAAACACGGCCTATTATGTCGTCGTTAACAAGCTCGTCCGCATGGACGACGCTGCGGCGGGAGCTAATACCCTCCAGCTTCCTTTCAGGTTCTACCCCTGCCTTGCCGCAGGACTGGCATATTATCTGTCCATGAAGAAGGCTCCCGAGCGTACGCAGATGCTGAAAGCCGCGTACGAGGAGGAGTTTGACCGTGCGGCGGGCGAAGACCGCGACCGTGCCGGGCTGCGCCTGACCCCGGTTCAAAACTTCTACCGAGTGGTGTAAGATGGCTAGGACCGCCTCCGGTTTCATGTCGTGGGCTATTTGCGACCGGTGCGGTTTCCGGTACAAGTACACACAACTGAGGAAAGAGTGGCAGGGTCTTAGGTCGTGCGACGAGTGCTGGTCCATGAAGCACCCGCAGCTTGACCCCATCTACCCACCGACGGAGCCGCAGGCCTTGCTTAACCCTCGCCCAGATCGCTTTGAGCCCATGGATGTTCCTGTCGGCCAGAACATCTTCCCGTTCATTCAGAACACCTCAACCCAAGTCATTGCGATTGTGGGCATGGTCACTGTGGAGGTATCCTGATGGCTTGGACCTACGCAACGCTGGTGCAGGCCGTCAAGGACTTCACCGAGTACGACGAGACAACATTCAACTCGAACATCGACACGTTCATCAAGAACTGTGAAGAGCGCCTCCTCTATGCCGTCAGTCTCGAAGTGTTCCGTAAGAGCATTGCTGGAAACTGCACGGCAAGCAACAAGTACCTTTCCGTCCCCTCGGACTACCTCGCCCCTTTTAGCCTATCGGTAACGGCCGCTGGATCGACGGTGTTCCTCCTCAACAAGGACGTTGAGTACGTTCAGGAGTACAATCCTACGGGTGCTACCGGGGTGCCTAAGTACTACGGGTTCTTCGATATCAACACGTTCATCCTTGCCCCTGTCCCCGACAGCAGCTATTCCACCGAGCTTCACTACTATTACCAGCCCGCATCCATCGTGACCGCTGGGACCACTTGGCTAGGGGACAACGCCGAGCAGGCCCTCTTGTACGGGACACTGGTCGAGGCTTACACCTACATGAAGGGTGAGGCGGATCTCATCACCCTGTACAACAACCGTTTCCTTGAGTCCCTCAACCGTCTGAAGAACTTCGGCGAAGGCCGTGAGAACCTCGACGCTTACCGTGAGGGCCTCATCACCGTGAAGGCTAACTGATGTTTGTAGACGCAGCACAGGTTGGAACTTTTAAGGTCGATGTCGAAACCTCCGACAACGGGGGCCACTCCCCTGAGTTCTGGGCAAAGCGGGCCGCTGACCGGATTGTTCAGGTCGCTGACACCGCTCACCCCGCCATTCGGGAGCAGGCGCAGGCTTACAAGGCCGCAATCGAAGTCGTTGTGCTTGAGCATATAAACCGTGCTATAAAGTGCGACAGATCAACGGTCAGTTATCTGGTGTCAGAGGCTGGTCATCCCCAACTGGCTGAACATCTTAGGAGGCTGTAATGGCTTTTACCGGAAACTTCATGTGTACGTCGTTCAAGCTTCAGCTTCTGACGGGGACACACGCTTTCACAACAACTGTGACCCGTGGCAGCACGGCAGCGGACACGTTCAAGATTGCGTTGTATACCTCATCCGCCACGCTGGACGCCTCTACGACCGCCTATTCCGCGACCAACGAGACGTCGGGAACGGGCTACACGGCAGCCGGTAATACGCTGGCCAGTGCCGCCACCTCGTCCAGTGGCACAACGGCCTTCGTGGACTTTGCTGACTCCTCGTGGACCACGGCGTCCTTCACCGCCCGTGGAGCGTTGATCTACAATTCCACGCAGAGCAACAAGTCCGTCGTGGTTCTTGACTTTGGCTCTGACAAGACGGTTTCGGCCGGTACATTCACCATTGTCTTCCCGGCAGCGGACGCTACCAACGCAATCATTCGTCTGGCCTAGTCTCGTGACGAGGGAGAGGGCTGATGGCGATTGTGTATTTGGACGACGGTTCTCTGTCCGACAGGTTTGAGATCGGCACGGAACCTTTCGTGCTGAAGGATGCGCTTGTGATGCATCCAGACGCCTACGCAGCGTTGACGGAGGACGAGATCGCGGCCATGAAGCAGGC
>Ga0114975_10000634_pt1 | contig 26355 bp, 12 predicted proteins | sample S_130626_EF_Meta_FD_87031 | JGI IMG/M metagenome (GOLD analysis project Ga0114975, IMG submission 87031) | Freshwater microbial communities from Lake Simoncouche, Canada to study carbon cycling - S_130626_EF_MetaG | ecosystem: Environmental > Aquatic > Freshwater > Lake | place: Lake...
CTGCGCCTGCGCCCGGTACACCACTTCCAGCATACGAAAGTGATGCATTGATCCAACCATTTAATGTACTTGCTGTACTAATTGCTGTGCCAGGAGCCGCAAAGAACAAGCCAGATATCTTGCCTGTAAATGTCACATTAAAGTTTTGCAACGATCCTCGGGTAAATGCTCCACGGAAATATTGATTGCCGCCGGTTCTACCCGAATTCAAGTTAGGACCTACAGGCAAATAACCTGTACTCAAATCAGTGTTAAACCATTTGAGCTGATTCCAACGAACCACTGCTTCATCTGTACCAGCAACGGTCACTGCACCAGACCAGGCATTACTTGTGTAATAATTTGTACTGTTGCTAAATGTTGGGTTGGCACCGGTTGCACCTGCGATTGCAATACGCTTTGCTGTTGTTGCGCCACTTGGGGCAGTGATACCGGTCTCTACAAATCCACTTGGTGTTGATGTAAACACTTGGATTTTCTTGGCCACTGTTGCTGTTGCACTGGTACCGTTTACATTGGTAGCACTGTACTTGATTGTTTGAACTGCCATTGTACTGGCTGGTGCTACATTGATAGTTTGTGAACCAATGGTATATCGATTGCCAGTATCTTTACCTGTATTTGCTTTTGGAACACCACCTGACAGGAATGTTGTTGCACCATCCAAATTACTATAAGTTTTGGTTTGTGAAACAATTACACTGCCAGTTGTGCTTTCATCATTGGTGTCAGGTGCAATAGTAAATGGAGTTGTAGTGTTTTGATATGTCTGACCTATCCAGTTATAAATCTGTGCGCCAGCCAATACCACTGTGGGACTTCCTGTATTAAAATAAGGAATACCAGAAACATACAAATAAGTTCCTGCTGTACCTGTAGTGAGCGTGGCACTGGAAACATCAACTGTTGGTACTGAGGTTACGTCATCTTTGACATAACCAACTGCATTGGTACTTCCAGTCACACTGTGAATTAGTTTTACCTGATTGTAACCTGTGCTTATGCTGCCAACTGCTTTGGTTGCGTATGCTGAAAATACTTTGTAAAAATTGCTAGGATATGTAGAAGGGCTCACAAGGTTAGCATCCCTGTCAGACGTAACTACCAAGTTTCCGTATGTACCTGCATCATTGCCTGATGTAAACGAAATACTACCATCTGTGGCGCCATTGAATTCTGCAGACAATGTACCAGTATAAGAATTATACGCATCAGCCACTGTGTTAGTTGTCACTGTTCCAGAGGTATAACGAGTTACACTTGTACCAGCTGTTGGAATATTGCCACCCGAGTTATCAGCGGCCTGAGCTGCCAAGTATGGACTGGTTCCTGCACTGGCTGTGCTCATGCTTAATGTTTTTGCACTCAATCCTGCTGGTGCAGCCGGAACAGAATTAATTACAATATAATTGGTTTTGGTGTTGGTGTCATCGGTTAGTGTTTCACTGTAGGTGCCTGTTGACAACAGTGAAACTGTATAACTTCCTGCACTAGTGAATATGTGATCAATTGTGGATCCAGGTGTACCTGGACCAGTGGTCAACACTCCGCTGTCACTGCCATCGCCCCATGTCCATTTATACGAGTCGGTGTTCAATGAGCTATTGGTAAATCTCGCTATGGCTCTATTAACTCCATTTAGGTCTGTGAAATAGTATCCAGTCTGTGCGCTGTCGCCTGTTCTGTCAGATGCTGTAACTAATACACCAGAGAAGATGGCCTGTGGATCAGGATTCACTGTAACTGTCACAGTAGATGTTGCAAACGGGCTAGTAGAATAACCATTGTAAACTTCAAGTTTTACTTCAAAGGTCTGTGTCACTGCAGGGTTGGTCAATGAGAACTTGTGAGTTATATTGACATTTCTATCACCTGCCGCACCCGAGCCTGCATTAACGTTTGTTGTTGTTCCGTCACCCCAAGTCCATTTGTAGTAGTTGCCTGAGAAGGTGGCAGTTGCTCCAACACCGGCTGCAGTGGTGTTGGTAAATGTAACATTCCAACCATCGGGGTTCAATGTGTAATCATTGTTTCCGGTGAGAGTGGTGTAGGTAAATGTTGGACTATGTGTTTTATAAACGTAAACATTTTGTATACCACTGGCCACTGTGACTGCACTTGTTCCTGCTGTTGAACTCACAGCTTCAATATATGGCTGGTATCTGGTATCTGCACTACCGGACACATTGTAGGTATGTGATTTTGCACCACCGCCTGCACCGCCAGCCACACTGTTTGATGCAATAACATCACTTGTGCCATCACCCCAGTATATCACATAGCTTTGTGCGTTCTGGCTGGTATTTGTTAAACTTACAGATGTGCCTGTATCCAATGCTGTTTTATTCAGTGTAAAACTTGGAATTGGAGTTGGTGTGTATAATGTAATGTAATTTGTTTTTGTTTTTGTATTGCTGGCTCCGGTGCCAGAACCACTGCTGTTGCTCACAGTCAGCTGAACAGTAAATTGTCCACCTGACGTATTGTTATATGTTTTTGTAGGTGTTGAGCTGGTACTGGTTGTACCATCACCAAAGTCCCACAGGTATGAAGTGCCAGTGCCAGTAAATGTTCTGCTGAATGTCATTGTCAATGGACTAGGTCCTGCTACCGCACTGGCATTAAAATCTACACTGCCCACAAATGTGCCTTTGGCAACATTTAACATCACTTCATTTAAATCGTCTATGGCATCTGTCACTGTTGTTGTGGGTGTCCAGATAGATGTTGCACCGGGTGTTACTAAATCAGAGTCCGATGACATACCCAATGGTATAACATTACCCACAATGGCCGCCGCGCCACCAGACGAAGTGATACCACCGGTAATACTGATACTACCATTAATGATAATATTACCAAATGCACGGATATCTCCAGTGGCATTTAAGTTACCCAATCTCACATTGCCATATTCATTATAAGTTACAACATTGTTGTCAACTGTGACATTGCTAGCCAACGCAAATTCGGAACCGCTGTTGTCCCAACCAACGAATGCCTGTTTACTGGCACTCCGATAATAGTTTACAAGTATACCGCTGTCGCGTCCGTCATCTGACGTCAACGGCATAGAATTTGCGGTTTTATTTAATTCAAGTATGGAATCTGTATAGGTAACTGTGGTCGAATTAACTGTTAACGTATTTCCTAGCACTGTTAAATCGCCAGCAACTATCACGTTACCATTGAATTTAGACTCTGTGCCGCCAACATTCAAGTTACCACTAATGCCAACTCCGTCACTGACTACCAATGCACCTGTTGTTGTGCTTGTGCTTGTTGCTACATTAGATATTTGAATTGTATGTAAAATTACATTTGGAATAACGCCAGTTGCGCCAGTTGCGCCAGCTATTCCACGTGATCCAGTATATCCTACGACACCAGTTGCTCCGTTGGTTCCTGAACTACCAGTATATCCTAATACACCAGTTGCACCAATGGATCCTGTATAACCGGTGTCGCCTTGTATACCTTGACTACCTGTGTATCCAACTCCAGTGGCACCCATGGATCCTGTATAACCAGTATAGCCTTGTATACCTTGGCTGCCAGTATAACCTATATCCCCTTGTGATCCTGTGTAACCTGTTAAACCTCGGATGCCAGTGGAACCTTCTGGTCCTGTTAAACCTGTAGCACCTGTTACGCCTCGAGGACCTGTTGCACCTGTTGCACCACCCGGAGTACCTTGAATACCTTGTGAACCAGTATAACCAAATGCGGCAGCAGCACCCGGAATACCTTGTTCGCCCGCTGACCCTGTGTATCCTACTGCACCACTTGCTCCGGTGGCACCTGTTCCTGTAGCACCTGTTACGCCTTGTGGTCCCACTGGTCCTGCTATACCAGTAGCACCCGTTGATCCTTGTGCCCCAGGAGTACCTGCAGTACCTTGAAAACCTGTGGCGCCTTGATTTCCTTGTGTGCCTTGTGGTCCTGTTAGACCGGTAGCGCCTTGTGATCCAGTGGCGCCTGTTTGTCCTACTGGTCCTGCTAATCCAGTAGACCCCCGATCGCCTTGTGGACCAACTTGTCCAACCGGACCAGCAAAGCCAGTAGATCCTCGATCGCCTTGTGGACCAACTGGTCCTGCTATACCAGTTGCGCCTTGATTACCTTGTACGCCTTGTGCACCCACCGGACCTGCTAAACCAGTAGCACCTGTTGCGCCATTATCGCCATCAGTGCCAGCTATACCTGTTGCACCTCGAGTTCCCTGTGGTCCTTGTGCACCTGTTTGACCTGCTAAACCAGTGGCGCCAGTCGCACCATCAGCCCCATCAATGCCAGATATACCTGTTGCACCTTGATTGCCTTGTGGTCCTTGTGCGCCAGTTGGGCCTGCTAGTCCTGTGGCACCTGTTGCGCCATCGGCGCCATCAGTGCCTGATATACCTGTTGCGCCTTGCTCGCCTGCGGCACCATCGCTACCAGGTAATCCTCGTAGGCCACGTAAACCGGTTGCGCCGGCTTGCCCGGCTGGACCTGCACCGCCTGTGGCACCAGTTGCACCGCCTGCTCCGTTTGTGCCTGCAGGCCCTTGTAAGCCAGTTGCGCCTTGCTCACCGGCTGCGCCCGGAGCTCCAGCTATACCAGTAGCACCAGCTATACCAGCTTGACCCGATTGTCCCACCGGACCTGCAACGCCTGGCGCACCTGTAGCACCAGTTTGCCCCGCTGGACCTGCAATACCTGCAAGTCCTGATGCGCCTGTGGCACCTATTGCAGCCGCAGTGCCCGGAATACCTTGTGCGCCTGTTGCGCCGGGTAACCCTTGGATACCCGTGGCACCCATTTGTCCTGTGGCACCTGCTAAACCAGGAACTCCAAAACCAGTTGCTCCTTGTGGTCCAGTCGAACCAGTTGAACCAGTAAAGCCGGTTGCGCCGGCGCCAGTTGCACCTTGCGGGCCAGTTGCACCAGTTATGCCCTGAGCACCTGTTGCACCCATGGCACCATATGGTGTTCCGTCTGCACGGAAAATATTGTCTGTATAAAGATTTGCTAGATATGCGGCACCCGAAACGCCTAAGCCACCAGCAACTACCAATGCACCAGTTGTTGTACTTGTTGACAACGTGCCATTTGTTAATACCAATGCGCCAGCTTCTAGTGTGCCTGCTGTGCCAGACACCACGCCGCCAGCACTAACAGTACCGTTTGAAACATATTTCAATCTGCCAGTGGCATTGTCCCAAACCATGTATGCACTTCGTTGTACCCCTGCAGATGATTTATAGTAATTGAATTCTATGCCAATGTCTCTACCATCATCTAATGTCAAAGCACTGCCAGATGTATGTAATTCTATTAGAGCGTCAGCAACACTAGAATTTTGTGCCGCTACACTACTCACGCTACCAGCAATTACTAAATTACCAGTAACAGTTAAATCTACAGCAGTCATTGTTGACTGTACACCCAACTGTGTGATATTGGGTTGGTAAGCAGTTGTTATTGTACCACTTAGGTTAGTGCCAGAAATATTCCCAGCATTTAAATTGCCAGCAATTCCTACACCACCTGCAACAATTACGGCACCAGTTGTTCTGCTGGTACTGGCTCTAGCATTGGTGATGCTAAATGTTGTTCCTAGAACCGTAGATGTTACATTACTTTTAGAAGCAAGGTTTTGTAAAGCTGGCGGTTGGCGTAGATATCTAATCATTGCTGTTAGCTCATGACCTCATATGATATCACATATTGTAGCACTCCGGCCGCCCCTGCAGAAACTCTGATACTGTCCCCTTCTTCTAGGTAAATGCTGGTATCTTTGGCAATAGCTACCAATGAGTTTGCCACTGGTACAGGAACACCGCTAGCTAATTTATAACTAACAGAGTTCCTATATAAGTCAACTGTTGCAACTGAATCAGATGCACTTAAATTTGTAACGTAAAGTACGTTGATACGATAAGACTGTGAGCTGTTGACAGGATTGGTCAATATTGCTGTTAGGGTACTAGGAACCCATTCAGCTTTGGTTTTTCCTATAATAGACGATGTTGTGATTAAATTTGGGGCAGCCATTCTGTATCCAGTTAGTTAAGCAAAATTATAAAATTTTGTTCGATTATGTATTTATGTGCTTGTAAAGTAATAGTTTCGTTGCAATTCACGGAGTATAAGTCCATGTGTTTGTGAACTCTACACCTGTTAAATCATCTATGACCACAGTTCCTCGTACAGTATTTCCGGCGCTGACTCCAGCACTTAGTATCATTGTTTCTCCAGTTTCTATTAGATTATCAGGCAGTAATGCCACCCTGGCCAGTAGCATGCCGTTGACCATTCGAGGTTTGTTGTTGTACTGATAAGGTGACCAAGATATTCCATTATTTTCCGATACTTCTACCAGAGATCCAGGAGACACCGCAGTCGCGTAGTCTTGACCGCGGGTTGCAGTGCCCGACATGCTTAAACTAACTTGTTTATTCAATGATGACAAATCACCAGTCACTACCCAAATTGCATAAGGGGATCTTTCCCATACTATGTTAGAAGTAACTGCGATTATCGGTGTGTTTGTTTCAGGATAACGCCAATCATTGTTAAAATGTTTTCCTATTGCATTGTTAATTGTTGCCACACCCTGTGCTGTATTTCCGTTTTGTACTTCTGCAGACAGTATTAAAGATTCGCCAAGTTCTACTGCGGGCGATCTGACTAGCGCAACCCTGGCCAATAACACTCCATTTTGAATAGTGGGCAATGATACCGTACTGTATGTGACCCATGTATTGCCTCCTGTGTTTGACACAGACAATGTGGGCACATAGTCTGAGGTTGCGGCTGCTGACCCTGACAGACTTAAAATAACAGTTTTGCCGTTGGCGTTGGCATCTCCTGTGATAACCCAATTTGAGTACGTGGAATATTCGTTTACTACAAAAGAGTCTACAGCTATCACCGGTGTATTTGGCAAAACAGTTGTGGTTGGTGGTACATATGGCGGATAAACAGATACAGCTCCTGTCACTTGCACATACACACTCTTGGGTTGACCTGCCTGGCCAGTTTGAGATAGTAACGTATACGTAAATGCATCAAGTCCTGCATAATCAGGAAATGGCACATAAGCCATATGTCGTCTATCATCTGTGAGTCTAACATATCCATGCTGTGGCTGAGCTAGCACAACAGGTTCTGCGTAACGACTGTCACCAACTCTGATTTTTATTTCTGTGTTATACAATCCCAACGAATTAACACCGGCTGCACTATCAAACGGACGAGTTGCTAAATTACCGGTATCCTCTGTGACTTTAGCGATATTGCTACCAAATGCCCAACGAGCCGGATTGAATCTTTGTACAAATTCAGTTAAACTGTGTATATTCTGTACTTTTACTACTGCGGCATTAGAAGATAGTTTATCAACAGTGTCGCTAATTACTGTTACCACACCCGACAATGGTTGGCTAAATTTAATTTTATTATCTCGTGTGATATGGTATGTACTACCAGGTATGCCGTTGGTATTGTGCGTTGCATACTTTGGATTCAGCAATCTGGTTCCGTTGACAGGTGGTACATTGGAAATAAATTTGTATGCTGTGGTACGCATTGGCTCTATGCTGACAGATGATGACACATATGCCTGAGCCACCGGTGGATATATATCGATAGGAAACGGAATGCCTGAAGAAGAAACCCCAAACTGTATTTCACTATATGAATAAAAAGGATTAACTGTTTTCTGTCCCGGTGCTTCATAATTCTCTTTAGAATTTTTAGCACTACGTGTGGTCCAAATTGTCGCTCCCGACTTGTCTTTTATTATGCCGGCAAGCCCACGTGTGCCCATCTTGGATGGGTTCCTCATAGATCGCGTGGTCCAAAGTATGTCGCCATTGGAATTTTTAATGGTGGCTGCTATACCACCAGGACCGCCTGTATTAATACCATTCATTCTAATAACGTGCCACCCTTTAGCAATATATTCCAACCTTGTTGCTGTTGCGGTATAGTTGGCAGCACCATCAGCGGAAGTGGTTGTTATCACTGTAGTAAATGTTGTTTTTGATGTTGTACTAATTTTTAAATCGCCAAAATCATCCATCGACACTTCTATTGCGTAAATCCCTGTTGCTGGTGCATAAAATTCCCACTCGTAGTCCATACTACCATTGTAAACTCCGTATGTGTTCAACAATGATGACCAAAAACTTTGTGTATTTGCACTAGTATAGTACAAGGGTGTTTGAATTGTGTCATCAAAGTCTTCTGCAAGGATTTTAATATCATACCATCCACATTGTGGTATAACAAAACTATCGGCCTGCGGCGAACCATATCTAGTAGAATTGGAACCTGTTGTTTCTAATATCTGGCTATACGACAAAGCTGATCCAATATTACTTGATGCAGTCACGGTATTGGCAGCAATATACACATTGGCAGTATTATCAACTGACACAGAAACAGTATGAACTCCAGGGTTAGGAAAAAATACCTGCCAATTGTATTCTGCAGATAGATTTCCTTGCCAAACGCTATAGGTATTCAACAAGTCAGACCATGCTTCGTTTGTGGTACCCGGGGTGTAATATGTTAAAAATGGTTTGACTGTGCCGACTGTGATACTGGTTGCATTTCCAGAGGTGGCCAGGTCTGATGCATCTGTTAACCCACCATATGCTTCTAATCCGTTTCCTTTTCCACAACCAGGAATTCCAACCAGGGTATATGCAGAACGAATTTTAAACAATGGAGATTCAAATATTTCTGAGCTTGCGCCACATCTATAGATAGCTTCTAGTAATTCAGGACTTGATCTATTCAAAGAAGGATCGCCATGTGTAGTTACCACAACAATAAACTGATTGTTTGTTCCATTCAGGTCGTTGGCCAAGCGTTTTACTTCTTTGACATTGGTATCTGTTTTGTAGTTTTTGTTAAAAACAACACGACCGTCTTCTCGACGGATTCTTACCAAATTATAACTCGCTGTTGTACTAGTTATTTGTTCTCCTGTGGTTTCACTCCAGATTCCGGCACCCAATGTACCGCTGGTGTCTTTGATACCACGCGATACTGCTGTAAAAGAAAGATTATCTCTGAGGTACACTTCTACCCATTTATGTGCCAACGGAGTAAAAGAAAGTTGTAATTCATCTTTGTCGTCTAATATAAACTTCTCTTGACAATCTTTTCTGTAATATCTATGAGAATCATATCCTGATTTGAGATGTCGAAGTATTGCAGAATTCAGTTGGCTAGATAAACACACATCAACTAACTCAGCATAGCCCAACTGTCTAGGGTGCAATCCGTCTGGTAATTTATCTAACCACCCAGGCAATCGATTGGCATCTGCGACCAAGTCACCGTATTGTACAGCAACTTCTCGCATGGCTACAGCATATGGATTTGTGTTCCAGTATTTGTTAACTGTAGGGGTTTGCCAAACCATGATCCGTCCGTCGCCAAGTTTTTCTCTTAGAGCAATTAAATTGTTTTTATATTGTTGTACTGGTACATTATTTTTAGCATCGTTCATGCCATGATTTATCACAACAACATTTGCATCTATGTTGTCTGGCCAGCGTTCGTTGACCCCATCGGTTCCATTTAACAATTGCTCACTTGTGCTGTGTCCTGAAGATCTTGTTATTATCACCAGCTTGTATTGTGGTAAGAAAAACTCTATTAATGCACCGGGAGGCTGTGCAACTCTGGCTGTAACAGAATCTACATTGCTACATACTCCGCACAATGGATCAAACACATCAGGGTCACGGCCACAGATAATGCTGTCACCAAATAACTCAATGTAAATGCGATCTTGTGCCTGAGACTGTATACTAGTTGTTTGAATTACTAGATCTTGAGTCTCTGGGACAATAACATGGTGATTAGGAACAAGTAGTGACAACGATTATCCTCCGCGCATGTACCAGCTTACAGGGAATAGTTTTCCTTTTTTAGGCACACAGAAATGTCTGTTATTAAACAAGATTCGATAGTTCCAGTAATCTGTAGTTGCAATATTTGTAGTCATGGCTGAATAGTATTTACTCTTTTCAAGTACAGCCTCTCCTTCGGTTAGCAATCTACCGCCATAGCTGTAATTGTATAGTTTATCGTACACCAGCATTGTTCCGTGATCAGACAGTGTAGTAATTGTTGCTCCTAGTGCTGTGCCTTCGTCGCCTCCGCGACCTTGGTTTGCCCACAAACGTATATATGTTCGGTAAGCACCAACATCCGTAAACGGATCCATGGTCCACATAATATCTGCATCTAACACTGCAGGTAGCGGTATCAATATCTTTGGCTCTACGTCTCTGACAGGCAACAGGTTGATTAGGTACTCAGGCTCCTTGTCTTGTACTGGCAACAAGTCAATCAAGTACTCAGGCTCAATATCTTGCGTTGGTAGCAAGTCAACCAAATACTCAGGTTCTTGATCTTGTACTGGCAAGAATGAATCCACAAAGTACTCGGGTTCTTGATCTTGCATTGGTAGCAAATCAACCAAGTACTCAGGCTCAATATCTTGCGTTGGTAGCAAGTCAACCAAGTACTCGGGTTCTTGATCTTGTGCTGGCAAGAATGAATCCACAAAGTACTCGGGTTCTTGATCTTGTACTGGCAAGAATGAATCCACAAAGTACTCGGGTTCTTGATCTTGTACTGGCTCAAGAGTAATTAAAAATCTTGTTCCGTTAGTATCCGGATCTGGCATGGTACTTGTAAAGAACACACTTTCATTACTTTCTGTTCTACCCAAAGCCGATGACTTTTTAATAATAGTATCAAGTCCCTGATATCGTGCTATTAGTGTAACAGAGTCTAAAATTGTTTCTAGTCCTGCATATTCAGATGCCAATGTTAAATCGTTTAATATAGTGTACAGTCCAATGTAGTCCGATGATATTACAGCACCAAAGTCGTTGGTAGCACCAAAGTTTACAAATTCAAGTTTTTCATTCACCAGAAGAGATGCATTTTTAATAGACGAAGACATTACTTCGTCGTTGGTCAGGTAACTGTAAGTTTTAATAAATCTTGAAGTATAATTGCTTGTAAACGATGTAGCAATATCATCGTACCCTTGTATAAATTCAAAGGTTGGCAAGCTAACTCCAAAATCACTAAACAACCACTCAAATTTTTCATCCTGGACTGTGAATGATGAATTTATTTCGCTGCCAAAATACAAAGGTGTTTCAAATAAGGATGATGTCTTGTCCCGTGCTGACTGAGCTTGTTCTGTTGTGAGTACGCTTGTGATTACACTAAGTCCTTGAATAGTCACATCCGGTATTACACCTGACGCTTGCGCTATATCGCTGGTTATATTAAATTCCAACCATGATGTTTTTGTGACGTCTGTAACCACACTCAGATTGCCTTCTATTACACTAGGTGCAGGCAATGCTTCATTTGTTACACCACCGAGCATGATCACAGAGTATCTGTCGGAATTAACAGGAACAATAGGACCAATACGAATTTCTGTATAGGGTTTCGTCGAAGGAACTCCAAGTATACTAAATCTAAAGTATCCGTACTTGTCCGAGTTTATTGCAGATAACTTAGGAGCACTGAAATAACTATACAGCCCAGATCTTTTTGCTCTGATACTTCCTATATTAATATACGAACCTGTAAGTATACTCCCAGATACTGTTCCGACTAAACTATATGTTGATGCAGAAGAAATATTTTCTGACATTATTTGACCAAGATCAAAATAAGTTCCGTCAAACGGCATTGCCTCTGCTTGAATGATACCACTATCCAATACCGAGTCTTGTTTAAATGTTGGAGCTAATGTTTCAGCTGCCACTGAACTTGACGGAGATTCAGTTTCTCGGGCAACAATCGAGTCAGTACCAACAGAATAATTTTTTTCTTTAACTGCACCCGAAATTATCTTGTTATCTATATTCCAGCTGCCAATTGGTATATATACATTGCTGTTAATGGTGGTATCGTACTTTACTTGATATACAATTACATCGTCTTGAAAGTAATGCATCAACTTCCTGTTTAAAGAAATATTTGCACCAGTTGACACATTAGTAACATAACTACCTCTGTTGGTGCCATTGACTACTAAATTAGATGAGTACATGTCAATGTACAAGTTACCTGTGATTGCAGTATTTGCAGTCAATGCTATGTTAGCTGTTTCATAAATTTCAGGATCGATACCAACAAGGTCTCGACCAAGATAATTAGTAAATGTGTATTCGTAGTTGTCAACATATGGCTCGATCAGTGTACCAAAATCAAGAGCATCAAATAACTCACCTGCCGATGTTTCCCAACTTGTTCTTACCACAAATGAGGGGCTCGCTAGTACCACTTCTCTGCGGTCGTATATGCTGGCAGGAGTCAATTGATTGTACACATTGATTACATCTCCTGCATTGAAATCATATATGAGTCCTGTATCAATGACTACTTCAGAGCCATCACTCAGTGTACGTGTAAAGATGTATGGGCGACCAGAAACTCTGTAATAATCAGGCAAGTAGTACGAATCTGATACCGGTATTGTTATGGCAGTAGTTACATAATCATTCAATAGTTGGTCGGGGTACGGTGTTGTTGTTTCAATGTATACGCTGGGTGCAGAAATAGACTGCATGGGAATTGCAAATTGATAATCACCTATACTGATCACAGGAACCACTGTGCTCAATGACGTATTAAATGGTATAGTCAACGACACAGTGTCATTTTCTTTTAGTGTAGTACTACCATTATAAACACCACCATTAACAGTTAAATAACCAAATGTTGTCGACATTAATATTGTAGTTGTCGGAGCGAACGATTGATTGACTACAAATTCAATTCTGGCCTGAGTGCCAAATTCTGGGGTTGAATTTGCTATTACTGGAAATCTAGGCATGAATATTTTTGCAACTGGATCAATCTTGCCTGGACCAGTATATGTCCAATTTCCAGTGTTAGCAGGACTGAAGAACACAATGCTATTATTAGGCCCTGATCGAACAGAGGTTGACAGCATTACCGCATTGCTCGACGAAACTCCAACATTTGCACTAGCTGAATGATTTGAATTTTTATAATAATATTCTAAGAACTGGAATGATCTGCCAACATAAAATGCAACTTCGTATGTGTGTTCTTTGGGCATTGGCAATTCTGTTTTAAACAACAGCAATGTACCATTGGCAACGCTTACGCTTGGTGCAACTTGTATTAAATTGCCTTGTATTACGATTGGTCCAGAATTTATAATAGACGAATCCATTACATTGATTTGTACTTTTTCAAATTCTGCAATAGCAATAGGAGCCGTAGTAGGAGAGACCACTACACTGGAAAGGTCGGATGTTGATACAATCTCAGTTACATCAACTGATAACGTACCGGTTGACCCCGGAGCTGTTGGAATCAAACTTGAATAGTATGCGGCAACAAGACCAGGATAGGTAACACCATTGACAGTATTGGTTGACCATAATCCATATAAATTCAGAAGTTTAGACGGATCAGAGTTTAAGTATGTTGGTCTGCCTCTAAAGATACTTGGTAGAAAATTTGACTCTATATCTAGTATAACTAAATTAGTGGTTCCAACTGTTGATGTACTTATCACAGTGAAGTTTGCCGTGATAACAGTCTGCGCAATACTTACTATATCCACCGACATTGTTGGATACTGTCCGTTAACCAATGATCCTACTGGCAAAACTGCTCTATAGTCAGGAGCGGTAATAGTAGGATTAATTGAGCCATCAATGTAAATTGTACCATTGTTGATACCGGCTATAACATAATTATTAGTTATACGATTATATGTTGACGATAACAAATAAGTAGATGCATTTGTTAATACATTAGTGACCTTAGAATACTTAGGTATACTAGTTAGACTATAACCTGTAACCGAGTCTAGCACTAAAGTATTTGTATTAGTTACGGTAGTTAATACATTTGCTGAGTATGTTTGTGTACCAACAATACCTGTTACTCTAGTAGAAGCAGTTATTCCTGTTCCACTGACATAATCACCAATGTTGGCAACAGTTAAATCGTCAACTGGAATATTTGTAGCGTTAGTTATACTTGTTGTTATTGTTGTAGTGTTACCATCAGGAAATGGATCTGCAGTGATTCCTACCCAACGTACTTTAAAATATTCAAAGTTACCTGCTGTGCCCGAAGTATAATACACACCCATTGGTTGTGTTGTTGCAACTTGTTTATATCTTACATTTAGCGGATTAACATTGGTAATAGGTAATCGTTGGTACACCGGCCCTGTTTCAACATACAATGCATCTACATTTAAGTTGCCAAAGCCGGCAACAAGATCGGGTGTTGTGTTTCCAAATGTAATGGTTCCTGTGGTACTAACACTTATGTTAGAATACATGGTTCCGTACATGTTCCAATTAAATCCTAGTTCCAATGGACCTGTATAACCTATCCATGTATTGCCAGTTTGTGGCATTGTCTCTGCTGTTACACTGCCCGATATTCCGGTAGAGACAACATTAGGTTTATAATAATCTGTTACTAGTACAGCCGATGATGCTTCTACATCATAATCAAAAGCCGACTCCCCAAATACAAAAGGTCTTCTAAAAACCCCGGCACCTGTGGCTTTGAAACTTACACCAAAATAATCCCCAGTGTTGGCCATTTGCCCATACGAGCCGTTGATCCAACACGTTAAACCAGGACCTGCAACAGGCATAATACTTTCCTGTCCTAACATTTTTAATTTAATTGGTTCGGTTCCGATATGACTAATCGGACCTTTTCTAAATTTGACCGGAAATGGTATAACTTTTGCAATGTCAGTTAGATCCAGGGTAACAAACTCTTGCAAGCAATGAGTTGCCAATATAGATGTGTCCACTACAGAAACCAAAGTCACTTTGTTATCAAAATTAAGTCTTTCAATATCCACCAAGTTTGAATATGTAACTGCTGTCAATCCCGAACCTGTTATTTTTAACACTTGATTGCTGTCATACCCAGTTACCCATAGGACTCCATCAAACATTCTTGGATAGGATGGATTTATATCTGGTGTTTCAATTGTAGTGTATGTCCCAGATGCATCATTGAATCGTAATAAACGTTGGTTATTAGGGTCAGGTATTACAACAGCAGTACCAGAGTCTATGGCGCAAGGATTTCCTAACGCAGAGGCTTGATAAATTAGTGTTACTGTGCCTGTAGAGGTCACATAATAGGCTTTTCCGAGCCTTGTGGTAACAATTGCATCATTGCCTATACAAGCTATTGATATAATTGTTTCTCTTGTTAAAAGAACTTTATTGATTTCTTGAAAGTTTTTATTTAAAATAAACACACTGTCATAACCAGCTATCCATATGTTACTGGTTGCTGTACTAATGTCTAATCCGGTTACATCCGGATTTAGTTTTGATCGTAAGTAACTACGTCTGGCATCAATGAATGATTGTCCAGTTGGTGTATCTTGTTCATACCAAAGTCCACTCAATCCAATGACTTGTACAACAGTAGGACTAAATGTATCGCTGTCAAAATAACGATTGTTAAAAATTATTCTATAAAGTCGTTTATTACCACACAACACAATTGCTTCTGTGATCAATTGATTTGTGTCTGGGTCCGTATACGACAATTTACGATACTCAACAGGACCAGCCGGCAGTTTAACTCTGGTGGCTAATGTGTGAGTTGTGGTATAAAACAGTACCGCATCATTAATATGGTCTAACACAATGTGTGTTTTTTCTATATCAACTATGCCGTGTGCACTACCCAGTGGATATTGTGTATTAAATGTGCTGTAATAAAAACTAATTAAAAATTCCGTAGGCAAGTAGTTAAACCATTTTTTGGTCGCGTCTACATTTTTTACAGACGGATGATAATTGTTTTTATTAACTACCGCAAAGTATTGCTGAATTCCGTTAAGATAGTATTCATGGAACTCATGCCCTAAATAACTCGAAGGAGAAGTTACAGTAACAGAAACTCGATCATTGACTGATATTGTTACAGGGCGCAATGATATCACAGTTTCGTTGATAGAAACTGTGATATTGGGTGATATATTTAATAATTGGAACTGGGTGGAAACAAAGCTAGTTGAAACCAGACTATCGGGAGTGCATGCCGAAACACTGTTGAACATTATGCACTCCCATTATTTTTGTAATAGCCAATTATCGATACCCCTTTAAGGTGTATAAACAGTGTGACTATTTTCAACTGCAATATTATGAGCTAGGTTAGTGGCAGCAGACTGACCTGGAGTATAACCTGTTTTAGTTAAAACCATTAGTCTCATACCTTGACCTTGGCGCTCAGTGGAATACAATGCTGTATACTCACGTTGATATGGTTCATTGTAAACATTAACCAATACACTAGTACCTGCTCCTACTACTTCGGCGGCCACAGTGCCAAGCATGTCCAATTCGTCTGCATACTTGTATCGCGGTGTACTCAAATTATTCATAAATGTCACAACAAACTCGCCAGTTTCGGTCAACGACTGTTGTGGGTACGGATTTATCAAAGCTGGATTATCATCGCTTTGTATTGTGGCATCTTTTTTACGGCTTGGACTAATTACATCAACCTCGCGCACTATAAACTTTTTAAATGTTTGTGGTGCACCGGTTCCGCTGACACAGTATACAGGGCAACGACTAGTTTCTGCTGATACATTGTTATCTTCTCGCATGGCTCCGCCACCTCGCACATGCCCGGTCAACCGGTCAACTGGGCGTTGAACTAGTATCCATCTGAAAGGACTTCGACCAGTGGTACCATCTGGATTTACTGCACCGGCATCCCATGTGGTATTCCCTTGTGGAATTTCTTCTTGGCTGTCTTCCCAGATTCCAAAGAATAGTCCACGATTGGTCAATGTTATTGTGTAGCTCATTGGGTAAGCAGACTCTGAATTAAGATTTGGACCTCTGTTTAACCAAATTTGATTAAATCCTGCAACACCGGTACCCGGCGTGCCGCCAACACCTGTCCAATCCTCGCCTACATTACCAGCTGGTTCTTTAATAACGGGTGTTGCACTGTTGTTTGCGCCGCCCCTGTCATTCAATTGTGCAATGTCGCCTGCATTGGTAAGTTGTAATGCAGTAGCAACATGTATCGCTAGTCTACTGTCATCTAGTCTATTAAAACATATTCTCCAACCTGGCTCAACCATTGACAAATAGCTACCGATTTGTTGAGAACTTGCCAATGGATCAACGTTGGCAGTTGTAGACAGAATTGTAACGTTGTCGCTACTAGCACCAATGCCATTCTGTGGTTGTCCATTAAATTTAGTAGTAAAATATTTAATACTATTTGACGCACCGCCGGCAACGTTTCCGGTCATTTCGTTGACAACGTCAGTCATTAACTCCTCGATAGTTAAAAATCCGTATTTTGTGATATTAAAGCATGCCATTATTTAGAGCTCCTGATTATATTGGAATATTTCTAAGAACACAGATTCTTAGACCCGAGTTGTAAGGATTATTAGCCGGCAGTGCACGATATGTCCTTGGTCCGGATTCTCCGTATGCTGTAATAGAAACATCGTTTCCGGCCATACACACGTCTGCAGATGTTTGGCCAATCATATCCAACTCTTCAGAATATCTGAATCTAGGTGTTGTTAGGTTATGCAAGAATGACACTAGATATTTACTATCTTCAGTTAATGCAATTTGATTAGTGGTGTTAAGTATACCGAAGCTATCTTGTGTGTGAGCATCAGCCGGCACACGGTACGGAGATTGCACAGTTGTAACTATACTTGCTCCGTTTGCTTGTATTGCATATTTATTATAACTATTCTGAGGATCTCCCACAGACGGATGTAATACATCTTCTTCTCTGACAATAAATTTCCAATACTTGTAACCAACGCTGTTGACACAAAATACCGGTGTGCGCCCAACTGTTAGAACTTTTCCTGTGTATCTATTAACCGGACGTTGAATCAGGAACCAGTTAAAGTAATTATCGTTGTCCGATGTACTTCTAGCTTTTGTTTTCTGTATAGTACTCCATGTACCTTCCCATACGCCAAAGAACATTCCTCTGTTGGTTAATGCCAACGAATAGTTCAGTGGATACACTTCGGGGTTGGCTGCAACTCGAGCAGTTCTATTCAAGAACCCTTCATCTGGCTTGGTAGGGTCTGGTGCTCCACGAAGTGCTGCATTAGATGGAAATGCTCCCATCATACCTGCACGGTCGATCACAGTTGTACCAGTCACATTCCAGATGTTAGCAATGCTACCATTATCTTGCAACTGTACTGGTGTAGCGGCATACGCAAGTAACTGCTGAGGACCGGCACTTGGAGTTGTTGCATTTACCACCACATCAAAGGCAACACGCCATGGTTGAACTTCAGCAAACTTAAAGTGCAATGACTCGGGCTGCGGACCAGACGGTAATGGCAATGTTTGATTACTACTTAATACTACATTGGCAGTTGTGGGGCCAGTGGGTGTTACAGAAACTACAGTAACATATCCGTCAATTGACCCATTCTCTTTTGTACTTGTTACCGTTTGTCCAGCATAGATAACTGGATTAAAGTTATTTTGTGTATTTAAGTCTCTAACCTGCACAAAATTAGAATTAGATGTAGCTACACTAACCTTACCAAATACTCCAACAGGATCATTCAATGGGTCAACAGAAGCACCTGCTTCCAAGACCACTTTGAATCCAGCTGGTAATACTGTTGTGGTATCGCTAATTGTTAAACCAGAACCTCTCAGTGCAATATTATCATCGATTGTAATATTAATCGGAGTACTTACAGTGAACCATGTGTATTCTTTAGTTTGTTCTAACCATGGCCCGGTATAGCTAGTAGAAGTTACTGTGTCAGTTGGCGGTGTTAGACTACTTATTTGTCTAATACCAGTTACAACTTCGATTGGAAATATACCTGTAATAGTTGTTCCAGGCGGAATATTACTAGACGGAGAACTTGTTTGTCCTGGCTCAGTTAGAGATATTGTTTGACCAATAAAAACATTAGCATTACCACTTATTGCTTCAGTGTACAGTATATCGACCCAAAATCCCGAACGTGGCCATTTGGTGGTTTTACCACCTGTACCATTGGTTTTTGTCCACTGAACGGGCGGAGTATTTGTTTGGTCTTGGTTACTAGAATACGCCGGGATCAGTGTTTGAGATGCAGCGACAGCAACCGGAGCTGTACCAGTTGATGGCGTAGTAATGTTGCCCAAGGTAGTTAAGTAACGGGTAGGGGTTGTCCGAGTCACAAATGCAGTTGGCTTTGATGCCCCGAATGCCGCGGGCGGATTGCCTATATACGGTCCAACATTGGTTATCGAGACTGCTGTAACTGTACCATTTGCACCAATACTGCTAACTGCAATATTGGCAGTAGTTCCAACTTTAGTTTCTAAAGTACCAACTTTTAACTGGTCACCAACTTTATAGCCGGCGCCACCATCGACCACTGTAATTTTTCTTTCAGCTGGTGGCCATTCTGCTGGCATAGTTACGCCACTACTTGTGGTAATAATCAAATTACTTACACTAAACGCACCAAGTGTCAGCATGTCGTTTACTGCCGAATCGATTACTTCGCCTACTGTTGTAAACCCACTTTTCTCAACCGCGTAAAAGTTTACGTCAGGTTTAGAAACTTCATATATTGTACGTGTTGCCATTATTATTTTGCTCCTTGCCCAACTGAGATTAGTCCGGGTCTTAGAAATATAAAGTTATTTATCAATTTGATTCCTATTAGTTCTATTGTTTGTTATACTGTACGCCAGGCCGAATTGGCGTAAACATGTAGTTTATTGTCTGTTGTCAAGAAAACCAGCTTGCCTTCGTACACTCTAGTGGGCAATGTTTGTACAATTTCCATACCCGGACGACTGTCTGTCACTGACGGGAAATACAACAGGCTCAAAGTGATCGGCGTTGCCGCTTCCAAGGAACTGATGCTACTCACAGTGACATAAACATTGGGGTTTGGTGGATCTTCCATGTTGGCAAAAATGCTGTATTGCCTGCTTTGGAAACTACTGCCATCGTTTAGCACAACAGACCCGTCGTCAACCAGGTGATCCGCTGTTGCAATAAATGTATAAGGATTAGGCTCGTTTCTATCAGGTGTTCCAAACACTTCTACTTTTACCGGACGGCTCACACTGACCTGGTAAACAATAGAACTGATACCCAATGGTAACACTAAGTCAACACTGCCATATCCTTGTAAGCTGGTTATGGTTGTTTCATAACGTCGTCTGCGTATGCTAGATTCTGGCGACCCAGGTGCCCAATAAGTAACTGTACTACCAGGGCCTTCTGCAGTTAGTACAGCACCCGACGGTGGTTCTTCAAACGGCAGTTGATAGAATGTGGTTGTTGCATTAGCAACAAATAGATTACCAGTTACCCGTACATCACCAACAACATCAAGGGCAACGTTAGGAGTAGTTGTGTTGACACCAACTCGTCTGTTGGTAACATCAAAGTAGACAAGGTCGCCATCAATTGATAAATTTATTCCTTGCCTTTCCAGGTCTGGAACCAGCATTGGGCCCGATATGCGTCCTATTGCCATTTAAATTCTCCGTAATACATGCGGTTTACCCTGCAAATCCATGCAATATCACAATGTATTGACCATCCGGCGGTGTGCTGGTAAAACTAATGTTGTTGCCATCCACAGTGTATGCCATACCAGGATTTTGAAACACGTTGCCAACAAACACCAATATCATTATTTCTTGACCAGGTTTGTAACTGTACTTCATTGGGCCAAACTCTCTCGAGGCACCGTCACCGTAATAGGTATCTTTGCTGACTTCCCTTGATCCTGCTGAGCTGACCACAAATGCCCTCCATTCATTATCAACATACAATTCAGGTTTGGATGTTGTTTGGTTATATCGCATCATTCCGCCAACAGGGTTATCAGGACCAAGTGTACTGGATCCTATTGGCAGTCTGATACTGTAACTACCAGTCTGTAACTCGGCGTTTTTAATAAATCGTCCCATTGTTATATACCAATGCTTGACACAGTTACAACCACATTGGGCAGTGTTGCGGCCACAACTGCTGGCGCCTGTGTTCTATATGTCCAAGTGATGGCGTCTGTACTGGTTGCAACTCTGGCCTGTGAACCAATTGCAATAAATTCAGATCTGGCAGAGTTCCATAGTAACCCAGTACCGGCATATGCTTGCCAGGGTTGGTTAGTCAAGCCAGAAGTTTTGGACCATGCACCGCTGGTGTCTAAAACATAAATCTCTGAGCTGGTTCCGATCGCATAAAAACCAAAACCAGGTTTATATGTTGCACCACCAATGCCAGGATATGTCGAGCTACCAATTGCAGCCAATCCAGCATTGTAAGTCCAGGCTGTGAGATTTGTACTAGTTGCCGCTTTGTTGTTGTCTCGACTCAATGCCAAGTACCCAATGCTGGGTGACCCAGAGTAAACCAAAGATGTTATTCTGGTATTCTGTCCCCAGGCTGCATTACTGGCCAACGAAGAAACATATGTCCATGTAACACCATCTGGGCTGGATGCAATTTTACCGCCGTCGCCTCCAACCACAAATACGCTACCGGTCCAAGATGCTGTCCACACTCCGCTAGTTCCCCAAGCAGTACCAGACAGCCCTAGCCTGACTGTCCAATTTAAACCGTCAATGCTGGTAGCAACAGACCCTGAGGCACCAACAACTAAAAAGATAGATCCGTTGTTGGTAACAGCATTTGCATCAGTATTAGCCCATGCTGTACTACTCAATCCTGTTAGACCTGTCCATGTTACACCGTCGGTACTAGATGCTACACTACCGCCATCACCTACTGCCACATATCTACCACCTGTCATTTTGGTAATAGATCTAATTTGTTTTTGATTGTCCCAAGTAGTTACCACAATGCCAGTGCTGTAAGCCCATGTTGCACCAGTTGCGCTTGCGGCAATTTTACCTGCTGGACCACCCACTACGTATTCAGATCTGTCAGATGCCCATGTCACTGCATTAACAGTGTCTTGTCCCCATCCCGGAGTAGTTGTGCCAGCAATCACTGTATCACCTAGGCCAACATTTTGTGTAGTCAGCGGGTCTACTATTCTTGCCTGTAGTGTGTCTAAATTTTCTAGTATCAACTTTTCAGAGTCAATTACATAAGTATCTTTTCCTGACAGAGATACTTGATAATAAATCAAGTTTGTGTCGCTGGCCATTGTTCCATTGGGCACAGCATGAATACTGAATTGCACAGCAGTATCTCCTGTGTTGCAAAGATAAATTGCTGTGACTGCATTTTCGCCATTGCTGGTAAAAACACTTGCTGTGGATGTGGTTAAAACTGTGCTAGTTAATGCCATGTTATTTCCTATAGTACCAACGAATACACTAACGATTTTCGTTTAGTAATTAATTCTTCATTGTCAGACACAAAGTTTGTTACATACAAACCAGTCTTGCCCCGTTGGGGTGTGTGAGCACTTAGTATAGTTGAGCCAAGTGATGGTGTTGCATTTCCAACTGACTCTTTAATCTCTATACCAGAGTTAGGGCCGGGCTGTAGCACAATGTTTTGATCACTTATTGATCGTATGTGAAATCCATCTGTAAATAAATCGCCGCCCAGTCTAGGGCTTGCATCATCCTGCAGTCTGACCAATAGATTTCCGTAATACAATCCATCTTCAGATACCTGCCATTTTTTTACTGATTCAACCCAACGAAATCCCACCGGTGGTTCATCACCGCGAAGTACCTCAATGCCTGCATCTAATATGGGTTGGCCAGTTGTGACATTGGCACATAATGTAATGATATTGTCTGCCAGTAATGTATTAACTGACCCAACAGCGGTTTGTGTTCCTGTAACAACAACATCGCCTAATAAAGTTATTACGCCGTTACCACCTCTGGCATCTAGATAGATATCGCCATTCAATGATTTTAAGTACCAATCGCCTGATACACGGTCAACAGTAGACATAAATGATTCCCATTTTAGATATTTATCACTGTGCTAAACTAATAAAAATAGCACCCGAGGGTGCTATTTTGTTATCATCAAAAATGATTAGCTTAGGTCAACGTTGCCAGCAAATACGCTGTTTGTACCAGCTTCTTCAATTTGAACTGCACCGTCAGTGTTTGATGTATCAAAGTTCCATGGATATCTATTACCATCACTACCGGTAACCATGTTCATTGAAATTTTAGTAACATATAGTACTGCGGCTGCATCAGTTTTAATTTTAATGCTCATTTGGCCGGCTACTAATGCACCATCTGCCGCTGAAACTAAACTACATACAGCTTGATTACCACTGGCATCTACGCAAAGGAACTTTTTAGAACCTTTTTGTTTAACAATTGCACCATCAACACTGCTGGTACCGTTGTGAAAACGTACACGAATGTTGGTGTCTGAGTTTGCACCGAAAAATCTTTTGTTTATTGGACGTCCCATTTGTTTCTCCTTTAAGTTGGCGTTCCAGGCCTACGCAGTGGGAACTGCATAAACTCTCAATTAAGAGTGAACAATATATTTACCTAATTTAGAGTTTTAGTCAAACAAAAAGGGCCTTGCGGCCCTTTTTTGTTTAGTCTAACAAACCAATATTATTGGAATGATAGGTTAGATACAGCGATCTCAGAAACGTAGTCACCAGCATTACCTAGAGACGAAGCAGTATTGGTCAATTCTACGTACCCATACCTCGTCATGAAACCAACTACTGGTTCAAACGTTGCTGGGTCTAGAACAACACCACTGCTCATCAATGGAACGTATGGGCAGTAAAACGCTGCCGCATCAGCTTCTGATGAACCTTTGTAACCAACTAGCACAGGAGTAGAGTCGCTAGCATAGCTATCAACATAAATCTTCATTGCGCCATTTAGTGTACCAACAAACTTGGTGTTTGTAGGAGCTTCAAATGTACCTTCTGTTGTACGAGCAAACGCACTAGTAGTTGCAGATTGCAATACTGTCAATGCGGCTGGAGATACAACTGCCCAGTTACCAGCACCACGACGTGTGCGTTGTGCGATCAAGTTAGCACTACGGTTGATCAATACTGCAAGAGCAGCATGCTCATCACCAACGAAAGTAGCTGTACCAGATACAGTAGCTTGGTTGTATGTGAATTCTGTAGCAGCCAAGGCACGTAGTGAGCCTAGAACTTCTTGGTCGATTTCAACTGTAATTTCTTGAGCCAAAGCAGCCATGATTTCTGCTTCAACGTCCAAACCATGCATGGCTTGTGCGTCTTGAGCAGCTTCAAATGTCCAACGTGCAGACAATTTACGTGTCTTAGCTTCAACAACTTGTTTCAAGATTTGAACGTTGATACGGTTGCCAGGTACACCTTCCAATGTACTTGTAGAAGCCGCAAAACCAGCTCCTGTACCAGCATAAGCTGTAGCAATACGGAATGGGCTCAATGCCTCGTCACCAGCTGTTGCGCCAGTACCGTTACCGGAACCGCCAACTGTGTCAGCATAACGAACACGTAATGTGTGGATCTGTGCAACAGGTCCTGTCATTGGCTGAACACCAACGATTTCGTTAGCAATAACTGTAGGCATTACACGACGGATAACTGGTAGGATAACACGGTTAAGTGTTGCTACGTTACCTGCGCTTGTTGCACCAGCAGATGCGCTCTCAGCCAAATGCTTGCGAGTGTTTTCTAAGATCACGCTCATTGATGTACGGCGTGAGCCTTGTAGGCCTTCTAGCAGGGCTTCTTTAGTCTCGCCCCAACGGCTCTCTAATAGTTCTTGTGTCATTTTCTTTCCTTTAAGGTTTAACTATTCATTTTAACCCTGCTAAACGTCGTAGCTCAACAACATTGGTGTCAACATTGTGAACTGAAACTTTAGCAGTTTTATCTCCAGTGACGGCAACATGAGATTCTGTCAAAGTAGAAGTTGCCTTCTCTTTAGCAGAACCAGATGTTAGTACAGCTGGTAGATACTTATCAAATGCAGACTTCAATTTTTCAGTCTGTACATTTTCGAGTAGCTCGCGCATTACCACTTGCTTCTCACGATTTAGAGTACCTAGTAATCCGTTCATCACTTCTTTACGGTCAATACTCTCTTTGATCACGCGAATTTCGCGGTCTTTCGATTCAACAATTTGTTGAGCTTCTTTAGAAACCTTAGAGGCTTCGTCCAGTTGCGTTTGTTGATGATCAATGACTTGTTTTAGTTTTTGCAATTCACGGTTTTCGTTGAGGTGAGTCAATGAAAATTCGCTAGCAAAAGCCTCGAATATACGACGTCCAAACATGTTCTCGCGAGCAAGTTGGATATCTTCTTTGAGTTGGGTTAATTCAGACCCTAGTTTCACAGAAACTGATTCTTTAACTAGTCGTGCGCTGTTGGCAACAAATCGGCTTTGTAGTTCATGTAACTTACGCTTGGCTTCAGCAACCAAACGCACTTTAGTTTCTACAACTGCTTGTTTGTCTTGTGCAAATTCTTTAATTTCTTCAGCAAGGGCTCGAACAATAAATTTTTCGAGACGTTGATAATTCTCTTTCTGAATTTCACGATCTTTGTGTAGTTCTTTAACTTCTTCAGATAACTTAGTTACCATGAAGTTGTTGAATCTACCAGCACTTTCCATCATGTGATTTTTTACTCTCACACGATCTTCCACGACAGCCTTTTTCTCACTGGCAAATTCTTGAATTTCGGCAGCAAGACTTTCAGTTACCATTTTGTCTAGAGCTTCCACCATTACTTGTTTGTCATGTGTATAGCGGCTTGCCATTTCTTCGCGCAATTCAGCACGAATAGCATCACGAGCTTCATCTAGCTTGGCTTCCCAGGCTTCGTTGATAGCTGTACGAGTTTCCTCGTTAATGATGCCACTATCTAGTAATGGTTTGATAGCATCAAACATAGCTGTTCTCCTATAATTTTAAGTCTTTAATCAAGCGAGTTACCTGCTCTTTTAAATACTTTTGCACTTTTTTATCGTCCTGAGCATCACGAGCCACATCTAGCGACCGGTGGCCATATTTCATATTTAATAAGCCTTCATAGATGGCTGTTGGATATGCATGTGGCGCACTTGGTTGTGCTACAATATCAACTGTGACTATCTCGAAATCACTGACGTGCCCAGTGCCTTCGCTGACGTTACCGCTACCGCGGCTTGAAACACCTAATTTAACACCACTTTCTAACATGGTTCGGACTAGTTGTCCCATAGGTGTTGGTAGAATCTTTAACTTACCACAGCCTGCAGGACCATCCATCCACATTTGTTCAATCATGTGGCTAACACGGTCCAAATTAATTTTTAAATCATCTGGGTGATCTACTTCGCCTA
>Ga0114975_10000635_pt1 | contig 26325 bp, 34 predicted proteins | sample S_130626_EF_Meta_FD_87031 | JGI IMG/M metagenome (GOLD analysis project Ga0114975, IMG submission 87031) | Freshwater microbial communities from Lake Simoncouche, Canada to study carbon cycling - S_130626_EF_MetaG | ecosystem: Environmental > Aquatic > Freshwater > Lake | place: Lake...
GCCAACAAGATTGTATCCGGACAGCAAAGACGCGTCGGTGTGTGATTACACGTTCAGAGATTTATTTCCCAAAGATAAAAGAGTTATCTTACCAGATTTAATTCCGAAGCATATAGGGAAATCAAAAATAAACTGGAGAGGTAGGAAAGGCTATGATTTTGCTAAATGATTACACATTATGAAAATAATATTTCATTATAGTAAATGATCCCTAAAAATGCCAATAATGTAAACACAAACAACAAATCAAATAACCTGAACAATAAATCAAATAATCTGAACTTTTCTATTGATCTTGGAAACAAGAAAATATTTCAGGTAGGATGTGGAGGCGTCGGAAGCAGCATGCCTGCTTTATATGTGAGACATTTGAAATTCTCTCCTGGCGACATCATCATTTGTGACAAAGATAAATCTCGAGTTGACGCATTGATCAAGCAATTCCCAACAATTAAATTTTTAAATATGGAGATTACCAAAAACAATTATAAGGATATAATGAATAAATATTTATCAAAAGGAGATGTGTTTGTGGACCTTGCATGGTATATCAGCACAAAAGATATGCTCGAATTATGTCATGAGAAAGGGATACATTTTACAAATACCGCAATAGAGCAATGGCGTAATGATAATGATTGCAATCTGAAAACAAAAGAATGTGAAACTTTATATAGACATCAACATGCAGTCAGAAAAATGGGGAGTGATTGGGGAAACAAAGGTGCTACTGCCGTTGTTGGTCATGGCGCGAACCCCGGATGGGTGAGCCATGCGATGAAAATTGGTATTGAAGATTGGATCGCGTATTTACTTAAAAAAAATACCAACAATTCTGATTTGAAAAAAGCAGCAGAATATGTGAAAAGAGGAGAATATAATAAAGCAGCACAAAAATTAAATATTCAAGTTATCCACATCAGCGAGCGCGATACACAGATTACAAAAAAACCTAAAGAAGTCGGGGAATTCCTATGCACATGGAGCCCAACAGGTTTGATAGAGGAAGGCGCTCTTCCGGCAGAGATGGGATGGGGGACTCACGAAAATATGAAACAATATGTCAAGAAGTTTTCTAAGGGACCTGGAAATGAAGTATATATTCCTAACTCAATGGCAATGAATACAATAGTGAAAAGCTATGTGCCTGGCTCGGAAGTTCTTGGGATGGTAATTCCGCACGAAGAAGCCAATTCAATTTCGCATTTTTTAACCGTTATGAAAGGAGGAAAAGCCGTTTATCGTCCAACGGTGCATTATGCTTACCAGCTACCGGACGTTGCAATTGCTTCGTTGGTAGAATATCAAGCAAATGGATGTCCAGATGTTCTTACAAATGAGAGAGTCATTAAAGATGATATAATTTCGGGCAAAGATACTTTAGGTGTATTCTTCATGAGTCCAAAATATGGTAAATGGTGGACGGGGAGTGATCTGAGCATAGAACAATCAAGAAAATTAATCCCTCATCAAAACGCTACAGTTGTGCAAGTGAGCCCTGCGGTACTTGCGGGCATAATCACAATGCTTACGACTCCAGATCTTGGACCTATTTTCCCTGAAGATATGGATTCTCATAAAGCAATGCGTTATATCAAACCATATTTGGGATTATGGATCTCAAAGCAAATCATTTGGGAACCTTCGATGAAAAATGTTCCTGAAAAATACCATAAAACAAAAGACTTCATTTTCCAAAAGTTTTTGATCAGTCCTCCTGTAACGGAATAAACTAACAAAATAAATAATAATAATATAATACATATGGCAAAATCTGTTATTGAAAATTTTGGCAATAACTTGGGCAACGATTTTGGCAATAACTTGGGCAACGATTTTGGCAATAACTTCGGCAATAACTTCGGCAATAACTTCGGCAACAATCTTGGCAATAACTTCGGCAATAATCTTGGCAATGATTTGGGAGGGGATAACTTTAGTTCCAACACACCCGTAACATCCCCGGGAATTGCAGAAACTGCCAAAGCATTCGCGCTTGGTGGATTATCGACCGCTATGGGTCTTGGTGGAACAACTGCAGGAGTTGCCACGGGAATGGGAAAAATGAAAATATTTGTTATAATAGCAATTGTGGTTGTTATGATTATGATTGCATATTTCATATATACTTCATTTTTTAAGAAGAAAGAAAACCCTCCAACTCCAACTCCCGAACCTCCGACTCCCGAACCTCCAACTCCTGCGCCACAACCTCCAACTCCAACTCCAACTCCAACTCCAACTCCAACTCCAACTCCAACTCCAACTCCAACTCCAACTCCAACTCCAACTCCAACTCCAACTCCAACTCCACAACCACCTACTCCACAACCACCGACTCCACAACCACCGACTCCACAACCACCGACCCCAACTCCACAACCACCGACTCCTAAACCACCCTCGCCACCTGTTCCCAAGCCAGTTCCGACCAGAGTTACGTCCGGGAGAATAATTCGCGTTATAAATTCAAATCAAGTTGAAATTCAATATATCCTCCCAATGGGCGTAGTTAAGACTCAAATTGCAACATTAAATTCACACGGAATGAAAAAAGATGAGACTATTGTGGTCACAATAGAGGATGCATTCCCATATGAATTTGTAAAAATACAAAAAGGACAGCTTTTACCGCCAACACCAAAGCCTCCGACCCCAACACCAAAGCCTCCGACCCCAACACCAAAGCCTCCGACCCCAACACCAAAGCCTCCAACCCCAACACCAAAACCCCCGACCCCGACGCCAAAACCCCCGACCCCGACGCCAAGGCCTCCCACCCCGACACCAGGGCCTCCCACCCCGACACCAGGGCCTCCCGCACCAATGCCAAATCCTACACCTCCGGTACCGTCTGGTGAATGTTCAGGAGTAGAGGGAGGTGAACCGTTTGGAGTTGATCAAGAAGCATTCTTCAGCATATGCGAGCCGGGGCGATCAACCCCTACAAAAATGCCATGTGCAAAGGGTACTGTATGGGATACGTCTTTGAATGTGTGCAATTGGCCAAGGTGATATTACAGACTAAGTTCTCTCATTAGCATTTCTTCCAGGTCTTGATCTTCCTGCATTCCGGTTTCGATCAATACTTCTATCTCTTGTTGCATTTCTCCAAATATTTTCATAATTTTATTCTTATATTTTAGGATGACATCATTATGATGATCTGCTGTGGACTGTTCTTTTGAAAATATGTTTCCATTTCTTGCACAAAAAATGCATCCAGTAACTATAAAATCACAAGGAGGATGATCGTGTGCAAGACCTGAAACGAATGCAGCGATGCTCATCCCGCTCACTTTTTTCTTTTTTGCAATAGTATTTACGATGCTTGTTGCAAATTCTGTCACTGAGATTTCTGCGATATCCATTATATGATATAGAGATAGATGCATATTACATATGTCTAATTGTCGATATGGTCAATCATAAATGGGTGATTAAGAATCTCGTCGATCGTCAGTCTCTGAATCGGGCTTCGACAAAGCATAAATTGAAGCATGTTTTTGAATGATTCAGGATGTTCGAGCTCATTGATTCTGTCCGTCATATCATAATGGGTAATCTCTTGTATAAATTTAAGATTTGTTTTATTATTTGGAGAAGGCCCTCCCATTGATCTGCTCGCCATGTTGTATAATGTCATGCCGAATGAATAAATATCTCCGGGTTTCCCAAGTGCAAGATTATTTGAATTGTTATTTATATAGCCAACGATAAATTCTGGCGCCATATACGGAGTTGAGCCTATCAAATGTTTTGATGAAATCAGATCCTCATGCTCAACTCCTCCAAAATCACAAAGGATATAATTATCACCGTGGTCGATCATGATATTCTCTGGCTTGATATCGCGATGGACAATATTCTTGGAGTGCATGTGCTTGATGGCATTTCCAATGTCTTGAATAATCTTCTTCAGATCCTCATTGCTCATATGGTTATTCTCGTCAATCACGTGCGTATAAAGATCTTTCTTCATGAAAGGAATCACCATGTATGTGGGATATGTTGGCAACCGCCGATCATAAAAAAATTTGATGGGAGCAATAATATTTTTATGATTCATACTTCTAAGATAGTAGAATTCTTTTTCGAGAGTTAAGTTTTCAATATTGCCTGTTGAAATTTTTAATGCCACGGTATCTCCGGATATAATATCCTCGGCTTTCCAAACGTTTGAAAAAGCACCGTTTCCAATTTGTTTTATGATATTATAGTTGGTGAGCACGGAAGCATTCTTCTTTTTTCCGAGTGGTTTGATGATGGTTGTCATGTTGATTTTTGGTTCCGTGTTGAAGCAATTCCCCATATGTTTATTATGAGAATGTATAAATAGTATGAAAATTTACATATATTTATATCATTTTAATTGCCGGGATCAAATGACAAACTTAATAGAATAAAATATTTCAATATTCAAATGACTTGCAGAGTCAATATCCGAAATGTGGATGCACTCGTCATTGCAGGAGGGGGCGCAAAATCTATGTCCGGTCTTGGAGCAATCCATGTTCTCCGTAAGAATGGTCATTTGAACAACGTGAAGACGGTGGCGGGAACGTCGGCTGGGGCAATTGTTGCCACGGGAATTGCTCTGAATAGAAATTATGTTGAAATGTGCAAAGCATTTGCAAGCGAATCGTATGTTCCATCTTTAGATATTGGTAATTTTTCAAATGCATTCGGGATAGACACCGGTGCTCATCTTTATCACTGGATCGATCTTGTTTTAGATGAAAAGGAATATACTTTCAAAAGCATCTTAGAAGAGACCGGAATAACTTTGATTATTTGTGCAACAAATTTGACGGATTTGAAAGCAACGTATTTTTCGCCAACAAACACTCCCGATTTTGATGTCAAAACAGCTATCAGGATGAGTTGCAGCCTCCCGATATTTTTCTCTGCCGTTCGTCATGAAGATATGGTATATGTGGATGGGGCATTGACGGATCCATTCCCTATAGATCACGTGGCCCAACTCCCGGGTGTGAATAACGCGCTGGGAATCCGTTATGATTCAAATGACTATAAGACTCCGATTGAGATAAATAGCATCGACAAATTTTTTACTAGTTTGATTGCCATAACCACAAAAGATCGATTTGTTCACCCCAATGTATTTTCGATAGACGTCGGAAAAATATCTGTGCTTGATTTTAAAAATCCTAAAATGCTAAAACGTTCATTTAAGATTGGCGCAAGGGCAATGACATCATATTTAAAGAAGAATGAATAATTTGATACATGATCGCGAGGGCAAAACGTCGATACGGGAGAATTATTGATATTTCCCAATTGAATTTATCAATAATTGTTATGATTTCCCAATTAAAATAGTTCATATCGTCTTCAAAGGTCGGAGCCAAAAATATCATCCTCCCCGGAAAATCCCAGAAGTGGAATCGACGGGAGCGCAGACGGCATATTTATTCCGTCGGACATTGCACCGGATGTTGGAAGCGACACATTATTCAATTGATTCATTATTCCAGATTCTGAGTTTCTATTAGTGTCCCAGCTGCCATAAGGAACCATCGTAGCGTCAACTGCCGATGGAGCAAAGGTCACATGTTTCTGCTCTTTGGGTTTAAGATTGTTCTTTTTCAAATTGGAACGAACTTCTTGACGTCTTGTTGGTGCTTTATATTCAACAATTTTCTCCTGATCTCCGGATAAGAATTTTAACAGCATGATTCCGAATACCACAACGACTACGCCGATCAATATACGAATCTGCATACTTTCGAACATGTTGGTTATCTTTATATAATAAAATATATTTATTTTTTTAATATAAGTCATCCAAAATAACACATTTCAATTCTTCGACCGCATCATCATATTCTCGAACATACGATTCTCGTTTCATATCATATAAATATTCCACAATTTCATCCTGGATTTCAGCTTCTTCGGTTATGGAAACATGAGTCATCTTGCGTTCCATAAGCTCGGTATAAAATCCATAGAGAATGTGTTTTCTGTCTTCAAACCATCGTCTATCTCTCTCCACGACCACAATATCAATAAACGGAACTCCTCCATCATTCATAAATCCAGGCTTATATTGTATGAAGTAGCAAAAATCAACATTACATACTTCCATCTGAGTTTGAATCTGAGGATAATAATGATGAGGTACCTCACCAGGAATAATTTTTCGTCTGAGAGGGCACTTAATTTCTACACAATACCCTCTTGACGTGATGCCATCTGGAGATGCTGCCAGCCAGGGGTATTCGTCGTGCACGATCAACCCGAACTCGAACATTCTTTCTCCGAGTATCCTCATGGCCATCTCTGCAGCTTCTGACTCATATCGAACTCCATGCTGTAACGCCATGCCAACCACTGGAACAGTATTCAATTTTTTCATTAGGAGGTCTTCACGCGGACAACCTCGAAATCCGGCAAATGGTTTAATTCCCAAAGCAGCTGATGATTCGGATGCGGTCATGAGCGTTTTGCGAACCTCATACCATTCGGGAGTCCGTTGGGCATATTGAGGTTTTTGAAATAACTTCACAACATATGGATGGAGATTGGCAACATGGACATCGGCGGGAATATTAAGGATTGACATTTAATTTTAAAGATATATCTTTTTATTAAGTTTATATACCATTTTTACACCGGGATCAAATGACAATATAAGCAAAAACTTAATGAAAAAACAATATATTAGAATAAATGAATTCGATTATTTCTTTCCCAGGGAAGATTGCAGGCATCGGCGACGAGATCAATTATCACGGAAACGCAATTACAAACGAAGTTCGCGTCATGCACGGAATAATTGATGATCATGGAAAAGGAATTGAAAATGAGGTGCGAGTCATGCACGGAATAATTGATGATCATGGAAAAGGAATTGAAAAGGAGATGCAACTCATGCGTGAATCTTTTGAAAAAGAGATGCAAAGTCTTCATACAAAAACTCGGAGACTTTGTGTGTCTATGGTTGCAATCAATTTAATTTCTCGTGTTTTTTTAAAGTGAATTCATCCAAGAGATCATTACCGAATACATCAATTATATCTTCTTTATCGAGAAGTTGGTCTCCAGATTTCCTGGCAGGCTCTCGCTTTTGTTTCTTGATAACCAAAAACGCTATAATTGCAACCATCGCTATTAGAAAAAATTGCCACATAATATTATAATAAATTGTTATTTTTTAAAAATATATAATATTAATAAAATGAGCACTAACACTATTAATATTAATACTTCAGGCACTCCCAACGATCTCAAAATGATGATTCAAGCAGCTGTCGAAAAGGCTATTTCTCCTTTGAAAGAAGAAGTTCGTAAACTAAAAAAAGAAACAACACAATTGAGCAAGGATAATATTAAATTGAAAAATGAAATGAGTGACATGGGCAGAATGTCATTTGCTCCTGGCTCTGAAAACTTTATAAATATGAACACCATCAGTGAAATAATACCAGATAATTACAATGCCTTCCTACTATAACGATAACGACTCCTATTACAGCTACGAGGTTGAGACAGAATATGATGACATTAACGAAACCGAGGAATACGAAGAGCAGGATCCTTATATGACATACGACGAAGAGATGGAAGCATTTGCCGACGAAGAAATGGAAGTGTATGCCGACATCGACGATTATATTAATGATGACAAATAAATGTGTTTTTTTTCTTGAATAAAAATAATTTATAATGTAATAAACAATGGAAATCATAGAGCAAGTTCAGGAATTCATAGGCAGCATTCCCAAGCCGGTACTATTTACCATAATTCTTTTGGTATTGATCGGTGGATTCTTTTTATATAAAAAGATGACATCAAAAGACTCCGAGAATGAAGTCGAGATTGGTGCTATGCAAGCTAGAAATTATGCTCAAAATATTGCCTCCGGTTTAAATGGCGAGTCTCATCCTCTTATTGAGAAAGAAGTTGTTGGCGCGCTGGCAAACGACGAAGAAGAAGATGATGACTCTGACTTGGAAGATTTCTAATCATCGTCAATAAACATTGCTCCTAATTGTTCTTCTATTTTTTTAACAGGGGCGTCATCTTTCCCCATATTGAATCCTATCTTCCTATAAAAAGCTTTTCTTTTGGCTACTTGACCTAAGAAAAGTGAGTAATTATCTACTATATCTACAATAATGGGGTCATTTCCAGAACCACCTCGCAGAATCCTTCCACACGCCTGGATAACGTCCGAGGATGGGGTCGCAAGTATTAGTCCCGATAACCTGGGATTGTCATATCCCTCAGAAGCAAGATGGTATGTAGCACAAATAACTTGCGCGTCTGGCTCTGTCTTATCACCGCCTAAATATGTTGCTGCATCAACTCCTAATAATATAAGAATGTCCTTGATTTCTATGGCGTGATTTCTACGATGACTGAGAACCAATACATATCTCCCAGTTTCTGCAATCTTTTTAGTTTGCTCGGCTATAAATATCGTTCGGTCTTTAATCTCTACTATTTTCGTCATCAAAGAAGCATAGCAAATATCTCCACGACGATTCACCGGAGGTGGCATTTTATATTCTGCATGAGTAAATGGCAAAATCTTTACTATCACGTTTGTTTGATTTTTCCGGCGAACTTCAAATGCAGTTTGGCCTAAAAACCAATGAAGTACACGCGTAAGCCCATCTTTCCTTGTAGGAGTCGCAGACAACCCAATAACATATTTGAAAGAAATGCCAAACATTGCTTGACTGAAACTTTCCGCACAAATATGATGGGCCTCATCTATTATAAGACAACCAATCCCATCAAACGCATTATATTTCCTTACCAGAAGTGTTTGAATTGATGCGATGACAAAATCCCCGGATAAATCGCATGAATCCCCGCGAATTTTAGATATTTTTGCTTCGGGAACAAAACGTTTAATGGTTTCTTCAAATTGTTCTTCAAGAAATTTTTTATGAATGAGGATCATTGTCTTCACCTTCAATTGACATGCCGTATAAATAGAGCATACTGTTTTCCCAAATCCCGTGTCAAGCGACAATATTCCTCCTCCAGTCTCACGAAGTTGTTTCAGCAATGCGTCCGTTGCGGCTTCTTGTTGTAATTCTTTACGCAATGCTCCGGTGAATTTTACGTTTGATTGCATTGATTCAATTTTGCCATAGTCTTCCGTTATGGCAAATCTTTTTAAATTTTCCAAAGCCCAATAACGTGGCATAAAAACATGAGTATCCGTTCGCTTAAAAACCTTGAATTTTTTTGGAAACTCGTCGTTCAGTGAAACCGGAGCAACAAATAATTCTCTATTCACAAGTTTTTTCTCGGATTCAGTAAGGTCTTCAATCTTGATTTTTGCGCCTTGACGCGAGAGAATCATATTAATATGATGATCATTATTTACATTAAGTTATAACAAGTGACGATATGCGTAAATTTATATAAATTAAAATCGGCTTTATTATATATGCTTGCCACACGTATTTCTAAGCCTATGACTACCGGACGTCCTACGACTAAACGCGTTATCAAAGTTCGAGCCGGAGTTGTCCCTGAAATGTTGGATATGTTACATAATTATGTTTGTCCACTGATAAAGGACTGCGATGGGCTCTATATAGGTTCCGAGGATCATCAACTCGAAGTGATTAGAATGGCCAGAGAAATTGCCGCTCATTATAATATACGGAGTGCCGAAGAATACGTTGTGCGCGCTTTAATTGATAATAAGAACGAATTAGCTGTCCAGATTGCCGATGCTGCTAATATGTATAACGAATCTATTGAAAAAGTGCAAGAAGTGATTTCACAATTGCCGCCAATTCCTGTTCGGCATTCATTGTGATCAAAAACTTAACAAACTTTTATTCTATTTTATAAATGATCATTCTCGAAGACGAAGTTGGTCTTATTTATAAGATTCAATTTCCGAATGAAAAAGTTTATGTTGGCCAAACCAAACGCACAATCTGGGCCCGCATGAGAGAGCATCGTCGCGATGACAGCGGCTGTATTAAGCTCAAGAATGCTCTTAAAAAATACCCCCCTGAGGAGGTATACGCTTCTGTGCTCAAAAGAGGAATTCCCGTAAAATATCTTGATTGGTGGGAAAATCACTTTATTTTAGAATATGATTCTATCAAGAATGGTTACAATATAATTCTAAATGACAACCCTGCAATCCCTCTTGATGCCGAAATTCCTGAAGTCACCGTTGAACCCCGCAAATCTAAAGTGAATATTTTTGCTCAATATGCATGCCCATCATACATTCCTCCACGTAAAAAAATCGAGTGTTTATTGCCGAAACAAATCAAAGAAATAGAAGTCCCGTGGTACTTAAAACATTTAGCTTAAACTGTCTCAGAGGTGCCGTGCCAACATGAAAACATTTTTTTATCCTTGTCTCCATATACTTGGATTCCTGCAACAAGCCCCACACATGTGCATACAAAGAAAAATACCATGATTCCAATTGTAACTGCCGTGAATTTAAATGCCAGCCCAACGCAAAGTGATGTGATAAATCCAGCCAATCCTATAGCAAAAACAACAGCAGCTATGATTGCTTGAACAGTCATTACTATTTAACAATGCATTTTGATTATATTGTTACACATGACGATATACCGATAAAATACATTAAAATTAATGATGTATATTCTATGAATAGAATTGGTTATATAGGATCAAAACACAAATTGTCGGATTGGATTTTTGAAGAAATTGCAAAGAGGACGGACAAAAGCTTTATATCATTTGCAGATATTTTTGCAGGATCATGTGCCGTAACAGACGCAGCGCTATCTCATGGATATTCTACGATTTCTAATGACTTGGAAATGTATTCGCATGTCATTGCAAGAGGATTGCAATGTCAATATTCAGATCAAATATCTACGATCATTGACCGATTGAACGATGTTGAACCAATGTCTGGGTTTATGACGGAAATGTATTCTCCCTCCGGAAACAGAATGTATTTTACAACAGAAAATGCGATGAAAATTGACGCTATACGAGCTGAGATTGAAAAATACAAAAATGAAGAATATTATTATTTTTTGCTTGCTTCTTTAATAACGAGCGCGGATTCCGTGAAGAATACCAGTGTAATAATGGGAGCATTTCTCAAACAATTCAAGAAAACCGCTGAAAAGATATTGATTTTAAAGCCGATACACGAACGCCAATCTAATACAAAATTAAAATGTTATTGCAAAGATGCTGCACAATTAAAGGTAAATGCAGATATTGTATATATCGATCCTCCGTATAACGCGCGGCAATATGGTGGCAATTACTTTATTTTAAACCAAATTATTAATCCAATACCAGGGAAAGGAATTACCGGTGTGTGCGAATATAATAAATCAAATTTTTGTCGCAAAAATGCTGTTATGGAATCATTCAATGAGCTGCTATCCTCTATAACCGCGCGATTAATAGTTATTTCTTACAGTTCAGAATCATTAATTTCCAAAGAAGATATGATGAAATTATTATCTGCGTTTGGTGATATTGAAGTTGTCGAGAAAATCCATAAAAGATTTAAAGCAAAACAAATGGATTCTAATCCCACAATATATGAATACTTATTTTTTGTCAGACAACGGCAACAATAGGCGGTGACGCAGGAAATGAGGCTGGAACTGACATTGGAGGAACATACGGAACTGCCATTGGATATGTCATATTATTAACAACTGGATATTCGAATGCTTCGGAAACATTCCTACGTTTACGAAGTTTATTAATCTGTATAATAAATCCAATAGCACTTCCCAGAAATATAAACGATATAACAATCATTGGCCACCAACTCAAAAGAATTCCAACCGTGAGCAATGAAATAAACGATGCTATACAACCCCACATAAGAACAGAAATAATAGTGATCTTCTTATTGATCGAAGAAGAAGATATGTATGGCATTTTATTCTATGAGGACATTTACAGTAATATATAAAAACAATTGACGATATGATCAAATATACAAAGACCCAAATTGGACTACTCCTCGGTTGAGCTGATCGTGAATATTTTGGAGAGTATCATTTTGCATGTTGGCATTGATGAGTTCCATGATTGCGTTCCTGGTTTGTGTGATGCACGAAATCAAATTTCCTTCAAACATAGTGCCTTCTTTGCAAATATCCTCGATAGATTCACCGGCAAACCATTTTTTTGCACCGACCACAAGATCCCAATCCACGGAAAACGGGCAATAGTCCAAAAATGGAAGAATAAGTGACTTACCTGATGATGAGTTATCCCGAGCAGCAGAAAATGTGGCAACAATCGCAACGATGTCTTCATCAATAATATCGCCGGATAGCAGCTTAGCACCAAGAACTGGACAAATAGAACCAATATTGGCAGCAATTTCACCAAGAGGATTAAGCATCATTCCATCGCACAAGTTTTCACTTTCCAGCCATTTTTTATATTCCTGGAAATTGTCCAAAAGCCCACGGTTAATGTCTGCCGATTGGATATATTCCATAATATCATCGTAGTTTTCCGGTTTGCCAACAGGTCCAATTTTTTTGAGTTTTGATAGAATAAGTGAACTATCAAAATTTTTGATCTTCATGTCCAACTTCATGTCAATTTCCACAATTCCAGTAGACACGACATTTTCTCCGGTGAGAACTTTATACGCGCCGTTTGATGATACTTCTTGGATAACGCCAAGCTTCCCGTCAAGCATAGTGCATTTCATTCCCACTTTGACATATTTCCAAATATCTACCAGCGACAGAAGTTTCTTCCATAAAACACGCTTGTTTTCAAACATGCGGCACAAAGCAAGCTCTGATTCAGCAGGTTTAAATACCACAAAGGAATCAAACGTTCCTTTGATAACGTCTTCAACATCAATATTCCTCCGCATGCAACGAAGCACAAATCCCGCAGACATCTCTAATGATGATCGCAACGGTTCTGGTTTTCCGACGACCAGTTTAGACATTGTATTCTTTGGCACCGACGGGTCGTATAGAACAAATACAGATCCTTCCGTATCAAAGCCGCGACGCCCCGCCCGCCCAGCCATCTGGATAAATTCAGATTCCTTGAATATTCTATGGCCAGCGCCATCAAATTTATAAAGAGACTCAAACACCACCGACCGCGCTGGTCCATTGACTCCAACCGAGAAAGTCTCCGTAGAAATAAGGATGGGCAGCATCCCTTTGCAAAAAAGCATCTCAATAATTTCCTTCACGTAGGGTGGCATTCCGGCGTGATGGACGGCGACACCCTCGATTGCATATCCCATATATTTTTGATGGAACGTATATTCTTCAGGGATTTTGAATTTCCGGAGGAGGTCTTCGAATGTCTTCTTAATGTTCTTGGACTCGTATACTGAAATAATCCCGCCTTCTTTGGAAAGACGATTCGCCAGTGCTTCGATCCGGATCTTGTTGCAACTGAAAAAGATGCTTGGCGTCATCTGGTTATCCTGCAAAAGCTTCACGAGTTTCTTGTCGATCACAGTGGGAGCATCAATTTTGATCTTGTCGAACTCGGAGATGTCCTTGATTTCGTTGTTGTTGATAACGTGAAAACTCAATGGAACAGGACGCTTTATGGTAAAGATGACGTCAACTTGATGATTCTTCATAGAACCAAACCAAGTTGCAAACTCTTTTGCATTTGGAACGGTCGCGGAAAGGAACACCGCTCTCATTGTATCTGGCATCAATATGAGTGTTTCTTCCCATACACTTCCGCGCGACGGATCGTTCAAATAGTGAATTTCGTCAAATACGATCCATTTCACGGAATTCAAACGATTGTCAAGTGCAAATACCAGTGCGCGGAGGATTTCCGTTGTCATCACCAGTAAATCCGCATTTTCATTCATCACGACATCTCCGGTGATGATGCCCACATTTTCTTCGCCAAACTTCCGCTTGAAATCACGATATTTTTGGTTGCTAATGGCTTTAAGAGGAGCTGAATAAATCATTTTTGTTCCCGCTTCGAATGAGAGATATCCTGCATATTCGGCGAAGATCGTTTTCCCAGAACCGGTAGGCATGGCCGCAAATATAGAATTATTATTCTTCATGCTTTTGATTCCTTGCTTCTGTAGATCATCCAGAGGATGATTAAGGGTGCTTTCAAAGTCCATTATATGATAATTTGTATTACATTCTTTAAATTTATGCATCAATATGTCGATATGAATACATTATATCAATTTCTTCCACGTCCGGTCATATGCAAAATTAGATGTATATTTATTGAATATTACGTGAGTTCCGTCTTCAAAATAATACTCGAGTGTCTTTTCTTCCATTTTGGATTTACATATGGTTGATGTCTCTTTATAACACAGTGTGTCAATATGCGTCATAGACTGAAGTGTTCTACCTTATCATTGAAGCATGCAATAACAGCATGTGAATAATATCCGTTGTGTTCGTTAAAGGCTGTCAGTGTCAAGTTCCCAATAGTTGTCTCTACTATAATTTCAGAGAAACAGTCATATTCAGCACGTTTTTCTTTTCCCCATTTGACATTCGTAATCACAGACCCTATAAAATCATCGCGCGATAGTCCTTCAGGGAACGTGATGATGACTCCGATTTTTTCCGAACAAGACATTTGATTGTCAATTACGAATACGACCGGTCTACCCTTGGATACACTTATCACTATACCATTGAAGTTCTTGCGAGCCCGGTGGTCGAGGTTTATGCGATAAGAGTTGGTTTTTTCTACATTATACATATCTAGGAAGTCATCTATCTCGGCTGCTTCAGATCTTACAATCTTTATATCTTCTTCGTAATCACTATCGTTTCTATAACAGAGCCTTGCAGACATCTTGAAATCTTCTGATAGGTGTGTGATTCGAGGAAATTTGCTCAGATCGTGATGATGACGTGGGTTCATAATGTATTTATTTACATATAATTTATCGTATCTTATAACACGAAGTGACGATATGACGTTTCATAAAAGATGTTATAAGTAAAGAAGCATTGTTTGAAAGAGATTTATGGTGCGGAAAACATAAAATATTATGACTTACTGTTTCCATCTTTTGTTGCAAGTATGACATTTTGCAAATACAGTCATGGGTTCATCGGCACTACGCGTCTGTTTCTCATAGTATGAAGTTTTCCTGCTTCCGCATTTGCATTGTAGCAGACCATCCTGCATTTTATCGGGATCAACTTCTGAGTCTGCATCTGCAAACCGCAATGCTTTCCGAGCTGCATCTTCAAATGCGGTCTCCCATCTCTCAGGCCAAAGCTCCCACGGATTTGCATTCACGAATGTTTTAAGAGTCGGATCTAGTGACATATATTTATCAAGAACATCGGGACGTTCTCGAGCCACATATCGCACTCCCAGTATTTTTTGGGTATATGCATTTCTAAACGAAGCATTGTCCCAGGCGAGTGTTTTATCATTTTTTTTGCAAAAATTCACGGCATGATTCCATACAGCTCGTTCGAGTAACCGAGAAATATTTGGATCATTAATGGTATTTTCTAGCATTAAAGTTGCTTTGGCGCGCCCCTCCGCGGGCGTGGATACCGGTTTGTACATTTATATGATTATTAACTTTTTATTTTATTTATGTGTAATAGCAACGATATGAATTAACTTAACGACTCTGTAATCAAGCTACTATGAGTAATCCACGGTCGGACGGTTTTAAGATGCCAGGGGAATTTGAACATCATGAATGCACTTGGTTGGCATTTCCATACAGATCGGATAATTGGAGAAATAATGCCGTGCCTGCACAAAAAGCTCTTTGTGAATTAGCAAATTTGATCAGCGTATTTGAAAAAGTTGTAATGATTGTTCCAAAACGTCACATGAAAAAAGCACTGGATTTGATTTCTACGGATGTTCAAATGGTCATTGCAGAAACAGATGACGCATGGGTGCGCGATACTGGTGCGACATTTGTAACGGATGGAAATGAAAATAGAGGCATTTGCTGGGGATTTAATGCATGGGGTGGTTTGGTGAACGGATTATACTCTTCGTGGCAAAACGACGAGCGAGTGTCCGAGTTAATGTGCGAAAATATAAAAACATATAAAACAAACTTTATTTTGGAAGGAGGGTCTATCCATGTGGACGGCGAAGGGACGTGCATAACCACTAAAGAATGTCTTTTGGACCCCGGGAGAAATCCTTTGATATCTGGTGCCGATATCGAAGAAAATTTAAAAAAATATTTAAACGTTGAAAAAGTTATTTGGCTCGATCACGGTATTGTCGATGACGAAACAAATGGGCATGTGGATAATATGTGTTGTTTTGCACGTCCCGGAGAAGTTATTCTGGCATGGACCGACGATAAAACCCACCCTCAATATTCTCGTTCGCAAGCAGCATATGAACATCTGACAATGACAAGAGATGCAAAAGGCAGGAGATTGAAAATTCATAAGATGCATATTCCAGAGGACATGTTCATCACCGTCGAGGAGGCACGAGGAATAATTGAATCGGGGATGTCGTGTCCGCGCAATGCCGGTGATCGGCTGGCGGCGTCTTACGTGAATTTCATTATGCCTAATGAAGCAATCATTTTTCCAACGTTTGGAGATGAAAAATACGATAAACTTGCAGAAGAGCAATTCAAAAAAATATTCCCAGACAGAAAAGTAATTGGGTTTTATTCGCGAGAATTTTTGCTTGGCGGTGGAAACATCCATTGTTTGTCACAGCAACAATCGGCATAATTAAAAATATTGCATTATATAAAATGAATAATGTTCCACGTTCCTCAGATGGAACATTGGCCAAATTAGTGAAAGGTGGATTGCCGTTGAGTGGAGCTGAGGAGCCTTTCACAAATTTTGTATATGGTGATGAACGATGGGGAAAAAAAACTTCGAATTGTTATGCCTATGCCATTGACTGGCTGAAATCTTTAGAAAATAAAAAACTACAACCCGGGGAAATATCAAAAACTTTAAAATATCGTGATGATTTAACAGATCCGAAAACCTTAAAATCTCGCATAGTAGCCGATTTAGAAACAAAGACTAATGGAGGATATGCTGCGTCGCCGTGTGTCAAATGCAAAAAGGATTTTTACAAGATAATGGCATTTGTGGATCCAGGGAATGATTATCATTTTTACAGACAGATGGGCGACATGCTCGTAGAAAGCGATGGCAAAAAAAATATCAATACTCTTGCTAAAAATATTGGAGTCGACAAGAACCAGATTAATTCTCCAATGAATAATCCGAATAAAGGAGACCCGTTCTTAATAAAAAGTGCGGGTTTATGGGCTCATAAACGCGGATTGTCTGAATTGACAGTTCTCGACGCCGCTGGTAAATTCATCAAAGATCCCCGCGATGCCGATCGCAAATACGAAAATCTTAATTATAAAATTTATGCCGGGACATTCTGCGTAAATCAAAATTTTGGCAAAGGGCAAAAGTTTTCCTGCGTTAAATAACTTATCGAACATATTTGCCAAACAGATCCTTAAAAAACTTTTTAATACTATTTATATTTTCAGCATTCGCATGGCGTTCAATGGTAGTTTCCTGTGCCATTCTCATGTGGGCCGCTCGCATTATTGATATTATGATAATGATATAATTTAAATATACATGATTGACGATATGTCTATATTTGATTGGGGATTCCAGACAAATATCGATTATTTTAATTGGGAAATATCGATTATTTTGCCGTATCGACGTTTCGCCCTCGAGACGATCAATCAAAATTCCAGATGAATGTGACATTTCCAAGCATTTAAATATACCAATTTACGAATCCAAAATAGTTATAAAATTATAAAAATGATAATATTTACTTTTAATAGCGCAACGCAGTAAATATTACCTCAAATCTTTTTTTTTATATAAATAAACTAATAGTTTTTGTATAGGAATTTATTCATGGTTGTAAATGGTTACGATCATATTTGTCATTTGATCCCGGTACCATATTGTCAATAATAATTATAAATATCAGGTTTACATTTACTCATTAACCAAATCAAAATGTCGATCACAAAGCCTATGCTCGCCGCATCTCTGGAAACCATCGACTCCGTTAAGTTTCCCGCGTATGCCACTCCTAAATTGGACGGTATTCGTTGCCTGAAGATCGGTGGGGAGATTGTTTCGCGCACATTTAAACCAATTCGCAATGCCGAAATTGCAGAAGCACTCAAAAAGATCCTCCCTGATGGCTCAGACGGCGAGATAATCATGGGAAATAATTTTCAAAACACAACGTCCGTGGTTATGACAGCGGGAAAGTCAATTGGGAATGAGCAAGCGTATTATTATTGGTTTGATTATGTTCGCGATGATCCTAAGAAGCCATACATCGAACGCATGGAAGACATGAAAAAGTATGTGGAAGAGCATCCCGAAATCCTCTCGGCATCACCGGTAAAAATTATTCCACTGATTCCTACGGAACTAAAAACAATCGAGGAATTGATGAAGTATGAAGCAGAAGTGCTGGAGGAAAAATTTGAAGGCGTAATGCTGCGCTCTGCTCATGGGCCTTACAAATTTGGTCGTTCAACTCTTAAAGAATTTTCTCTGATTAAGATGAAGAAGTTTGACGACGACGAGGCAAAGATCATTGGTTTCAATGAGCTCCAAAAAAATAGCAACAAGAAGACGACGGATGAATTTGGGTATGCTAAGAGGTCATCGCATAAGGACGGCAAGATCGACCAAGACACTCTGGGAAGCTTTATTGTCAACTATAATGGAATTGAATTTGCGATTGGAAGTGGATTTACTGCTGAGCAACGGAAGGAATTTTGGAATGACCGCGACAACCTCATCGGCAAGCTCGTAAAGTTCAAATATTTTGCCACAGGGATGAAGGACGCGCCCAGATTTCCTATTTTCCTGGGAATCAGACATATTGACGATATGTAAATGATCATATTGTCATATTAACATATAAAGATGCCAAGCATATTTTTTAAAAAATGCCATGGGACAATTGTCATTTGATCCCGGCACGATAATTGTTATAAATACTTAGTTTTCACATCATTATTCACCAAATAATTAAAGCTTCCCAACAACCATGGCCTCCCTCTCCGACCTCGAATATCTTATGGATCTCGCATTTGACGAGATTGCCTATTGCGAATATCAGAGGTCCATTATCCCGGTGGGAATCATTGGTCATTGGTTTTGTGATAATTTTGAACATCGTTATTCTGCTGAGGAGCAGGCATACCTGAAGAGCAATTACGCTCTCCACCATGAAATTTACTTATATGAGCAGCGGATGCTTGCGGAGCTGGACATGCTCAGGAATCTTTACGAAGATATTATCCAGGATATCTTCGTAAAAGATGCAATGAAGAAATCTTCTTTAATTTTTGAGAACAATACACGCAAACCCATGATTGGCGGCGACAAAGATCTATTTGATGACAGCGCGTTCGGCAACCCAATGGACTGGATCAATTAATCATTTCTTAGCGATGGAAATAACTTGATACGGCGGCACGTTCTTTATGTTCACGTTGATAATTTCGTTCAACTTCATCTTGTGTGCATTTTTAGTCAATGTAACATCTCTGACCTTCTTCGCAGGATCAGTCAATCGGATCGCTACAGTATTGGGGCCAACCACCTTCATCACACGGCCAAGGATCACACGATTTCCAGGGATGGGCTTGGGGGCAGGCTTAGGGGCAGGCTTAGGGGCAGGCTTAGGGGCAGGCTTAGGGGCGGATTTCTTAGCAACAGTGATGAATGCATAAGGAGCGACGTTTTTAAGACCAACGTTGATAGACTCATTGAGTTTCATGTTATGCCCGTTCTTAGTGGCGGTCATTATAACGACCTTCTTATCCGGTTTCGTGAACTTGATCTGCACTTGGTTGGCATTGATAACCTTGGTCACAGTTCCGGCTACAATACGATTTGCGGCGGGCTTCGGCGCGGGCTTCGGCGCGGGCTTCGGCGCGGGCTTCGGCGCGGGCTTAGGAGAGGGCTTTGGCGCTGGCTTAGGAGCGGGCTTTGGCGCTGGCTTAGGAGCGGGCTTTGGCGCTGGCTTAGGAGCGGGTTTCGGCGCAGGTTTTGGCGCAGGTTTTGGCGCATTCTTTTTATTCAATGATGTAAATCTGTATGGCGCAACACTCACAAGACCAACATTCACAATTTCGCCCTTTTTCATATTATGGTTCTTCTTTGTGATGGTATACGTTATGACTTTCTTAGCGGGATTTGTAAATTGAACTTTGACGCGATCTTTGGTGAGAACTTGTGTAATTTTACCGGTGACTGTGATCCTGTTAGCAGGTGTAGGCTTTGGCGTAGGTTCTGGCGCTGGTTTTGGTGCGGGTTTTGGTGCGGGTTTAACGGGTTTTTTAGAAATAGACACAAAGGTAAATGGCGCACTATTTTTCAGAGTGACGTCGATGATTTCATTGATTTTCATAGCGTGCGCCGTTTTGGTAATTGTGGAAGTAATGATTTTCTTTGCGGGATTAGTATATCTAATTTGCACTTTATTGGCATCTAGTACTTTCAATACTTTTCCGTCTACTTTGCGATTTACTGTAGGTACAGGCTTGGGGGCAATCTTTTTAGAGATAGAAATAAAGGGATACAATCCACCTTTACGCAAAACCACATTAACTTTTTCTCCGACAATCATCTTGTGCTCGTTTTTGTCCGCAGATCTTGTGACCACTTCTTTATTCGGCTTAGTGAAACGAATTTCCACCTGAGCTTTATTGATGACTCTGAGCACGGTCCCTTCGACTGTCACTGTAGCGACTGGTGCAGCCTTCTTAATTACGGCTTTGAACGCGTATGGTGCATTAAAGTCAATAATAACGTTTACAAGTTCGCCCAATTTCATATTGTGTTTGGCTTTTGTGACCGTGGCAATAACAACTTTCTTGTCGGGCTTTGTATATCTTATCGTGATTTTATTTGCATCAACCACCTTTTCAATTTTGCCAGAAATAGTACGAGTTTTAGTGGGCATGATGGGTTTGCATGGAGGGCATTTCCCGGTATCCTTCTTGTATATTTTATTCAGTAAGTCATATACATATTTATGGGTTCCGAAAATATTATCCTGAACCACTGTATAAATTCCCGAAGGAGCATATACTTTGTTAGCATTTCCGCCACGAGTGCCAACGGACAAAGTAGTGGCAACAATCACCCCAGTGTCGCTGCGGACAATGTTCATCTCTAATTTATTATTGAAAGTGGAACCAAAATTCTTAGGTTTAGGGAAGGCTATAGGCCGCATACCCATCGCGTGGGTTTGTGCGGTATTAGTGAAGATCACGGCGAGCACATCGTTGGCGTTTAGATTTAATGTAGCTTGTGTCGGAATCTCCCACGCGTTTGTACTCTTTTTGTAAACATAAATCTTCTTAAATTCAGGATTCAAAGTGAACATTGGAATATTGAAACGTCCGCTAATAAACGGGTTTTCCAAGGAAACACCAGAAGTATATCGTGACACCAAATTAGACGCAATAGAAATACTCTTTGTTATGCGAGTGGTGCTGATCGTGGATTTATGGCTCACCTTCTTCCCAGCAATAACAGTTCCAGGGGGAAGAGTGTATGCGGCATCTACGCTGGACCATACAGCGGAAGGGCTGGCAGCAACCGATGTGACTTTGGAGATGCTTTTTATAGCCCCAGATGTTTCTTCGACACGAGTTACTTTGTCAGTAACACCTGTTGGGACATCGATGGCGGCTGTAGCAAATAATGGCGATTTTAAGTATTCTTTTTTGTTCCAAGTGATGCTGTTAACTGCTTGGGCAGTCCGCGGCAACATTGTCATTGTCAGTCCGGCCATTTTGATGGTTGTCGGGGTGTTAGCCTTCATCGGGAGCGTATTTTTCTTTGGTGCCATGGGAAAAACATATGCCTCAATTTTATTGTCAGGAATCATTGGAGTGAAGCCTCCGCCATTATCGTTGTCACCAAACTCTTGCACAAAACCATCGCCAGCATCTACGTTGATATATCCGGGGCATTTGTCATCGGCAGTTGGTTTTGGTGCAGGAGGTTTCTCATACAATAAAGTAGGACATTTCTGCGCGAGTTCGGTCTCCGTAAAACAGCGTTTCTTATCGGGGTCTGCATTGCTAAAGCTGGGAGCTAAACGCAATTCGGCGGTTTCGAGCGGCGAATATCTGCTGGTTTCAAACACGTTCCTCAAAGTTGCATTCATAGCATAAGGTGGGCCAGTAGCACGAGCTGTTTCCTCTGACGACATTTATGTTATTATTATATTATATTTTATTTTATCTTATTTAAAATAAAATAATATTTGATTACATTAAATGATATACTTGTATATAACGGTGGCTGTTGTTATTACAGCAATTGCTATCGCAATATTTTTTATGACACGCGAACGATTCAGTGACTATAATGCTCCTAATGATTTTATGAAATTATATTACAGTTTGATAGCGCAAGATCCTGCATTCGATAAGAAATTTCCATTTTATGGAACCGGAAATAAGTCGGGACTTCGCTGCCGGAAGCCAAACAACCAAGGTTGTGATACCATCTGGATCGGGGGTGAATTGGTAGAACTAACTCCTGCATTAAAAAAACAAATAGAATGCAAAGTTGGGAAGATCTTCGATAATTAATGACATTATTCCAGAGATTACATTCTGTTGAATAATAGATACATCTTTTTTGTAATGTTTTCGAGTTTATTCAATATAGAAAAATTATAAAATTCATCAGTGATCTCGAAAATATCGTTAGAATATCTTCCATTCTTGATACACAAGAAAACGTAATTAACATCTTTTTTTAATGCAATCGATGCTTTTCGCTGGCTCTCATATACATTGCTATACACACATACCTTATGTGAGATCTTGTTAGCACCGTTATGGAGGATCACTTTATCACAATCGAGGATGGCGAGCTCACCGGTGTCAACTCGATCGGCGATTCGTTCGTTTCGCTTCATCATCGTCTTGACGTCATCCCCGAGTTTATCTACATTACAATCGAGGCAACACGAGACTACATTGCTTAGCACGTATCCTAATGACGGCACCACGCGATCGATACCAAACCATGTAGTAGGAATTCTTTTGCAGTATTCACAGTCTCCATTGATCAACCTATTAAAGTCTTCTTTGGACAGGGCGAACGGCACTCCTTTCTTATTTGAACTTTGTTTGTAAATATACATACTCGGTATGTTTGTGTGAACGAATCATATATCGGCCATGTCATCGAAGTATTTTCCACGAGCGCGATAATACGCCTTTCTGATAAACGTCGCAGAGTCAGCAGCACCCTTTGAGTTGTTGCATCCTTTGCAACACCCTATGCAATTTCCAGGTGTATGATAGAGTTTTGAATCTATTCTATCTATCGTGGTAGAGATGTCTCCACAATAAAAACATCCTTGAAGCATCATTTCAAACATTTTATCATTTGTAAAATTGTTAGAATATGGATAACCATTCCGCATAGCATTATGTTTGATTGTATTACACCACATATCCCATTTATTTTTATTAATTATTTCACCGGCTATTATAGAATTGTATGCATTTTGTCTTTTATCTTCATGACGTTTTATTTCATATTCTTTTCTTTTATTAGGATCTTTATGTGGCATGTTTGTAAATACAGTATATAAGTTTCTTTATATGCTTTGGATTGTCGATATGATAATATTCCGTATCGACAATCCCGAATTCAACAACTACTCTTCTTTAATATACGTGCATTGACATAAGATTATACCTCATTCTCATAAAATATCATACAGCGGGTTTTCTGCCAGAGGAAAATTTATAACAGAACTCTACAAAATCTGGAAATGAGCAATTGTCAAGAAGCGGCAGTCCTTGCGATTTGATATATTCTTGAAGGATGTGATAAGCAGTCACCATTTCTTCAGAGAAATAATCCTGCCAAATTTCCGGATCGTCCTCATAAAGATCATATTCGGGTTCTTCGTCCAATTCGTCAAGATAGTAACTGGATAGCTCTTTTTCTTTTGCAATATCCTTGTTTTGCTTCATTGTTCCTGAGTTACATGATTGATTCCTGTTAAGTTATTCATCATCAATTGTTTGGATTCCAAAATATTCAAAATCAATTGCCACGGCATCGTCTTCTATAATATATTTTTTAATATGTTTTTAATTAGCCAATAAGAATATATATATTCATTTATTTGCCGGGACCAAATGACACGTATTTTTTCATAATTTTTTTGTTTTCTTATAGTATATGCAGATCTTCGTTAAGACCCTCACGGGAAAAACGCTGACAATCGAACTAGAATCTAGTGACACTATTGAAACCTTAAAAACAAAAATACGTGACAAAGAAGGTATCCCTGAAGACCAAATGAGGCTGATATTTGCTGGAAAACAATTAGAAGATGGGCGCACACTTGCTGATTATAATATCCAAAAAGAAAGTACCATACATCTTGTGCTGAGACTGCGCGGCGGTATTTAAATGTTTATTACATCATTTCAATTATCAACGGGAAACAACTTGAGGACGGACGGACACTTGCTGATTATAACATTCAAAAAGAAAGTACATTACACCTTGTGTTGAGACTGCGTGGGGGTGTTTAAATATTTATTATATGATTTCAATTTCAATTATCGTCGGCAAACATGATATCTCCATCTGCGGTGATTTCTTCATCATCATTGCCGTCGTTAACAAATGCAAAATTATCCATTTTGTTTGGCTTCTCGGTCACCAGGATTTGAAGTGCACGCCAAGTGATGCCCCATGCCGTGCTGCCGACCTGCCAGATGCTTGCCACCTCCGCAATCACCTTCACCGATGATCCTCGAGGGACATCTTCGATTGTGATGGGAGTCTTATCGACATCAAACACCTGCACATTGGGCTTGCCGTTCATCATCGTTACCTTTGCCTTAGTCATTGGCGCATACTTACCGCTTGGATCCGTTTTGATGAGCTTGCGATAAGTGTCTTCTAGGAGCTCGCGGGATTTTTGCTTGCCGAACCAAGACACGGAGTTTGTGTATGCCGCATCGATAAGATAATTATCAAGCTCGGTTAGTTTATTGTGCAGGAGGAGCATATTCTCATTAGTTTCATAGCCATTGAAAGATAGATCGGCGGAATATGAGAGGGGCTCATTTTCGGGCTTGTCACGGTAACCAGAAATGCCAAAGGGGAGTTTCATTGCAGGATATTGCAGAACAATCTTGGTTTTGGTTCCGTTCTTATCGGTCAGGGGAATAAAGCGGCCGCCCATCTTATTCTTCTCAACGGGGCCGAAGAAGATGTTGGCAGACTCGAAAGTCTTTGCGGTCATAATAGGAGCCATAGTATAATGCTTGGTTTATCTGTGCTTGGTATTTGTTAAGTTGTTATATAAGTGGCGGTGATGGGATTGATACTTTTGGTATGAAACGGTCATATTTATGTTAGCGAGTGTCGATATGATATGCCGGGGGCAAATGACATCAAATAATAATTTTGTTAAATTGTTAATACGTTGCGTAGATTATATAATTTTTTTATATTATAAAATATAAAAATATGATAGATACAATTTGTGATGTTTTAAAAGCAGCTTATGAACGTAATTGGATTTCTACACGCGATGGCAACGCGTCATATAAAAGAAAAGATGAGGAATATCTGTATATAACACCTTCTGGTGTGCGTAAACATCATTTAAATGCAGAACTTATATTTAAACTAAAATTTGAAAACGAATATAAAACAACACATGAACCATGGTTAGATTTGAAAAGAGTTAATGATGACTACCAAAGTAAATTAATTGGTCTTGAGGTGAGTGGAGAATTACCATTGCATGCACTTTTACAACGTATTGTTCCTGAAAATAGAGTTGTTTTACATTTACATCCTACATATATTGTGGCAGCTTTGTACGCTGGTTGGGATCTGCAAACACTTGCGGAGGAATTCCCTGAAATTAACAGTTATACAAGAGTTGGACCCACGGTTTGTATCACACAACCAAAAAGTAAAGAATTAGGTATAGCTGTAGTTAAGGCTCTTAACTTAAATAAAACGACAGGCGAAATTGATTTTGACATAATTGGAATGGACAGACATGGTATTATTGCTATAGCTAAAGACGCATGGAGTGCATTTGAACACGTAGAAAGACTTGAACATATTTGCAAAATTGCATTAGCATCTGGTAAACGAGCGGTCCAGCCGAGATAATTTATAATGCCAATGAATTTTACGACCATGTATAAATTCCTATACAAAAACTATTAGTTTATTTATATAAAAAAAAAGATTCAAGGTAATATTTACTGCATTGCGCTATTATAAGTAAATATTATGTGGTCAAAGAACTTA
>Ga0114975_10000637_pt1 | contig 26296 bp, 38 predicted proteins | sample S_130626_EF_Meta_FD_87031 | JGI IMG/M metagenome (GOLD analysis project Ga0114975, IMG submission 87031) | Freshwater microbial communities from Lake Simoncouche, Canada to study carbon cycling - S_130626_EF_MetaG | ecosystem: Environmental > Aquatic > Freshwater > Lake | place: Lake...
AAGCGACCGCAATGGCTATGGCCCAAAGCGGTAAAGAGTTTAGTGCCGAGAACAAAAAGACACTTATTGAAGCCATTTTGTCCGGGTTCCAAACGCAAGATGCGCTGAATAAGTTGCGTGATGAGAAGGGTGCGTTTTGGATGGCTATGCATGGCGATACAAAACAGGGCTTTATGGAGGACGATAAGGCATACGCAGCACGACAGAAGGCGGTACTTGATGCTGCAAGCAAAGATAGCAGCATGTTCGGTGGCGTTGGAGCCGGGATTGGCAACGCTGTGGGCAAACTTGCAGGCGGCGTAGGTGCAGCGGGCATGGCGGCTCTTGAGGCTACGGCAGGCGGTCTAAAGGCCGGCGCACCGCTCGTTGGAGACGCAATAGGAACCGCGCTAGGGCAGATCGTTGAATACCTGCCCAAGAAGGGGAAGCCAAAGACAGGCAAAGGTGAGGTCGTCAATGTGGCAGACGGCGGCGTGCAGGTAATGGCCGAGATTGCGCGTGGCATGGTTGAAGGAACAACTATTATGGTCACAGCAATGCACGATGCTATGCTGAAGGTCAAAGAAGAGTTGTACCTCGGCATAGTAGACATTTACAACACGATGGCCGACAACTTTGAGTTTATCGGTCGGAGGGCATCACAGGCCTTTACCACAGGTGTTATTCTTGAACAGCGGTTGGACATTGGTGCCTTGAAGCAGCAGTTGACCGACTTGTTGCTCGGTGAGTTCGCAAGCGAGATCAAGGTTGTCGATGTATCGGGCGAAACAGGAGCGGCCACGCTTTCGGTGGACAGCGTAAAGACATTGAGCGGTCAGATCTCCGGCATGAAAGATGCGCTTCTTGCCGAATTGAAAGCGATCAAAACGGCCACGGAAAACACGGCAGAGAACACCAAGCCCTTGAAGGGGAACGTGGGTATCGCCTTTATTGCACAAACCTCTAAGTAACCTATGGCTAACGAGATCAAAATCACAGCCGCGCCGTTCAGTTGGATGCGGTTTTCTACGCTGAAGCAGGTCGATGTTCTATCCGGGCAAGACCTTATGACACCAATGACCTATTCTTGGTACGGGCTATTCGTTGAACCCAACCTTGCGAACAGAACGGGCGACATTGAATACACGCTCGTAGACGGCGACCGCTTGGATAAGTTGGCGCAAGCCTACTATGGAACAATAGCCTTGTGGTGGGTGATTGCAGCGCGGAACAACCTAGACCTGCCCGACATTCAGATCTACGGCGGAGTCAAGGTTATCATCCCGGACCCGGCTTATGTGACGGCCACCTTCGGTAGCAAGCGGATTGAGGTAGAGCGGTGAGCGTCGCCTACACAAACGCATGGTGCTATGTTGAGTTGATCCCTCCGAGCGGAAAGGGTGATCCGTTCGTTATCAACCTCGACACCTTTCCCTACCTCACCTCGGTCAAGGTAACGAAGAACCTCGGCATGGTTTCCGACATTTCGCTCGACTTGGAGATGCCTTTTGACACCGGGCTGAAGTTGTTGAACGGCGAGATAGCGCAAGGGTGTCTGCTAGTGGGCGCGTTCGTGCGCGTGCGTATGGGCTACGGCACCCCGACTAGCGCGACGAACGGCGTTGAATCGCAGGAGTTCATTGGCTTTATGAGCAAGGGTGGCATGGGGTTGAATCTGTCTCCGAACGGATTGAGTGGCACCATAACGGCAGTTGGCGCGAACCCGGCTGCGGTGCGAACGGCTGCTCCTATTGAGAACACGCTGCTGAAAGAGTTTGAGCGCAGAATCAAGTACGCAGGCTTCGATTCGTTCCAAGTCGCGGCAATGGCGCAGGCAAAGTTTGACGATCTAATGTCTGCGGAATCGGCAAACGACAAGTTTTTGGCAGGTTATGATGTTGGAGGTCTACTTGGGGGTGCTGTTAGGTGGTTGTCTCGCGGGCTAGACCACTTGAGTTGGTTCACTACGCTGCTAGAAGAAGTGGGTCTAGTTGGCACCAAGACGATTATTGACGGCAAGCCTGTATTGATTGTTACTTCTGCCACGGATGCGGGCAAGTTGACTTCGTTCTCGTTTGTGATGCGCGGGGGCTTCGACTACGACGATCAGGGAAGGCTCACAACCTACCCGATTATCAACTTCTCCCCGGAGCAACAGGTAGTGCTGTTCGCGGGAGGCATTGACCCGTCCGAGTTGTCGATGATGATGGGTACGGTAGACAGAAACGGAAACTTGCAGATTGTTCGCAAGACTGCCGCTGACAGCGGGGTTGCGCCAACGATAACGTCCGACAACACCACGCCCAACCCCGCCGATGCAACAAGGCAGGAAACAGAAACAGACCGGGCGTTGGATACAGACGGATCATCTCCCGTGGAGGCAGGCGTTGTGGTTATGCCTCCTGTTCCCGAAGCCGTAACAGGTGCAGGCAGCCTAGACAACACGCTTCAGATTCAGTTGGCTCGGTTCGTTCCGGGTATCACGGCTACGCTGACGACCTTTGGCATCCCGCACATTGACACGGGTTTGTTCGTCTCGGTGGACGGCGTAGGCGCAATGTTCACGGGTATCTACATGGTGTTTGGGCTGACCCATTCGTGGAGTGGCAACGACATTGAAACGAGTTTGACGCTTCGGGCGCATACCAACGACACCACTATCCCGCCCGTAAAGGTTGGATTCAACGCAGACGCTTCTTCGACCACAGGGTAACGATGCTGATTGAAGCGATCAAAAAACTGCGCATTACCGACCCTGCGGGATACATTATCGAGAATGTTACGCGCTTCGGATTTGAGCGTGTGTTCAACCGTTACTACGGCATCTACCGCGCTATCGTGATCGACAATGTTGACCCGGAGCGGCGCGGAAGGTGCAGAGTTCTTGTTCCGTCTATCGGGCAGCAGTCCGAGCGGAATGTTCCTGCCAACCTCTACGCAATCCCTTGCAGCACAGGTTTGTCGGTGGGCAAGAGCGGGCAACCGCATGGGTGTTTCTTTCCACCCGACATTGGCGACCAAGTGTTCGTGGTCTTTGAGGACGGCATTCCCGCCAATCCTATCTACCTCGGTGGGTGGATTCACGCAGGCACGGAGAACGGTGGTGTGTTGCGTTCGCAGGACGCGCACATCAAAGGCATCCGAACCAAGTACGGCCACTACATCTCGTTCAACGACGAGAGCGGGGCTATCACGGTGGAGCGCGGAGCCGGGGAGGGTGCTGCAAGCGGAACAAAGGTGACGCTCGACGGGCCGACCATCTCGGTAGTCTCGCAGGACGGTTCTAACATTGTTCTAACGACCGATACTGTAACTGTGGAAGGCACGGACGGGAGCAAGGCGGTCATTGGTGCAGACGCTATCACGCTGACCAACGCGACGGGAACCAAGATTGAGGCTTCGGGTTCGGAGGTATCGGTCACAGCGATAGGCAACATCACGCTTCAGTCGAACACGAAGATTGCGCTCAAGGCACCACAGGTAGACATTGGCAAAGGCCCGGCATTTGAGCCTGCGGTTATGGGGCAGACCTTCTCGGCGCAGTACGCCACCCATGTTCATGTATCGTCGGCACCTACGCTGCCTACAACGCCGCAAGTTGGCCTTGTTCCTGCTGTTCTCAATGGCCTTTCGCTAGGCGTTCGGGTATCATCGTAGCATGGCGAACACGACCAAAATCAGAGGCATCTCGTTCCCGTTTCGGCGCGGCAACTTTGAGTTCCCTGCTGCGAACACAGGGGCGGAGACGGTTGTGGACGCGGTGAAGTCGCTGCTCTTGATCGGGCCTTCCGAGGTTCCATTCGCGCCCAACCTTGGCACCAACATTCACTCGTTTATCTTCGAGAGTCTATCGCCTATCCAACAGGCCCGTATCGGGCAGGCGATACGCAATCTGATTGCGCAGAACGAGCCTCGCATGGTCGTTCAATCTGTCCAAGTAATGCAGGAAGGATCAGATGCTTCGGGGTACGCCTATGCGGTCCGGGTTGTCTACACGATTGCCGATGTTGAAGGTAACTTTGATGTTCCGTTGGGGGTCTAATGGCGAGCGATAACGACTACTTGAAAGACCTCGCGCCGTTGAACCAACTTCAGTATGCGACAAAGGACTTTCCTTCCTACTTCGATGCTCTGCTCCGGCGTATCCGTGAGCAGTATGGTGCAGACTACAACGACTTCGGGCAGTCCTCGACGGGTATGCTGCTCACGCACATGACGGCCTACGGGTTGTCGCAGTTGTCGTGGTATCTCGACCGAGCGGCCAACGATTGCTTCCTTGACAGCGCACGAACGCTATCTACGATAACCAAGTTGGCTCGGCAGATTGGGTACAAGCCTGCCGCTGCCACGGCTTCGACGGTGGACTTGACGCTGACCTTCGCGGCCACGGTAGCACCATCGGTTATCTCGGCGGGGTTTCGGTTCAAGGGTCCGGGCAGTCTTGTGTTCACGGCAACGAGTGATGTGCTTGTTCCCGCAGCGGCGACTTCTGCCACGGTGAATGTGTTGGAAGGGTCGGTAAAGACGGTCAACTTCACGGGAACGGGGCTTCCAAGTCAGACCTACACGCTCAACGGCGTGCCTAAAGACTTCTTGCTTGCCAACACTTCTGTTCGCACATGGGTGAACGGCTTGGAGTGGACAGAGCAAGATTTTATCACCTTCGATGCTACCAATCAGTTCGATGTTTCCTACACGACTACGCCCCCGGTTCTATCGTTTGGAGACGGCTTTGCAGGGAACATTCCTCCGCTCGGCTCGGCAATCCAAGTAAAGTACCGTGTGGTCGCGGGCGCGGCAGGGAATGTTCAGTCGGGAACGATCACTTCTGCGATTGACACCTTCCTTGTGGCAGGCAGCCCCGTGGCCTTGACCGTGAACAACGCGCAGGGATCGTCGGGTGGTGCCGACCCGGAGCCTGTGTCAGAGGTCAAGGTGAACGCCCCGCGCTACTACCTCTCGCGTGGCGCGGCTATCACGCAGGACGACTACATCGTGCTTGCGGAAGCGTTTGCAGACCCGACCTATGGTTCGGTGTCGGTTGCCTACGCAGACGTTATCCGGGGAACCGCCGTTGACGCGACAACGCAGGCTATCCTCGACGCAATAGGCGGGCTACTTGTCTCGTTCAATGCGATCTATTCGTCGCAAGCGGCTGCTATCCAAGCGTCTATCGCTTCGCTGAATACGGCGGCGGCATCGGTCGTGACTAGCACCAACAACGCTTCTGCCGAAGCAATCGCAGCGAACAATCTCAACGCTGTGATAGACATAAACTTGACAGCGGCGACTGAGGCAAACGCTTCGTCAGCCGGGTCGTTCACTTCGATTGTGAATGCTGCCTACAACGGTCTTTCCGCGACAACATTGATCATGAAAGATTCTTATTTCAGTCAGATCTTGAGCCTTGCCAATCAAGGTTCCGCATCGACTTCTTCGGTTAGCGGAGCCTGTTCTGCTATTTATGGTGCGCTTGTTTCGCAGGCAACGGGCTTGGGCAATGTTGTAACCTACTGCTCGAATGCGGCTACCACGGCAGAAACCATGAGCGGGTACACGGCTAGCATGACGGCCTCTCTTGGTGCTATCTCTACCGCCGAAAGCGCGTTCAGCACAGACTACGCAACGGAACAGTCCAACCTCGAAACGCACTTGCAGGGCTTGTTCTCTGCGGATTGCAAGGCGAACCTAGTCAATGTTCCTATCTTGGTTACGGACAGCACAGGCTTCTACACCGGGCCGTCAAGCGGTCTGATCAACTCGGTGCAAGACTACTTGGACGGCATCAAAGACGTGACCCATGAGGTTAGCGTGGTGAGCGGATCAAGCCTTCTTATCTACGCCGACATAACGGCTACGGTGAGCATCAAGTTCGGCTATGTTGTTTCGGAGATCGTCGCCAACTTGGAGTTTGGCATTGACGCGCTCCTCAAAGATCGCCCGTTCGCGGCACCTTTGTACCTGTCCGACATTTACTTGGTTGCCAAGGGTATCGAGGGCATCAGTCATGTGACGATTGAGATCACAGGGCCGACGACCAACCTCGACGCGAACGGGAACCTCATTCCACAGCAGTTACAGATCGTGACGAAAGGCACGGTCACAATCACGCAGGTCTAGTTATGGCGAACGAAACACCTCGGATGAAGATCACCTATCCCGCGATTGGGGAGGGCAACTATTTCGACAACTACCAAGCGGGCATGAACGACATTGACGCGGGCATCTTCGCCACATGGTCGGCTATCAACACCATTCCTAACGGCGGCGGCACGCTCACTTGGGCTCTTGTTGGGCCGGACTACACGCTCACTTGGACAAGTCTGATTGCCTTTCAGACCCCTGCCTTTGGCTCCACGCAATCGATTGCGTCAGGGAGCATCGAGATTCCGAAAGGGCTTCTGATCTACACCGACTTGTCCTATGGTGCTACCACGGGTTCGACGGCGTTGACCTTCACGGTGGCTTCACAGGTTCCCGTTGACACAGCCTCGCTTGCCTTTGCGTGGCACAACCCGGTTACTGACCAACTTCACTTCGCCACCGGGCTTGTCCTCGCGCTTGGGGATACGGCCACAGGGATTCAACCGCAAGGTGGTGGCGGAGGAGGCTCTATCTCGGTCACGGACACTTCCGTTACGGTCAACCCTGCCACTACGCTCACCTTCACGGCAGGAGCGGTGGCCATCAACGATGCAGGTGGCGGGAATGCCGAGGCGCAAGTTCAGTTGACCACAAAGTTCGTGGTTAGTGCTGACGGTTCGACCTTCTATTCGTCCATTCAGACCGCAATTTACGATGCCCACACTCTGTGGTCTGACAGTGGATTGCACCAAGTTATCCACATTCGGCCGGGCGTTTACACCGAGGACTTGACCATCTTGGCAGGTATTCGGTTGGTCGGTGACGCAGAGCCACAGACGACTACACCAAGTTCTGCTTTTTGGGGCGGCGCATACGACTTCAACCCAACTGCCTGCGTTACGGTTCTAGGCAATCATAATTTTGAGCAAGGAGCGATCCGTTCTTCGTTCCGAGGCATTGCGTTTAGCGCAGCGGATAGTTCTGCAAACTTGTTCTACGCATACGATACCGATGGTGCAGGATACAACATCGTTCAGTTCTTCGACTGTTCGTTCTACCAAGAACCCGATAGTGGGTCGGTATCTCTGTTCAGCGCGTATGTTGCCGATACCAACTTCCACTTTGAGGATTGCAAGTTCGTCTACTACGATGGTGGATGGGGCGGCGAGATGATTAGGATTGCTAGTTCAGCCAAGTTCGTGCGGTGTTCGTTTGATACGCAGGGGTTTGGCGGAACAATCTACCTTGACGGACTTGGCGGCACCTTTCTGTTTGAGGGGTGTTGGCTCACGGTTGTCAATGTGTGGTTGTCTAACGGACTATCCACTCTGACTTACAAAGAAACCATCCATACAGGCCCACAAGCGTATTGCATCAGACTTTCCGATCAGAATCATGAAGTTTATCTGATCAATAGCACCTGCATTGCTCAAAACGGCGAGGCTGTTGTCTATTCGGGCGATGGAGGAACGGTTTACTATGATAAGTTGTCTATCAATCCGCTAGGTCATACACAGATCGGCTTTGATGCTGTGTATAATGTTCCTATCACTAGAATCACGGCTGACCAAGTTCGTGGTTCGACAATGTGCGAAACGGGAACAGGCACTATCTATCCTGCCTGCACCTACACAGCGGTTGCGTGGGATACTTCTGTGGGCGGAGGAGGAACAAGAATTGTGCAGTTGCCCGATGCCGCTTTGTCGCAGGGCATGATGTTCACGGTTTGGGATAGCGGCGGCATGGCAGGCACTAATGACATCGTGGTGGCAAGCGCATACTCGGCAGGTGGAGTAACAGGGCCGAATACAACGATTAGCAATGATAACGCATCGCTTCTGTTATTGGCGACGATCAATGCGGCAGGTCAAGCCTGTTGGCGCACAATTTCCTACCTCTACTAAAGCAGCACCATGTTCGGATTGCCGCAGGACATCTTTGGGGTAGGGCCATTCGGGATTGCCGATTGGGGTACGCTTGCTATCTACGATCATCTTCCTGTCTTGCACCGAACCCTCGATGCGGAGCAGGGCTATCCTCTCCGGGACTACTTCAGAGCGCTCCAAGGCGAGGCCGAGGAGATTCTTGGTGCTATCTCGCAGTTGATCGAGCAGCGACAGCCCCTTCTTGCGCGAGACGGAGCGAATGTTCCGCTGATTCAAGTCACGGGTACGGCCACGGGCGCGACAACGACCGTTACCACGCTCACTCCGCACGGTTTCACAGCCGGGCAGGTAGTCGTTTTTGCGGGAACGGAGGCTTGCACACCGCCTATCCGAGGCGTGCAATCAATTGCGCAGATTCTCTCGACCACGCAGTTCACGATTGACTTCACGACGACTGTTGGCACCACGACCGGGTATGTGCAGGCATACGACCGCTCGGCTGTGCCTGTTTGGGTGACGGGCGCGGTAGTGGCGAAGGATCCTGACTACGGCGTGACGACGACCTTCACCTTTCAGAACGGCACCGACCTCGACTACTTGGGCGTGGGCTACACGGCTGTCTTGACGGCGGGCGGAACGGACTACACCTACAAGGTTGCCCGGCTTCGGACACGCAACGCAGACGACAGCGCAGCGACGAGGAACAGCGCACTTTGCTATGGGCAAACGCTTCCACCTGCCTCCGCACTTTCGCCCCCCTACCTCCTAAAGTTTGTCCAACCCTCGGCGTTGGCGCACCTCACGGCAGACTTCGGGCTTATCTACGACGAGAACGATCCGCAGGTCTTTCGTCGGAGCCTTGTAAAGAGCGTGTCGCAGTATGTGATGCAGAAGGCCTCACAGAAGGGCTATCAGATCCGTGGCAATGTTGCGGGATTCGACGCAGTAGCGCAGGGGCTTTACGCCTTGTGCGAGGACTTAGGTGCAGGCGGTAGCCTCCCGGTGTCTCGCGTCTATGAGATTGACGGGGAGTTCTACACGGACATTCCTCCGCGCACCTTTGCCTTTGACGACATTGGGGCAGACATTGAATGGGTAGACCCCGAAACGGGCAGTCCTGTCTACCCCCTAGACGAGTTTATCTACTCGGATGTTTCCGGGGATAACCTATCGCCACTTGGCGGCGTAGCGACTTCTATCACGGCCAACTACACGGGCGCGAACACTACGCTGCCTATTGTGACTACGGTTGCGGTGGCTTCAGCGGGAACGCTATCGACCTACTCGGTTCCATACGGGTATGTGGTCACGGTTCAGTTCCCGTCTGCACCTGTGGCTCCCGCGCCCGACCCGCATAGGGTGTTCAATGTTGTTGCTCCGGGAGTGTTCGCGCTTGTTGGCCCAAGTGGTGCTACCGAAGAACAATACTTTATCGAGGCCGAAGTTTCGTGGAACGCAGGCTTGCGAAGGGCGGTCTATCTGATCTCGGTTCCAACGGCTGCTCCGAGTGCGGTGACGATTCCGCTAGGCAGTTACCGCATCGGCTATTTCCCGAAGGTCGTGACCGGGTGCTGCTACTGCAAGTCTTACAGGGTTCGGTTGATTGCTTCGCCAAGCGCGGCTCTGTATGATGCGCTCGGCGGTTCAGGCACGGCTATCCTTGCGGCTCTCGACCGTTTGGTGGTAAAGTTGCAGCGCGAACAGTTGCCGATCCATTCCAAGATCGCGCAGGTTGTCTTGAACATTCCAATCTCTGTTTCGCTATCTCCTACGGTTAGCATTGTGGTGTCCTAATGGCGGCAAGCGGCGTATTCGTTGATCTTCACACCACGATGCTTGCGGCTGCGGCGGCAGGCACGGGTGCCTACGGTGGTGCGATCACAGATTGGGCAGTTGGAGAAGGCGGCTACCTCACGGTTGGAGCGTCGAAGTTCCCAAAGACTCCGCTCGCTATGCGCACGAACACCGAGGCTGCGATTGCCCCTGCAACGGTTGCGACGAGTGCAACCGGATTGCGTTTCCCCGGCTCGTTCGGCGGTGGAGATGTAGTCGCGGCAGGCAGCGCAATCACGGCCACGATCACGCTCAACGCTACGGAAGCGGGGCTTGACAACAACTCGAAACTAACGGGCAACGCGGGCAACCCCCCGCAGTTGTTTGAGGTTATGCTGTTCGATGCAGCGGGTGATGCCGTTGCCTACTGCACCTTTGACGAAGTTGTGAAGGTGGCAGGCACGGCTGTCACGCTCACGCTCACGCTGACCTACTAGGAACACCTATGGCAAACCCTCTCGCGTCAAGCCTTCCCGTCACGGTTCAGTTCCGGGAGCAGTATGTTTCACAGGCTCTAAACGCCAAGATGCAGGCAATCCCGCGTGGCATCGTCCGTGGTGCTATCTTGCGGCCCACCGCGACCAACAACGAGTTCACGATTGCGGTTGACCCGTTGACAGGCGACACGGTTATCAACGCGGTCGGCGTGGCAGGCTTGGCGAGCGGAACGGGTGACGATTATTCAGTCACCTTCCGCACGACTTCCAACCTTTCCTACACAGCGACCGGACCCACGGGAACGCTAAACTTCATCTACTTCTTGCCCGGCTACACGGCCACGAACACGACGAACGCGCAGATTATCTCCTACACGGAGATGGAGTTTGAGAACGGTGTTCCCGATGCGGCAGGCGGGGTGTTGCTTGGGGTGGTGGTAGCGAACACATCAGGCGTGCTGACTTCAGACCGAATCATCTATTCGGGCATGAGCAACGCCGTAACAGGTGCTAACAAGCGCATCCCGTTCCGTAGGCACAACTGCGAAAACTTCGCGGGAGGGCAAGGCTATCGTCCTATCCGGGAGCGCGTGGCGAGTCGTATGGACTTTGGCTACAAGGCGGGGACACGGGTTCCGTTTTCGCTGCAAGTTGGTGCTTCTGCCGCGCCGGACTTCCAATCGGGTTCTACGGTCTTTGCATACAGCGGGGCCATCTCGTCGCCCATTGGCACGGGTGCGCTTAGCTACGCGCCTGCGGGATCGGATCTGATCAATACAACTGTCTTGCTCTACGGTGACGCTTTCGATGTTCCGCAAGGAATCGCTTACCCAAAAAAGTTGCGCTTTGAGATTATCTACCGAACAGTTGGTGTCTTTACGGGGTCGGTTGCTCCGCTCGTCTACTATGTAGGCTCTACGGGTGGTTCACCATCTGTTCTGCCTCCGTCCTCCTACGCGCCTTCTTCGCTGTCTATCGCGGCTAACACGGATTGGTCGTTGTATGTCTTTGAGTATGACTTGCAGGTGGGAGTGAGCCTTTCGTCTGTGATGCCACAGATTGCTATGGCGGTAACGGGCGGCGAGGTGCAGTTGGCTTCGGTGGCCTGCATCTTTTCCGAGCCTTCGGGTGTTTCGTCGGTATTGGAATACGGCGCGAGTTTCGTTCCTGCGTCTTATGGAACGCTCGCTTTGCCTGCTTCGCTGCACCAATCCACGGCTTTGTCGTCTGCGGTGTCGGTGTTGCAGGTCAAGGACGCGGTGGGTGCCACTACACAGCAGAAGGGTTGGCGCATTGGGAATGTTCCAAGTCAGTTCTACAACCCTAGCAGTATCCCGACAGGGCCGAACCTCTACTTCGTTCCCGAAACGAGCCTCACGACTTCCAAGTTGCAGATTGGCTATGCCACGGCGCAAGATGTTGAAACGGCCACGCTAGAAGCCCGGTATGCAAGCGTTGAAATCCTTGGAAACGGTGAAGGGTCGTCGGCTTCCTATTCGGTCACGCTGAACAACACGCCGATCAAGGTGGACGAGATTCGGCCCTACAACGGTTATGGTGCTAATGCCAATCGGATTGATGTTCGGAACACGAACGGCACGCTTGCGGTTCCGACCTACTTCTCGTCGTCGGGAACGGCTGCGGCTACCTGCGTTGTGCAATACAACGGCGCGGCTTGGGCATTGGTTGGGTCTGCCGCAAACTTTGTGAACATTGCGTCTGTCCTAGATGTTGCGGGCGTTGCGGTTCAGTTCACCTTTGCTTCAGCCTTGCAATCTACGGGAACCTCGGTGCCTGTTGCGACCTACTACGGGGCAGGAAACTACTTCCTCAAGGTCAACACATTCTCGACGGCTGTCTGCACAATGTTGCTAGTTGATGCCACGGGCGCATCGTCGCTCACGAACGGCGACAGAATCTACTTTACGGTTATTGGGAGGATCGCATAATGAAGCGTGCAATCGGTTGCGCGGCCCTTGTTCTACTGACGGGCTGCACCAAGTATGTTATCCGCGAGAAGGCGACCTACAAGGCCGAGGTTGCGTTCTTTGACCGGGTAGGTCGGGAAGCCGGGCAGTCTTTCGACACGGTGCTGTCCGAGATGTGCGTCTGCAAGGACGGCGCGTGGACTACGCCCGTGTGCAAGGATGCGGCGGAGAAGTCGGCTATCTTGAAGGAGCGCGTGACCTATCACGCGGCCATGATGCTCTACTTGGCAGACATTGTGAAAGACGAGCCTGCCACCCCTTCCGCTATCTCTACTGCGTGTGGAGCCAACCCATGAGCAACATTGACGACCTACTTTCGGGCCTAGCCGAAGGTGGCATTATCGAGGCTGTGAACAAGTTGCGAGACTTGCGTGCTATGGTCAAGACACCGGAGGAAAGGCTTGTCCTCGCTATCTTCGCAGGTGCCGTTCAGAGGTACGGCGTGAAGGGTGTCGAAGAGGCAAAGAAGGCTATCAAGGAACTTCTTGAGGGCAAGCACAGGATGCTTCCGTTCGTTGACATTGCGACAGAGAGTGATGCTCTGATTATGTTTCAGAAGATGGAGGCAGGCCGGAGATCCGAGTTGAACCACTTTGCCTCTTTCGCCGCTGATGCCATTGGTGCTATCCTCGCGGCCACACTTCGCGGAATCATCTAGGAGACTACCATGTTGAACACGGAACAGTTGGCTTCGGCAATCGCATACAACAAGAAGCAGGCAGGCGTTCTGTGGAAGATCACGGACTTGCCTTCGGAGTTGCAGGCTGCCCGGTCGGCAGACACGGCGGTATTCGCGCTTGCGGTTGGCGCGGCGCAGGAGGCCAAGGGTATTGCGGCTGACGGCAAGTTGGGGCCAAGCACGCTCGCTCACATTCTTGGCAAGGTCGCCGTTGATGCACCTGTGACCAATGTGACCGAGACTGCGCTTGCGCTTATCTCTGCTGCGGCGGCGGAGGCTGCGAAGAAGGTTCGTGAGGTTGGCGGCAAGAACGCAGGCCCGGACGTTGAGAAGTATCTTCATTGCGTCGGCATGACCAAGGGTTCGCCGTGGTGTGCGGCGTTTGTGTCGTGGTGCGTCATGACGAGCCGAGGGCTTGCCAAGCCTCCTTCGTGGTGTGGTATGTCGGCGGTTTCGCTGTTCCAAGTGGCGGGTCGGAGCAAGACCTGTGTGAAGGTCACGCCCGTTGATGCCGACTACAAGAGCAAGGTCAAGCCGGGCTACATTTGGTCGCGTGCGCAGGACGATGCTGCGGCTGCTGCTGCCCGGAAGGGTTCGTGGTGTCAGGGCCATACGGGTATCGTCGTGAAGGTAGACGATGTTGGCTTCCACACGATTGAGGGCAACACAAACGCGGCAGGCTCGCGTGAAGGTGACGGCGTGTATCACAAGACCCACAAGTGGTCGGATGCTGCAATCATCGGCAAGACGGTGGGTTGGTTCGACCCTGCATCGGTCTAGGAGACGCTATGGCTAGGCTGACCTTCCCAAAGTTTGATCCCACGGTAACTTTGGACAAAAATCCTGTTTCGGACGACCCTGTGGTAAAGCGTCTGACTAAGATCTTCAAGGACGCTATGGTTGTGCGGGATCGTTTGCACGATGCACACGCAAAGGCACTCAACATAGCAGGTGGTCACAGTTGGGTTGCGCCTAAAGATCCAAAAGTTATCAAGGCAATGAAAGATGCCAAGAAAGATGTTGACGATGCGCGTGACGAGTTGCGTCAAGCACTCAAGGAGCGAGGCATTGACATTGCCGCGCAGCACCAAGCCAACATGGACTTGTTGAAGGCGATGGAGATACAGAGTAAAGAAGCCATGCGGAAGGCCGGGCTTGGCGAGACACTTGAACGGATTGAGCATAGGAACGCGCCGATGAACATGAAGCACCTTATCGAGCGTTGTGAGAAAGAAGTGTTAGTGGAGTTTGATCCAATGGTGCTTGTCGGGCCTGCAATGGTAGGCGCAATCGGGTCAATGGCATTGGCTCCTGCTGCGCTTATGGCAATGGCAAAAAAGGAACGCCAAGATCCAAATTACGATGCGAACCATGATGCTGAAGTAAACTGCGAAGTTTGTCTAAAAAACGGGCGGAACTGTAACTATCGGTGTGCTGACGGATACCACATGGACGACAATTGCTCTTGTCGAAAGATAAAGGTGAAAGGCCCGTCGCTCTCGTCGCGTCTCAAAAGCATCTTTAGCAAGAAGAAGTAACAGCGTCACCAAACTGAAGTAGGTCACAACGCGCAATCTGATTGCGTGTATCGGTAGGTTCGACCCGGCTTCAGTTTGATGTTGACAGCGCGGTAAAGTGCGTTATGATAGCCCTGCCCGTGAATGAAGCCGTTAGGCCATAGGTCGCGGGGAAAGCAGCAGTCGGTTCCGTTCCTCCAACTATTTAGGAGGGTGAAGGTTACACTCACTTGGAATCGGCTGTTTGCGTTTTTGCTTGCGCTATGATCTTCCGCTCGCTATCTCTGTCCTACAAGTCCTTTACATAGTCCTTGACAGAGGTGCTGTTATGCGTATGAGCGATCTATTGGAACAGTTGGAGTTGGCCGAGCGTGACGAGGCTGCAACGCCGAAGGAGCCTATGGCTCGCGCAATGGTGCGTATTGCCGATGCCTACGACCGGGGCGGCGAGTTCGAGGCTTTGCAGGCTACTGTGCGGCGCATTGACGCGACGAAGGATCAGGGCAAGAAGGAAGGCATTGTTGCCGCGCTGAAGGCCATTCAGAAGGCCGAAGGATTCCCGAAGAACATGGCTTCCCTTGATGTGTCGGAGAAGGCAAAGAAGTGGAAGTTGTCCCCGGACGGCGTTCGGATGATTGAGGCTGCAATGCGCAAGGCCAAGCGAGCCATCTAACTAGGAGTAGCACCAATGCGTATGTCTGATCTGATTGAAGATTGCGAAGATGATCTTGAGGAGGGCCTTCGGAGCCAATTTAGGGCGCGGAAAAACAAAGGAAGTTTGAGTAATCAGTTGGCTATGGCAGACAAAGATCCAAGCAAGAAGTGTCCCGCAGGGTTCCGCAGAAATGCCAAAGGCAAGTGCCAAAGCGCACATTCGCTTGATCAAGAGAGTTCGGAGAAGTCTGCAAAGGCGATCAATCAATACAAGGCTATGCCGATGGGAGGAGGCGCGAAGAAGCCGAGCCTCGTTGACCGTATGAAGGCTTTGTTCGGTAAGAAGTAGGACAGCACCAATGCCTAGCGCGAAAGGTAAAGATAAGAGCAGCAAGCCCGACTACTTGCAGAGATGCGTGTCCGACTTGGTTGATCAGGGCAAAGACCTGTCTGCCGCCTTTGCGATCTGCACGGCCACGATGCAGAAGGCCGGGTATCTCACGAAGGGTCCGGGCATGGAGCAGACTAAGAAAGGTGCAAAGCGTGCCTCCGAGTTTGCCAAGCAGCCCGACAACAAGGGCAAGTTGGCGAAGTACGAGAAGGCTGTGAAGGCGGGTCGTAAGACTGAAAGCGTGCTTGGCCGCTTGGCTTCCGAGTTGAACAATCACCTGTCTATGACCGAAGCCGTGGACTTCCCGGAAGGCCCGAAAGATTGGGAACTAGACACCGAAGCGAAAGGCTCCCGTATGGCGGCAGAAGATTTGACGAAGGCTGCAAAGAGGGCGCAGGCATACATTACGAAAGAGGTCAAGAAGGCCGGCAAGATGGGTGAGGACGATGCTATCGCCTTGACCTTGAGGGCCAAGAAGGAGTTCTGTATGCCCGTCCACAGATTTCACAGAGAGTATGGTGCAATGGAACGGGCATCGGTTGACGCTCTCGATTCATTCTTGGCCGATGTTGCCGGGGAGCAGACAGGCTTGGACGCAACATCTATCTATCTATCACTTTGACGCGCATTCGATTGCGCGAGGAGTAGCACCATGAGCAAGTTTCATTCTTTGTTTGAGAGTACGCAGGGCCACCGAGCCTACTTCAGAGCGGCTTCAGCCGAGCCGTTGGAAGAGGCTTCGATTGCCAAGATGAATCGCCGGGCGAAGGCTATGTCGAAGCATAAACCTTCTGTGTATGATCTTGCTGTGCATGACGCTGCTGCCAAAGGCAGGCCATACGACAGCCTTTCCGCTCAAGAGAAGAAGTTTGTAGATCGGCGGGTCGCGGCAGACGCAAAGGGGTTCTTCGACGGCTACGGCAATGTCAAGCGCACCAAAGAAGGCCCGATTCTTTTGATCGATGCTGTGCCACTCAGCATCTATTGGGTGATGCCAATGGAAGGCTTCGTTGAAGGAGGCTTTAGATTGGACTTGAAGCCATACCTTGTCGGGTCGTCAACGGTGCAATACGCAGTCAAGGATAGCGATTGGGTTGAATCAGAGTTTGATGATAGCGAAGAAATAAATGCTATTTTGGAAGGCGCGGAAGAAGCACTTGCAAAGGGTGGACTTCGCGCATTGGAGCAGTTGATCAAAGACAACATTCCTTCTGAAAGAAAAATTCGGAAGGCGTATTCATGGTATCGAGAGCGGCAAAGAGAGAACGAGCCTAATACTTATTGGGACTTGGGCGGCGGGCCGCGCACTTACCACCGATAGGAGCGATCATGGCACTTTCAGTTAGCACCCAAGTCAACCCGATTGCGACCCGGCTGATTCTTCAGACGAGCGCAACGGCTGCATCGAACAACGATGTTGTTGGTGCGCCTTGCACGCTCTACACGGTGGACGTGGACAACACGGCGAACGCGGCTTCGTCCTATGTGAAACTTTACAACAACGCTTCGCCCACGGTCGGCACCACAAGCCCGGACCTCGTTGTGTTCGTGACTTCGGGCGTGCGGCGGCAGTTTGTGATTCCCGAAGGAGTGTCTTTTACGACCTCTCTTTCGTTCGCGTGTGTAACAGTCGGTGGCACGGCAGGAACGGTTAGCCCTTCCTCGCCTGTTATCGTTCGTATTCTTGCATCAGTTTAGGCTTGGAGGAAAGCATGGCTATTCGTAATTTGATTGAAGACATTGAGCATTTTCTTGCCGAGCGCGACGAGACTTCTTCTCCTGCGGCTGCACCAAAGAAGCGTGCGCCTGCAAAGGGCAAGGAGGCCCGCGTAGAAGGTCTGACGAGTGACGACCCACGGTTCAAGCAGTTGCTTGACGAGTGTGTAGACGCAACGCAGACGACCATCCGTGGCTTTGAGAAGTTGGAAGAGGCCGGGGCGGAGATTGCGAAGGAGGCTGCAAAGGTGTCGGGTTCTGCCGATGCCGAATACGCGCTTCGTCGGGCTTCTGCGCTTGAGAAGAGTGTGCAGTCTTTCAGTGACGCGGTGGGCGAATCCTATGCCGACTTTGCGCGTGGCCGTGAGGCTATGAAGGCGATTGCTTCTATGGCGGGCATTAGCACCACGCGCAAGGCTGCGCCCGGTGCCGCCCCTGCCAAGCGTGAGCCGACCAACTACGCCACTATGGATGCGAGCGAACTGCTTTCCGATGTTGACCGCATGAGCAAGTCGTTTGGCAAGAGCCTACGCAATACTGCGGAGTTGGGGTCGAAGGCTTTGCGTATTGCCCGTGAGTTGAAGGGCAAGCAGGGGTCGAATTTTGAGGGCAAACTTGGCGAGTTTGTCGAGGCCTACCTTGACTTCCGTGACGCTACGAGCGGGTCAATGTTCGCCTTGTCGAAGGGCTTTAGCAACCGCTTGAACGAGTTGTTGATGCGTGTGAAGTCGGTAACGCCCGGCGGCGGCATTGCCAAGGTGCGCGGAGAAGGTATCGATCTGTCTGCGTTCTTGGAGGACGAGGATTTCGGGCCTATCGTCCGTGCCTACCTTTCGGAGATTGCTGCACCTAAGCGCGGCGTTGTGAAGATGAGCGAAAGCGACCGCAAGATTATCAAGGAGTCTTGTGGCGGCTACACCAAGAAGATGAACGAGATGACCTCGGACGCGCTTGACGAAGCCGGGTGCGCCTACGGGATGATGGAGGCATTGTACGAGATGTACGGTGAGCCTGATCCGTCCTACTACGGCGGCGAGGAATCGTATCCCGGCGTGCAAGAGAGTGCGCCTTTGATGAAGCGTCGGCTTCGCTAGTCAGCCGTTTATGCGATCTGTGTAGGAGTGAGCCATGAGCCGTTTCCTTGAGAAGTTGGTGCAGTCGTATGCTTCTGTGACCGAGGGCCGTCTTTCCGAAGAGACGATCTCTCTCGATTCGCTGCCTATCCGTCAGCAGAAGGCCGTGCAATCAGTTGCGCGGGCGATCAGCGGCACCATTGGAGATGTGTATGCCTTTGGCGACCTCGCCAAGCAGGGCGCGGTTGTGGAGATCAACGGAGCCTCCAAGGGTGTCTCAAAGAAGGGTGGCACCGGGCTTCGTCTGTCCAACGATCTGATCGCGGCTCTTTACAATGAGCGGGCGAACTTCTCGTTTATGGAAGTCGAGAACGGCACGGTTACGCTTGGTCTGCTTGCAGTTGGGCGGGGCGAGATGAACCGCACAATGATAGGTGGACGATGAGCAATCGGTTTGGACACAACCTTCGTCGGTTGGTTGAAGAGTGGCAGGACTATGTTTCTCCGTCCGACCTTCCTGTGGAACATGATAGCGAAGGCTATGGTGCATTTGACGACTACGCGAAGGACAGCGAGCAAGAGGCCGAGATTCCACCTAGCGGTGAGGTCGAAGTCTTTGACGCGGTACAGGTGGCACGCGAGGCTGTCCGTATGCTAAAGAAGCGCGGCTACCGAGCGAACGACCAAGTGAAGGTTTCGGAGAAGGCGGCTACGAGCGAGTTTCAACGACACCCGGAGCCTTCCTACCTTGACGGTGGAGATGCTTCGATTCAACAGTTTGTGCATGACTACATTGCGCACATGAAAGGGCCAAAGGGATAAAGATGCCTAGTTGGGTAGACAAGATTCAGGAGGCTTCCGTGGATGCGGGAGATTCCGAAGTAGTAATGGCCCGGTCAACCGTTCAGTTGATTGCGGAATCTGCAAAAGACATTCTTGCCGAATTGGACAAGATGCCTGTTGGTGCAGACTTGCCGCCGTGGTGGACAGACATGGTAGCGGTAGCGCAGTCCGACCTTGCGAGTGCGCGAGACTACATCGTGACGAGGAAGTAGCCTGTGAAGAACTTGTCCACCGCGATTGATCGCATGGTAGAAGGCCGTGATGCGTATGTTGGCATGAGCGACCCGGACCGTATCCGGGCAGTAGGCTTTGTGAAAGCGCGTGCGGCGGCTATTGGCACCATAGAAGCATTGGAGATTGAGGACGACGGGTGGGGAACCTACAATGTCTCTGTTACCTTCACCGAGGGCAACGAAGAGGAGTTGGCGGATAGCCTGTGCAAGTCGCTTCACTTCAAGGGGAACAGGACGCTTGACTTCCAATCCCATAACGGACAGATAGTTATTCATTTAGACGGCATTCGTGCTGACCGAATCGGCTTGTAGGAGTAGCAATGAGCATGGACGCACTTATCATTCGCCTTGAAGAAGAGGAAGATACCGTTGACGATGTTCTCTCTGCTACAAAGGGGGCTTATTCGCGCCGGGCCTATGGCGAGAAGGCGTGGAAGGCCGCAGCCGAATTGCTCATGAAGCAGTATGGCGTGGTGGATGCGGTGAAGATTATGCACCACAAGGCAATGCGGAGGGCGCATGACGCGGCTGAGAAGCGTGACGTTCGTGGCATTGTCGCATCGGTGAAGTCCACGGTTAGCACTTGGCCTGTGAAGGACATTCTTGCCGAGAGCGACGATACCTTGGACGAGGGTATCCGTGACGCGATCAAGTCGGTTACAAAGAAGATCAAGGGTATGGTTGGCAAGGGCAAGCAGTTCAAGGGCAAGCCCGATTATTGGCGCACGGTTCACGGGCAGCACATTGGCTTCACGGGCAGCGAAGGTTCGGGCAACCCGGTTATCGGGCCGAAGGACATTGTGAGCCGCATGAAGGCCAAGGTGGAGTCTATGCAAGAGGCCAAGGACGACGAAACCGACCTTTATGTTCTGTTTTTTGCCAACGACAACGGCAAGTGGATCTCGATGCGGCCAAACCGTGATGCGGATCACTTCTATGGTGCTTGGTTCTCGTTTAGCAAGGCACGCAGCAGGGCTTACGAAATGAGCAACATCAACGGCGATCAGAAGCCTACCGAGCGGCAGAAACGTAACGGCGAGATGCCGGGCTACCACACGGAGATCTACAAGATCACGGTTGACGAAAGCGAGTGGCCCGGTGCGAAGGCAGAATGGTTTGATCGTCGCGGTGACGATTGGGACTACGACACCGTGAAGGACGAAGGTAAGTTGGTGCTTTCAGAAGCCCCGCCCGACCCCGAAGATGATGACTACGACAAGGGCGCAGGCGGTCTTGACGACCCACAGATGCGCGAGCGATAGCACCACTACGGTCTAGGAATGAAACCATGAGTATGCGACGATTGATTGAGGCGTTAGAACAGATAACCAAGACCGACGAACGCGAGATCGATAGCGAGATCAAGACAGGTGCAGATCGGTTGGTCAAAATAGCGACTGCCATTGACTTTAGGGAGCAGCCTTTCGTTGTGGACATTAGAACGCTCATCGATAGCGGCAATGAAAAGCAAGCGTTGGCAAAAATCACTAGAACCCTTATTGCTCACTACCGATACGAATACGGAAGTGACTTGGAAGGTGCTAGGTTGGAGAAGGCCACAAGCCGGGCTGAAGCCGAGGCCAAGCGCGTTCTTGACGCATTCAAGTCCAAAAACGGCAAGACCACCCCGAAGGACAAGCAGATCCCGGACGATCTGCTCAAGAAGTTTAGGAACCTTTATTGGGCCATGAATGATGACAACATTCACCAAGACGGTGAAGCGAGTGCTGCCGATGTTAGGCGGGAGATGAATAGGCTCAAGAAGTCGTGGGCCGACCTAGAGCGTCAACTTGGCAGAAAGATTGACGAGTTGGAGTTGTCTGCGCAGTATGAAGAACGATTTGGCAGAGGGTCGTTTTAGCACCATGAACATGAACAGACTTATCAGCCGGTTGGAAGAGGAGATCGCCCTTGGCGACAACGGTTACAACGCGACCGTTGACGATGTTGCGGCTATCCTGTCTACGCTAATGGTCGGCAAGGGCGGCAAGAGTTCTCCGATAAAGAAGATCACGAAAGACGGCGACTTCTATGTTACGTTGAGTCAGAACGGCGGTGACAAGGAATACCCATACGCCTTTACGCTATCCTATCTCTACAAGGGCCGGATTCGGCGGAGTGAGCAATACTTGTCTAGGCAAGATGTGTTCACAAAGGGCAAAAGCACGTGGGCGTTGGACAACACCTATCGTCTGAAGCCCGAAACGGTACAGAAGTATGCCGGGCAGATCGTGAAGATGCTGAACGACCCTCGCGCCACGATGAAGAACAAAGAATAGCACCACAACAGTTTTGGAGTTACCGATGAAGATTGAGATTGCTTGTTTTGCCCTTGCTCTGATTGCCTCTCTCGTCGCTTGCGCTAGTTGCAGCGACACCGCCAAGACCGCAGCCGAGGGTTCCGGGTCGGGCGTTGGTTCGGGTAGCGGTAGTGGTGCTGCCGAGGCTTCCGGGAGCGGCGTTGAGGTCGATGCAGGTTCGGGTGACGCAGACGGTTCCGCCGCAGGTAGCGGTTCGGGTCAGTAGTCGTGAGTATGCGACGAATGATTAGTCGGCTAGAGGAATCCGATCTTGCAGATGAGAAGAAGATCGTCGATCAGATCGGAAAGGAACTTGACGGTATTCCAATGCACTTTAGTGGTTGGAGCGGCAGAATAGGGCGCGGAGCCAAGTTGAAACTTGTCAAGTATGTTGCTAAATCTAAATCTTCAGGCGTTCGGAGTTGGACTTTTGACCACGCATTGCGCGACGAGTTTCGCAAAAATGAAACGCACCGATCTTGGGATGATTGGTACGAGTTGGACGGAAAGTGGCTCAAGTGGGAAGTCCAAGATTGGATCGATAAAAAATATGGTGCGGGCATCTTTGGGGTGGACGCTAAGACAAGTGGTCTTGTTAGCATCTATCTTACGCCAAAAGGTGAGAAGCAATATGGGTTGTCGGCATGACGGAAAGGACTACAAAAGAATGGTTTGTGTTGTCGGTGGTCGGCTCGGTTTCGACCACGGCGATCTTGCTTGTGATCGGCCACGACACGGACCGGGATGTTGCCCGGTTGGAGCAGCGCGTAGAAGCCCTTGAGGGTTCGGCGGCAGATGCAACCGATTGCGCGAAGGAACTTTCCAAACGGATTGACGGCGTGCAGGCGCAGTTTTGGGAGTAGCACCAATGAACATGAACCAACTTATCGAAGATCTTGAAGAAGCCATGAGCGTTCAAGACAAGAACAAACTCGACTACCTTCGCAAGCGTGAGAAGGCGGGCCTGTTGAAGCCGGATCAGAAGGGCGATCTGCGTAAGTTGGATCGCGTGTCAAAGTCCGACAACAATAAGGCTGCGGCATCGTCTTGGTTGGGTGGTGCTGCAAAGGGCGGTGGTACATCCAAGGATACTGCAAAGTCGTGGGGTGTTGACAAGAACGCGCCAAAGCACAAGCAGTTGGCGGGTCACTATGCTGCCCGAGACGCAGGCAAGCCAAGTAAGCCCAAGCCCAAGACATTGTTTGGTAAGTTGGCTCAAAAACTGAAGGGCTTATTCGGGCATGGCGAATAGGCTAGGTTCCGTGTGAAGCCAAACAAGAACGAGCAGAACCGCCGGGACTACCTCAAGCGCAAGCAGGACGGCGGCACCATAACGGTAGACGAGCGTTCGGAGTTGAAGGGGCTTCAGGACGCCGGGAAACGCCGCTCAATGGTGTCGGTCGCCACCGCTTCACAAGCGGCAAAGATGCAGGGCGCGAACGTGATGGCGCGTCAGATAGACAAGAACACCAAAGGCCGATTCAAGGAGTTCGCGGAGCGGCTCCGGGCGATTGTCAACGGCGAGTAGCCTACGCTGCTGTGGCCTTTGCAGCGGCACGCTTGGCGGCACGCCTGTCACGGGCGGCGGCACGCTTCGCATCCTTCTCGGCTTTGACGGCTCGGCCCAACACAAGGTTGGCAAGTCGGGCCTCATGGATACGCTGTTTGCGCTTGGCGGCTTCGTCGGCTTCGATCTGTGCGAGTAGCGCGGTAGTCGGCGGGGCTTCTACGGCCTCGGCAGCACGCTTGGCGGCTTGACGCTCACGCCAACCGTCCTTGCGTCCGGGCCGGCCCTTCACGGCCACGGGAGCGGGATCTACGGGCGCGGGCGTAGGCTCGGCTTCAACGGGCGCATCGACCTGTTCGGGCGCGAAGTCGTCCACCTCATCGAAGATAGAAACGGGAGCAACGCTAAACCGGATAGCGTAGCCGAAGATACGGAAGTTCAAGTCAACCTTCATACAGCCTCCATTCAGCGGTCAACGCGACCGCATCGGTGTATTAGCCTAGACAGATTCTAGGCTGTGTCAAGCGGGAGATTAGCGCATGAAGCGGAAGTCGTCGAGGCCGAAGGTCTGCTTTTCATTGAGGAAAACCTCGTTGTATCGCGCTTCACAGTGAGAGAGGTGTGCGGTGGCAGCATTCAGACGGGTCTGCGCGTCACGCACACGGCGTTCCGCTTCCGTGAGTGCGTCTGCCGCCTTCTCGCGGCTCGCGGCTCGCGCCTCGGCTGCTTCGACCGAGTGAAACTTGACCACATCTTCCACAATGTCACCGATCTGACCCATCGTGGCCTTCCCAAGACCCATGCAGGTCGTGAGGGCAATCGCGCTGCGGTACACATCGTCCCGGTCGATGCTCTCGTTATTGTTGAGGCTGTCGGCGTAGCGAACCGCAAGCAAGTTTGCGAGGAGGTTGGCGTGAGCAATGCTTTCGTCAGTGTAGACAATCTTCTTCATCTTCGTTCTCCTACTTGGCCGAGAGACATTCTCGGTAACGGAGGCAAGATTAGCAGGATTGTGTCGCCTGTCAAGTACCCCACCGTATGTTTCTTTGCAAAGATACCTGTCGAATAGTCCTTGACGCGGTAGTGGAATCTGCTAAGGTCGTGGTTGTCAGGGAATGGTTCCCGATAGGTTGTACGGAGAGTGAAGATGTTGGAGACACTGAAGAAGGCAGAGGCAGCGCAGCGGGATCAGATTGAGGCTTGGCAGATCGTGGCCGATACCGCGCTCTACGGTAGCCCGGAGAAGAAGGCGGCAACGGACGCGCTGATCTACCACATTCGGGTGCTTGAGGACATTCGCCGCGACATTCGGAATGAAAGCCTGTAAAGATACTTGACAGGCTATCGGAGTCTGCTACAATAGGTCACATGACGGCGACAATGGGTGTTGCCAACCGGAGGACGACATGGCTACTTTGATTGCGATTGAGGGTGCGGAGAAGATGGAGAAGGTTCCGACCTTCAAGGAGTGCTACGCGCTCGTTGGATGCAAGTTGCTTGAGGTGGTCTACCTCGGTGACGGGGGCGTGATGCTCGTTGACGAAGAAGGGCTGTGCTGCGACCGCCCGGTTCTGAACCCGCTCGCCACGCTGTTCGCGGGCCACCCCATCGTCGGGAAGGCTGTCCTGCTCGACAAGCGCGAGGCCAAGAAGGTTCTCGGCTAGGCCGCAAGGCCGGGCGGGGGGCAGGCCATTTCGTCGGAAGCAACGAGATGGTCGAGGCCGGCCCGCCAAGCGGGTCGGATCATTTCGTCGGGGCCAACAACATGATCGGTCAGGGGCCGCTTGGACTGCACCAACGCCGATTCCCTATGTGGTGCAGCCTGCCCCGCGCAATCCGATTGCGTGACCGGGCAGAAAGATACTTGACACGGTAGAGGAACCTGCTAGAGTGTTGCTTGTTGGTTGTCACAGGGACAATCTAAGCGCAGGAGAACGACAATGGCAGAGTGGACGGTTATCGCAGGCAACATCGAAGTGATGAGGACGGAGGACGCAGCGGAGGCTGTGGCCTGTTTCGAGGAATACTGTGGATTTGACGAAGCGGAGACGGTGACGCTTCTCAAGAATGGTCAGTTGGACGACCAACGTGACGGCTTCACCCCCGACGAGGAAGAGGAAGAGGAAGAGGCCGACGAGGACTGCGAATAGTCCTTGACACGGGCGCAACCCGCGCTACAATACCCGGACGAACGGCGACCACGGTGGTTGCCTTGCAGGAGGACAAGATGAGCGACTTTGATACCAAGATGAACGATCAGTCAGCGAGAGAGTTTCAGAAGGTCGTCAACGGTTGGCTGTATCGCGGAGACGGTCAGGCAGTCGCGGAAAGCCCACTGTGGAAGTGGGATGAGCGCATGAAGCGCGACCGCAACGGCAACCCGGACCTCAACGACACGGTGACGGTGGCCCTGCTCGCGGAGCAGGCGCGGCGGTTCAATGAGTCTGCCGAAACCCGTAGGCGTGGCGGGTATGTTCGCGTGCGAGCCGACTATCGGCAGTCGAAGATGTGGACGGATAATCTGTCCGTTGTCCACGTGACCCCGATTGCTACGGGTTGGAAGGTCAAGGGATTGGACACGGACGATGTTGAGCATGGGGTTGTGGCGGCGGTTGTCTTTCAGACAGAGGGGCAGGCATGGGCGTGCGCTTGGCTGCTCGCTGCGCATGATGTGGTTATCCGTGAGGGCGGTTCCTACAACGGGGTCGAGCGTGACGGCGTTGCCCGTTGCCGTGAGATCTTCGGCATCGAGGCCTAAAGTGCCGTGGGGTACTTGACACGGCGGGGCGACCCGTGGTAGAAGGCTGCATCGGGCGACAATGGGTGTTGCCAACGCAGGAGGTTGAGATGTATTCCAAGCGATTCGCAAACGATAGCAAGTCCCTTCTAACCGCACTTGAGGGGGCGCATGAGGCCCGTTGCCTCTGCTATGATGTGATGGTTGCCCTTGCCGGGCTGCATGGCGAGGCTGCAAAGTACGCAGCGGCAGAGCAGCAACGCTTTGACACCGAACTTGAGGTCGAGGACGGGTTCGGCGTTCAGTCGCAGGCAGACTTTGATGTTGCCCGCGCTGCTGATGCAAAGGAAGCCTTTGAGAAGGCATTGCAGCGGTTCAACAACGCGATTGGCCGCTTGACGGTGGCGGGCTAGATGCTGTCTGAACAGATAGCGCAGCG
>Ga0114975_10000639_pt1 | contig 26236 bp, 25 predicted proteins | sample S_130626_EF_Meta_FD_87031 | JGI IMG/M metagenome (GOLD analysis project Ga0114975, IMG submission 87031) | Freshwater microbial communities from Lake Simoncouche, Canada to study carbon cycling - S_130626_EF_MetaG | ecosystem: Environmental > Aquatic > Freshwater > Lake | place: Lake...
CATAGAGAACAATGAAATACTATGAATCACACTATGAGGATTATATCCATTCTGTAGAAAAATATAATTTACATAACGAAATGAATCCTATATATAATAAATTTCCGAATAAGATCTCGCAATTAGAGAACCTTATCTTTTTTGGTGCATCAGGTGTAGGTAAATATTCACAAATCCTATACTTATTAAAAAAATATAGTCCAAGTGAGTTAAAATACGATAAGAAAATTACGATACAAACCGAAAAACAAGAATATATATATAAAATAAGTGATATACATTATGAGGTAGATATGTCATTATTAGGATGTAATTCGAAATTGGTTTGGCACGAGGTTTTCTTTCAGATTGTAGATATTATATCTGTTAAGGCTGATAAAATAGGTATTATCATATGTAAGAATTTCCATTTAATTCATACGGAATTATTGGAGATATTTTATAGTTATATGCAACAATATAATCATAGTCATTCCACTATTAAAATAAAATTTTTCATAGTAACCGAACATATTAGTTTTATTCCCAAACAAATTATCAATGCTTGTCAAGTTATAAAAATATCTCGTCCAAGTAAAGATAGATATTTTCAGACATTGACGATGGGAAGGTTCTCGACGAATATAGAAACAAATATTCAAGAACCAAGAACATTTATAAAAAAAATCACGGATTATAAAGGAAATCATATTAATGTATTAAAAACAAAGGATATTTTAGATAAAATCGATACGGAGGGAATATTGAATACAAAAGAATTAAATTCATTTAGTAGTATCGAGACCATCAATGATTTACCCAAAGATGTATTCAATATTATATGTGATAATATAATCAAGGAGATACTAAAAACGAGTAAATTATCATTTACTGATTTCCGTGACACACTCTATGATATTTTAACATATAATTTAGACGTTACAGAATGTCTATGGTATATTTTAAGATTTTTTATCCAGAATGATTATTTAAATGAGAAAGATACCTCAGATATATTGAAAAAAACATATACTTTTTTAAAATATTATAATAATAATTATAGACCCATATACCACTTAGAGAGTATTATGTTTTATATAATAAATAAGATACATAATTATAATGAATTATGAAAAAGCTTGTAAAATATTAGATATAAATACTGATGAAATAACTAGTGAAATTATAAAAAAACAATATCGCATCAATGCCTTACTATATCATCCTGATAAAAATAAAGAAGAAGATACCACGAGTAAATTTCAAGAAATCCAATGTGCATATGAATATTTATCGAAAAAGATAGTGAATGAAGAAGCGATGGATATGGAAAATGAAATGTACGAAGGAGAAGAAAATATGACAAATAGTTATGCAGGTATTTTATTTTCCTTTATGAAGAATTTGATGCAAACGGATGTGAATGCTGATAATAAAAGTGGTATATATTATATAATATTGGAAAAGATATCGAATACATGTGAGAAAAAGGCTTTGGAACTTATCGAAAAGGTGGATAAAAAAGTATTAATCAAATTATATGAGATAATCGGTAAGTATAGTGACGCGTTACATTTTTCGAGTACTTTTATAGAAAAGATGAATGAGATAATCACAAAAAAAATAGAAAAGGATGAATGTATCATATTGAATCCAACCATTGATGATTTATTCGAAAATAATTTATATAAATTAAGTGTGAATGGAATGGTATATATCGTACCACTTTGGCATAATGAATTAGTATATGATAATATGGGTAATGATTTATATGTTAAATGTTTTCCGATGTTACCCGATAATGTCACCATAGATGATAAAAATAATATTTATATATCGGCGACATTTGATATAAAAGAAATCTTGAATAAAGAAGTGATTGAAGTGGTTATAGGAAAAAGAGAATTTGAAATTTCGCCGAATGATTTGATAGTTAAACCATATCAGACAATAATATTAAAAGGGAAGGGTATATCAAAAATAAATACACTGGATATTTATGATATAAGTAAAAAAAGTAATATTTTGGTAAATATAGCTTTATCATAAATGTGGTAAGAAAATCAATTCGTAATATTTTTGGTAATATCGGATATATTGAATATATTTTTTGCGAAAATAGATAATTTTTGTGGTTTTGAAATAATGTCCTTAAAATAGATATTGAATAGCCATAATGAAGCAAAATTGTAATAATCTATATTTTCGCTTTTTTTATTTATAATTTCGTTCGTATATACCAATTTAAATTCTTTTTCGCGTTCTAATAAATAACGCACGACCAAATCATTTGATAAGACTTTGGGTAATACTCTCGCAATATTTACATTATATAACACTTGAGACGTATCTGCATTTATCATCTTTTTTAATTCATCGTATAATAGTTTAGCTTCGAAATATTCTTTATAAATTTTATTTTTAATCTCTTGTGGTAATTTATCTATAATTTGGATTACGTCAGATGTTGCCATTTTATAATATATTGTTAAATAAATTATTACCAAATAATTCATCTCAATTTTGTAGGCGGGATAACCATATATTACGTTGCTTTCCACGATTCGCTATACATTTTTGAACCATACAATATTTATATCGAATACCATTTGTAAATATTATTTTATATGTATTATCCAATGCTCTATTACATTGATAACAATGGTCTATATAAAATTTGTCAAACCCAAAATGCAGATATAATTCATCTAATACTTTATTCATATGACCTCTATGTTCTACATTATATTCATAAACAAGGTTTTGTAATTCACAGGGTAATTTATCGAGAAGTTCTCGAATTGATAACATAATATACTATATACTCATTCTATTTCTAGATTACTTACGTAAAACTACATAAAATGTTCTCGCCATTATATGTAGTAAAATGTTCTCGATATTATTTGTGTTATTTATTTTTCATCTAATGACAGTGGATTGTTATTTATCAAATATACAATTAAAATATATAAATCATATTTTAACCCATCCTAATACACCACCCGTAATACGTAGTAAAACAAAAGAAATATTATTCACCGAATATTATGGATGGTTGAAAAAACAAGTGCGTGAATTCATAGAAAGTAACCATTATTCCAAAAACAAAATAACAACGGACGAATTATACCAATACGCAAATAAAGGCTTATTAAAAGCGATTGAAAAGTTCGATGGTAAAGGTTCTCTTAACAAATATGCCAAGAAGTATGTTATAGGTGAAATGCATACAGGGTTATTGGAATTGATACCATTGAACCCTATAAATAAATATCAAAAATACATAAAAAAGGAGAAAGTTCTCAAACCTACCATATTACCACCTGAAAATTATTGGATATTCGATAAGTTTAGAAAATATAGTGATAGAAATAAAGAAATAGTTTCCATAAATGGTTATATAAGTGATAATGTTTATTGTTTTTGTAAAGAAATACAAACTGTTGATGAAATAAAATCCATTGTTCTCGAACTATTACCAGAACAACAACAATTATTTTTCACTCGATATGATTTTGAAACGCTAAAACCAAAGCATACTATAAATGAATTATGTGATTTAATGAAAATCAGTGATGAAACATATAGACAAAGAATGAACATTATCAAAAAATATATAAAGATGCGTTTAGAATGTTGAAAAGTGTGGAATAAAATATCTAGATATGATATATGATTTCTCAAATAAAAAAAGGTGGTAAATGGTCTATGAAATATAAGAAATCTATAAATTGTAGAAGACCTAAAGGGTTTTCACAAAAGCAACATTGTAAATATGGAAGAAAAACTAGAAAAAACAAAGTGAAAAAAGAAACATAAAATGTTCTCAACATTTATATAATTGAGAACATTATATAATGTGTGGAATCGTTGCTTATTTAGGTTCTGATAACTATATTGAATATATATTATCAGGATTATCTTTGCTGCAAAATCGCGGTTATGATTCAGTAGGAATATCCAGTATATATAATGGTGAAATAAAGACTATTAAATATGCATCTACGAATACACATAATTCATTAGAAAAATTGGAAAACAAGGTTCTCGAAAATAAAGAAATATCAAATTGTGCAATAGGACACACACGATGGGCAACTCATGGTGGTAAAACCGATATCAATGCTCATCCTCATCACGATACCGCCGATAGAATTTCGATTGTTCATAATGGAATCATCGAGAACTTTCAAGAAATCAAAACCCGATTAATAAATAAAGGTTATAGTTTCAAGTCTCAAACCGATACTGAAATTATTTCGGTTCTCATCGGGTATCATTTAGATAATGGTGAAACGATTGAAAGCTCCATTAAAAAAACAGTGGAGGAATTAACAGGAACCTGGGCATTAGTCATTATACATCGTGATTATCCGAATAAATTATGGGCAACTCGTAATGGTTCTCCACTTTTATTAGGAATGGAAGATGAATATATTATCTTAGCATCCGAACAGATTGCATTTGCAAATTATATAAACAAATTTATCATATTAGAGAACCACGATTTAATCGAAATCACCAAAGAAGAGAGAACCATCACCTATAATAACAACATCCATCGTTATATGATAAATGAAAAAACTAATATACCTATTGAATTGACACCTACTGGTTATACCCATTGGATGATTAAAGAAATAATGGAACAACCTCAATCGATCATACGTGCTATAAACAATGGTGGAAGAATTGAGAACAATATATCAGTGAAGTTAGGTGGTTTGGATTCATATAAATCCCGATTTATGGATATAAGCCATCTCATCATACTAGGTTGCGGTACGTCATATCATGCGGGGTTATGGTCACTCGATATATTTAAAAGTTTAGATATTGTGGATACAGTAGCCGTATATGATGGTGCCGAATTTGACGTAAAAGATATTCCAAAGAAAGGTAAAACGGCATTGATATTATTATCGCAATCAGGAGAAACCAAAGATTTACATAGATGTACTAATATAGCAAAAGAATATGATTTGATAACGATAGGTGTGGTGAATGTGGTGGATTCGATGATTGCTCGTGAAACCGATTGCGGAGTATATTTGAATGCAGGTAGAGAAGTGGCGGTAGCAAGTACCAAATCATTTACGAATCAATGTGTAATATTAGTAATGATAGCGGTATGGTTCTCACAGAATCGTGGAACTTGTATCGAAAAAAGAAAAAAAATAATAAAAGATTTACGCAACTTATCGATACAAACCGAGAACTTATTACGTAATTCAGAGAAAGTGCGAGAACTTATCTATAAAGTAAAGGATACAAAATCAATGTTTTTATTAGGAAAACGTAAGCAGGAAGCCATAGCGAAAGAAGGAGCATTAAAAATAAAGGAGGTTGCCTATATTCACGCGGAAGGCTTTAATTCGAGTTCTTTGAAACACGGTAGTTTTGCATTGATAGTCAATGATTTACCGATAATAATCATAGATATAGAGGATGAACACCGAGATAAAAATCGAAATGCATATCAGGAAGTATTAGCGAGAGATGCTCACGTTATAAGAATTTCTGATATAGAGGGAGAACTTCTTATAGAAAAAAACGATACGTTTGGTGGGTTATTGGCAAATATTTATGTTCAATTGCTGAGTTATTATATCGCTATAGAGAATGGTCATAATCCCGATTTTCCCAAAAACTTGGCGAAAGTGGTTACAGTGGAATAAGTTATTCAGTAATTTCATTGTTTTCGAGAACATATTTCAAAAAAGCTTTATTTTTAAGTGCATCATTATAACCAGCTAAATACATTTCATCAAAATTAAATTTATTCTTCGATAAAAGTGTTGTATAATCAGTTATATCTTTGATAAGATTATTATTCGGTTTATTATGATTCCACATACTTGGTGTAATATGTAAAACAGGCTTACTCGTGAATAAATAAGGATAACTCGAGAACCCACCGTCAAATGTAATTTTATTATTATACATATTCACGAATCCACCCGTTAATAGTGGTATATGAGAACTAGCGATACACGCATTTAATGCATCTTCTAAATTAGTAAATCCCGAATATATAGTAGTATGTGGTTTATACGCATCAATCGTGGTTACACCAATAAACAACCGTCTCAAATCGAAATCTTCGCTTTTACATAAGGAAAGTATTTTGTTTTTCATGGAGTTCTCGACTTGAAATGGAGTTTTATATTGTTTCAAACTCATATCGACAATTTCCTCTTTTATGGTTTGATAATCATATTTATAGCACATCATTAATGCGTTCCAAGCACCCGCAGATGCACCTGAAAAAACATATTCGTCTAAATTGAAATTGTCTTTTATATATGAACACACTCCAAATGAATATATCCCCTTATATCCACCTGGTGATATGGAAATGATTTTTTTATTTTGAATGAAATCGTTTTCCAATAAAAATTTATCTTGTTCTCCTTTTCCGAATTTATGTTTATTATGGATAATGGTATAATGAGTATTCAAATATAGCGGACTGGATTTATATTTCGATAACATTGATACTAATATTTTACCGGTTACATTTGTTATCATTAATAATATATAATATAAACATTTCATTTTATATTATACTTACAAAATCTATTTTACAAATTTTTTAGATGCTCATATGCGGAATTGAACCGCAAACCTTCGGCTCATAAGACCGATGCTCTAACCAATTGAGCTATAAGAGCTTTTGCTCGACTGTAAGAGCTTTTTTAAAATCAATAAAAAATTTATTTACATTACAGATTATAAAAACTATACACTATTTTTTATTTTATATTTTTATACCTTCTTCTTCACTACTTTCTTTACGACTTTTGGTTCTTCTTGAACGGCAACTGGCGCTTCCACGACTGGTGATGCTACTGGAGCAGCTTTCTTCACAACCTTCTTTACTGGCTTCACTTCTTCGGGTTCTGGTTCAGCTTCTTCATCACTATCTTCCACTTCAGTTGTTGATTGCTTAGATACGACTGGTTCGGTATATTCTTCTTCATCATCTACCACCTCAGATGAAGCAACTGGTTTTTCCATCGCAGAAATTTCATCTTCAGATAATTGAATATGACACTTACCAAAAACGCTTACCACTTCTTTTGGCTTGACTACACATTGAATCATCTTCCAAGTTAATCCCCAGCCCTTTCCACCAAACCATAATCCACCACATTGTAAGACACAAGCGACATTACTTTGCTTTGGAATTAAGTCGATTGGTGTAATATTTTCATTATCACAAGGGAAGATTGACTTCATACTGGTATCATAAATTTCTACTGCCCAACGACCATTATAATTTGGTACCTTTGCACGAATAGATGGTGGCTTGGTTAAATCGATTTTTTTGGTGTTTTTATCTTTTGAATATTTAATAAATGGGAAGAAAGTATGCTTTGCTACATCCCTTGTCATTTCTTCACCGAACCATAATTCACTGTTCTTGACAGCATCATCTAATACTTGGTTTTCAAATTCTTTTAATTTTTTTAGGAACTCATCAGTACCTGGCTTACGATATTGGTCATTTGGGAAATTCAGTGACATTGTAAATTTTCCATCCGATTCACCAGTTTTCTCGTCGGTATAATCTGAAATACCCCAAGTCATCATTAGTGGAGTTTGGATAGATAATGCTCGGTTTGATTGAGTGCTGATAATATTAATTGATTTTCCACCACGGTCATTGACCTTTGGTTGCATATAGCGAATGTTGGAAGTGTTCCAATCATTAATAGTTAAAACGACAGGAGTTGATTTTGACATTGTTATAATTAGTTTTAAAAAGGAGTGTTATAAAGTTTGCTTTAAAAAGGAGTGTTATAAAAGAGTGCTTATAAACGAGTTATACACTATATATTGTGTATTCTTTAATTCAATTTTTTATAATATTTATTAGCGAATTTATAAATTTATGAAAAAGATGTTCTCTTTTTATCGTAATAATATTTCGTAAAAAAAGTATTTACAAAATAACTGTATTGTATTATAGAATGGAATTGTTCAAAACAATTATAAAATATATACCAACCCGTTATAATATTTATTCAGAATCAGAATCAAATTCTGATATAGAATCTGATATAGAATCTGATACAAGTTCTCACTCAGATGAAAATTCTCATCTGAGAAAAGATTTAGAAATATTTAATGAATCCACCATAACAAATCAAGCTAGTGATTGCCACAAGTACCTTCATCAGTGTATAAATGATAACATAATAAACTTAGATTATAATTCAATTTATACCCTATTAAATAATACCGAAATAGCATATTTGCCTGAGATACCGAATCCTTTTGAAAAAATACAAGTTATAAATTTAGGAAATAAGAACATTAAAATTGTATCTACAAATGAAACAAATATATTTAATAACTTTTATGCTCCAAACGGGAATAAAACCATTATACTGCAAAAAAATAATACTTGTGATTTGATTTATATAAAAACAGAAGAAAAATCTTTTTGGATATGTAAATAAATGTGTTTTATTAAGATAAAAATTTTGTATTAAATATTTATAGTATGTCTGAAGAAAACATTTCACTCACTGTGGATGAATTACCAACATTATACTTAGGAAAAGATACTACAGTTTATGATAACAAATGGGATTTTGGTAATGCGACTGTATATTTAAATAATATGCCCATTGAAGATAATATGGTTACGAATAAATCTTATGTAGATTCGTTATTTCAACAAGCAGATAAAAAAATCGACACAATATTAGATGGTGCGTCAGTAAGTGTTGAAAATTTCAAAAATTTTGTTGATTTTGTCAATAATAATCAACGTGAAAACGAAGCGGAATTATATAATTCTATTACTGATATATCGAATGGGATAATAAATGAAAAAAATCGTGCATTAGAAATAGAAGATATGATTAAAAAAGAAATCGATGATTTGCGAAATCGCTTAGATAATAACAGATCTGGAGATATGAATAATGATGAATTAAAAGCCGAAGTGAATCGTGCTACTGAAGAAGAACATAGAATTAATAATACAATCGAAGAAGTAAAGGCATCGGTGCAAAATGAAGTAAATAGAGCAAATGATGCCGAAATTAGAATTAATAATTCAATGGATGAAGTAAAAGCATCTATACAATACGAGGTGAATCGTGCGAATGAAGCGGAAAGCAGAATGAATACTTCGATTGATGAGGTAAAAGCATCTGTACAATACGAAGTGAATCGTGCGAATGAAGCGGAACAAAATTTGAGAACAGAATTATTAGAAGAAATAAAAAAAATGGGTTCTCCGATGGCATCAACTCTAACAGATACAAGTAAATTAGATGAAGAAATTGCTACATTAAAAGAAAGAGAAAATGCATTAGCAGAAGAAATTACTATATTAAAAGAAAAATTAAACGCAATATATCAATATTTTTTCAAAAATAATGCAACCACTGGCAATAAATTGAATATGCGTATTTAGCGTAACAAAATAAAATAATAAAACATATTAAATAATATATGTTCTATTATTTATAGAATGCAAGTGTTCTCGAAACCAATAATAGAAAACAAAACAAATATATTAAAAGATAATTCTGAAAAAGAAAAAATAATAACCTATGCCGATTATTATAATAAAAAGGTTATATTGAAAAAATATAAGTTACCTGACTTGAAATTAATAGTTAAACATTATAATTTACCGAGAACTGGTAACAAAGATGTTCTCATTGAGAGAATAGAGAATTATTTCAAACAAATCAAAAATTCGATTATAATACAAAAACGATTCAGGGGATGGATTGTTAGATATTCGTTTTTATTAAGAGGGAAAGCATTCCATAATAGAAAAGTTTGTGTAAATGATACCGACTTTATTACACTCGAGCCACTAGACGAAATACCATATGAACAATTTTATAGTTATACAGATAATTCGGATTTCGTATATGGATTTAACATATCATCATTAATACAATTAATGAAAAGTAAGGGGAAAATAGTGAATCCATATAATCGTGATAAATTCGATTTTAAAACATTAAATCAAATCGTTTCATTATATAATATAGTACAAATAATTTATCCCGAGTTCAAAGATGAAAGTTCTCATATATCTATACATATAGAAAGACCTATCGTTACTAGAGCTGAATCTACCAATCCTCGCATCGATTCGCCCGTAGCAAGTGTTTTGGCAAATTCTTATTTTTATCCTCGAATTATGAACATTAGTGTTATGACTGCAGACCTTCGTACAAAATATAATCGTATCATACAAATACGACAGAAGCCAGTAAATAGCCGAATACAAGAATTATTTATGGAAATTGACCAATTGGGTAATTATACCCAAAGTAGTTGGTTCTCGGATTTATCGCGTAGAGATTATGTAAGGTTCTATAGAATTATTTATGATATATGGACGTTTCGGGCACAATTATCCATTGAAATCAAAAATAAAATATGTCCATTATTTGAGCCATTTACGAATATTTTCGCTAGACCTATTTATCATACCGATATTTCACACGAAGAAATACAATTTGCTTGTATAACGATAATGGAAAATATGATATATTCTGGAGTAGACGATGATTTTCGTAAATTAGGGGCTTTACACGTGTTATCTGGTTTAACTATTGTCTCGTCTGGAGCGAGGCAATCATTACCTTGGTTATATGAATCCATCGCATATTAAATAATATATTTTTCATTGATAAATATATTATAATTTATCACCTATTTTGCCGTGCATTTCCATCTGCATAATTGATTTGGTGTTTAATAAGTATTTCAATTAGTTGCTTACCTATCCATCATCGAGAACCATATACTAGAACCTTCATAATTCTATATAATATATTATTATAATATTTCTTTTTATTTATGAATTGTTTATGCTTTAGTAAATAATCAAAAATATATTAATTAATATAAAATGAATATAAAGAAATTTATTTTAACTGCATAATTTTAAAAATAAATAAAATACCTTAGGTATTATCATCACCGAATATATAAATAAATATATTTTATCGAAAAACTACTTAAAAAGGAAACATATTATATGTATATAGTCAGAAATGGTTAGAGCTGTTAAATCCACTACTACTTCCGAAAAGCAAACCGTCGCCACCACCCCAGCACCAGTTGCCGTTGAGGCAACCAAGGCACCTCGTGCAAAGAAAGTGAAGACTGAAACCGTTGCCCCAGTCGCAACTGAAACTGCTGCCCCAGTTGTTGCCGATGCTCCAGTCGAATCTGGTGATGCATCTTCTCTTTCCGTAAAGATGACTGAGTTCAGTGCAAAACTTCAACAATTGGTTGGTCTATTCTCAACTGTCAAGAACGATTTCAAGACATTAGAGAAGACTGTTACCCGTGAGTTGAAGAACGCACAAAAGTCTTCATCTAAGAGAAGACGTTCTGGTGTTGCTAGACAACCATCTGGATTCGTCAAGCCAACTCGCATCAGTGACGAGTTAGCCGAATTCTTAGGCAAGACCGTTGGCACTGAAATGGCCAGAACATCCGTATCGAAGGAGATCAACCAATACATCCGCACCAACAGTCTTCAAGACAAGGCCAATGGTCGTAAGATCAACCCTGATGCTAAGTTATCAAAGCTTCTAAAGATCAACAAGGGAGATGAGCTAACTTACTTCAACTTACAAAAGTATATGAAGCATCACTTTGTCAAGGCTGGAGAAGTCGCCACTGCTTAAAGATATTTATATCGACCACTTAAAGAATTTTATAACAAAAAAAGAAACAAAAAAGAAGAATCAGAAAGAAACCTAGAAACAATAAAAAAACAAGAAGCCTAGAAACACTAAAAAACAAGAAACTTATAAAAAATTTATAAAAAATAAAAAACCACAAAATATAACATAAAAATCAAACGTTTATGTTATATACCTTTGCAAATTCATTATTTTTTACGATAATAAAATTCAAAAACTTATTTTTCCTAACTAAATAAATTCATTTATGTAATAAACAATATAAATATGTGAATAGATAACAATTATATAGTATGGATTCTACGAATAGCGACAAGACATTAAAACAGGAAAAACAAGAACTTTCTATTGAGGATAGAACCACTGAATATCTTAAAACAAATAAACCTAAATTATATGTATTAACACCTTGTTATGGCAGTTTATGTTTCGTAAATTACGTACAATGCATTATTGCTACTAAAGAATTACTCGCCAAATTCGGTATTGATATGGTGATTGAATTCTGTAGAAATGATAGTTTAGTATCTAGAGCACGTAATAATTTAGTAGCTAAAGCTATGAGTGACCCAGCGATGACTCATATGCTTTTCATTGATGCTGATATTACCTGGGGGCCATTAGATATTCTAAAATTATTAATAGCAGACAAATCATTGATCGGCGGTGTTTATCCTATTAAATATTATGATTGGGCTCGATTAACTAAAGATAAAAATGGTACTCCCGACCCAAATGTTATACAAAATTGGTTAGATATCAAAAAACGTTCCAATTTCAAAAACGCCATTAGTGACGAATATATGATTCAACATCGTTTATTGAAATATAATATTAATTATATAGATAATGTATTATCAGTTGAAAACAACTTAGCTAGAGTTCGTCATTTAGCCACTGGATTTATGATGTTTAAGCGTTCAGTCATAGAAAAAATGGCGTTAGCATATCCTACCACTAAATATACTGATGATGTAGGATTTTTAGTAGGAGAACAAAACAAATATGCATATGCATTATTTGACTGTGGGGTAGAAGATGATCATTACTATTCTGAAGATTGGTTATTTTGTCATAGATGGACAAAAATGGGTGGTAATATTTATATCGACGTAGGCATTAACTTAATGCATACTGGTAATGAAGATTATAAGGGTTGCTATCTAGCATCTATTTTATCATAAACAAAATATAAATCCCTCTTTAAATAATATATTTTTCAAATTTTCCATATTCATTTCTTTTTTTATAAATTCTGTAGGCACATCCGAAAAATCATAATTTTCTACTAAAAACATATCATACGTCTTTTTTAACATTTCATTATTTTTTATGTATTCAGTATTATCTTTTAACCATTCATAAAAATTTATATTCGATAAATCTTTATTCTGTAATAAATATTTATTATATTTATCAAACCATTTCATTGTATCATATAAATTTGTTTCCATATTGATGTTATAATCTGTTCCTGATAATACCATTATCTCACGAAATGTTTCTTCACGCATTTTTAGATCGTTTAATATCATATTTACATCATATAATACTGCCGTATGATTCAATAAGCTAATGTGTCGTATCACTCGATTACAACCATATAAAAACATATCCATATCATCACTTATACAAGCCCAAACATATCCAGATTTCACTAGATGTGCACATAATTGGTCTGCTTCATATTTAGATACTATATATTTTACACCATAAGCATCCATTAATTGTTTTACATTTTGAATATCTTCATCTCGGATACGTATAAACTGTTTTTTTAAAAATTCCATTTCTAATAATTCGGATTCTTTTAGTTCATCACCACTTTCTTCTAATTTTTTTTGCATTTCATTGTATTTCTGTTGTGCTTCCAACTTTTCAATTCGACGCTTTATTAATAATTCTTTTTTTTCGGGTGGTGGTTTACCGTCAAATATAAATATCGGTTCTATATTATATTTTTTCATAATAGATATAAATAAATACATATTCTCCAATAACGAATTATCTGCTATAAATTTATATAAATATATACTCGTATCTATCACCACTTTTTTATTTTCGAATTGTTTTAAATGAATTTTTTTTATTGTTTTTTTATTACAATTATCGAGTAAAAACCTATTTAAATTTTTTATACCCATTTTTGCTTTTTGATATCAACCGTTAATGATTCTTATTCCGAATCAATTTTATTACACTGGTATTTTTTTATCATAATATATTAGATACATGAAAGATATAACCATACAATTAAAACAATTCTTAGAAACCAATTTTATCAAAAAACACGATTGTCCTATTTCCAGGTTCTCGAATGAATCCAAATATTTATTAAATAATCTATTCAGTCTTATGATTAAAGCAGAACATTTTGTATATTCTTTAGATATACATAGTGAAATCATTAGAGGTAATAATACCCCAAAAAGTTATAGTCATTCCCATATGCCCAAGAATATTTTAGATGAAATTGAGAACCTGGATAAAATTTGTCATATTTATACTTTTTCTATTGGTGTTAAAAAATACCAAATCACCACGGTTTTTCCGACTTCTAAAAAATATTCCAACATAGCTATAATGCATAGAATAAAAAAAGTTATTATGTGGTTATATATCGCGAATCATTTTGCACCCAAACATTGTTCTCAAAAAATGAATGTTTATATTTATTTAACCGATTTACATAAAGTTCTCCCTACGAAACATAAAACAATTGAACAAGAACACGCCAATACGGCTTTCACTACCAGTTGTCAGCTAGTTACCGATATTACCTTATATCGCGAAGAAGAATGGTTCAAAGTTCTCATTCACGAATCCTTTCATAATCTCGGTTTAGATTTTTCAGCTCATAATAATAATAAGTGTATCAAATATATTCTATCCTTATTTCCAGTAAATTCAGAAGTGAATTTATTTGAATCCTACTGTGAAATATGGGCTGAATTGATGAATGTTATGTTCATTTCTTATTTCTCATTTTCCGCAAATGTAAGAACTATCGAGAACATTGATAAATTTATAAATAAAACCGAAAAGATGATGTTTTATGAAAACATTTATTCTATGTTTCAATGTGTCAAGGTTCTCCATTTTATGGGATTAGAATATAAAGACTTATATGATAATACCGATAAATCTATTCGAAAACGGGATGCTCAATATAAAGAAAAAACCAATGTTCTCTCTTATTATATCATTAAAAGTATTATAATGTTTCAATTAAACGATTTTTTAAAGTGGTGTTATCTTCATAATAAAGGTTCTCTGAATTTTAATAATCATAATAAAACGAATGATGAAAAGATTTTACTTTATTGTGAATTTATTCGAGAACATTATAAAGACTCTGATTATTTGAATTGTTTGAATATTTTTGAAAAATGGTTTCAGAATAAAAATAAATGTAATATCGAATGTAATACCTTACGTATGACTTTATTTGAGGTATAGAGCACAGCAAGAAAAAAGGCTTTCGCCCTTTTTCTTTTATTGTATGTTTTTATTTTTAATACATTAAAGTTTCACGCACAAATATGTTTTCACTTGGTGTTAATTTGGTATCCATAGCAACTACTTCTTTTGGACGATATTTTTCTAATTCTTTTTCCAATTCTTCGATTTTTTGCTTTTGTTCTTCGATTAACTTTTCCATTAAACCATAATTATTTACGATTTGATGCATATTCTTTGGAACTTCGGCTACTTCTTGAATGGGTGTCTTATTTATTTTTACTGTCATAAATCTTCTCATATATGGATTCTTTGAACTTTTGAAATTATGTCCGTTACGTCCATCGTAATAACCTTGTAATTTATATTCACCGAGATTATCTAATATTTTTCGTAATGGTTCTCCTGTTTCATACCAATTTTCAAAATGAATAAAGGCGGATAATGCAGATGGGTCGTGTTTCGATTCTTTGGTAATAAAATCTACACGAGATACCTTACCGATATCTAGTTGGTTCTCGAAATACTTCTTTATTGGTTCTTCTGAAATCAATTGAACACCATCTAATTCTAAATCCTTAGGAATAAATGGTACGTATAAACTTGTCCAGGAGTTTGGGGTTAATTCTAAGATTCTTGACATTTTAATAAAAGCGACTTTGTTTAAGAGCGATTGTTTTGGTTGTTTGATTATCTTTTATATTTTATAAAAAAAGTAATTCAATTTTATCGCTTTTTGTTCTCTTTTGTTATATTATATGTTATGTGTAGAACACTCGTTATTATATTGAGTGAAACCCGTGCATACGAATTAACATTTGATAGTTTCAAAAAAAATCTTATAGATAAACTAAATGCAGATTTATGTTTATGCATTGGCGTAAAGCCCGATTATAATTACAATAATCCTTTTTATAATTTAGCAAAATATAAATTTACTTATGATGAACCTGACGATTTTGGTGATGCGTTTGATTATGCGTATAATATTTTATCTAAAGATATCAAAAAATATGATAAAATAGACAATAAAAATGCTTTGTACGGTAAATTACAACACCCAAAACAATCTACTGAAAATATCACATATTACGGAGAATATGACAATAATACAAATATTCAACAATATAATGATGACAATATTGTAATACATTCTACTAATTTTCCAGATGAAAAATGGAAACGTCAAATATATGGGATAAAGAATAATAATGAAAATAATTTTATAACTCAAGATAATGTTACTACTTACGTAAATAATAAACAGCATTTACATTGGAGAGAATTTCTGAAAATAAAAGACCAATTTCTAGGTGGAATTAAAGATAAACATCATCAACATCCTGGTTCTGCTGGAATATTAATTTTTTTTAGATGGTTTTTACTAAAAAACCTTATTGATAATGATATAATTAATAAGTATGATAGATTTATTATTACTAGAAGTGATTTTATATATCAATTACCTCACCCAAACCTTGAACTAATGAATGAAACGAATATATGGATACCTGATTGCGAACAATATGGTGGTTTTACTGATAGACACGTGGTTTTATCGAAAGATAATATTGAAGTGTATTTGAATATATTGAACAATTTTGTTCTTAGATCAAATGAATATTTTACAAAGATGAAAAGTAAAAAGAAGTGGAATTTGGAACAAGTCATTAAATTTCATTTGGAGCAAAACAACGTATTACGACAAGTAAAAGAATTTCCTTATATAATGTATTCAGTTCGAAATATAAACGGAACGACTCGTTGGCAACAAGGCATTTTTTCAAAAGAGTTTGGTTATTATATCAAATATCATACTGAATATAATAAATCTAAATTTTATAAAGAAGATTTCGAAAAATCGGGTTTAACTATTGATGATTACTATAAAAGCAAATTATAATCAACAATTATCGTATTTCTTTTCTTAATTTCATCAATGGCTCATCTGGAACTGGTGGACTTCTTCTAACAAAATGAACCAATTTTGCATTTTTTGTTTCCATTAATATTTTTTTCAAATCCAAATTCTGTGTAAATTTGGCTTGTATGGCGTTTTTTCTTGCTTCTTCAAAACGCGGGTTCTCCTTTATTTCAAAAAAGTCTTCATCTACTTTCACATTCTTTGGTCGAATCTGTTTATCCTTTAATTTTCCTGTTTTTCCACCAGCCACTTTCGCAAGTTCTATATCTTTCGATATATCACTTTCACTATCCAATGAAAATTCTTTATAAAAATCTGGGAAACCCTTCTTATACTGTGAAGCCAAATAATAATGTTCTACGGATGCCCATCTATGCCCATCTAATGTAAACTGTGTCATCCACGTATCATCCAATTTTCTACGCCAATTATCACATATGTTATCCTTATCTTTATTTAAACTATTAAATTCAATCAATTTCGCATCTGGTATTTTTTCTCCAGAACCTTTACCCGCTTTAGGCTTACAATCAGATTTCGAATGAAATTCAAAAATAATTTCGGGGTCATATAAATCATATTCCATTTCGACATCATCCGAATCGTTTGGTGCTCCTTCATCTGGAGATAATCCTAATTTACTTTTGAAATTTCGAAAATCTCGTATTAAATAATATGGGCCAGCATTCTTTTCCATACATTTATTTATTATCAATGCCTTTATGTCATATGGTATTTCACTGAAATTAAATATTCGTTTATTTTTATAAATAATCAAATCATAATGATTTCCCAAATATCCAACCATTATATAAAAATCAGGCGAAAAATTACCTTGTTTTTCCAAATCACTATCATTCAATTGACCACATTGTAATACTGAATCTAAATCATCCGCATTATATGATTCTTTCGATAATATAATAATTTTTACATTCAATACCTTTTCTATGGTTGAAATTGCCCACGTATCCGCCCAATAATTTGGTGTCTTTATAAATTCACGTAATTTTTCTAACGAGTCTATACCAGACATAAACTCGAAATCCGTCATCATTTCTTTTACATCATCACGTTCTGCCTTTAATACATTATAACGTTCGGATATTCGTTTTGCTTGATCCAATATTTCTTTGGTTTCTTCTTTTGTTTTTACCGCATCATTCTTTTTCTTCAATTGAGTACTTATTTTTTTTAAATCTTTCATTTCCTTTTCTTTTGTTTGTAACTCACCCAAAAAATTCAAATATAAGACTCTATAGTTATTATATATTTCGTCAGTCACTTCATTCGATAAAATGGCTCGTAATTTATCAACTGTTGTAATATATCCATTTTGTTTATATGCTTCAACAATCGTTGAGAAAAAGCAATCTCCATCCTTGGCTGTTTCTACGATATCATAATTATTATTCGCCATACATTTTTCTATCCATGTTGTTCGATTCGATTCCTTATAATCACCTTTTATATTATTCGATTCGGATTCTGTTTCTTCCTGTAATTTCATTGGTATTTTTTCATTTTTTTCTATCATAAATATTCCATCTTTCAATATTTTATCTGTTTTTTCTTTTTCTTTGGAAATACTTTGTTGAGGTATTCTTAATTTTAACACGTCTTCTTCATCGGTTATTGGAATATCGTCGTGTTCTTCTTCAATTTCTTTCGTTTCACTTTTTTCTATAGTTTCTATTTCCTTATCCGATTTTTCTTGTTTTGTTTCTTTCATCTCATTTTTTATAAATTCTTCGTTTACAAACTTAAAAAATAATAAATTACCTTTATTTAAATCTACATAACCTTCCTCATCAATTATGCTAATTAAACGATTGTTATCAACTTCAAATACACCTATTTTTGCGACTGGACTTTCATCTACTATCAAATATAAATGAAAATATACTATACCTTTACTTGAATATGTGTGTTTTTCTTTTCCCAATGCAAATTCTATATTCATATTATGAATCGTATATGAATATGTCCAAGATGAAACGCCAATATCTTCATCGTCTACATCTATATCTTCTTTATAATCTACTTTATCTGGATTTATCTTCGATTTTACCATATATTATAGTTTAATATCATATTTTTATTTCATTTACGCATTAGATAATATTTTTATTATGAAAAATATTATTTTATCTATTTTTTCATCTGGTCTAAAATATCCATATATTTGAATATCGCACGTGTCGATAAACTCTGCTTCTCCTTTGATTTCATTTTCGATATAGTATTGATGTTATCTAATATCATTGTCCATTCTACTTGGTCGTTACAAAGACTTTTTGAACTTGGTACTAATATAAATAAATTTTCTGTAATTTCTTCAACCTCGTTTGTTTTATTTGGTAAATCTACATATTGAAATATGATATCTTGAAAATATATTATTACATCTACGACTGCCTTTTTTTCTATGATTCCTTTTTTCATTAAATTTATGATAAATAACGATAACGATTTTCTACGGTCATTCGATTTATTATAATTACAAAATGCATCATAATCCGTATTTGGGTCTATGTAATTTATATCTCGTACATTTTCTTTATAATTATCTATATATTCTACTATGACATCATTAAATATTTCGTATTTTTTTATTAATTCTTTATATAGATTTGCATATAACTCTGAATTAATTTTATTATTACAAGCTATATCGAAAATTGCTGTCACTATTTTTTTTATATTATTCTCTTTTGTATTTGTATTTGTATTTTCTTCTTCTTCTTCTTCTGATTCCTCTGAATCTATTTCTCCTAATGTTTTCCCTATCAATTCTAATAGTGCATCTCGTTGTACTTCATAATTTTTTATCGATATTTTATTCAAACATACTCGTATATCATTTATCGATTTATCAATTCCCTCTTTTTTATCTATTTTGGTAACTTTGAAATTACGTATGCTATTCCAGTCTTCATCTGAAATCGGCTTATTCCGATTGGTCAATTTCGACTTCTTATAATTTCCAAATTCTTCTTTTTTTTGCTTTTGCTCACCATTATTATGAATAGGCATAGGTGCTATATTATTTATTTCCATCGTCAATTTATTTATTAATTCCATTATAGTTAGTGGTAAATTATAATTTAAACCATCAAATGTGATTCTATTATAATCTTCCAATTGATAACAAGACATTTCTCTTAATAATACTATTATTACGGTTTTATATCTTTTTGATAAATAAATATAATATTTCACATCAATCGACATAAATACTATTTACTTATTACTATTATAATGGATAGTGTAAATATTGATAACGAGAAAAAAAATGAAAATGATAAAGAAATTAAAAATTGGGATGATTTAAATTTATCTGATGACTTATTGCGTGGTATCTATGCGTATGGATTCGAACAACCTAGTGAAATCCAAAAAAAAACAATTCGCCATATTATAAACGGGACAGAACTCATTGCACAAGCTCAATCAGGCAGTGGAAAAACTGGTGCTTTTTCAATTGGTACACTACAAAGAATCGATGTTACTAATAATAATACACAGGCTTTATTAATTGCTCCTACTCACGAGTTAGCAAGACAAACAGCTTTAGTTATTACTAAATTGGGTGCTATGATAAATGGTTTAGTTGTAAAAACTGTTATTGGTGGAACCTCGATACAAGATGATATGAAATCTATACGTAAAAATCCTCCTCATATTATTGTGGGCTCCAGTGGTAGAATTTATGATATGATAAAACGTAATTGTATTAAAACTGGAAATATTAAAGTATTAGTTCTCGATGAAGCCGATGAATTACTTTCAAAGGGATTCAAAGAACAAATATATAATATATTTCAAACGCTTAACTCAAATATTCAGGTTCTCTTATTCAGTACTACTCTACCTCAAAGTATTCTAGAACTTACGAATAAATTTATGGATAATCCACTAAAAATCATAATGAAAAAAGAAGACCTTACATTAGAATGTATCCAACAATTCTTTCTAGCTATGATTGATGATAATGCCAAATACAATATGCTTAAAGATTTATTTTCATTGATTAGTGTATCACAATGTATTCTATATTGTAATAGTGTACGTCGGGTTACCGATTTATATGATACAATGATTGCCGATGGATTTTCAGTATGTATGATACATAGTTCTATGGATAAATCTGAACGAGAAAAAGCCTTACATAGCTTTCGTAACGGGTCTTTCCGTGTTCTCATTTCATCTGACCTCACTGCCCGTGGTATTGATATACAACAAGTAAGTACAGTTATCAATTTCGATATACCCAAATGCTATAATACGTATTTACATCGTATTGGGCGTAGTGGTAGATGGGGACGTAAAGGTTTTGCTATTAATTTTGTAACAAAACGTGATATTAATATTATGAGGGGTATAGAAAACCATTATAAAATTAATATCAATGAATTACCTCTTGATTTCAAATTCATTGTATGATAGACCGATGCGTTTATAATATCTATTTTTTTTGAATCGATATTATAATGTTTAATTCCATATTATCTCATATTACTAAAGAAATAACCCCATCTATCGTTGAAGGTCATTGTTTTAATGAAGGTGAATATATGAATAATGGTGAATCTATGAATAAATATGATTCTATCAATGAAGGTGAAATCGATAACAATATTTTCAAGTTACCTATTCATTATTTAGACGATTCTGAAATACATCCTTTATCTAGTATTGTATCTAATGATTTAGAATTGGCTACGAGTTCTTCTGAAAATAGTCAATCTATGTACCAACATTTATTCAAACCTAAACACATATTTGCCGAAAATATGATTCCGTATTGGAATAAACATTATACTACCAATATTGATTATTTAAATGATACCAAAAATGTTATCGAAGATATGTGTCTATATAGACAAGCATTATCCACTACTAAATATGATATTGACTGTAATAAAATTATGGATATCTGGAACATTACTAAAAAAGACGACGACTTTCTTATCAAATACTCATTCATCGAATGGGATATGTTCAAAAATTTTAACCAATCTCCATCCTTCTTACAATGGTTATCTATTATCAACATCGCATCTCCAGTCATGAGTTTACTATTACCTTTTTTCCTACTGTTAATGCCTTTCCTTATCATAAAATTACAAGGAATCCCTATCACATTTCAAACATATATGGATGTTCTCAAATCTATCGCTAAAAACCATTTTATCGGTAAAGCATTGTTGAACATGGATTCGATTTCTCCCGATAAAGTAATTTATGTTATATTTATGATGGGTCTTTATCTATTACAGATTTACCAGAATATTTGCCAATGTAACCGTTTCTATCATAATATATCAAACATCAATCAATATCTCATCGAAATGCGTGATTATACTCATTATTCCATCGAATCCATGGAGAACTTTATTGAAATCCATCAAAACAAGAGAAGTTACTCGAGATTCATTGATACTATACATAAACATTGTCAGGTTCTCAAAAAATTCCATAGTGAACTTGTTTCTATTCAACCATTCAAACACTCTATATCCAAATTCGGTGAAATGGGATATATGTTGAAATGTTTTTATGAATTACATTCAAACAAACTCTATGAAGTTTCTTTACAATATTCTTTTAGTTTTGAAGGATATGTCAATAATTTATTGGGTGTATTCGAGAACATACAAAATAATGTTGTTTCTTATGCCAAATTTGACAAATCATTCACGTGTACTATCGATAAACAATATTATCCACCATTAATGGATGTCGAACACGTCAAAAATAGTTGTGATTTTGATAAAAATATGATTATTTCTTCTCCAAATGCTGGTGGAAAAACCACGATGATTAAAACCACCACCATCAATATCATTTTTTCACAACAACTCGGCTGTGGTTTCTATAAACATTGTGCATTGAATCCTTATACTCATATTCATTCTTATTTGAATATTCCCGATACTTCTGGACGTGACTCGTTATTTCAAGCTGAATCTAGACGATGTAAAGAAATTATCGATATCATTCATTCAAATGCCGACGAGAACAAGTATAGACATTTCTGTATTTTCGATGAATTATATTCGGGAACAAACCCAGTAGAAGCCACCAAATCCGCTTACGCTTTCTTAACATATTTAAATAAATTCAATAATGTAAATTTTATCTTGACCACCCATTATGTATCCTTATGTAAAAAGATGAAAAAATCCGATAGAATTCAGAATTATAAGATGGAAGTCGAGAACCTACCCGATGGTTCATTAAAATATACGTATCGAATGAAAAAAGGTATTTCGAAAATTCAGGGTGCCGTAAAAATTCTTCAACAAATGAATTATCCTACCGAAATATTAAATACCATTTCTGATTATAAGTAGTTCGTATGAAAATATAATTTTATAATGGATATAAAATTATATCGACTGTTATAACAACAATGTTTTTACAGCTATGCAAATCCGCGTTTTTTACGTTATCTATTTTTACAACGTCTATTTATACTGCTTATAATATTTGTAATTCAAAAAAATATCATTTTATAAATCCATCCTACAATACTGATAAAGAACGTTTATTTTCTTATTTATTTACCATTGGCCGAAATATTATTCCCGTATTTGCTACAAGTACTCTAATCAATTATTATTCCATCTCGGCATTCGATAAATCTAAACATAATTTTGTTCAAGCTATGACAAATATTATACTATATACATTCATAGTCGAATTTTGTTATTATGTGTACCATAGAGCCATTCATACAAAAGGCTTATATAAACAAATACATTCAAAACATCACGAAAATGTTATCGTATATCCATTAGATTCGTTATATTTTACTCCAATTGATATTATGTTCTATATTTCTTGCTTACACGCTCCATTATTAATAATTAAAATGGATGGGTTTGAATATTTTATGGCTCTATATTTTTATGTTACTCTAGGATTTCTATCACATTCTAATATATGTTTTACGCATCACGTAATTCATCATAAATTATTTAAATATAATTTCTGTTTGGTTTTTCCATATTTTGATATTCTATTTGGTACATATCGTGAAAAATAATTTATTTCTGAAAAATCATTATTTGTTCAGCTGTCTCTTTATGTTTCGTCGAATGCACATCTTTATTATACATCGGCTGTTGTGATTTGAATGTAAAATATTTCTTGGCGACTTTATTCATATCACCCAATAAATCATATTGGTCACCCGTATTTTCTGAACCATACCCCGATAAAATATAACACATTTTTCCATTTGGTTCGAGAACATAATGACATAATCGAATAGTTTCTTCCCAATATTTGGTAAGCCACTCTTCATACGTTTTATATTGTTCGGTACTCTGATTTTTACCTGCATATAACTCTAATTTATAATAGGGAGGACTAAAAAATACCACATCAAAATGTTCTCGATATTTCTTTTTAAATCCAGAAATTTTCATCAAGTCCTCGGATGGATGACAAAATATTTTCACTTCTTTATCTGGGTATTGAGTCTTAGCAAAATCGGCTGTTTTCTTACATACATCGGTAATTACATCGGTTCCTACATATTCCTTCACCAATGGACATTCTAAAAACCCAAAGCAATAAGATGTCCAACCTAATGTCGGCGTGAATATTTTGGTACCTTTTAGAATTGAATGATTCAATGAATAAACCAAAAACGGATTCATTATCGAAGCTCGGAAATAGAAGGATGAAAACACACTACCTAAACGCCCATCCTGAATATAAAAAAGAGCACTCGGTGTCAATATTTTATAATCAATGATATTATGTAAATACAAATCGGTGATTACTTCCATATAGGTGGGCACATTATCGATGCCTGATTTAGTATTTTCCAATATATCTTTATAATGTAGATTTCGTATCAAATTTTTATAGGTAGGATGTTTATTATTATCCATTGCTTTATTTTTCATAGCTACATCTTCGATATGTAAATTGGAATCTTGTACTCTCAATGACATATTATAAAATCGTTTTAAATATTCATTGCGGGTTTGTATGTTCTCAAATAATAATTTGATTTTGGCCTTTTCGATGTCTTTTCGTTTCATATATTCCTTCAATGGTTCCAAATGTTCACCAATTCTTACCTTAGCCTTATCCAAAAATTCTTGAAATGTTATCGTTTTATTTTGATGAAACATTCCTATAAATGTATCTAATGTCAATAATTTCATTATCTAATATGTGATGAGATTATTTATTTATGCATATTCAAAAATTGTTTCAATGGATTTACTTTACTATTGGTATCTGGGTGAGGTTCTTCAACAGGTGTGGTATAACCATTTAAACTTGTTACCATATCATAACCAAATACTTCAAAATCTTTTTTATATATTTCATTAAATTTATGTAACGATTCTTCATCAAAATATTCTTTTAAATCATATGTAGGTAAGTTGAGGTCTTCTGCAAATTTGATGAATTCATTATTATATGTTTCTAATTTGAATTTTTTGATATCTTCTACGATTTCATCTTTTTCGTTGGTAATGAATTTGTATTGTGGATAAAAATGAATATACTTATAATGGTAATCGTCGAACTGTTCATTTGTTAAGGTTTCTAATATAAATTGTTTCGCGGTTTTTTCTTCGGAGTACATAGTATTCAAAAACGCTGAAATAAATCTTTCATATGGGTCTCTGCTAAATGTTATATATGTATGGTCAAAATCTTGTCTTACATAATCTGTTCTCATTTTATATGGTATATGTGCTAAATCTAAATGTTGATCTTTTATAAACCACCAATGTTTTATGACTTGATATAAATCTTTTATTATTTGAGTACGAATAAAGGTACCAATTGGAATTGGGATATCTATATAAACAAAATAAACGTCTTTCTTTGTGAAAATAAACATTATATATATTTTTGATAAGTTTTTTTTTACCAACTTTATACGTATTCAACAAAAAACTATACACATAAATATATTATTGTATAGTCATTTTATTATATACCCTATATGTTTGATTTATACTTCTACTATCCGATGTTTTACATCTAAATTCATATGTAATATCATTGATATCATCTTCAATATTATAATATTTTATCATATACTTATCGAATGTTACCCACGCCCAAAAATAATTCGTATCAGGATTATATGTTCTAGACGGTTTATGTTTTAATAATAATTTATTAC
>Ga0114975_10000640_pt1 | contig 26211 bp, 27 predicted proteins | sample S_130626_EF_Meta_FD_87031 | JGI IMG/M metagenome (GOLD analysis project Ga0114975, IMG submission 87031) | Freshwater microbial communities from Lake Simoncouche, Canada to study carbon cycling - S_130626_EF_MetaG | ecosystem: Environmental > Aquatic > Freshwater > Lake | place: Lake...
AAAGCAATTGAATAAAGCCGTCTCTAAGTCTACGCACACGCATTGTCTTTGCAGGAATATGACCGATGTATCCAATGTTTCCCGCTGTAGTTCTGCCTATTTCAATATAGCCATTTCCAGTTGCTTCATAGTCTGTAAATACTTTAATTAATGTTTGAGTAAATGTATCTTCATCATTCGTTGTATCAAGCCACGCATGCAAGTCTTGTCTTAATTTGCTTAGCTTTCTACGTGCTCTTTCAAGAGACTTGTCATCTGTAATAGAATCAAAAGCATCATTTGTTTTCTTTGTTTCTATAAAATCATATCCTAAGCCGACAATGTTTGCTACCTTTGCATTAATTGCAGCATAATTGTATGTTGAAATCTCGTATACTTTTGAAAGATATTCTAAGTTGTATGGGGGCTCTACTAAATCGAACATAGCATAGCCAGTAATTGCTTGTGCTAATAAATTTTGCTGTGTTCCAGTTTCTTCTCGTCCAGTAAACGACTTAGAAAACTCTCTGTTAATTTTACGCTTAAATGAAGCCCCTAGCCCTCTTACTTTTTTTAGATCTTCTAGACCTGCTGAAAATGGGTCAGTTGTTATTTCATTTTTTTCTAACGAGAGCCAATCTGCGTTGTTTGAAATATTAATTATGTTTTCTGAGTTATCTTCATCAAGAAATTCTGTGCTCATTTTAACCCCTTTAGTTTTTTCATTTCGTCCTTGTAGTTACCAATATCAAATGGGTCAGGAACTAGTCCCCAGTCAAGTCTTTGCTTTTGGTGCTCAAATTCTTCATCATTAATTTTCCTTCTAGCGGAAAGAAATTTAGGCCTGCCTTCGTGTATACCGAACGTGCGAACTTCTCTAGCCAAAGCATCGATGTTGGATCTATTTCCTTTTTTGGACGTGATTGAAAGAAAGTTTCCATCATCATCTCCAATCCATCTGCCGTCTGGCATCTCCCAGACATATATGCCCAGGGTTGACTCTTCTTCATTAATGTTATATTTAGCCTTATTAATATTCATATGACTTTATTTTACCATTATTGTCTACTCAAGTCCAGCTTTTTGTCAACCCACGTGACAGATTATTGGTTCTGAAGCACGATCCAGTCATTATCATAAAACTCAACAGAGTTTTCTGTCAATGTCATGGACGAATCATCTGCTATTGTTGCTGATTTTCCAATATGCATGTTGTAATTAGATAATGCCATAGAGGCTGAGAAGGTTCCTGGGTAGTAAGAAATATATTGATATAGGCTAGAAGGGCCTCCTGTTGTCGAATGATTAAATAGAATCTGCCCTGTAATTGGTCCGCTTGTTACAATTACAACGTGATAAAGCTCGTTTGCGGTAAATACAGAACTTATATTTGTCTGAGAAGTCCGATCTACGCCATTAACATAAATAGCAGATATATTAGATTTAGTAATAGTTCCATTTGTTACCCATGAGTATTCTGCTGATACAAAGTTTCCACTTGCCGTACTTGATAAAATAGAGTTTGAGGTAAGGTCTGATAGGGTTAAAAAGAACTCTACCGTTCTAGTTAATTCTGCGGTATTAATTTTAAATCCTGATCCGCCTGCCGTTGTTAATCCGTTTAGCTTTTGGCGGGATAAGATAGGATATTTAATTCTTCCCAGCGTAATATCTTTTGAGGCAAATCCAGGTGTGCTCTCTATAGTATAAATATAATCTGGATTACTTACTGAGTAAAGAACTTGATCTTTGTAAAAACACATAAGCAAGCTATATAGCCTTGGAATAAATTTACTTGTATCTGATGAGGCAAATGTTATCTCAAGATAAAGGGTTCTTTCAGAACTAAATGATCCTAATTTAAATTGAGGAATTGTTCTTCCATTAATACACGCTATCCATGTTGTTCCATCTATAGAAGTTCTTACAGAGACCCCATTATCGCCGTTCCACTCTATCTTAGAGGAGTCTAAATCAAATCCTGCAGGAATTGCTATGGCATCTACTATAACTACGCTCTTAGAGGCTGCAGAGGCCGTTTTTTTAAACTCAAGGCATTTCTCTTGTGTATTATAAATTAAATCATTTGAGGCAAAAATCTCTAAGGGCTTGTTTGCAGGATAGGCAAAATTAAATTGCTTGCTTACGCTATCATCATATATTTCAAACAATGTCCCACTTTGAGGGTATGAAATCTGAAGAGGAGATGTTGTGCCAGAGTAATTAAAGTGTTCTAAAGTTTTATCTAGGCCTAGGGCATATCTATATACTGCTGGAGCATCTACAATAAATGAATCAGATGCATTTCCTGTTGGACCTAATTTTAATGTAATTGTTGGGTTAGTAAACTTATAATTAGTTAAAGGTTTGCTTGCTGCAAATTTGCCATTTACATATAAAGACATTTCTGTAATAGAGTATGTTGCTACAATATGATGAGATTGGCTTATATTAGGTAAAGTATAATCAAGTCTTTCCGCCTCAAGTTTAAATACTATATTTCCCTTTTCATAAAATATACCCACATTTTTTGTTGAGTCTGCAAATATGCTTGTTAGGACAGATGTTGTAATTTTAGGATAAAACCAAACTTCTAATGAGAATGCATTATCTGAAGAGTTGTTATCTGCAAATCCGCCATCGGCAGTAGATCCATAATAGTCCTTAGTTACGGGTAGTGTTATGTATTTAGTATTTGTTATAAGAGACCCGTTTGCTCCTCCTGAAACAAGTGGAATAATTCCTATTGTTAGTCCGCCTGTGTATGTTCCATTGTTTGAGCACCCAGACACATCTGACGCTGTGGTTCCAGAAAATTCATCCAGTGGCCAAAAGCCAATAGGATAGTCATTCATTACTTTAAGTTGATAGCTCATAATATTATTATACTACATTTAAAAAGTAGTATTTAAGGAATAACTTCTACGCCAGATATGGTAAGAAGGATACCGCCTGGGATACTAGCCTGAGCAAAAATCCGATCCCCTGGATTTACAACTATTGTAACATCGTGGGAAGTAATAGATTTTTCTGTTGCAGTTAAGTCTGGAAACACTTTATTATAATTTTGAGCATCTTCGCCAGCTGGGGCTACGTAGATAGAATATAGCAATGTTCCATTATAAATATTTGAAACAATAAGATTTTTTATGATTGCTTTATTAGTAAATGTTTTAAGTGGTGTAGTTGCTAGCTGGGTTAATATTAAAGGGCCAACAAATCTTTGAGGTTCATATGCCATTTTTTGTCCTTAGACGATTGTCCATTTAGAAATAAAGTCTCTTTCAACTTGACCCATTTCATAATCACTTAAAGCTCTGTTATAAACAAGAATTTCTCCTAGATCAAATTGACCATATGTTGATAAGTAGCGACCAATTGATTGTCCTGTCATATTAGATGGTGCTCCATCTGATGCACCAAGAGCAACAGTAATTCCATTTCTTCTAACTTCTCTTCTATTATTTGTGTTATCATATCTTATAGAATAAACTTCTGGACGTCCAGCAGTCACTGCTGGAACAATAGCATTAATGTCATCATTACCAAAAACCGCTCTAGATGATGTTGGAATAGTATATCCAAATGCAAGGTTTGATCTTGTAGCCACTCCCTGTCCGCCAATAACAAACGAGCTACCAGTTTTTGCTGTTTTAGTTGCTACGTAAAAAAATGTAAAAGATGTATTTGCAAGCCATGATAGTGTAGGATCTGCAAATGTCATAAAATTATTTACACCATCAAATCTTAAAGCTGGCAATGAGTTAATTGCCGCTAATACGTATGTTGGCTGATTTGTTGAAGTTGCCTGTACAAAATTTCTTTGATACTGAGATCTGTCTTTTACTAAAGAACATTTTCTTGTAATAGCGTCTACTGTAAAGTTAGAAATAGATGTAGCATCTAACCATAGTTGCAAGCCAAACTGAGTGTATCTTGATCTCTTAAATAATGATCTCTGTGACTCTAACATTATGCCCCCTGCAAGGATTCAAATTCTTTAAGACCTGCCTTGTTTGATTTTTTCTCTTGTGAAGTAAAATCTACAAGTTCAACTCTGTATACAGAACCATCTAGAAAATATGGATCACAGAATATCATTTTTTGTTTTTCTGAGTCATGCTCTAAATACTCTAAAACTTCAACTAAGTTATTCTCGTCTTTAAAGTCTTTGTTTGGACCTGAAAGCGGGAAAGAAGCATTTGGAAATAAAGTGTTAAGGGTTCCAGAGCGTTCTACGGTTTCTGAATTAAGTATCGCATAGTACATTTTAGCCGTGTGTCCATTCGTTCATTGGAACAATTGTTGGATAATTTGTAGACTGATATCTTGTATCAAATGAGTATGTAAATACAGACTTGAAAAGACTTAGTTCAGCACCATTTGCTACTGATGTTCCATCAGAGTCAACTCCATATTTTCTAAGTCCGCCTGGATCAACAACGTATAGTCTCATACCAACAGTTCCGTCTACGTTAGACTCTCCTGCATGCCAAATAAATTTGTCTTTCTTGAACGGCACAATTTGTGCTCCCCAAGACTGGCTTGCCCATCTAGAAGTATAATATCTTGAAGGATCTTGAGTGCTAAAGAAAATTCCACACCATCCTGTTTGATAGTAGTAGTATGGTGCATATGCTACAACCCAATCGTTATTCCAGGTCTGCATGTAGCGCATGCCGTAGTAGTTTCCTTGCTCAATTCCATACGAAGTTGTATGTCCTTGACCATTTAAAGTTGTTAAGGTTCCAGAGGACGTAGCAAAGTTAGGAGCAAATGTTGCATATCGAGTTACGTTTGCAGGAACAAATCGTGCTATTCCAACTACGTTATTATCTCCCATAACAATGTATGCTTTTCTTCTTGACTCATCATAGTTTTGAGATGAATCTTGTTGCCATTGGAAATCATTGTAGTAGTAGTAGGCTGTTTGAGTTAATGCTGTAGGACGACCCGCAGTAAATGCCTCTAACAAGAATCTATGCATTGTTCCAACTGTATAGTTAGTTGCATCTAAATCTCTGTTTGCATTAGCATTTTTCCATACGTGAAGTCTATAGTTATTAGCGTTGTCTCTAGGCTCTAGAACTGCCAATGTATTGGTTCTAACATTGTATGAAATTGCTGTATATCCAGTATTGAATCCTGCCCATGTTGCATATGTACCGCTCATATTTACTAATTCTAACGGAGCAGTTCCACTTCTAGGATAAATTCCTAGTTGGCTGTTTCTGTAGTAAATTGAGTTTCTTGGACGGATTCCTGCTTTTTGAATCATTGTTCCAAAGAATGGCCAATGCTCTAATACATAGTTGTACCAAACTGAGTGAGCAAATTGTCCGTCAGATCCTGAAGCTGGTTCGTGCCCTGGTAGCTGAACAAGCCAGTTACCTTCGTCTTGTTGATAGTTAGTTCCTTTTACAGAAGAGTGTCCTGTACCTCTAGAGTCTTGTGAGGTATTTGTGTATCTTGCACCTCTATCTGGCCAGTCTTGACCTTCTGTATCTGATCTTAAGTATCCGCCGTACATTGGCTGCATATTGCTACTGTAAGTAACAAATGCTGGCTCATTAGATCTATTAGTATAAATACCAAAAGTAGGAAGAGGATTTTTTGTAACGGCATTATTTGAAATATTAGTAGATATCGCTGCCACGTTAGCAATAGAGGTATTTAAACCTAATCCTGCCGAAGAGGCCAAAAGTATAGAAAGCATTTGAGGGCTTGTGTTTATTCCAGCATTTAGATTATTGTAGACTGATAAATCTAAATCTGGTAATGCTATCGAATTACTATTTCCTGATATTGTTGATAGTGCCACTTTGTTCTCCTATTTTATGTTATATTTTTAAATCTGAAAATGCGTATGATCCAAAGATTGTTGTTCCGTTATTTCTTGTGTAAAAATTTAAAACTGTTGTATCTAATGATAGTACTGGCTGAATGTTTGAAGCACCGCCACCATCCCATACAATTCCTGCTGGCCAATTTATAGTATACGATCCACCAGATTTAATTTCCATCTGCCAAAATTGTGCTACGCTTGCTGTATTTGCAATGTTTGAAAATGCTACTGTAAAATTACCACCAGCAATTACTTTAAAAACATTTGAAGCTGCTAGGTCTATGGTAAGGGTTCCAGTTGACTTAGTTCCCAAATCAATAAATTGCGCTGGGATATTAAAATATGGCTTACCTTGTCCATTAATTGGAGCTTGAAGATATGTGTAAGTCCAGAGTGCTGGTGTTACTGATTGGGGGGTCTGTGTAATTGGCATTTTATTCCTCTTCTGGAAGATCGAGTGCAGGTAAGTCTGCTGGTCGAATTCCTGGTCTTGGTTCTGGTAGCGCATCCCATTCAGCTTGATCGTCTTTTACACGCTTAGCTGCTATTACGTGATCTGCGGCTCTTACCTCATTATCTGTTTTTCCTGGATATTTGTCAACAACAACTCCGTCAACAAGGTCTAATCTATGTGGCAAAGTCGTTACAATATCTGTTTCGTATTCTCCATTTTCATTAAACTCTGCTACTCCATGATTAAAATTAAGTTTCATTTTTTTCTCCCTTATACTTTTCTTGTCCAGTGCGCCATTGATTGGAGACCTGGAAAATTTGTGCTTGTGTAATCTGTATCAAATCTACCGCGTTGTGGATTAGCTTCTAACGATAGGGTTCCGCCATTAGCAATAGTTGAAGATGTAGTTCTTCCTTGTAATGCTCCTTCTGGATCTTGAACAAAAAGTCTTAATCCATAATCATTATCTGTATTATATCTAGAGTTGTTAAACAAAAATTTATCTTCTTGATAAGGAACCATTTGACATCCTTGCTCGCTGTTTGCGGCCTGACCAATAAAGTAATTTCTAGGATCTCTTGTATCAATAAAGTATACGTTCATTCCTGAGCCATAGTAGTAGTATGCATTATATGCTACTACCCAGTTATTGTCCCAGCTGATGTTATGTCTCATTCCGTATCTTTCGCCTTGCTCGTATCCGTATGAGGTTGTTAAGCTGATTGTGTTAAAAGATGTTGTTAATTGTTGAGTTGCTGGATTATATGTTGCATAGTGGGTTACGTTTGATGGAACCATTCTAGCCATTCCAATAATACCGTTATCTCCAGCTACAACACGCATTCTATATTGTGATTCTGCATAGTTTTGAGAAGAGTTTGCTTGCCATTGGAAATCATAAAACGCATAGCTAGGAACTCCAGCGCCTTGACCTGCATCAAGCATGCCTGTCTTTGCTTCTCTTAAGAAAGCAGCAAGTGTTCCTGGATAGTAATTATCACTATTTAAAGATCTATCAGTCCCTGTGTTTTTCCAGATATGCATTCTGTAGTTATTAGATCCATCTTTTGCGGTAATAACTACAAGTGTTCTGGTTCTATCGTTATAGCATGCTGAACCGTATCCTGTTCCGCCTGCCCAAGTTGAGTATGCGCCATTATTAAGGTTTATATTTTCATAATAACCATTATAAATTCCACGTTCCATAATTCTTAATGTTGAGTTCTGATACCACATAGAGAAGTTTTGTCTTACTCCTCTTTTACCAATAATAACTCCAAAGTATGGCATATAACCTGGAGATACATCAGAGTGCACTGCACAGTAAGTTCTATTACCAGCATTTAATCTCATCATCCAGTGTCCGTCTGCCTGTTGATATGGTGTTGCCTGACTCCAATAAGAAGTCCAGCTACTTGAGTTAAAGCGTTCGTTTGTATAATTATTTCCATTCCACGGAGCCCATAATTCTGAATCGTCGTGTTGGCTTCCTGCGTTAATTGGTTGCATTTTACTATTATAGATATTCCAAAATGGTCTATTATCTCTGTTTGAATATGTTGCAAATGTTGGCAAAGCATTATATTGCGGAAGAAGATCTGTGGCAGTTGCACTAGCTGATGCGATTGCTGCGTCTAATGTTGCTGCGCTTCCTGTTGCCGCTTGATTTGATATAATTGCCAAAATTGTAGGATTCGCTGCAAAGGCTGCGACTGTTTGATCTTGTACTACCTTATCTATACCAGGTAAAACAATTTGCGTAACTGAATTTGCAACTGCCATTTTTTATTTCTCCTAAATACTTTTAATTAGATTGTTGTTATTTTGACGCCTGAGATAAATGCTGTAACAGAGCTTGCGTTTCCTGCACTGAGAATAATTGCATCTCCTGCGTTCAAAACTTGCTTAACATCTATAACTGTAATTTGACGAGGTGCTAGGTCAATATTCTTGTAAAAGAAAATTCCTGCGAACTTGCAGCTTGTCTGTTGTGCTACGTCGGTGACGTTAGATAAGGTAATAGATGTAATAACATCTGTCTCTCCTGCTGGGACGGTGTAAACCTGAGCCTCAGTTGCTGTAACGTTTCCGCCGAATAGTCTTGCTGGTAAACTAATTTGTGCCATTTTATATTACTCCCATGTTTACGAATAGATTGTAGTTATCTACTGCTGCATTTACTAATGCAATTTGTTGATTTCCAGAGGTGACAACGGCATTTACCTGAGACGATCCAGCATTTGTTATTGTTGTAACTTGACCGCTAGATGCATTTGTTATGTCTGAAATTTTTTCGTTTGTTATTGCCACAATGTCATTTACTCCTAGAAGTGATCCTAGGGACTCAAGGGATTTAGCCAAGAATACGAGGTCTTGTGTGGTAAGCGTAGATGCAGACAAAGCATTGATCTTTGTCTTTGCTAGCTCAATTTGTGCGGTTAATGTTACTGCTGATGGCATTTTGTGTTGCCTCCTTTAGAATATTGTATCATAAAACTCATTATACTGGTACTACTGGAAAGGTATAAGTTAGGTCTTCAGATATATTATCTGGAAGGTCTCTTAGGGCCTGTCTATATATTTCCCACTCCGTCTTTTTTGCATCAGATAAAGGAGAGGTAGATAATTGTGTCCAGTCTGATTCCATTAGAGCTCGATCTCTTTTATTTCTTGCGTCTAAAATAACCCAAGATCTTCTTAAATTAAATCGATAGTCCTCTAATTCTTTTTCTGTCATTGCAACTGGTACACCATTTGACAACTTATAAAATTTACCATCTGTATTAGAAGGAATAACATGCCAATCTTGTCCTGGAGACTCTTCAGAAACTAATGTTTGTTCTTGAATATTTTCTTCATCAAATTTAATATAAATCATTATCTATCTCCATAAAGTGTTGCACATCTATTCCACAGTCTGTGGGATGAGTATCCATTGTATGCCGTATCATCTAAATCTGTATAGTTCATTGCTGTCATGGTCATTCTCATATCGGGCTGAATCCATTTATCTGAAAATGTAGTATCTAAATCATATAATTTATTTACCTCTAGTGCTTTACCGCCGTAACCGCCCTGCCACCATAAATATGTTGATGTCTGACAGAAAAATGCTGTTGTATTTGCTGGAATTGTCATTGTTCCAGTCCAAGTATAGTTAGAGTTTCCACCAGAACGATTTGCCATTGTTGTCCATGTCATTCCCGTAGCCTGTGAGTATAGTCTTCCAGCGCCAGTTGGAATTCCGTAGTACATTGCAGAACCTTCATATCCTTGTGCCCAGTAATTTGCATACCATCCAGAAAGTGTAATTGTTTTAGATAGTGTTGGGTGAAAGTTTCGAATAAACATAGATCTCATTGAAAAACCCTGATATCCAGAATCTTCCATGTGGTTGTGAACCTGTCCTCCACCAACTACGTTTCCTCTTGCAAACTGTAAAACTGCTCCTGCACGATTATTTACAGATGAATATGAATTTGTATTTTGTCTATTATGACGACCTAGCGCCATATGAAAATTTCTTTCATGATCTGTAGTAGAGTTCATATAATTATAATATGCTCCCCATCCATCGCCAGACTGCCATGCACCTGACCAGATTGGGTTTCTATCATTAATAGTATAAATTGTTGGAATGTGATACGGGAATCTTGTTCCATCAGTTACTTCTCTAAATTCATTATCTATTCCAGTTTTAACTCCAAGTGAGGTTGGTGTAATTCCAAGTGCCGATCCTGTTATTCCAATTGTTGCCATATCAGCGGCTTTTAGTCCTGACGATAATGTTAAGAGCGAGTCTAGTGATGCCATTATGCGATTCTCCATCCTTTTGCAGTATTTGAATATATTAATTTCATAGCTTTATTATTTACGTTAAAAATAAGGTCTTCTGCTACACCCTGAATTAATTCACCATTTCTAGCTACTGTAAAGAAGTTTGTTGATGCAGTTCCAGAGATGTCAATTATTTCTACAACGGCACCTATTCCAGGCCCCGCTGGAAGTGTTAAAGTTAGTCCACCAACTCCACCACCAAGTGCTGGAGTATTAACAAAAACTCTATCTCTATTTACTAAAAGTTTGCTGGAAGTTAAAATTTGCCATGTATTATATCCAGCGCTTGCAGCTAAAGCTGATGCTGTTGCAATATCTGACACCTGACTTGAAATTGATGATTCTATAGAAGTAACTCTAGGGTTAATGTTATCGTATGAAGCTTGAAGAGTTGTGTATTTACTTGATAGGTTTGATACTGCTACTCCATTTGCCGTTCCATTAACAAGTGTAATTGCGGCTGATCCAGCACTTTGAATATTTGTAATTGCATTTGCGGTTGCCGCAACAACATCATCTATACCTAGAGCTTTAGATAATATTACTAAGGAGTTTGACAAATATAATATTTGTTCTGCATTTAAAGTTGAAGCGCTTAAAGCATTAATTTTTGCTTTAATTGTATCAATTTGATTTGATAAAGTAGCATAGTTAGCTGCGCTACCAAAATCTGTTGTAATAATATTACTAGCATTTGATTGTTCACCCTCAGAAGCAGTTGTAATAGCTCTTACTTTAAAGGTGTAAGCAGTAGCTGGAGTAAGTCCTGTAACAAGAATTGGTGATGTAGCTCCTGCGCCTGAGCCTCCAATTGGAGTCGATACAACTGTATATCCAGTAATTGTTTGTCCGTTAGTTACGGTTGGTGCGGTAAATGTAAGTGTTGCAGTTGTTGCGCCTGTTTTTGCAGCTACTCCAACTGTTGGTGGTCCTGGTGGGGCAGTATCTGTAGTTATGCTACCGCTTGCTGCTGATTGGGGCCCAGTTCCAACTGAGTTAATTGCTGATACTTTAAATGTATATGATGTTGCGGGAGTTAATCCTGTAAAAGTAATTGGTGATGTTGTTGATGTGGCAATAACTCCACCAGGAGTTGACGTACCAAGGTAGCCAGTAATTGTTGTTCCGCCATTTGATGCTGGTGCTGTAAATGCAAGAGTTGCGGTTGAAGATCCTGTTTTTGTAGCAGTGCCAACTGTTGGCGCACCTGGTACATAAACGTCTGTAGCATCTGTTGTTACGCTATTACTTGCTGCTGATTGTGCACCGTCTCCAACAAAGTTAGTAGCTACAACTTTAAATGTATAAGCTGTTGCTGGAGCTAATCCATTAATTGTAATAGGTGAGGCTGATCCAGTAGCAACAATATTTCCTGGAGTTGATGTAACTGTGTAACTAGAAATTGATGCTCCACCTGTTGACGCTGGTGCTGTAAATGCAACCCGTGCTGAAACTGAAGATAATTTTACAGCTGATCCAATTGTTGGGGCTCCAGGTACAGTGGCATCTGAAGTAATTTGATTACTTGCTGAAGAAGCAGCAGATGTACCAGCTGAGTTAGTTGCTGTTACAGCAAATGTATACGCAGTTGCGGGTGTAAGCCCCGTAATAGTAATTGGAGATGCTGATCCTGTAGCAGTAATTCCGCCAGGTGTTGATGTTACCGTATATCCCGTTACTGCTGCTCCGTTATTTGCTAATGGTGGGCTAAATGAAAGACTTGCAGTTGTTGAACTTAATTTTGTAGCTGTGCCAACTAATGGGGCTGAAGGTGCTGCTGCATCTGTAGTTATCTGATTACTTGAAGATGAGTTAACGCCCGAGCCTTGGGAGTTTGTTGCTAATACTGTAAATGTGTAGTCTTGCCCAGGTGTCAGTCCTGTAACAGTAATTGTTCCGCTGCCTGCTTGTGATACAGATCCCGTAATTGCACCTGGTGTTGATATAGCTGTGTATGAAGTAATTGCAAAGCCACCATTTGATCCTGGTGCAGTGTAAGCAACAGTTGCAGTTGTTGAACCAGTCTTTGTTGCAGTACCAATTGTTGGTGCACCTGGAGCATTTGGATTTACGTAATCTGTAGTTACTGCATTACTTGCCGCTGATGGACTAGAAGTTCCAATAGGGTTTGTAGCTGTAACTGTAAATGTATATTGTGTTCCAGAAGATAGTCCTGTAAAGTTAAGTGGTGATGATGTACCAGTTGCGGTTATACTGCCAGGCAAAGATGTTGCTGTGTACCCAGTGATTGCTCGTCCACCATCTGATGTTGGTGCAAAAAATGTAAGTGATGCCGTTGATGTTCCAGTTTTTGTAGCCGTTCCAATTGTTGGTGCATCTGGAGCTGCAGAATCTGTAGTTATGCTATTACTTGGAGAAGACGGCCCTGAAGTTCCATCAACATTTGTAGCTGTAACTGTAAATGTATAAGCGGTATTAGGACTTAGTCCTGTAACAGTAATAGGAGATGTTGATCCTGAAACAGAAATATTTCCAGGAGAGGACGTAGCTGTATAGCTAGTGATTGTCTGTCCACCATTATTAAGTGGTGCTGCAAATGCAACAGTTGCTGTTGTTGTTCCTGTTTTTGTAGCGGTGCCAATAATTGGAAGATCTGGTGCTGCCATTTTATACTCCTCTTATGCCTGAGCTTCTGTCCAAGATAAACGAGCTGAAATATCTCCAGATGTTAGTCCTAGGTTTGTTGCAACGATTGTTAAAATATCTGGACCATTTGGGAATCCTGGAGCTTTGTAGTTTCCATCTCCTGAAAGAATTGATGTTCCAAGGTCTTTAACCTTTGACAAATCAAAGCTGGTTGCTGAATAGTTTGTACCACCAGTACCGTCGGTATAGAAAGCAAATGCCTGATCTCCACCTCTAATTGTTGTTATTGGGCTAGTTACTGTAGAACCTGTCTTTCCAGTACCATCGTGATAAATAACTTGAGCTAGTGATCCTCCAGCTACTCTAATGTTTTCCCAGTCATTTGGAAGAGTTACTCCAGTTGGGAACGATGAAGGATTATAAATACCCTGAATCAAAAATGCTCCTTGAGCAAGAATACCTAGCGAGCTAAGTGATAACTGCATAGTATTTAATGTTTCTCTCTTGCCATAATTTCTTCCAATTCCATTATCTGCAGATGGTGCAATTCTAATTGAAAGAAGTGGTCTTGCAACCGCTGTTGTACCAAAGCTTTGAGAAACGGATCCTTGTGGAGTAACAATACTTGATGCTATTGTTGTTGCATTGGATATTGAGTATTGAATAGTATTAGATGTTACTGCGCTTACTGTAAATGTTCCATTGAATGTTGTTTTTTCAACTGCTGTTGCAGCTGTTTGTGCTTGTGCCGTATATCCATAAACTCCAGCAAGGATAACTTCAAATGTATTTGATGCTGGGGTTGCTGATATAGTCCTATCACCATTTAAAATAGTAGTAACTGCAGTAGATTGAATTTGACCATTTTGAAGATTTCTAGATAATGCAGTATTTGATACTGTTACAGTTTGACCTGTGTAAAGACCGTGTGCACCTTGAGTTGTAACTAATATTGTAGATGCAGAAGTTCTTTGAACGCTTGTTATTGCTGCTGAGGTATTAACTCCAGTTACAATAAGTGGGTATCCCACCTGTACTTGGTGATTTGAAGCAGTTGTTAATGTTGCAACAGATGAGGATGCTGACTTTGAAGAAATTTTTGCAATAACTTCACCTGAACCTGCAACGTTTACGAATCTCTGCATACCAGCGGTAAAGATAAAGTTCTTATCATCATCAAACTTGCCGTCCATAATAACAGATGATCCCCAGTGTGAAATAACTGGAGCACATGTATTTGTAATTGTTTGAACAGAAACTTGTGCAATTCCAGTTCCATTTGTAATTGTATTATCTGGAAGATATGTTGCATTATTTGATGATCCAGACAAAGTTACAGCTTGTCCTTGTAGATAAGAAGTCATCGGCTGTCTTCTATTTATATTAACAGGGTAACCTTGTGCAATTTCATTATATGCTGTATCAGTAATTGTATAAGAACAAATTTCAAAATTACTTGTATCTTTTATTACTAAGAATCCTGAAGTTGGCCAAAATTTAACGCTATCAACATACATAACAATCATTGATGGTGCTAATGGCGATCCAACTATTCCTGAAGATCCCGCCTTTAACTTTGTGCTAAAGAATGGTGAGTTAATTGCTTCATATCTTGCTGGAAGGTTTCCAGAACGCATGTAAGCTTCTGTATTTCTATTGTTATTAGGCATCTTGTGGCAATAAACAATATTTCCTTCTGTACCTCTAAAACCAAATCTAATAAATCCTGCACCGTACCAGGTGTAGTCAACATAGGCCATCTGCATTAATGCAGGGTCTAGTGTATATCCTGAAGGGCCTTTCCCATCAAGTCTATCTACGTTCCACTCAGTTTGAGGAACTCTAATTTCTTGAGTCAAAACATAAGAAGAGTTAGTTACGGAATCTCCCTTATATGCTGGAGTAACCTTTAAGTTAGTATCTGATGCAATTTCAATAACACTATAATTTGCTCCCTTAATTACAATCTGGTCTCCAACCAATAACTGCTTTCTAAATCTTGTATTTATGCCAGTAATTGTATTTGAATACTTGGTTGCAGCAATTTTACCAAATAAATCTTTCTTGGTAAATCTTCTGACGGCATAAAGATATGTCCCATCATATTCAAGGAAGAATCCGTTTTGATCATTGAACATACCAGTTCTTGTTGCGGCACCTTCCCACTTATAAACAGTAACTGAAACATCAACTCCTCCTGGGAATTGATCTGTAGCAGTTAAGTTTTGTGTAAGTGGCATAATATACTGGAACTCATTTGTTCCTAATACATTTGTAACTACAAACTTACCATTCCATGGGTTGTATGATCCTGCTGTAACAACTCCATCTACTTTAATTTTTGCTCCTGGTTGCATTCCATGATCTTGAAGTGTTTTTACAGTTACAACTTGATTTCCAATTAAAACTCCTGCAACAGCAATGCTATCTACGTCAAAAGTAGGTGTAAATTTTACACCAGTAGAGAATTGAATTGATTTTCCTGATTGATATCTAAAAGCACGACGTGTTTGACGAATAACTCTTACACCACAAACATTGTCTGTTGTTGAAAGAATAACTCCTCCATCATGTGGTCTATGCTGTACATATCCGTTTGGTTTTGTATAAAGTCCTACTCCATTTGTAATAATTGGATTAGCAACTTGTGAAGTCATTTTAAATTTCATTTGGTTTGGAGATGAAACGTTAAATATTCTCCAAGAACCTTTGATTGAGCAATTTTCGTTTTGGCTTCCGATTAGAATTGGAGTTCCTGGAAGAAGTCCATGTGCTGTACTTGTTGTAATTGTAATTGTAGACTGAGCTGCACCATCTGATTGAGCAGTCCATCCTTGAAGTCCTACTGCATCGCTTCCACCTGGGATATGTGCATTGTCATAAATTCCTCCGCCTGCTATGGATGTAAGGCTTCCATTTGAAATAGCTCCAGAAACAACTCCATTTGCTAAATATGTAAATGTAAAACCATCTGTGGATACTGTTTCAACTGGGAAAGTTCCTTCAGCTAAGGGGGAAGATGTATCTTGAATTGAAATAACATCGCCTGCAACAAGATCTGTTGCTGGGCTAGAAACTACGCAAGTTATTGTAGATCTTGGTGAAACACCATCACCAGTTACGCTTGTTACGTCAAATGAGTTTCCGCCTGTTGCTCTAGAAAAGAATGATGGATAATTTGATGTTAAAACTAAAGCTTCCCACTTAGAGCTCTGAACACCATATTCAAAGTCTGTATCCATTAAAGATTGTGGCGGAGCAACTCTTAGTTTATTTACTGCATCCATAAGTGGTTCTGTAAATGTTACTGTTTCTGCTGGCTCGTCAACAATAATTGCAAGTTGATCTGTAGAAGCCATGCTTGCACAGTTATATTTAAGAGTAATTATTGTTTTTGGCTCGTAGCCAAGTGTGTTGTCAATTGCAAAAGCGGTAGCGCCTAGGTTAGTATCGGAGAAATTGTAGATAACCTTGCCTTGGGTGGTATTTGTGATAAGCATCAATCTATCTTGTCTTACTATTCTTGGAATAGTAATTTGATTAGTGCCTGGATTAAATACGTAGTATGCGTGTTCTATTTGTCTTCTTGCCATTTTATATTTCTCCTAAAATAAATAACTTGTTGCTGCAAATTTACTGTTTAGCTCGGTCTGAGTTAAAGTACTTGTATACTTTGGATAATATAGACCTAGGTTTAGCATTGCGTCTACCCTGGCTACCGTTGTTTCACTAAGTATAGCATTAGCCAGTTCATTGCCAGAAGGACCTGTTGGACCTGTTGCTCCAGTTAATCCCTGTATTCCTTGTGAACCTCTAATATTTCCTTGTAATGTCCAAGTTGCTGATGCTGAATTATATTGAAACCAATCGCCTGTTGTTGTATTTAAATAATTATCTAAACCTAATTTACCCGCTGGGTTTGATGATGTTGGATTAGCAATTCCAGTGTAGTTATATGAACCTCTTTGTCCCGCCGTTCCTTGTGGACCCGCTGCACCTGCAGCACCTACTGGACCTTGTGTTCCTGTAGGTAAACTAAAATTTAATACTGCTGCTGAGGATGTTCCGCTATTTACAACAGTTGGTGTTGATCCTGAAGGAAGTGTTGTAACTGTGCCAACAGAAACAGTTGCTGCGGCTCCTGGAAGTCCTTGAGGACCTTGTGCTCCTGGACGTGATCCTGCTACTACAACCCAGGCCGTACCATTCCAACGTTTTAATGACATATTATAATTCCTCCATTTGTTATTATACTATAAGTTCGTTCAAAATCCTATCCAAGAAAGAACTTCTGAATCGGAGTTTGGGTACATCTTTTTCCATTGATTATTGACAGAAACGTATATTGTTTTTTCTAAAACTACATATATGATTGCCCCTGGATACAAAGTGGCACTAGGCAAATTTACAAAAGCTTGAACCGCTGCTGCTCCATTTTTAAACAAATCTTTATACTCTAGGTATCCTTCTTCATTTGCTAGGTCTATCCATAAATCTGTTTCTGCGGGCGCTGGAGGGGTCAAAGAAGAGATAATAGCTTGTCCTGCAGTATCATCTAAGTCTATCCAAAGTTCTCCTGCGTAAGATGGGTTTGCTGGCTCATTTGCACTATAGATTAATTCTGTAATTGGTTCATCAGTATCAATCCAAAGAGTGTCTGTATTATAATTTTGTGGAGCTTCTGGTCCCGCATAAATAAATTCTGTTGCTCCTGCATCATCATCAACATCTATCCAAAGATCTCCAAGATTTGTTGCCCCCGATGGTGGCTCTATTAAACCAACAAAGAATGTGCTAGCTGGAGCAGTGGAATCAGTTGGAACAAGTGTTAATCCGCCGCCACCGCCAGAACCCGATACTTCTTTCCATAGTAGTCCGTCCCAAACATTTAATTTGTTAAGTATTTTATTATAATATATTTGACCATGTACTGGGGAAGAAGGTGCGGCATCTAAACCAATAATAATTCCATTTGTATAAGTGTTTTTTGATGTCCAGGTATTTGTAGTAGAAAGAGATAAATCTGAGCTTACAAATTCCCAAGTAGAGGATAGTGCATTCCATACCTTGAGCGCTCTAGTGGTACCGCTTCTAAATTCATCAGTATCTAGCCAGAACTGTCCATCTGCTGGAGATGCTGGGGCGGAAGCTGACATAATAGCCTTAGATGGAGGAATTATTGTTTCTAAGATTAGCTTATTTGCAACATCATCGTAAGTTGCAGTAATATTTGGATTTAAATTATGAACAAAAAGAGGCGCAATATAGTCTTGCGCTTGCTCTTGTGTTAGTTGAGCAATAACTGAAAGGTTTACTTTATTAGTTGTATCGTCGTATGTTGCAATTACATTTGTATGCCCAGCATGTGCAAACATTGCTCCTGTTGTATCTGATATAGTTTCTGGAGCATCTGCTATTGAAAGATATGTACTTGCTGCAGTAGTTATATTTAATTTAGTAGCAAGAGCTGATGTTATAGTCGCTGCAAAATTTGCATCATTTCCTAGGGCATCTGCTATTTCTTTTAATGTATCTAAAACCGCTGGGGCGGAATTTATTAAATTAGATATTGCATTATTTACGTATGTCTTATCTGCCATAACGGAGGTGTCTACGGCTAAGGTTATTGTATTTGCAACATCGTCATATGTTTTTGTTATTCCGTTGCCTGCTGTCAAAGAAGTAGCAATTGCATCCATGACCTCTTCATCGTCATAGGTAGCAGTTAAATTTATTTTTCTAGCAACATCATCATATGCTACTGTAATATTGTTATGAGTTCCAGTGGTAAGCAAGCCGCCGACAAGATCTTCTACCTCTTCAATATCTAGGATATTGGTTTCAAGTGTTTTGACCTTATAGTCTAGGGAGTTTGGGTCGGTAGAGTTATTAGCACCAACCTTAGACTCTAATGCTTCAATAGCATCGTTTGCATTTGCGTGTTGGGCGGAATGGGGAACTAACTCAACCGAATCATTAGGTTGAGGGTTAATTAGAACGTCTAAAGACGTTGGAAAATTTGTTGCCATGTGGTTGCACCTCTCCCTTAATTATACCTTAAATGTTTCTTTACTTATCTATAGGACTTTAGATACCTGTCCTTGATATCTACTATGATCTTTATGGTTTCTGTCGTTATATGAAAACATTGTTACCGCAGAATACTTTATTCCCGACTTTACTGGCAGTGCCGCATGTGAAAAAAGATAGCTCGACGGGAACAACACAATGTCTCCGTATTGAGGAACATAGGTGTAGTCAAAATGAGGAAAATACAGCTCTCCTCCTTCATAGTCGCTATTTAAATACATAACCGTAGAAACGTCACAAGAATAGCTTGGTCCGCTATCTGGATGTGTTTTAAAATGCTGCCCTTCTCCGTAACGAACAAAATTAATTGCTTCCATGTAGTGTAGGGTGTTAATATTATATTCTTTTGTATAGTCGTCTAGGCACTCTTTAAGCTTTTTGGTTATTTGATCATGTATTGATATGACTTCGTCTGAAAGATCATTTCCTGGCCTTAAAGAATCTCTTCTAATTTTAAAATCAACACAATCTCTATAATCTAATTTTTCTACATTATCTCCGACTTTAGCAATAGACCACTTAAACATTGAGCTTTTTTCTGAACTCAAAACGTTTTCCAGTCTTTCTGGGATATTCATTGCCTCTGGCAAAGCGTTTCTATATATTTTTATTCCTACTGTGGGAATGTCAATTATCATAATTTCTCCTTGTTCTACTATATTAAAGGCATCCACTTTTGTGAATACTGATTTTTTATTTCTGATAATGGGCTTACGTAAAACACTATTGATTTAAATTTATTGTAATAAACAATTTTATTTCCTGCCTCTGAAACTATAATGTCTCCAGGACCTATCTCAAACTCCATGTCGTTAATTAAAACTTTTGATTTTTGTAAATCTAGGGAAATTATTCCAAACATTGAGGGCCTTGATGTTCCTCCAGCATCATACCAGAAAGAAGGGTCTTGGTCTTCAACCAATGAGGAATAAATAAAATATTTATTTTTTGAATAACTAAACTCATGTTCTTTACAAACATTTTTTATTAAAGAAACAATCTTCTGAAAAAGAAAATACATCTGCTCGTCATGCATAAAAAATGGATTATAACTATTTTTATTATATACATTAACAATTTTTTCCTCAGAATTGGGAAAGTTATAAATTTTTTCAGATTTATTTAATTCATTTATTATTTTTTCATAAAGTCCCGTTGTGTCAAAGTTATCTTTAGATAACATTGTTTTTCTTTTTTCTCTATAGATAACATTTTCGTTTTTATTTTGAGTATACTCGTTAATCATTTTTAACCTCAACATAAGAAACTCCAACAATTAATTCTCCAGAAGATACTTCAGAAATTCTATAAGCATACTCTTCTAAAGATGGGAAAATTATAAGATTTCCTTTCAATAAAGGAATAGAAAGATTTTTATTTAAAAAGGTAATATTTGAACCAGGGTGGTTATCATTTACAACATAAATAATTGATAGAGTATCTCTTAGCCCTGGATTAAGAAATTCTTGTGCGTATGATGTTTCTGGGGATATTTTTAAAAACACATTTTCAATTGGGAAAACAAAAGAAAGAGACTTGTCATGAAGATATGAGTTTATTTCAGAAATAAAGCTAACGTATAATCTTCTGTTTTCTAAATTTAAATTTCTTAGATTTGTTGTTTTAATCACGCCTTCTTTAAAACCATTTACTCTGTCTATCCATGAGATCTCTTCAAAGCTTGAAAGCATTTGCTGAAGTGCTAAATCATTTATATATGAAAAATCATAAAGATTTATTTCATGTTGCGAAAATATTTTATTAACCATTTTTTCCTCCTGCTCTGTGCCCGTGCCAAATATTTGGATAAACGGGATCCCTTGGTGGATTGATATCAAACAAAGATATAGCAGATCTTTGCTCTACTGGAATTTCTTTTATTTCTTCATTACACATAGCTTTTGCTTTACATGTAGCTGATTCAGTTTGCATGCTTCTATCTAAGGGCACATCGCAAAGTGCATCTAAATACTCATAAAATATTGTTCTTCCAATTAAGCCAAATGCTGGAAGAAGTCCCTTCTTTCTATATTTTGGCTGAATATACACTCTTTCATTCATTAAGTTTTTATTAACTGTTGCGTATAAATCTGGATATTCTGTTGGCAAAAAATCTGAGACAACAACTGTATTTTCTGGATGAGTATTATTAAAATAAACACAAATTACATACTTTACTTGCGCTAGGTTATCTAATTTTGTTACATGTATCCAGGAGCCTTTTAGCTCTTCTGGCATTGAAGAAAATATTGGAACAGAATACTCCCCAACTGGCTTCATGCCAATAACATTATATTGCGCTTGAGTCATGGGTTAGCATCCTTTCAGTAAAGAACATATCGTATGGTTCGCAGTTTATGGAAATAATATCGTGTGGCACCTGAACTATTTCATACAAATAGATAGGTTCCCAACTGCTGGTGTCATATGAGTATACCAAATCAGTTTCTTTAACTACATTTACGGAAGTCTCAAATTTAGAAATTCCGTTTCTTTTAATTAAAATATAGTGATATTGAGAAAATATATCTTCATTAATTACGACTGCGTATGCAGATTGTGTTTTATATATGTTAGCTATTGTTGTAATTTCTGGAATAATATTAGGATTGCTATCTGACCAAGCAATAGCTTGAGCCGTTACACCTTCTGCGCTTTCGTATGGGAATCCTTCAATATTTACAGATAAAAGAGTATCACCTACTTGCAAGTCTCCTGCTTTTACAAGTCCGTCTGTTGTTCTAACTAAAGTCGTAATTCCAACACTTTTACTAAATCCAAAATCAAATAAAGCGCTTAGGTCTAGGTTTGTTAAATCTCCTGAACCTCCAAAAAGTGGTGTATCAAATGCTGGTTCGTTAAAAGCTGGTTGAAATCCTGGGTTAAATCCTGGGCTAAATCCTGGGCTAAATCCTGGGCTAAATCCTGGGTTTGAATTATAAGATATATTAAATGCTGAAATAAGAGGAACTCTTCCATTATAAATTTGAATATTTCTGCTGCCTTCTCCACTCAAAGAAAATGTTATTTGATTTGAACTTGCACTCCAGCTTCCATATGCAATGTTTGTTCCATCTACAGCAATATTTGTAGGAAAGGTAACAAAACTTCCATTAATTGTTACAGTAGATCCGTTCCAACTTGAAGAAGATACTGATGAATCTTGTGGAGGGTCGGGAACATAAAATCCTGGGTTAAATCCTGGATTAAAGTTAGGTGGTGCAACATAATTATAATAAGTAAAAGGAACTTGAGACCCTATTAAAACTGTAGTGCCTGCTGGTATTCCTTGATCAACTATATTTAAATTTATTCCAATGTTACTTGTAGTGGAAGGGGTTTCTATCCAAGAAAGACCAACTGCTGATAGAACTGATTGAGCTTGACTTTGAGTTAATCCAGATAGGTTAGGAACATTTACTCTTACAACACCTAGTAAGCTAAAAAAATTTTTCTTGGCTCTTGCCATTTATTACACAGCCAAATCTCCAAAAGCGACCCAGCTATTTGTGCCTCTTTTGATTATAGTTGCGGCAGACCACTGTGCTCTGAGCTTTAAACCTGGTGTAGAATTAATTGTAAAACCATCTCCAGCAATTGTTACTTGAGAAGTTCCAGTTTGAAGAACTTCAAATGTTGTTCCAACGGGAAGAGATGCTGAATCTGTTATTGTAAGTGTTCCTCCACCTGACATTTCAATAATCTGTCCCATGTCCATCAAGACTGGCGTATAAGATCCAGTTTTAGCAACAAACTTTTGTAAATTACTTGAATTTTCAAATAAAACAACACCTTTCATGGTTTCATGAAATTGACATACATAATAAAGTTGTGGAGCAGAAGCAGGCAATAAAATTACTATTTGTCCCGCATCTGTTCCTGAATTTTCTATTCCAGTAGTGTAAACATTTGCTTGGGTGTATGCTCCATAGGAAGTTTGAAACCAAAAAGGATGTCCTGGTGCTTGTATAGAAATTCTATAAGGTTTTCCAGGTGCAATAGTTATTGGTCCATTTAAAACTCCATTTACAAGGTATCCACCCGTTCCGCTATTAAAAATTTGATAGTCTAAAGCTGGTTGTGTTTTTTGTACATAATCCCTTGCAGCTACTGTTGAAGTTAAATATGTACTTGCTGCATCAGTTTTTTGTAAATAATCAGTAACTGCAGTTGCAGTGCTTAGTTTTGTTCCCAAAGCGGATGTAACTGTAGATGCAAAACTTTGATCATTATTTATTGCTGCTGCAAGCTCTTTTAAAGTATTTAAGGCAGCTGGAGCAGAATCTAGTACATTATTAAATACTACGGTTGCTGCTGCAGTAGCTGTTGTATCGGCATATGTTTTAGTAGATATAGTTGACGTATCTACCGATATTGCACCCGTTGTATCATTATAAGAAAGTCCTGATCCTAAAAAATTTCCTATTGCATCTTGTGCTCTTTCATCTGTAAAATATTTATTAGTTGTGCCTTCTGCTAAAAAGTTAGTTGTGCTTGGAATTTCACTATCTCTTGCAATAGAAGATGGAATTTCTGAATCTGGTATTTTGCCATCTGGTCCCAAAGATGCAACTCCATCTGGATTTCCAATATCTGCTATTGAAACATAACCAGAAGCAGGGTTTGTTAAAGTATTGCTTAAACTTGTTGTTGTTATTACATCTGGCCCAGTTGAAAGACTAATACTATTATTTGTGTCATTATAAGATACAACTATATTTGAATGTGTTCCCGCAGATAATGCTGCTGCTACACCATCTTGTGCTATTTCTTGAACTTCCGCAATTGGTGGTGTTAAATATGGCAAAGCTGACCAAATATTAATTCCATTTCCTGCTTTTACTTTATTTAAAGTTGTGTCAATTCCAAGCTCGCCAGAATCTAAAATCTTGGTAGATGAGTTCCATTGAGTAGTTGTGCCTCTTCTTATTTTTATTTTAGATATTGGCATTATGCAGTTCCTCCATCAATTATTCCAATTGCTGGTACTTGATAGTTTTCTACTGAATATATTGTTCCATCATACGTATGAATATGTTCTAACAGTCCAGATACTGCTCCGCCAACTGGATTCCAACTTGATCCATCCCAATATTTTAATCCTGAATCAACTGTATTAAAATAAATATCGCCAATACGTGGGTTTGCTGGATCTGTGGCTAAAGCTACTGCATGTAAGGGAACTAATCTTTGTACTGACATTTAAAACTCCCTTATCCAGTAATTACGACTCTGTATGCTCCACTTGCAGGTGCTGTTGCAAATCTTAATGTAACTGTATTTGCTGATGTGCGCTCTATGTCTGTTTCAACAAGTGCTTTTGATCCTGCTGTTTCAAAAACTTGAACGGTAACATCATCTGATCCTAAATTATGTGTTACAACTAATGCTGTAAGGGTTGATGGGTTAGCAAGGTCTACCGCATACTTTCTTGCAATTGCATGATAGTTGGTACCATTATTTGTAAGGGTCCACCGATCATCAGTTTCATTCCAAAGAACTTCTACGTCTGCAGATGTGCCACGCTCTACACGAATTCCAGCATCTGTTGTTGGTGTGCCAGTAAAGTCAGTATTAAGATTAATCTTATTATCAACAATATTTACCTGTGTAGTATTTACTGAATTGATTGTTCCAGTTACATTTAAGTTTCCGCCTACTGTTAAATTATTAGTAATTGTTACATCATCTGGAAGATCAATTGTTACTGTGCTTCCTTCTCCTGATGTAGGACTTACTGTTACTTCACCAGTTGTGCCTTGAATATTTTGTACATAGTCACCAGTTGTGTCTGTTCCAAGTGCTACAGAGTTTGGTTGTACTGTTGTGGTGATTGTTACATCGCCAAGATTTGTCATTGTTCCAGTACCGTTTACATCTCCTGAGAGAGTAATTACTGGATCTTTATTAAGAGATACTGCGCCTGCTGTTACTGTAAAATCTGTTGAATTAAATGAAGCAACACCCTTTTGAGTTGTGCTTGCATCTTTTGCAGTGATTGTAATTGTGTTATTTGTTACTGCTGTATCAATAGATCCATCGCCAGTTACTGTCAGTGTATCTGTAAGAAGATCTACTGTATCTGTTCCAGTTTCTCCTGCAATAGAAAGATTAGTTGCTACATTTGCTTCACCAGCTGCAGTTAAACGACCTTGCTGATCTACTGTAAATGTTGGGATCTTTGTTGTTGAACCATATGAGCCTGCTGTTACTGCGGTATCATTTAATTTAATTGATAGCGTTCCTGCTGGATCATTATATGTTGCTGTTAAGCCTGTTCCGCCAGATATTAATGCACCAACTACATCTTGAATAACTTCTGTGGAGCCAGACATTGGCATCCATGGACCATTAGGAGAGGCAAGTCCATTGTAGTAGTACATTGTATTATTAGTTGAATCATAATAAATCTGTCCTGCTACTGGATTTGATGGTGCTGAACTTAAATTTTGAATTCGGGCATTGAGCAACTCATTCTTGTTGAGGTCAATGTTAGTTACAAATAATCTTGCCATTTTTTATCTCCTTTAGGACAGGTACGCTGTCCCTGAAAATGGTTGTGCCATCGTCAGTGTTATTTGGTTAATACTATTATAGTCTATTCCCGTTTCTAATATGTCGCCTGCGGAATTTTTTACAGTAACATTTGGGTTATACCCTAAATTATGTGTTATTGGAAGGCTATATACTCCAGATACTGGACCTGTTACTTGAGTCAACATCCACGGATAAGTAAGAGTCATTGTGCTAAGTAAATAATTAGCAGCTCCTGCCCAGGTGAGATCTGAAGGTTTTGGACCATAGAATCTTGTTGTATTTTTATCGTAATAAAAATCGCCTTCAAGTCCTAAAGTGGCTAATGGTGCTCCTGTACCATTTAATATAGTTTTTCCTCTTGGACCTTGAGGGCCAGGAGAGGAAATAATTACATCATTTACAATTTCCGTTACTACTACTTTATCTGTCATATTGTAACCGATCTGCTTAGGGCCAAAAAGCCTTCAAGCAATTTTATTTTGTTTCCGTTGCTGTCTGTTACCATAATATCATAAGCTGATTTTGGATAAAATAGTTTATTTGTTTGTGCTGCAGTCATTTTAATTGTTAATTTTCCAGCAGCCTGATCCATGGATATTCCGTCTGACAAATTAGGAGTTGATAGGGTAAAAGCTAATTTTGTGCCACCTTTTGTATCACGAACCTGCATTTTTGCAGAAGCTCCTACTAAACTTATTGGCAAGTCTTGGTTGTCTTTATATTCTACAACAAAAGAAAATGTTGTATTTTGATCTACTTCAAAATTTTTAACCGCTGACATTTTTACTCCTAGAATAGGAAAACTCCTGTACTCATTTTAGCACAGGAGCGATCCTAATAATGAAATTACTTTGATTCTGAA
>Ga0114975_10000642_pt1 | contig 26188 bp, 28 predicted proteins | sample S_130626_EF_Meta_FD_87031 | JGI IMG/M metagenome (GOLD analysis project Ga0114975, IMG submission 87031) | Freshwater microbial communities from Lake Simoncouche, Canada to study carbon cycling - S_130626_EF_MetaG | ecosystem: Environmental > Aquatic > Freshwater > Lake | place: Lake...
CGTAAAATGGGTCAAGTTGTAGAACATGATTCTAATCCAACTATCCTTGGAATGATAAATAAAGTTAAACACTTAGTTTCTGTTGAAACTAAATAACACATTATAGTTATGAATTTAAGTAACTTACAGCCAGCTGAAGGTTCAACACACAACCAAAACAAAAGGTTAGGTAGAGGAGAAGGTTCTGGAAAAGGTGGTACTTCTGCAAGAGGTCACAAAGGGGCAAAATCTCGTTCTGGTTATTCTAAAAAGATTGGTTTTGAAGGAGGTCAAATGCCGCTTCAAAGACGTGTGCCTAAGTTTGGTTTCACAAACATTAATCGTAAAGAATACGTAGGTGTTAACCTAGATACACTTCAATTACTTGTTGATAATGGTTTAATTACAGATACTGTAGATATGTCAGTTTTTGTATCGAACCGTTTGGCTACCAAAAATGAAATCGTTAAGATTTTAGGTAGAGGAGAATTGAAAGCTAAATTAAAGGTAACTGCTCACAAATTTACTGCTACTGCAAAAGCTGCAATTGAAGCTGCAGGAGGAGAAGCTGTAACATTATAATTTTCATAAGATGAAGAAATTTATTGAATCATTTATTAATGTTTGGAAAATCGAGGAACTAAAAAATAGAATCCTAATTACTTTAGGTTTATTATTAGTTTATCGTTTTGGAGCTCACGTTACTCTTCCAGGTATTGACGCTACTCAATTAAACAGTTTAGCAGGCCAAACTAAAAACGGTATTGGTTCAATTCTTGACATGTTTACCGGTGGGGCTTTTTCAAAAGCTTCCATCTTTGCATTGGGTATTATGCCTTATATTTCAGCATCTATTGTAGTTCAGTTAATGGGAATCGCGGTTCCTTATTTACAAAAATTACAAAGTGATGGTGAAAGCGGAAGAAAGAAAATTAACCAAATTACACGTTGGTTAACTATTGCAATTACGTTAGTTCAAGGTCCTGGATATATCTATAACCTATACAGAACTTTACCAAAAGCAGCTTTCTTATTAGGTTCTGATTCTTTTGCTTTCCTTTTCTCATCAGTTATTATTTTAGTTACGGGTACAATTTTTGCCATGTGGTTAGGAGAAAAAATTACGGATAAAGGAATTGGAAATGGTATATCACTATTAATTATGGTGGGTATATTAGCAAGATTACCTCAAGCATTTATTCAAGAATTCACAACTAGAGTAACTAACAATAATGGAGGTCCAATGTTATTGGTAATCGAAATTATCGTTTGGTTATTAGTAATTATTTCTTGTGTATTGTTAGTAATGGCAGTAAGAAAAATTCCAGTTCAGTACGCTAGAAGAACTGTTTCAGGAGATTTTGAACAAGATATGATGGGAGGAAATAGACAATGGATTCCATTAAAGCTGAATGCATCTGGTGTAATGCCAATTATATTTGCTCAAGCGATAATGTTTATTCCAGCCGCATTAGCAGGATTGTCTAAATCGGAAGTTTCATCATCTATTGCAGGTGCATTTAGTAATATGTTCGGTTTTTGGTATAATTTATTGTTTGCAACATTAATTGTTGTATTCACTTATTTCTATACCGCAATTACCGTTCCTACCAATAAAATGGCAGATGACTTAAAAAGAAGCGGTGGATTTATTCCTGGGTTTAAACCGGGAGAAGAAACATCTAACTTTTTAGATAAAGTGATGTCTTTAATTACATTTCCAGGTTCTTTATTTCTTGCTTTAATAGCTGTGTTCCCAGCAATTGTTGTAAGTGTATTGGATGTTCAACAATCTTGGGCAATGTTCTTTGGAGGTACCTCACTTATAATTATGGTTGGTGTAGCAATTGATACAATTCAACAAATCAACTCCTATTTGCTTAATAAGCATTATGATGGTTTGATGAAAAGTGGAAAAAATAGAAAAGCGGTAGCTTAACTTATGGCAAAACAATCAGCAATAGAACAAGACGGATCCATCATTGAAGCATTATCAAATGCGATGTTCCGTGTAGAATTAGAAAATGGACATATTGTAATTGCTCATATTTCTGGAAAAATGCGTATGCATTATATCAAATTATTACCTGGTGATAAAGTGAAACTAGAAATGAGTCCTTATGATTTGTCAAAAGCAAGAATTACTTATAGATATTAATAAAGGCTAATCAATGAAAGTTAGAGCATCAGTTAAAAAGAGAAGTCCCGAGTGCGTTATCGTGCGAAGAAAAGGGAGATTGTACGTAATTAACAAAAAGAATCCTAGATTTAAACAAAGACAAGGATAGTTATGGCAAGAATAGCAGGGGTAGACATCCCAAAAAACAAGAGAGGTGTAATTGCACTAACCTACATCTTCGGATTAGGAAAAAGTAGAGCTATTGAGATTTTAGAAAAAGCTCAAGTTAGCCAAGACAAGAAAGTTCAAGATTGGAATGATGACGAGATCGGAGCAATTCGTGAAGCAGTATCATCATTCAAAATTGAAGGAGAATTGCGTTCAGAAGTTTCTTTAAACATCAAACGTCTTATGGACATTGGTTGTTATAGAGGTATTCGTCATAGATCTGGTCTTCCATTAAGAGGACAAAGAACTAAAAACAACTCTAGAACAAGAAAAGGTAAGAGAAAAACTGTTGCCAATAAGAAAAAAGCAACTAAATAATAAGTAGTATGGCTAAGGCAAGTACAAAAAAACGTAAAGTAATAGTTGAGTCAACAGGAGAAGCACACATCAGTGCAACTTTTAACAACATTATCATTTCTTTAACCAACAAGAAAGGTGAAGTTATTTCATGGTCTTCAGCGGGTAAAATGGGCTTCAGAGGTTCTAAAAAGAACACTCCGTATGCAGCTCAAATGGCAGCAGAAGATTGTAGTAAAGTAGCTCTTGAGGCAGGACTTAAAAAAGTAAAAGTGTATGTAAAAGGACCAGGAAACGGACGTGAGTCTGCAATTCGTTCTATACACAATGGTGGAATTGAAGTTACAGAGATTATCGATGTTACTCCAATGCCGCACAACGGATGTCGTCCTCCTAAAAGACGTAGAGTTTAATATTAATTTAAGTATAACTAGGTAGAACTAATGGTTATCGAAGGATTTGACCTGAATTCATAATCTCTACCTTAATAATTTTTTAAAAATGGCAAGATATACTGGTCCAAAAACTAGAATTGCTCGTAAATTTGGCGAAGCAATATTCGGAGACGACAAATCTTTCGAAAAAAGAAATTATCCTCCTGGACAACACGGGATGGCTAAAAAAAGAGGTAAAAAATCTGAATATGCTATCCAGTTAATGGAGAAACAAAAAGCTAAATATTCTTACGGAATTTTAGAAAAACAATTCAGAGGTTTATTTAAAAAAGCTTCAGCTACCAAAGGGGTTACAGGTGAAGTTCTATTACAACTTTGTGAAGCTAGACTTGATAATGTTGTTTTCAGAATGGGAATCGCTCCATCAAGAAGAGGTGCAAGACAATTAGTTTCTCACAGACACATTACCGTTAACGGTCAAGTAGTTGATATCGCTTCTTACCACCTAAGAGCTGGTGATAAAGTAGCGGTTCGTGAAAAATCTAAATCATTAGAAGCTATTGAGCGTTCTTTATCTAATTCATCTCATGTATATGAGTGGATTACTTGGAATAACGATCTTAAAGAAGGTACTTTTGTTTCTGTTCCTGCTAGACTGCAGATCCCAGAAAACATCAAAGAACAATTAATCGTAGAGTTGTACAATAAATAATTAATTGACTTAGTCGAAATTATGGCAATATTTAATTTTCAGAAACCCGATAAAGTTATCATGATCGATTCTAACGATTTTGAAGGTAAATTCGAATTTAGACCTTTAGAACCTGGTTATGGATTGACTGTTGGTAATGCACTTAGAAGAGTTTTACTTTCTGCACTAGAAGGTTACGCTATCACATCTGTTCGTATAGAAGGTGTAGATCACGAATTTTCTACAATTCCTGGAGTTGTTGAAGACGTAACAGAAATTATCCTAAATCTTAAACAAGTACGTTTTAAACGTCAAATAGAAGAGGTAGATAATGAAGCTGTAACGATTTCAGTAACAGGTAAAGAGCAATTAACTGCAGGTGATTTTCAAAAATTCATCTCTGGTTTCCAAGTTTTAAACCCTGAATTAGTAATCTGTAACCTTGATAAAAAAGTTAATTTGAACTTCGAATTAACAATTGAAAAAGGTAGAGGTTACGTTCCTGCAGAAGAAAACAAAAAACAAAATGCAGCAATTGGAACTATTTTTACAGACTCGATTTTTACACCAGTAAAAAATGTGAAGTATGCCATTGAGAACTTCCGTGTAGAGCAAAAAACAGATTATGAAAAATTAGTTTTTGAAATTAAAACTGATGGATCTATTAATCCTAAAGATGCCTTAACTGAAGCTGCAAAAGTTTTAATTCACCACTTCATGTTGTTTTCTGATGAAAGAATAACGCTTGAAGCAGATGAAATTGCTCAAACTGATTCTTATGATGAAGAATCATTGCACATGAGACAATTACTTAAAACCAAGCTTGTTGATATGGATTTATCTGTAAGAGCATTAAATTGTTTGAAAGCAGCTGAAGTTGATACTCTAGGAGACTTAGTATCATTCAACAAAAATGACCTAATGAAATTCCGTAACTTCGGTAAAAAATCTTTAACAGAACTAGACGAACTAGTAGCTATTAAAAATTTAACCTTCGGAATGGACTTAGCAAAATACAAATTAGATAAAGAATAATCTAATCCCGCTTCGGCGAGGTTAAATTTAACATACAATGAGACACGGAAAAAAATTCAATCATTTAAGCAGACAGACAGCACATAGAAAATCTATGTTGGCAAATATGGCTTGTTCTCTAATTGAGCACAAACGTATCAACACCACTGTTGCTAAAGCAAAAGCGCTAAAACAATTTGTTGAGCCTTTAATTACAAAATCAAAAGCAGATACCACTCACAACAGACGTATCGTTTTTTCATACTTACGTAGCAAATATGCGGTAACTGATTTATTCAGAGACGTAGCTGCCAAAGTTGGAGATCGTCCAGGTGGATATACTCGTATCATCAAAGTTGGAAATCGTTTAGGAGATAATGCCGATATGGCAATGATCGAATTAGTAGATTTTAACGAACTTTACAACGGTGGTAAAAAAGAAGTTAAAAAAGCAAAAAGCCGTAGAGGTGGAAAAGCTAAGAAATCAGAAGATACTGTAGAAGCAGCTCCAGCACCAGTTGCTGAAGCTCCAGTAGCAGAAGTTGAAGCTCCAGTAGCAGAGGCAGAAGCTGAAGCAGTAGCAGAAGTTGAAGCTCCAGCAGCAGAAACAGAAACTGAAGAAAAAACAGAAGAATAATGATTTCATTATCAATAAATAGAAAAGGACATACTTTAATTAGTTTGTCCTTTTTTTTTGAACTTTTTTGTCAGGCATCTTCAACTAATCGTATTCCTGCTATCCATTGCAATCCTCAAAATGGTTTCGTCCCTCACCATTTTGAGGGATTTCCATTGCTATCAGGAGTAAAAGATTTTTTTAGGCCTCTCGATAAATTAATTTTTATCACATCATAATTTGAATTAAATTTGCAATCACAACACAACAACTATACAATGAAATACTCAAACAGAAAACCTGCAATTTTACTCCTTAGCGACGGAACTATTTTTCATGGAAAATCTATAGGTATAGAAGGGACTGCATTCGGAGAAGTTTGTTTTAATACTGGAATGACCGGTTACCAAGAAATTTTTACCGATCCTTCTTATTTCGGCCAAATAATGGTCACTACCAATCCACACATTGGGAATTATGGTGTTCATAAAAATGAAGTCGATTCTGACGGTATTAAAATAGCAGGATTAGTATGCAAGAACTTTAGTTTTAATTATTCTAGACCAGATGCATCCGAAAGTCTATACGACTATTTTGAAAAAGTAAATCTAGTAGCCATTTCTGATGTAGATACAAGAGCATTAGTAAGTTATATTCGTGATAATGGCGCTATGAACTCTGTAATATGCACAGACGGAACCCCAATAGAAGAACTAAAAGCTAAATTAGCATTGGTTCCCAATATGAAAGGCCTTGAACTGGCTTCTAAAGTTTCAACAAAAACGCCTTACTTTTTTGGTAATGAAAAAGCCACTTATAAAATTGCCGCTCTAGATTTAGGTATAAAAACGAATATCTTACGATGTCTCGAAGCTAGAGATTGTTACATTAAAGTATTTCCTTACAACACTTCTTTTGAAGATCTAAAAGCATTTAATCCTGATGGTTATTTTCTTTCCAACGGCCCTGGGGATCCAGATCCACTAAAAGAAGTTCAAGAAGTGACGCGTCAAATTCTTAAAACGGATACTCCCGTTTTTGGAATTTGTTTGGGTCATCAAATGATTGCTTTGGCAAACGGAATTTCTACCTACAAAATGTTTAATGGTCACCGAGGAATCAATCACCCAGTAAAAAATAGGATTACTAATAAAGGGGAAATCACCTCTCAAAATCATGGTTTTGCAGTAAATAAGGAAGAATTAGAAAGTCACCCCGACTTTGAAATTACTCATTTACATTTAAATGATGGAACGGTAGCAGGTATGAAAATGATTTCTAAAAGTTGTTTTTCAGTACAATATCACCCTGAAGCAAGTCCGGGACCTCACGATGCGGCCTATTTATTTGATCAGTTTATCGATAATATTAAACTTTCGAATAACTAAATCGTTTGAGTTAATAAGATTAATTAGTTTCAAAATATCATTACAATAGTTGTAATTATATTTGCATAATAATTTAGAAAATAGATATTAATAATAATAAATTTAAGATGAGTATAATTATCAAAATTCACGCAAGACAAATTTTCGATTCAAGAGGAAATCCTACTATTGAAGTAGATGTAATTACTGAAAATGGAGTTCTTGGAAGAGCAGCAGTTCCTTCTGGAGCATCAACAGGAAAATATGAAGCAGCGGAATTACGTGATGGTGGAAAAGCGTTTCTCGGAAAAGGAGTTTTAAAAGCAGTCGAAAATGTAAATACTAAAATTGCTGAAGAATTATTAGGAATTTCTGTTTTTGAACAAAATCTTATTGATCAAATGATGATCGATTTAGATGGTACACCTAATAAATCAAATTTGGGTGCTAATGCAATTTTAGGAGTTTCATTGGCATCAGCCAAAGCAGCTGCAAATGAATTAGGATTACCTTTATACAGATACATCGGTGGAGTTTCTGCAAATACTTTGCCAGTTCCAATGATGAACATTATTAACGGTGGCTCTCACTCTGATGCGCCAATTGCATTCCAAGAGTTTATGATTTTTCCAGTTAAAGCAACTTCATTCACACAAGCAATGCAAATGGGAACTGAAATTTTCCATCACCTTAAAAAAGTATTACACGACAGAGGTTTAAGCACAGCTGTTGGTGACGAAGGTGGATTTGCTCCAAATTTAGCTGGCGGAACCGAAGACGCATTAGATACCATTAAAAAAGCGGTTGAAGCGGCAGGTTACTCTTTCGGAAACGAAATTATGATTGCCCTAGATTGTGCTGCTTCTGAATTCTATGTAAACGGAAAATACGATTACACAAAATTTGAAGGGGAAACAGGAAAAATTAGAACTTCAGAAGAACAAGCAGATTATTTAGCGGAATTAGCATCTAAATATCCTATCATTTCTATTGAAGATGGAATGGACGAAAACGACTGGGAAGGCTGGAAATACCTAACGGAAAAAATAGGACACAAAACGCAATTAGTTGGTGACGATTTATTTGTAACCAATGTAGAGCGTCTTTCAACAGGAATTGAAAAAGGAATCGCCAATTCAATTTTGGTAAAAGTAAACCAGATAGGAACTTTAACAGAAACAATTGCTGCGGTTAATATGGCTAAAAATGCTGGTTACACTTCAGTAATGTCACACCGTTCTGGAGAAACGGAAGACAATACCATTGCCGATTTAGCAGTTGCCTTAAATTGCGGTCAAATAAAAACAGGTTCTGCTTCTAGAAGTGATAGAATGGCAAAATACAATCAATTGCTGAGAATTGAAGAAGAACTAGGAGACATCGCTTATTTTCCAGGTGCAAAAGCATTCAAAATTAAATAAGTACTTATTCATAAATAATAAACGTCCAATTTGTCAATAGCCAATTGGACGTTTTTTTATATCAATATTCTATTGATTTATTAAAAGCATTGACTTTTTTATAATTTTTATATTTAATTTAACGAAATCGTTACCTTATTTTTTTTTAATTAATTTGAAATACCTTAGTTTTGTTGAATATTATAAATAAGATTTTTCCCACATATTATGTCAAAAATAGCTGTATTAGAATTAGAAGGTAAAAAATATGAATTTCCTGTAATTGTAGGAAGTGAAAATGAAGTTGCCATAGATATTAATAAATTACGTGATTTATCAGGTGCAATAACTCTTGATCCAGGGTATAAAAATTCGGGATCTTGTAAAAGCGAAATCACTTTCCTTGATGGGGAAGAAGGAATTTTACGTTACAGAGGTTATGCAATTGAAGAATTGGCTGACAAAGCCAACTTTCTTGAAGTATCCTACTTATTAATTTTCGGTGAACTACCTACAAAACAACAGTTAGAAGACTTTGAAAACGATATTAGAAAATACACATTGGTAAACGAAGAAATGAAAAACATCATTGATGGATTTCCAAAAACGGCTCATCCAATGGGCGTTTTATCTTCATTAACAAGTGCATTAACAGCATTCAACCCGAAGTCGGTGAATGTTGAAAATGAAAAAGAAATGTACGAAGCAGTTTGCAAAACAATGGGTAAATTTCTTGTTATTGCAACGTGGACTTACAGAAAAAGCATGGGTTATCCATTAAATTATTATGATAACACCAAAGGTTATGTGGACAATTTCATGCGTTTAATGTTTGAAATCCCAACAGGCCCTTACGCTTCAAATCCAGTTGTTATTGACGCTTTAAATAAATTATTTATACTTCATGCTGATCACGAACAAAACTGTTCTACCTCGACAGTTAGAATGGTAGGTTCGTCTCACGCTGGTTTATTTGCATCTATCTCAGCAGGAGTTTCTGCACTTTGGGGGCCACTTCACGGTGGAGCCAATCAAGCAGTTCTTGAAATGTTAGAAGAAATTCAAAAAAATGGTGGTGATGCTGAGAAATATATGGCTAAAGCCAAAGACAAAGACGATCCTTTCCGTTTAATGGGATTCGGACACCGAGTTTACAAAAATTTTGATCCAAGAGCAAAAATTATTAAAAAAGCGGCCGATGAAGTATTAGGAACTTTAGGAGTAAATGACCCAATTTTAAATATCGCAAAAAGATTAGAAGAGGCTGCTTTGGTTGATGAATATTTTGTTTCTAGAAAATTATATCCAAACGTAGATTTCTATTCTGGAATTATATACCGAGCATTAGGAATTCCAACAGATATGTTTACGGTATTGTTCGCTATCGGAAGATTACCAGGTTGGATTGCACAATGGAAAGAAATGCGAGAAAACAAAGAACCAATAGGACGTCCCAGACAAGTTTATACAGGTTCCCCTTTAAGAGATTTTAAATCTATTGAGAAAAGATAGATTTTTTGATTAATAATTGAGAAAGCTTCACCAATTGTGAAGCTTTTTTTTATATTTGTAAATAGTCAATTCTAAGAAAATCTATGTTAAAGCTAAATGTAAAAAATGAAACAGCCAGATTAAGAGCTGTAGTTTTAGGATCGGCAATCAATAATGGGCCAACACCAACAAAAGAAGAAGCTTACGATCCAAAATCATTAGAACATATAATAGCAGGAACGTATCCAATTGAAGCCGACATGGTGAAAGAAATGGAAGCTTTTAACGAAGTATTTAAAAAATACGATGTAAAAGTTTATCGACCTGAAATCATCGAAAATTACAATCAAATTTTTACCCGTGATATTGGATTTGTAATAGACGATATTTTTATTAAAGCCAATATATTACCAGACAGAGAAAGAGAACTAGATGCAATTCAATACATTACTGATCAAATAGATCCGCTAAAAGTGATCCGTCCTCCCGAAGATGTTCATATTGAAGGTGGCGATGTAATGCTTTGGAATAACTATATTTTTATTGGAACTTATAAAGGAAGCGATTACAAAGATTACATTACTGCAAGGACTAATTGGCAAGGAGTTGAATTTATTCGAAATCTATTTCCAAATAAAATAGTCAAAGAATTTGATTTGGTTAAATCCAAAATTGAAGCTCGAGATAATGCACTTCATTTAGACTGCTGTTTTCAGCCCGTAGGAAATGACAAAGGAATTATATACAAACAAGGTTTTCGCGAGGAATCGGATTACCTTTATTTAGTAAAATTATTTGGTAAAGAAAATCTATTTCACATCAATAGAAATGAAATGTACCATATGAATTCTAATGTTTTTTCAATTGCGCCAAACGTAGTAGTTTCAGAACAAAAATTCGATAGATTAAACACTTGGCTTAGAGAAAAAGGATTCATAGTTGAAGAAATTCCCTATGCAGAAATTGCCAAACAAGAAGGCTTGTTGAGATGCTCGACTTTGCCTTTAATTAGAGAGTAATTAGTTTAAGTTGCTTTTAACTTTAAACTTCTTAACTTTAAACTTTAAACTATTAAAACCATGAACCAAACTACGAACTCAATATTAATGATTCGACCGGTAGCTTTTCGAATGAACGAGCAAACGGCAGTAAATAATTATTACCAAAAAGTAATTGATGGGTTATTACCCGCAACGGTTAACGCAAAAGCCCAGCAAGAGTTTGACGCTTTTGTAAAAAAATTAGAAGCCGTTGGTGTTGATGTTATTGTTGTAGAAGATACATTAAATCCAGACACACCCGATAGTATTTTTCCAAACAACTGGATCTCATTTCATGAAAATGGTGATATTGCTTTGTTTCCAATGTTTGCAGAAAATCGCCGTTTGGAACGTCGCGAAGAGATATTAGACCTATTGGAAGAAAAAGGTTTTGTTATTGATAATATCATGGATTATACCTCTGCCGAGGAAGATGATTTTTTTCTGGAAGGCACAGGAAGTATTCTGCTTGATCGTGAAAACGGCAAGGCATATTGCGCTTTATCACCAAGAGCCGACGAAGAATTATTCATTGAATTTTGCGAAGATTTCGACTTAAATCCGATTATTTTTGAAGCGTTTCAAACCGTAAATGGCGAACGAAAATTAATTTATCATACCAATGTAATGATGTGCATTGGGGAAACCTATGCTGTTATTTGCGCCGATTCTATCGATGATAAAAAAGAGCGCAAAATGGTGATCGATAGTTTAAAAGGCGATGATAAAGAAGTGATTTTCATCACCGAAGACCAAGTGAATAATTTTGCCGGAAACATGCTTGAAGTAAAAGGCGCAAATGATAGAAGGTATTTAGTAATGAGTGCTGCAGCTTATCAAAGTCTTACCAAAAAACAAATCGCTCAATTAGAAGAGCATGTAACTATTTTAAGCTCCAATTTAGATACCATTGAAGCTTGCGGCGGTGGTAGCGCTCGTTGCATGATGGCTGAAATATTCTTACCAAAAGAAGAAATTTAAACCCCATTAAATACGTATTTTTGCAATATGAAAAATAAAAAAACTCTTGTACTTGGGGCGTCAACAAAACCAGATAGATACTCGTTTAAAGCGATCACTATGTTAGTTGAAAAAGGCCATTCGGTACTTGCAATTGGTCAAAATACAGGTGAAGTTGCTGGAATAAAAATATACACCAAAGCCATTCCGTTGTCCCAAATCAATACCGTTTCCTTGTATCTAAACCCAGCCCGACAAAGAGATTACTACAATTATATCGTAGAAGCCAAACCTAAACGGGTGATTTTTAACCCAGGAACTGAAAATCCTGAATTCTACCAATTACTACAATTAAATAATATAAAAGTAGAAGTGGCGTGTACATTGGTGCTTTTGACTACCAATCAGTATTAGTATTATTTGAAGCTATTTCCTGCTGTTCGTTTCAATCTTTGCTTTTTTAAGAAAAAAAGCAAAGGATTTCCACTGCCATCAGGGCTAAAAATTAAAACTCCGTTTGTGAAGTTGCGGGTTTACTGATCAATAATAAACCTAAGAACGTAATCAATCCATTAATAATTATCAACTCGTTATCTATAACATAATCTCCAAATAGAGCAGCTGAATTTAAACTAATCAAGAAGCATATTGCTGGCGAAAGCACACAAATAAGAGGAACTAATTTATCATGAACCGTTTTAGTTTTCATAAACAATCCAAAGCAAAACAATCCTAATAAAGGGCCATAAGTATAGGATGCAATCTTAAAAATCATACTCACTACCGAAGCGTCATTAATTGCATTAAAAAGTAAAATCACCAAAAACATCAAAGTCGAAAAACCAATATGAACAAAATGTCTGGTTCTTACCATATTGGTTTTAGCCGCATTTTCAGCTTTATCCATTCCTAAAAAATCAACACAAAAAGAGGTTGTTAATGCCGTTAATGCTGAATCTGTAGTTGCAAAAGTAGCTGCAGTCAAACCTAATAAAAATACAATTGCAGGAATTAAAGTTAAATGATGAAACGCAATTTCAGGAAAAAGCAAATCCGTTCTGGGTTTCCCTGTAATTAAATCGGTAGGCACTTCAATACCATTTTTGGTAGCGTAGATATATAGCAAGGCCCCAACACTTAAAAAGAAAATATTAATAATTACAAAAATTCCCGTAAAAGTAAACATGTTTTTCTGTGCCTCTTTAATAGTATTACAACTCAAATTCTTTTGCATTAAATCCTGATCCAACCCTACCATTGCAATGGTTACAAATATTCCTCCTAGAATTTGTTTAATAAAATAACTTCCTTTTAGATAATCTTCATAGAAAAAAACCTTCGAATAATTACTGTTTTTTACGGATTCAAATGCCTCAATAACACCTAAATTCAAACTATTGCAAATAAAGTAAATCGTTAAAAATACTGATGAAACTAAGAAAACGGTTTGTAAAGTATCAGTAATAATTATAGTTTTTAATCCGCCTTTATAGGTGTATGCAAATATCAATAGCAATGAAATTAATACAGTAACAGCAAAGTTGATTCCGTAAAAATCAAATACATAGCGTTGTAAAACAATAACTACTAAATACAATCTAAATGAAGATCCGATAGTTCTACTTATTAAAAAAATGGAAGCCGCAGTTTTATAGCTAATTTTTCCAAGTCGCTGTTCAAAATAGCCATAAATAGAAGTCAGATTCATACGGTAATATAATGGAAGCAAAACCTTTGCAATGATAATAAACCCAATAGCGTTTCCTAATACAAATTGAAAATACTTGAATTGGGTTTCAGGATTTCCCACTTCACCAGGAACCGAAATAAAGGTTACGCCCGATAGCGCCGTTCCAATCATTCCAAAAGCTACTAAATACCATTTAGAATTTTTATTGGCCTTGAAGAAAGCCTCGTTTCCGGAATTGTTTTTACTCACAAAATGGGATATTAGGAACAAAATTCCAAAATAAACGAGCATTAAAATTACTATTGCAATAGGAGACATAACTGATTTTTTTATTTACAAATAACTTATTTTTATTTTAATTTAAATAATAAACAACTAAATTATTTATAATGACTTACTAATTATTAAATTACGTTAACTAATTATTAATAAATTATTATGTAAAATAATAAAAATAAATAATATATTTGTTTGAACTTAAAATTAATTACATATGAAAAGCCTTATTTTATTACTATTATCCTCGACTTTTGTACTAGTAGCGCAAGAAAAAACAACAAACGTAAAATCAAAATGGATTATTGGAATTGGTGCCAATTTTATTGACAATACTTCCACCAAAGACAATCAATACTTCAATTCAACAAATCGTTGGAATTATACACCTTCAGTTTCTAAATTAAGCTTGGAAAGAATTTTGAGCGAGCAATTTTCAATTGAATGTGCCCTTGGAATAAATTCAATTTCAGCAGATAAAATGCAAAATGGAGGTAGCATTAAAGAAGATCAAAAATATTTGGGAGCGGATTTAAATGGTAAATTCTACTTTGGAAAAGCGCTATATAAATGCCCTGCTATAGATCCTTTTATAGTTGCTGGATTTGGAATAAATAAAGTTGGCGAGATTACAAACCGTACTCCTAATTATGGTTTTGGACTTAATTTATGGTTTAATCCGAGTTTTGGCCTTCGTTTACAAACTGTGGGTAAATATGGTATTATTCAAAATACATTAATGAATAATCATATTCAACATAGTGCAGAATTGGTTTTAAAATTTTAAAACACCAACTTCTTTCAATTAAAAATCTACCTTTTGGTGGTTTTTTTCCATTTTTTTTATGATATACATTTCATAAAATGAGAGTCAACGACTTTTGTTGTAATTAATAATAACGAGTACTTTTTATACTCATTATTTATTTTTCTTATTTTGAAAAAATTATTACATCCAAAACGTCTCCTAGATTTTTATTTATTTAATTATTAAACACTTTCAACAACCCATATTTACTTGAATTAGCTATTGAAAAATAAGAGTCTACAAATTACTTTTCGAATAGCGTTTAATTAATTTAGAGAAAGTGGGTTAATTAAAAAAGTAGCGGTTAAATACCAAATTTCTTACAAAGTTTATTTGAATCATTTGCAGATTGTGCTATTTAAATTGACAGCAGAACAATTGAAGTCAAAGTCAAAGGTTGTGATTGAATTCATATTATATTGAATATTAATCTGTTATAATTGAGAATCAATTTAAAAAAAAGGAACAGTTTTCATCATTCAAAAATTTGAGTTAAAGAAATTGATTTTTATTTGAATTAAATTCAATGTACAACAATAAAATTGATTTACGATGCCCTGGTTTGCAATATACACTCGACCAAAGAATGAAAAGAAAGTGACTAAAAGCCTAGAAAAAATGGGGGTTGAAGTTTTTTGTCCTATGATTACTCAGGTTAAACAATGGTCGGATAGGAAAAAAAAGGTTAAAGTTCCTCTTATTAATTCTTATGTATTTGTGAATATAGAAGAAAAAGATAGGAACGTTGTCTTCCAAGTTTCAGGCGTGGTACGGTATTTATTTTGGCTAGGTAAACCAGCAGTTATTAAAGAATATGATATTGAAGTATTAAAAGATAGTTTACTAGGAATATTTAATTCTTTTGAAGTAAATAAATTAAAATCTGGAGATCAATTAACTATTTCAAAAGGCCCTTTTTATGGAAAAGAAGGAGTTGTTTTTCAGGTTGATAAAAACAGGATTAAATTAATTTTAAAAGAGCTAGGTGTAATAATCACTATTTCTAAAGAAGGGTGATATCAATTTTTTTAATTTTTTTGTTAGTTAAAAATGGGACTGACAGGGCGGAGCCGTGAAAAGTCAATAAAATAGTAGTTTTGTGGATAAATTGTAATGATAATCAAAATTTAAAAATACTAGTCATCAAATTAGATTTTTAAATAATATAATTTTCATCAACGAATGTCAAAATATTATATTAATTTGCCTACTTATTTTAAAACATGAATTTAAATTCTAAAATATACATAGCAGGTCATAACGGGATGGTTGGATCGGCTATATGGAGAGTATTAACCAAAAAAGGGTACACTAAATTAATTGGTGTGTCAAGTGCCACTTTAGATCTAAGAAATCAAGAGGAGGTTAGGAATTTTTTATCTGCTGAAAAACCGGATATTATTATAGATGCTGCCGCAAAAGTAGGAGGGATATTAGCAAATAATGATTTTCCTTATCAATTTTTGATGGATAATATGTTAATTCAAAATAACCTAATCAATTCAGCTTTTGAACTAGGTATTAATAAATTTATTTTTCTTGGAAGTTCCTGTATTTATCCTAAATTGGCGCCACAGCCACTAAAAGAAGACTATTTGTTAACAGGATCTTTGGAGGCTACAAATGAATGGTATGCTTTGGCAAAAATTACAGGCGTAAAATCATGCCAGGCAATTCGAAATCAATATGGTAAAGATTATGTGAGTTTAATGCCCACCAATTTATACGGAACTCATGATAATTTTGATTTAAATAGTTCCCATGTATTACCTGCCTTAATTAGAAAATTTCACGATGGCAAATTGAAAAATGATGCCCCCGTTACCCTTTGGGGAAGTGGTACACCCATGAGAGAATTCTTATTTGTTGATGATATGGCTGCAGCAGTAGTATTTGCATTAGAAAATAATTTACCCGATTACTTATACAATATCGGTACTGGTAAAGATATATCAATTAAAGAATTGGCGCTTTTAATCCAAAAAATTGTGGGTCATACTGGTGAAATAATATGGGATAAATCAAAACCTGACGGAACTCCAAGAAAATTGTTAGATGTTTCTAAAATGAATGCATTAGGATGGAAACCTGAAGTAAATTTGCAAGACGGAATTCAATTAACCTACGATTGGTTTTTGGAAAATTTAAATGATTATAAAGAATTGAAAATGTAATTTTGAATAATTATATTAAAAATTAGTATCATAAAAAAAATAGTTTAATAAATGAGTACTAAACAAAAAATAGCTTTAATAACAGGAGTAACTGGTCAAGACGGTTCCTATTTAGCTGAATTATTATTAGAAAAAGGATATATGGTTCATGGTATTAAAAGAAGAGCTTCTTCTTTTAATACACAAAGAATCGATCATTTGTATAGAGACCAACATGAAAACAATGTTCATTTTAAATTGCATTATGGTGATCTCACTGATGCAACAAATTTAATTCGAATTATTCAAGAAATTCAACCGGATGAAATTTATAACCTTGGTGCAATGTCCCACGTTAAAGTATCATTTGATTCTCCTGAATATGTCGCAAATGTTGATGGATTAGGAACTTTGAGAATACTTGAAGCAGTAAGAATTTTAGGATTAGAAAAGAAAACTAGAATATACCAAGCTTCAACATCTGAGTTATATGGCGGATTAGAAGCAAATAAAAATGAAAAAGGATTTTATGATGAAAATTCCCCTTTTTATCCTCGTTCCCCTTATGGAGTTGCTAAAATATATGGATTTTGGATAACCAAAAACTATCGTGAAGCCTACAATATTTTTGCTTGTAATGGAATTCTCTTCAATCATGAATCGCCTAGAAGAGGAGAAACTTTTGTAACTAGAAAAATCACTATGGCAACTGCTGCCATTGCTTTAGGAAAACAAGATTGTTTGTATATAGGAAATTTAAATTCTCAAAGAGATTGGGGCCATGCTAAAGATTATGTAGAAGCAATGTGGCGAATTTTACAGCAAGACATCGCCGAAGATTATGTAATTGCTACCGGAGTAACCACTTATATCCGTGATTTTGTTCGTTTTTCGTTTGCAGAGGTTGGAATTGAATTGTCTTTTGAAGGTGAAAATGAAAATGAAATTGCAAAAATAAAAGCGTGTAACCATCCTAAATATCAATTAGAAATTGGAAAAGTGGTGGTTCGTGTGGATCCCCAATATTATCGACCAACAGAAGTCGATTTATTAATAGGAGACCCTACAAAATCTAAAACCCAATTGGGTTGGGTTCCGAAGTATGACTTGGCAGGATTAGTAAAAGAAATGGTAGCAAGCGATTTGGAATTATTAAAATGATAATTAGACAAAAAAATTGAAAATAGATATTTCAAATATATAATGACACAAAAAAATCAAACTATTTTAATCACTGGTGGTGCTGGATTTATTGGTTCTAATCTATGTGACTATTTTATTGAAAAAAGCTATAAAGTAGTATGTTTAGATAATTTTTCAACGGGTCATTTGCATAATCTAGCAGAAGTAATTAATAATCCCAATTTTACTTTGATTGAAGGAGATATTAGAAATTTTGCTGATTGTGAAAAAGCGGTAAAAGGGGTAGACTTTGTTTTGCATCAGGCAGCCTTAGGATCTGTTCCTCGTTCCATCAATGATCCTATTACAACAAATGATGTCAATGTTTCGGGATTCTTAAATATGTTAACAGCTGCTCGTGACGCCAAAGTAAAACGATTTGTATATGCGGCAAGTTCATCAACTTATGGAGATTCACAGGGTTTGCCTAAGGTTGAAGAAGTAATTGGAAAGCCACTTTCTCCTTACGCAATTACTAAATATGTTAACGAATTGTATGCTGAAATTTTCAGTAGTACTTTTGGAATGGAAACAATAGGTTTACGATATTTTAATGTTTTCGGAAGAAAGCAAGATCCAAATGGTGCTTACGCTGCAGTGATTCCAAAATTTGTAATGCAATTTATGAATTATGAAAGTCCCGTAATTAATGGTGATGGCAATTTTTCCAGAGATTTTACTTACATAGACAATGTTATCCAGATGAATGAATTAGCAATAACTACAACTAATCCTGATTCGGTTAATACGGTTTATAACACTGCATTCGGTGAAAGAACCACGCTTAAAGAATTAGTACAATTATTAAAAGAGAATTTAGCGCAATTGGATCCAAAAATTTCGGATGTTCAAATAATTTATGGTCCAAATAGAGCTGGTGACATTCCCCATTCTTTAGCTAGTATTGAGAAAGCGAAAAATAAATTAGGATACAATCCACAATATTCAATAGAAAAAGGAATCAAAGAAGCTATTTCTTGGTATTTTAATAATTTAAAAAATAAATAGTTTTTTTATGAATAAAATTGCAATTATAGGTTTAGGATATGTTGGTTTACCACTTGCTCGTTTATTTTCAACTAAATACAATGTTGTTGGATTTGATATTAATCAAACCCGAATCAAAGAGCTCCAAAATGGACATGATAGTACTTTAGAAGTCGAAGATGAAATTTTAAAAACAGCATTAAAAACTAATATTCAAAGTAATGATAATGGACTTTATTGTTCTTTTGATATTACGGACATTAAAGATTGCAACTATTATATTGTAACAGTTCCTACACCAGTGGATAAAAACAATAGACCTGATTTAACACCCTTATATAAGGCAAGTGAAACCGTTGGTAAAGTATTGAAAAAAGGAGATATAGTAATTTATGAATCAACAGTTTATCCTGGGGCGACCGAGGAAGAATGTATTCCTGTTTTGGAGCTTGTGAGTGGTTTAATTTATAATGTTGATTTCTTTGCAGGATATTCTCCAGAGCGAATCAATCCAGGAGATAAAGAACACACCGTGGATAAAATTCTGAAAGTAACTGCAGGTTCAACTCCAGAAATAGGTAAAAAAGTTGACCATTTATATAAAAGTGTAATTACTGCTGGAACCCACTTAGCACCAACAATTAAAGTAGCTGAGGCAGCTAAAGTTATTGAGAATTCTCAACGTGATATTAATATTGCTTTTGTAAATGAATTAGCAAAAATATTCAATTTGATGAACATAGATACCAATGCGGTATTAGAAGCCGCAGGGACCAAATGGAATTTTTTACCTTTTAAACCTGGATTGGTAGGCGGGCATTGTATCGGTGTAGATCCATATTATCTTGCACAAAAGGCTCAAGAACTAGGTTATCATCCCGAAATTATTTTAGCTGGAAGAAGATTGAACGATAGTATGGGGGAATACGTTGCCAATCAGGTTGTAAAATTAATGATTAAAAAAGGGATTAATGTAAACGGTGCCAATCTATTAATGTTAGGAATTACTTTTAAAGAAAATTGTCCAGATATTCGAAATACCAAAATTGTAGATGTCATTAACTCGTTAGCCGACTATGGTATTTCTATTACTATTTATGACCCATGGGCAAACGCGACCGAGGTAAAGCATGAATATGGGTTAGAGTCTTCAAAATTATTGCCAAATAAAAAATTTGACGCCATTGTTCTAGGGGTCGCTCACAAAGAGTTTAGTGGAATTAATTTTGAAGCTTTGAAGAAGGAAAATTGCCTGCTTTTTGACGTGAAAGGCATCCTAGGATCAGAAGCAGATGGAAGATTATAATAATTTTTAAATTCTTATTAAGCGATAGAGTATTTATTATAGAATTTGCCTACAACAAAATGCAAGAAATATGATTATTAATCGATTTGATTATATTCAAGTTTGGAATGCTATATTAACAGAATATAAAAGATTAGAAAATAATGTATAAATTTATTTTTAAACCATTTATAGATTGGTTAATTGCCTTAACGGGATTAATTCTTTTAAGCCCTATTTTATTCATCATTACCATTGGATTGCTTATTGCAAATCGGGGAAATCCATTTTTTATTCAATCTCGTCCAGGTAAAAAGGCTAAATTATTTAATATTATTAAGTTTAAAACCATGAATGACAATAAAGATTTTCATGGAAACCTATTAAAAGACGAAATAAGATTAACCCAAGTTGGAAAATTTGTTCGTAAAATTTCACTCGACGAAATTCCTCAATTGATAAATGTGTTAAAAGGTGAAATGAGTATTATAGGTCCTCGTCCTTTACTTCCAGAATATTTATCTTTGTACAATGACGAGCAAAAACAGCGTCATGATGTTAAGCCAGGGATTACGGGTTGGGCACAAGTTAATGGAAGAAATGCAATATCCTGGCAACAAAAATTCAATTACGATATTTATTATGTAAATAATTTATCGTTCCTGCTAGATATTAAAATTATATATTTAACATTCGAAAAAGTTTTTAAACAAGAAGGTATAACAGCAGAAAATTCAGTTTCAGCAGAAGTTTTTAAAGGAAATTAGTATGTATTTATTTGGATCAAGTGGTCATTGCAAAGTAATTATTGATATTATAATTAAATCAAATCTTGAAGTAATTGAGGGTGTTTTTGATGACAATCCCGAGAGTGATAAAATGGGTGAATTTCCAGTTTATAAAACAGAAAGTTTAGATTTTTTTCAAAATAAATCACTAATCATTTCTATAGGTAATAATAATAACAGAAAAAAAATTGCTAATCTAATCACAACAAATTATTTAACTGCCATTCATCCAAGTGCTGTACTCGCAAATAAAGTATCAGTTGGTGAAGGAACAGTTATTATGGCTGGAGCTATTCTTAATCCCGGTGTGATTATTGGAAAGCATTGTATTATTAACACCGCAGCTGTAGTGGAACATGATTGTGTTTTAAGCGATTTTGTTCATATATCACCAAATGCTTCTTTAGCAGGAAATGTGATTGTAGGTGAAGGTTCGCATGTAGGCATTGGCGCAATTGTAATTCAAGGAGTTAAAATTGGCAAGTGGGTTACTATTGGTGCTGGTGCGGTAATAATAAATGATGTACCTGATTATGCCGTGGTTGTTGGAAACCCAGGTAAAACAATTAAATTTAATAGTCAAAATGAATAAATTGAAAATATGGCTTTCCTCTCCTCACATGGGAGGTAATGAACAAAACTATATAAATCAAGCTTTTCAAGAAAATTGGGTTGCACCACTAGGTCCTAACGTAAATGGATTAGAACAAGATTTAGAACAATATTTAGGCAATCAATCCCATCTTAGTGCATTGAGTTCTGGGACTGCTGCAATTCATTTAGGACTTATATTATTAAATGTTAACCCGGGTGATGAGGTTTTGTGTCAAAGTTTTACTTTTTCAGCCTCAGCTAATCCAATTAGATACCTAGGAGCTACCCCTGTTTTTATAGATAGTGAGGAGCAAACTTGGAATATTTGTCCTGTTTCTTTAGAGCAAGCAATTCAAGACAGAATTCAAAAAGGCAAGAAACCAAAAGCAATTATTGCTGTACATTTATATGGAATGCCTTATCAAGTGGATAAAGTAAGAAATATAGCTGATAAATATGACATTCCAATTTTGGAAGATAGCGCAGAAGCACTAGGTAGCAGTTTTAAAGGGCAAAAATGTGGAACTTTTGGGGATATTGGAGTTTTATCTTTCAATGGAAATAAGATTATCACAACTTCTGGTGGCGGAGCAATAGTTACTAATTCCAAATCTCAAAAAGAAAAGGCTATTTTTTATGCCACTCAAGCTAGAGATCTTGCGCCGCACTACCAACATTCTGAAATTGGCTACAATTATAGAATGAGTAATATTTGTGCTGGAATTGGTCGAGGACAAATGGAAGTGTTGGACAAACATGTTTTATTGCGCAGAAAGATGCACGATTTTTATGAAATGGTATTCAAAGAAATTCCGGGTGTGACAGTTTTCAAGGCTCCAACGGCTGATTATTATTCAAATTATTGGTTGACTTCTATTGTAATTGATCCAATTATAACTAATGGAATTACACGAGAAACATTGCGATTGGCTTTTGAAGCCGAAAATATAGAATCTCGTCCTTTATGGAAACCAATGCATTTGCAGCCAGTTTTTGAAAAACATCCCTATTATGGAAATAAAATTGCAGAAACTTTATTTGAAAACGGGCTTTGTCTTCCTTCAGGATCCAATTTAACTGACGATGATCGAGATAGAATAGTTTCAGTAGTTAAGACAATTTTCAATTAAAATCATTAATGTCCAAACGTCTTTTTGATCTTTTTTTTGCTACACTGGGACTTTTAATTTCAGGGTTTGTAATTATTTTACTTTTTATTTTAGCTTCTTTTGATACCAAACAAAATGGATTTTTTATTCAAAAAAGAATCGGTCAATTTGGAAAGCCATTTGAAATTTATAAAATTCGTACTTTCGGACTTAATCAAGAAAAACCAATTTCCAAATTTGGTGACTTTCTAAGAAATTCTAAATTGGATGAATTACCACAATTGTGGAATGTTTTGATAGGCAATATGAGCTTCGTAGGACCTAGACCTGACATTGAAGGATATTACGATTTATTATTGGGTGAAAACAGAAAAATATTAGAATTAAAGCCTGGATTAACAAGTTTAGCTAGTATTAAATATGCAAACGAAGAATATTTATTAGAAAAGCAGGAAAACTCTTTGTGGTATAATGATAATATTATTTTTCCTGATAAAGTAAAAATGAATTTAAATTATTATTATTCAAATTCAATTTACGGTGACCTTAAAATAATTTGGAAAACAATTATTAGATAACAATAAATACAATCTCTAATTTCAACTATTTTTATTTATTTTATTAAGAGGATTTATTTTTTTTGAATTTAAATTTACTCAATTAATTAAATTATATTAAAAAAACCACCATATTTTAGTATTTTTGTTTTTAAAATAATAAAACCATTTTTATTAATGAATAGTACCTTAAACAATTTAAGACGCAAAATAAAAAATGCACTTTATTCAATGGATTATTTGCCAAGATGGATGGTGTTTTTTATAGATATTTTTTTAACATTGATTTCATGCGAAATCTCTTATTTAATTGTTCGAGCGTTACATGTAAAATTTTACGATACTTTAGATGTTCCTACTAGATACGGAATAATCGTTTTAATTAACATTATTTTCTTTATTGTTTTTAAAACTTATTCAGGGATTATTCGTTATTCTACCTTTATAGACGCTTTAAAATTATTGTATTCTACGATTAGTACTTTTTTTGTTTTAGCTATTATTAATTATAGTTCCTACTATTTTATTGGTAAGAAAATATATTTATTTCCATCGTTAATTATAAATTTTATAATCACTTTTTCTGCGCTATTCTTATTTAGAATTTTTGTAAAAATTGTTTTTGAAAATATAAACTTATTAGACAAAAATACTGAGTCTTTAAAAGCAGTTGTTTATGGAGCTGATGCCAATGCAATCTCGGTAGTTACAGCACTACAATCTGAAAAAACGAGACGGTTTCAAATTGTTGGATTTATTGAAAAGAAAAATAATTATTCCTCTAAAAGAATTTTAAATATTCCAATTCTAAGTTCTAAAAAAAAGGTATCCGTAGTCTTGAGATCTTTTAATGCCCAAGTTTTAATATTAGCAGACAATAGTCTAACTAATGAAGAAAAAATTAAAATTGTAGAAGATTGTTTAGAATCAAATATTAAAGTTTACAACTCGGGCGCTATAACAGATTGGGAAAATCAAGAAGCAATTTCAAAAAAGATTATTGAATTTAAAATTGAGGATCTACTAAATAGATCTACAATTTCTTTAGATCAAGAACCAATTTCTACTCAATTAAATGAAATTTCTGTTCTAATTACTGGAGCTGCTGGGTCTATAGGAAGTGAATTGGCTAGGCAAATTGTTGGTTTTAAACCAAAAGAAATAATAATATTGGATCAAGCCGAAACACCACTTCATTACTTTAGTACAGAATTAGAGAAATTGAATCCTGAAATTAAAATTATCACCGTAATTGGAGATGTAAGGAATAGGGATACTCTTGAAAAGGTTTTTTTAAATTTTAAACCAGAAGTTGTTTATCATGCTGCAGCTTATAAACATGTGCCGATGATGGAGGAAAATCCTTCTCAAGCGATATTCGCTAATGTTATTGGAACCTTGAATACGGCTAATTTATCAATGGAATATGGTGTAAAGAATTTTGTTTTCATTTCTACAGATAAAGCAGTTAATCCAAGTAATGTGATGGGAGCGAGCAAAAGAATTGCCGAAAGATGTATTCAAGGATTGAGTTTACAAGCCAAAAAGGACAATGTAAACATAAAATTCATTACGACACGTTTTGGTAATGTTCTTGGTTCAAATGGGTCTGTAGTACCATTATTTACAGAGCAAATTCAAAACGGGGGGCCTGTAACTATTACACATCCAGATGTAATTCGTTATTTTATGACTATTCCTGAGGCTTGTCAATTAGTTCTAGAAGCGGGGGCTATGGGTAACGGAGGTGAAATATTTATATTTGACATGGGTGCTCCGGTTAAAATTATTGATCTCGCTAAAAAGATGATTCGTTTGGCAGGTTTTGTTCCTGAAAGAGACATTAAAATTAATACTATAGGTTTAAGACCAGGTGAAAAATTATATGAAGAACTTTTAAATGACAATTCAAAAACTATCCCAACTCATAATAGTAAAATTATGATAGCCAAAGAAACATGCGACGATCATGTTTTCTTGTTTAATAAAGTTGAAGAATTGATTTCAATTGCTAACAGCAATAATAAATTTGAGTTAGTAGCCAAAATGAAAGAAATTATACCTGAATTTGTAAGTACAAATTCTCAATACAATTAATAAATTAAAATAAAAATGAAAAATATATTAATAAAAGGATGTCTAATTGTAATTATTGCTGGATTTATTACTTCATGTGCTTCCAAAAAAGAAATTATATTGTTTAATGACATTACAGAGGGCGCTGAAAGTAACATTACCTATGCGCTGCCTAAAATCCAGATAAACGATATATTAGATGTTAAAATTACTTCGATAAATCCCGAAACTTCCATTCCCTATAATGTTTCAACTGGAACTACAGCAACTATTTCGAGTATTGAAATTATGAAATTGCAAGGTTATTTAGTGACTTCTGAAGGAAAAATCAATTTACCCATTTTAGGAGAAATTAATGTAAGCGGTAAAACCACTTCAGAATTAGAAAAAAACATCATTTCAATTCTTGAGACTAATGGGCATTTGAAAAACCCAAAAGTTAGTGTTAGAATACTTAATTCTAAGGTCACTATTTTAGGAGAAGTAAAAGCGCCGGGCACTTTTAATTATACCGAACAATCTATCACATTACCTCAGGCAATTGGTTATGCTGGAGATGTAACGATAGAAGCCAATAGAAAAGAAGTATGGTTAATTAGGGAAGATGCAGGAAAAAGAAAATACCACAAAATAGATTTAACCAAATCAGATTGGTTTAATTCTCCATACTATAATATTAAACAAAATGATATTATTTATGTTTATCCAAACAATGTAAAAGTTAAAAGCGCTGGTTTTATAGGCAGTACTAGCACTTTCTTGTCTGTTTTCTCTATTTTATTAACCACTTTTGTATTATTAACCAGATAATGTAACATGAAAAAAAACAACAACTCCGAAATTGAAGATCTTAAAATAAGAGATTTATTTTTCAGATATTTATCTCACTGGAGTTGGTTTTTAATAGGTGGGTTTTTAGCTTTATTAATAGCCAATACCTACTTAAGATATACAAGTGATGTTTATCTAACTACTGCAAAAATTAAAATAATTGATAATACTAGGGGAGGAATGAAACTACCTAGTGATGTAGCCACACTTTTTTCTAATTCAAAAGTAAATTTAGACAATGAAATTGATGTATTA
>Ga0114975_10000643_pt1 | contig 26168 bp, 20 predicted proteins | sample S_130626_EF_Meta_FD_87031 | JGI IMG/M metagenome (GOLD analysis project Ga0114975, IMG submission 87031) | Freshwater microbial communities from Lake Simoncouche, Canada to study carbon cycling - S_130626_EF_MetaG | ecosystem: Environmental > Aquatic > Freshwater > Lake | place: Lake...
AAATGATTTGGCAGAAAGCTTGGGTGACGAGGATAGTGTCGTTGAAGTGGATGCTGAAAAATTGGAGCGTGCCCGTGAGCGTCTCAGTAAAATCTATCTTTTGCAGAAAAAACATGGCCTGCAGACCGTTGAGGAGCTCCTGGCTTTAGAAAGCCATTTGGCTGATCAGGTTTTTCATGTGCAGCAAGTAGAAGATCAGTTGCTTGAGGCCAAGCGAGTTCAACTTGAGAAAGAAAAGGCAATGCTTCAGGCAGCTGAGGTGCTTAGCCAAAAGCGTAGGGCGTGTTTCCCTTCATTTGAACGCGCACTAGAGGAGTTGCTGCATGAGTTGGGGATGGAAAATGCTCGAATTCAATTGGAGAGGCAATCCATTGATCCCCATGCCTCTGGTGTAGATCGTATTGACCTTCTTTTTTCGGCCAACAAAGGGATACCCTTACAGCCCTTGAAAAAAGTTGCTTCTGGCGGAGAGTTTTCCCGCTTACTTTTTGCGATTAAGTACATGATGGCCGACAAAATGGCCTTGCCTACCCTTATTTTCGATGAGATCGATTCCGGTATTTCGGGAGAAGTAGCCTTGCAAATGGTCCGAATGATGCAGGTAATTGCTCAAAATCACCAAGTGATCTGCATCACACACCTCCCGCAGGTGGCTGCCAAGGGTGAAGTGCATTTCTTTGTTTACAAAGATCATAGTGCAGAAAAAACCATCTCCAAGGTCAAAGAATTGACTGCAGAGGAACGGGTGCATGAGCTTGCAAAAATGATTGCAGGCGTAAATCCATCTCCTGCTGCTCAGGCAAGCGCCAAAGAGCTCTTGATGAATTGAAGGGCTAACTCCTAAATTTTATGTAGTTTTACCGCAGATTTTGAATTCAACCCCATTGCTATATGTCACAAGATTTACTTAAAGGAAAAGTAGGAATCATTACTGGAGCGCTTGATGAAAATTCCATTGCTTGGAAGACGGCGCTCAAAGTAAAGGAACAAGGCGGAAAATTTGTTTTGACCAATGCGCCCATTGCCATGCGTATGGGGGCAATCAAAGAACTTGCTGAAGAGTGCAACACCATCGTTGTAGCTGCAGATGCCACCGTCGTGGAGGATATTGAAAAGTTATATGCTGAGGCAAAAGAGTTTTTGGGAGCAGATTTTGACTTTTTGCTACACTCAATCGGCATGTCTCCCAACATCCGTAAGGGCAAAGCCTACGGTGACCTCAATTACGATTGGGCAATGAAATCCTACGATGTATCTGCAATCTCTTTCCATAAGATGATGCAAGTAGCCGAGAAGATGGATGTGATGAAGGAGTGGGGGTCTGTAGTAGGACTTTCCTACATCGCAGCACAACGGATTTTTCCTTTCTACACGGATATGGCAGATGCCAAGGCCTTGTTAGAAAGCATCGCCAGAGGCTATGGGTATCGTTATGGCAAACTGAAGAAAGTTCGTGTCAACACCATCTCTCAATCCCCTACCAAAACCACTGCAGGAAGCGGTATCGGTGGATTTGATTCTTTCTACAACTTTGCAGAAGCTCTTTCTCCCTTGGGAAATGCCTCTGCAGATGCATGTGCCGATTACATTGTGACCTTGTTCTCAGATTTGACCCGTATGGTTACCATGCAAAATCTTTTCCACGATGGAGGGTATTCCTTTACAGGGATTTCTGAAGAGATTATGGAAAAGTTCAAAGACTTGTAAAACTGTCGATGGTTGACAGTCCACCGTCGACAGCAGTTTGTTTTTAAAGCCCCGTCCGTACGGGGCTTTTTTGTTGCCACTCCTTTAAAAAAGATTTGTTGATTTAGGGATTTACCCTAACTTAAACACTTCAAGAACCCAACTAGCTATGTTGAAAAAAATACTTTCCCTAGGTCTCGCATTGGTTGCTAGCGTCAGCTGGTCAAGTGCGCAGATCATGCCTTCCCCTGCAAGAGCAGAGGGAGAGGGCCCTTATGAGAAACTGATCATTCGTGGAGTGACGCTTATCGATGGTACGGGTGCGCCGCCCCTAGGGCCGGTAGATATCGTAGTAGAGAAAAATCGAATTACCCAAATCCAAGCCGTAGGCTATCCTGGAGTACCAATCAACGAAAATCGTCGTCCCAAAGCAGACGATAAGACAAAGGTTATGGACTTGACTGGACACTACCTCATGCCGGGCTTGATTGACATGCACGGGCATATCGGAGGTTCAGGACAAGGCACTCCAGCAGAATACGTGTTCAAATTATGGATGGCGCATGGAATTACGACTGTGCGTGACCCTTCAGCTGGAAATGGACTTACTTGGGTATTGGACCACAAGAAGAAATCTGCTGCCAATGAAATCACTGCTCCAAGAATCTTGGCTTACACATCCTTTGGACAGGGTGCAAAAGGTCCCATCACCAATGCCGAGCAAGCAAAGGCTTGGGTAAATGAAAACAAGGCCAAGGGGGCAGATGGAATCAAGTTTTTTGGAGCAAAGCCTGAAGTAATGGAAGCTGCAATCTCTGAAAATAAGCGAATCGGATTACGTTCTGCCATGCACCACCAGCAGTTGGATGTAGCCCGATGGAATGTGCTTCATTCTGCGCGTGCAGGACTTACTTCCATGGAACATTGGTATGGACTTCCTGAGGCGCTATTTACGGATCGAACCATCCAAAACTTTAGATTGGATTACAATTACCAGAACGAGCAGCATCGCTTTGCCGAGGCAGGAAAGCTATGGCAGCAAGCAGCACCACCTTTCTCCGACCATTGGAATAAGGTGATGAATGAGTTGCTGGAGTTGGATTTCACCTTGGATCCTACACTCAATATTTACGAAGCCAATAGAGACTTGATGCGTGCGCGTACGCAGGAGTGGCATGGTGTGTATACGCTGCCTTCCCTTTGGCGTTTTTACGCTCCCAACCGTCAATCTCACGGTTCGTACTGGTTTGATTGGACTACAGAAGAAGAAGTGCTTTGGAAGGACAATTACCGCCTGTGGATGACCTTTGTCAACGAATACAAGAATCGTGGTGGTAGAGTGACTGCTGGTTCTGACTCAGGGTTTATTTACCAGTTGTATGGATTTGCGTACATCCGTGAACTGGAAATGTTGCGCGAAGCAGGGTTCCATCCTTTGGAAGTCATTCGTGCTGCGACTATGCATGGGGCGGAAGCCTTGGGAATGGACAAGGACTTGGGTACGGTGGAAGTAGGCAAGCTGGCTGACTTTGTCATCTTGGAAGAAAATCCACTTCAAAACCTGAAGGTGTTGTATGGTACTGGAGCGATCCGAACCAGTGAGGCAAATGAGCCGATTCGAGTAGGTGGTGTCAAGTACACTGTGAAAGATGGTATTGTGTACGATGCGAAGCAACTTCTTAAAGATGTGCGCACCATCGTTGACCAGCACAAGGCTCGTGAAAATGCACGCATTACCCAGCCAGGTTTGGATTGGTAAGCTTGCCATTTTTGGCTTTTAAATAGAAAGAAGGAGAGCTTGCCTGATGGTCTCTCCTTCTTTTTTATAACCTGAAAATTGGATTAAATCTCTGTCACTAATTGCTTTAAACTATGCCGTTTGTAACCCTTTCCCAGACCAAACTATTTTACCAAGAGCATGGATCTGGATCCGAGACCTTGGTTTTTTCACATGGCTTACTTTGGAGTCACAAGATGTTTGCGGCGCAGGTGGCTGAATTTTCGAAGCAGTACCGTGTGATAGCATACGATCATCGAGGACAAGGCAGCAGCGAAGTGGGTGGCCCCTACGACATGGATACAGTGGCAGCAGATGCTGCAGAATTAATCCGAACCTTGGTGGGTGGCCCAGTGCATTTTATAGGCTTGTCCATGGGTGGCTTTGTGGGGATGCGTCTTGCTGCGCGCCACCCGGAATTGGTCAAAAGCTTGGTTTTGCTCGAGACTTCTGCCAATGCGGAGCCCCTTGAGAATTTACCGCAGTACAAGGTTCTCAATGGCTTGGTGCGTTGGCTAGGAATAATCCCTCCCATAGCCAGCAAGGTCATGAAAATCATGTTTGCAAAAAGTTGGTTGGCGGATCCTGCTCAAGTTGACTCCATTCGTCATTGGAAAAAGGAATTGGCTTCCAATAAAAAATCCATCACAGGCCCTGTGGAAGGGGTGATCTATCGCAAGGGGGTGGAGGAGGAGCTGTCCAAAATTTCTTGCCCTACCTTGGTGATTGTAGGAGATGAGGATGTGGCGACGACCCCAGCAAAGGCAGCGGTTATTCAACAGGGGATTGCAGGGGCCAAGCTAGAGACTATAGCAGGGGCAGGGCATAGCAGTTGCATCGAAAAGCCGGAAGAAGTCAATCGATTGCTGAAGGATTGGCTAAAAAGTTGACAACGGTCGACAGCCGAGGCGTGGTGTGACTGGGTTTAGAATCTAAATTTAAGTACGTTTTTTAGTAACAGACTGCAATTGACTGTGGACACTCTGTCAACAGCTAACTGTCCACTGTTGACAGACGATTCGTAGTGTATCGAGTTTAGAATCTAAATTTAAACCCGTTTGTCATATGCTGAACAATTGACTTTGGTCCGTCGACCGTCAGCTGTTGACAATTATCCGCATGGATTAATTCCTATGGAGCACTGGCTTAATTGCGGATAATTCCATATTTTAAAAAGGCTATTTATCAAGTATTTAGGTGCCTCTTTGTAGTTTTTTCAGAAAAATCTGAACCTTTTACCTACAATAAATGTATATACATCAATTGAAAGGTGAACCCATGGGTAAGATTGAAGAAGCAATCAAGCAGTCGGAATTTAAGGACAGCTACAACAAGGTTGTGGTCAACTTATTGTACACCCATAGTTACCTGGTGAGTTTTCAAACGGCTGTGTTGAAACCCATGGATCTTTCTCCGGAGCAATACAACGTCTTGCGGATACTCAGAGGTCAGCAAGGCAAGCCCGCCACCATCGCTGCTATCCAAGACCGGATGCTGAATACGATGTCTAATGCCTCAAGGCTAGTAGACAAGTTGCAGGCCAAGGAGTTGGTGAAGCGTGAGGAATGCCCTGAAAATCGCCGAAAAGTAGATGTGCTCATCACCGAAAAAGGGCTGCGCTTATTGGAATTTTTGGAGCCTCAAATTGCAGCGCTCAATAAAAAAGTAATTCACCTCGAAGAAGCCGAACTTACTCAACTCAATGGCCTATTGGACAAACTTCGAGGGTAGTCCAACTCAATTTTCTAAATAAAACTTATCCTATCTAATTTCTAAACTTAAACCAAAACAATTATGAGCACCACAAAATGGATCATCGACCCTACCCACTCTGAGGTAGCATTTAAAGTAAAGCACTTGGTAATTTCTACCGTAACTGGTTATTTCCGCAAGTTTGAAGGAGCAGCGGAATCAGCTTCTGAAGATTTTAATGGGGCTTCAGTTACCTTTTCTTTGGATGTAAATACCATCGACTCGAATCAATCTGATCGAGATCAGCACCTCAAATCAGCTGACTTTTTTGATACTGCTAGCTTCCCATCGATCACTTTTTCAGGAAAGCTGGTCAATCAAGGAGGAGAATACCAACTCCAAGGGGATCTCACCCTAAAAGGAATTACCCAGCAGGTGACCTTAGATGTGACTTACGGAGGAACAGTAGCTGATCCTTACGGACAAACCAAAGCGGGATTTGAGATTGAAGGAAAACTAAACCGCAAAGACTTTGGACTGACCTGGTCTGCCATTACTGAGGCTGGTTCTGTGGTAGTCAGTGACCAAGTTCGCTTGCAGCTAAGTGTTCAACTGGTAAAGCAATAAGTTAACTCAGTAATTACATCAACTCCAAAAGGAGCCTCTTTTTGAGGCTCCTTTCTTTATCCCTTTTTCCATGCAACCATTAGTCTTAGGAATTCACCACATCACTGCCATCTCTGGGGAACCACAGCAAAACATAAATTTTTATGCTGGCATATTGGGTCTTCGTTTGGTAAAGAAGACCATCAATTTTGATGCACCTGATGTGTACCACTTCTATTTCGGCGATGCCCTCGGACGCCCCGGAACAGTTTTCACCACTTTCCCATTTGCAGGAGCACGCAGGGGAAAAAAAGGTGTGGGCGAATTGACCTACACGGCCTTCTCTATCGGGATTACTAGCCTGGATTTTTGGGAAGAACGACTCAAAAGATTTGGAATCCCCGTATCGGATCGCTTGACCCGCTTTGGGGAATCAATCCTCCGATTTGAAGACCAGGATGGTATGGGGATCGAACTTGTTGCCAATGCAGCCGATCAAAGAGAAGGATGGACCTATGGAGGAGTTCCACTGGAGCATTCCATCAAGGGATTTTACGGTGCCACCCTTGCACTTCGAAACAAGGAACTTACGGAGCGATTGCTCGTGGATAGTATGAATTACAGATTCCATAGCCAAGAAGGCAATCGCTTTCGATATGGATTGGATGGAAAACCAGGAGAGTGGGTGGACATTCTCGTCGATCCCAATGGGCAGCGAGGTGTACAAAGCGCAGGAACAGTCCATCATTTGGCATTTCGAACCCCAACGACAATCTCGCAACTTGAAATGCAGCAACTTCTAATCAAGCAAGGCTATGGAGTGACGGAAGTTCGGGATCGAAATTATTTTTTATCCATTTATTTTAGGGAGCCAGGTGGAGTATTATTTGAAATTGCTACCGATGTGCCTGGATTCGCAATTGACGAGGATGAAGCGCATCTGGGAGAACTCTTAAAGTTGCCCGATTGGGCAGAGAAGAGCCGATCGCAGATTCAAGCTGCCTTAATACCTGTGACCTTTCAACCTGAAAACTATGTCTAATTGGATCCAAACAGGTCTTCCTCTTTCGGAATCGAAGAAGGCAATCATTCTCCTGCATGGGAGAGGAGCAACGGCAGAAAGCATCTTATCACTAGCCGACTACCTGGAGCTAGCTGACTTTTCCATTTTCGCACCTCAGGCTGCTCAGCGAACCTGGTATCCCTACGGATTTATGGCGAGCGATGAAGGCAACCTTTCCGCTTTGAATTCGTCTTTACAACAAGCTTCCCTTCTATTTCAATTTTTGATTGAAAATGGAAAAGCTCCAGAGCAGATTTATGTGTTGGGCTTTTCGCAGGGAGCCTGCCTTGCTTTGGAGTTTGCAGCACGAAATGGGCAGAAATTAGGAGGCGTTGTTGCCTTTACAGGTGGCTTGATTGGAGAAAAATTAGAAGAAAAAAAATATAGCGGAGATTTTCAGGGAACACCTATTCTTCTCAGCAGTAGTGCACATGACATGCATGTGCCTGCCCAACGAATTAATGATTCTGCCCAACAACTTCAGAAAATGGGTGCGGAGGTAAGTCTTAAATTTTTTGAAGACGAGCTCCACACCATTCGACCTGAAGAATTGACTTGGGTCAATCAAACGCTTTTTTTGTAAGGTTTCTTGGTTCAAAAAATCCCTGGCACTAGCTGGGGTTTTTTTTGTTTAGCACCAGGCTAATCTTCTAGTAAGAATAGCTTATCTGTGAACCCAGTTCTGGATCGAGCTCGATCTGTGCATAGACTCCGACTTCCTGCTGTAGTTCTTCTACGTGGCTGATGATTCCGACGACTCTGTTTTCATGCCGCAGTGCTTTGAGTGTTTCAAAGACCACCCGGAGCGAATTTTTGTCGAGTGCTCCAAATCCCTCATCCAAAAAGAAGAAACTTTGATCCGCTTGATTCAGGGCTTTTACTTTTTCTGCAAGGGCCAAGGCCAGACAAAGAGAAGCTTGGAAAGTTTGCCCCCCGGAGAGTGTTTTGAGTAATCGTTTTTTGCCTCCATTCAGGTAGTCCATCACCCAAAAGGTATTGCTGTCATCGATCTCCAAACTCAAGCTATTTTTGGTGAGCATTCGAAATCGCTTGTTGGCGGTATTACAAAGCTCACGCAAGTAAATGGAGCTTACATAGCGGACAAATCCCTTTCCTGAAAACAGTCTATCCAACTCCCGCAAATTGGTTTCTCGAGCTTCAATTCGTTCAAACTCTCCCAAAAGGCTTTGCTTTTCTTTCAGTTTCTGTGAAACAGAAAGGAGCTCCTGATTGAGTAAGGTAACCTTAGACTGAAGGATTTTTTCGGTATCCTTGGCTGAAGCAGCCTTTGTCAATAGGCTTTGAAATTTTTCTTCTGAATATTCTTCAATCCCCTCCTCGGCTTTGAGCACTTTAATTCGTGAATTGGTTGAGACAACCTGCTGCTCATACGCACGAATTTCGGCATCCATTTTTTCCGCATCCAAGTCCAGCTGGAAAAGCTGAATTAATGCATCCTTTTCTGTAAATCCCTGCTTCGCCATCATTTGGGCGAATTCTACCTGGCTGCCTGCAAGTCGATCTTGGGTAGTAGTGAGCAGTACCTCAAAATTCTGGAGGTCCGCTAAATTTCTAGATTGAGCAATCTGCCTTTCTTGGAGATGTTTTTGAACACCTACTAGGGATTCCGCTGCTTTTTCAATGCTTTTTTCAACGAGGGCAATTTCATTGGCTATAGCTTCTGCTTCCTTACTTACATAGGGTTCACAAAACTCCGGATCCTTGATCTCCTGCTGTTTACCAGCTATTCTGGAACGTAAGTCTTGGTTTTGGAGCTGAGCTTGTTGCAAGGTATGTGCAGCGGTTTCCTTTGCGTTTCGTAGGCCAGCGCTTTTTTTACGCAATTCATTGAGCTGATTTTGAAGTTGTTGCGTGGTTTGAAAAACTTCGGCCAACTCAGAAATTTTGTATTCGAGCTCCTCCTTAGTTGTTACATCACTGGCTTTTAATTTTTCCCAAAGGGCTAATTCTTGCTTTTCATGCCCCAGTTTTTCCTGCTCTTTTAGGTTCTGGTTTTTTTGAAGGTTGCTGTACTGTATTTCTTCAATACTTTTCTTTTGAATCAGCTCACGAATAGTGTCCAATTCAAAATTGCCTTGCTTCAAATCCACTTCTGCTTGTTGAAGTGCCGCTGCGGAGGCACTTGCTTGCAAAGGTTTTGGGTGTTCGCTAGCACCACACAGCGGGCAGGGCATCCCATTTTCCAATAGATGGGCATGCGAGGACAAGCCTTGAGTTCTGAGTAGGTTTTCACGGGATATCTCTAACTGACTTACTACCGTTTTTTGTAGCGCCAGCCATTCTTCCAAACTTTGATTTGCTTTTTCGGGTACTAGACTTGTGAATGCTGTCAAACGATTCTTGCTAGAAGCTAGTAGCGCCGCTCCTTCTTGAAGGGAAAGCTCCAACTCCAATTTTCGTTGCATCAATTCCCCAAGCTGATTGCTTCCGGTTTTTAATTCGGCAAGTACCGAAGGGTCCGAATTTGGGAGTCCAATTTGTTTCCCTTCAAGCAAATCAATCTCTTTTTCTAGGGATTGGATTTCCTTGTTCTGAAGTTCAATTGCAGGTAGCAAGGCATTCAAGTTATTCTGAACTTGGGTTTGCTTGCTGGTCAATTCTTGGATTTCAAGCACTTTTTTAAGGTCTCGAATCTTTTCCTCGCGTTGCGGTCTCAGCGCATTGATTTCTCGAAATTTAACTTCGTCAGCCAATAGGGCTTTAATTTCCTCGGCAAAGGATTCTTTGAAGCGGTTGCACTCGATGAGGCTAACCTGATATTTTTCTAGATCCTTTTCTAGGTCTAGAATCCGATCCCAAATGGGTCTGAGGTAGGTTTTGGCATTTTGGAAATCCCGATAAAGCTGCCGCTTCCCCTCCATTTCGGGTTGCTTTGCAGTAAGTATTGCCTGAGCCTGAACTAGGTTTTGAAGTTCGAGGAAGGATTTGCGAGTTCCTTCCATCTTGCGAACAGCCTCAGTCATTGCCTGTAATGCCTGAGCTGCTTGCAGCATTTCTTGGCTTATTCCAGTATACTCCTCTTGCTTGGTAAGCAAAATTTCAGAAGAAATCCCATCCATGCTATTGATGAGGGCTTCTATCCGTATTTTTTCCTCACGAGCTTGTTTCAACAAGCTTCCTGTTTGAGGGGAAAGGTCGAACCGATCTAGGCCAAACAAATCTTGCATCATCTGTGCACGCTCGGTAGGCTTTTGGTCTATAAAATCCCGAAACTTTCCTTGAGGAATGATGATGGTTTGCTTGAAGTTTTCTCGGCTCATGCCAATCAGCTCCTCCGCTTTACTTGCGGTGGCCTGCCATTCTTGACCTACCTGTTCATAAAAACCATGGCTTGCAGTTTCTATTTTTTCGGGGTCTTTCTTGTTTCGTTTGACGGTGTAGCGAGCAAGGTAGGTGCTCCCATTATTTTGTCCAGACTTAAAAATAAACTTCAGGTCTACCTGATGGTGTTGCAAATTAATCATACTGGACCGCTCACCCGAGTTGGATACCCGCTCTGGGTTCCCATAAAGTGCAATCAAAATTCCCTCCAAAATGGCAGACTTGCCGCTACCGACGGAACCAAAAATCCCAAATAGACCAGCCGCAGTCAAGGTCTCAAATTCGATGACCTGCCGTTCTCTGTAGGAATACAATCCTTCTATTTCAAGCCGAATAGGAATCATGGTGCGGAGGTTTTGCTGAGCACTTCTTTAAATAACTCCACCAGTTGCGTATTGGGTTCTTGCCCTTTTTCACTGGTGTAAAAAAGCCGAAATAAGCTTTCCATATCTCTACTCAAGTCTTCAGCCCGTAGTTCATCCTGGGCCTGTCCAGGAGTTTGCCGCAGTTGTGGGATCAGGTTGACGATTCCATCGTGTGCTTTCAAGATGGCTTTTCGCGTGTTGGCATCGATAGACTCATCCGTGAGGTAGGTGATTTCAACAAAGCAGGAGGGATGAGCTTCGAGCCAAGCCAAGGTGTCTGGTAGGTTGTCAAAACTTACTTTGTACAAGGGTCTACCTTGTTTTAATGGGATGGGACGGTACTGCACGGGTTCGTTTGGTTTGGCCTGGATCAGCACCACATTTTTTTCTTGATCTGCTTCTGAGAAGGAGTAGGCTAGCGGGGAGCTGGAGTAAACCACAGGGCCAGGGGACTTGCTTACCGTCTGGTAGCGGTGCAGGTGCCCCAAGGCAGCATACTGAATGGCATCTGGGAGCTGTTGTGTAAATAAGGATTGCGTGCCTCCAACATGTAGGATGGGCCGCTCTGATTCTGGCTCTGAATCTGGTGCGGTTGTACTCCCTTCCTCCACAAAAAAGAAGTGACCCATAAACAGATTGACGCCTTTTTCATCGCAATAGCGGTCCGCAAGAAGCTGCCAGTTTTGCCCAAGCAATTCACGAAAAGCCTCTTCCCGATTCTCTTCACCCAAGTAGGTCCTGAGGCTCACTTCATTGGCATAGGGAGCGAGGAGGATGCGGATTGGAAAATCAAATTTGGGCAGCCGGAGCTCCACAAATCCGGAATCCGATTGGCTGATTTCCATTCCTCCATCCAAGGTGCCACAGGAGATGATGCTGTCGTAACGGCTGTAAAAAAGAATGCCCAGCTCCCTCGCCAAGGGGTCCGGAGCTTCCACAAACTGGCTGCTATCGTGATTGCCTGAAATGGCCACTACCGGTCGCGTCCCATTTTTGGAAAGTCTGCGAAGCGTTTTATACAGGAGTTCCACCGCCTCATGGCTGGGGTTGAAGGTGTCAAAAATATCTCCAGCCAGCAGCACAAGGTCTACTTCCTCTTGGTCTGCAATTTGGCATATTTCCTCCAAAACCAATTTCTGTTCGGCAATGCGGGAGTACTCTTGGAGTCTTTTGCCTAGGTGCCAGTCCGCAGTATGTAGAATTTTTAGCATGAATTACAGGGTGCGCCTTGATGAGGGCTTCGGTTGATCAATTGGAAGAATTAAAAAAAATTTGAATCAATGTTGATCTTAATCACAATTTATTCCGAAGATAGGAGAACGACTTGAATTGCACCAACTGCCAAAAACTGCTTTGACAGAAATTGGCACCTTTCTTGATTAAAACTGTTGAATCGAAAATTTCCATCATGATTTTCAGGCACTTACTTGTAATTTTTTTCTTCATTTTCTGTTTTCAAGCAAAAGCGCAAACAGATTCCCTGTTTATCCAGAAAGGAATAGCGAGTTACTATGGGTCCGAGTTTCACGGCCGTAGAACCGCAAGTGGTGAGAGGTACCACAAGGATAGCTTGACTGCGGCACATAAAATTTTGCCATTTGGGACTGTACTGAAGGTAACAAATGTCAAAAGAAACACCTCCGTAATCGTCCGTGTCACGGATCGATTGCCTATGAGCTCAAAACGGCAAATCGATCTTTCTGTAGCTGCAGCAAAGCAATTGGAAATGCTCAGAGATGGGGTAGGCAATGTGAAAATTGAAGCCATTGACCTAGATCAGCTCGATAAATTAATCCAGTATTTCGAAGGAAAGCCACATCCCAACCTGAGGCTTAGGCCCTATTATAGGGGGATTATTGTGCCTTTTACTAAGGATTCTTTTAACTTAATTTTTTAGGGTAAGCTTACACACTTTCAGGCTCTGGGTGCTTCCAAGGGCCTCGGTACGGACGTCGAAGTTTAGCCGTAGCCTCGGGATCATTCAAGACCGTCCTTGTTTTCGCATCATATTTTAGTGGACGTCCTCCAAGTTCCATGGAAATATTTGCCAAAATGCAAGCTGCGGTAGAAATATGCCCGTCTTCTGCATCAGCAACTGGCAATAGGTCCTTGTCGATGGCCTCCAGCCAGTTTTTCATGTGGAGACGTGTGGCAGGTGCTGCATTCAGTTCAATGCGATCTTCGGTGACATCTTCTGGATACTGCTCCTTTTCAAAGACACAATCGAAGTGTATTTTCTCAGCTTTTGCATCGTAGGGAAAATAATCCGCTTGCATGGTGCTCCCTGCAAGCATTCCTTTTTCACCATAGATTTTAAATGCCCAAGGATAAGCTGGGTCGGGGGCATTTCCCCAAGTGCGGTGCTGCCACACTACATTCAGCTCTGGAAACTCAAAGATGGCAGTTTGGGTATCTGCAATGTTGGATTTGCCCTCTTTCTGCACATAAATCCCACCTGTGGCAGTGACTTGAGTAGGCCAACCGAGCTTGAGCATCCAGCGAACCGTATCCAACATGTGGACGCACATGTCGCCAGGGATGCCATTGCCATATTCCATAAAGGTTCTCCACCAGCGGGTGTGGGGCAGTCCATCGTATGGGCGTAGGGGAGCAGGTCCAGTCCACATGTCGTAGTTTAAAAAATCAGGAACGGGCTCCACCGCTGGGCTACCATTGGCACGCATGTGGTAGTAGCAGCATACTTCCGCATGACTGATTTTCCCCAATAGGCCCGAATCAATGATTTGTTTTTTAGCTGAAATCAAATGCGGTGTACTTTTGCGTTGGGTGCCAATCTGGCACACGCGCTTGTACTTTCGTGTTGCCGCGACGATGGCCTCTCCTTCGATGACGTCCACGGAAATTGGCTTTTGCAGGTACACATGCGCTCCTGACTTCATGGCTTCAATCGCCTGTAGCGCATGCCAGTGGTCTGGGGAACCAATTACCACCAAATCACAAGCATGAGCTTTGAGTAATTCCCGGTAATCTTCAAATAGCTGCGGTACTTTTTTGGATTTTTGACGTTTGGAAACGAGTTCGCCCGCTTCAGTCAACATTTTTTTATCTACGTCGCAAAGGGCTACAACCTCCACATCGGCAACTTGAATCAATCGAAATAGATCGGATTTGCCATACCAACCTGCGCCAATCAAGGCTACCTTCAAGGGTCCGGTCTTGGTGTTGAAATCCATTCCTAATAACCCAAAGCTTGCTAGGGTCAACAGGGCGCTGGAGCCCTTCAAAAAATCTCTGCGATTCAAGTCGTTCATTTGTTTGCCAATTTGATAGTGGAGTTTGAATATACAAAAACCAGAAACTTATGCAAATCGGTTTTGGAAGAATGGCAAAGCTTGGACCTAGAAACAAATTGGCTAGTTCCCAGGCTGATACACACGCTTGGCCTGCTGCAACACCGTTTTCTTATCCAAGGTCATGGGCTTCAGTTTCCGTGCCACAAATCGCTCCATCTGATCGGCATAGTGCGGAGATTCGGGGCGATTGCTCGCTCCATACACATTGATGCTTTCCAATACGGGCAGCCCTTTTCCAAATCGGGCCATCAAGATATAGGATTCTCCTTGAGCGGCTTTCCGCATGCCCTTTTCCCAAGCCGTAGAGCGGATGGTGGTGAGTACGTCGTCGATACCCCAAAGCGGTAGGACCTTATCCCCACGAACGAGCTTTTGGTACTCACCGAGCTGTACGAGCTCCTTTCCAAAATGAGTTTGAAAGTGGGTCTTGGCAGCCTGAAGACTTTTCGCAGCTTCTTCCTCGGTAAGTATTGTATCAATAGACCTGCCTGTTTTGGTAAACTCATCCCACCAATAGTAATACACAAAGGCAAATAGTGCAGCTCCTTGGCTGGCCATATCCGCTTCCTTATTCCAAGTAGCAAGTGTCGTGATCTGGGCAGCTAGCGCTGGGTATTTTTTGGAATCCAAGTTAAACAAGGCCTGCAAATTGGTTCGGAAGGCCAGGTCCTTGGGGAGGGTTTGGTCAAATTTGATTTGATTGAATTGTTCCCAATTAATTTTCCCTTCGGCCGGCATCAGCTCCCGAAAGCGCTTGGATCGGTTGTTGTCTCGAAGGTCAAAGCCCATCTCTTTAGGGAATGCTGCTGCCGTCAAGGTATCCGCTAACGCCCCTGCTTTGTAAGGAGAATGGTTGGTGTTGTAGAGGTAGCCAACGGCTGGGTTGAGCTGCTGCGGAAGTTCTCCAAAGGAATGATAGTCCTTCCAAAGCACGCTACTACTAGTTCCTGCAACAGTTTCTTCGTGGTCTATCCCAGGTGTACGCTTGGGTAATAGTGCATTGCTCACGTAATAAATCGTATCGTAGCGATCGGCATAGACCGTGTTGAAGTTGGGCAGCTGCAGACTTTCCATGGCTGTTTTCCATTCGGTGAAGTTTTTGGCTTTGTTCATTCTCCACCACTGTTCCGGTGCGCCAATCCGGTCCAAGGCGCCCAATCGGAAGGCGTAAGTTCCTTTTTCAGTAACCAACGTTGGACCATAGATCGACTTCCAAACGGTTTGCGGAACAGGGAGCGTGATCCAGTCCCAGAGTTTCACTTTCAGCCAAACTGTTTTTTCTTCCAGGCGAAGCCATTCTCCATCTACACGGTAGCGCATGGGGTCATCGGCATCCACTTCCAATTCAAATAGATCCAGTAAGTCGGGGGAGTTGACCGTATGGGCCCAGCCCAGGTGCTCGTTGACTCCATGGAAGATCATGGCGCCACCCGGGAAGAGTCCACCAAGTGCATTCCATCCTTCTTCTGACTGGATGTGTGCTTCGTACCAGGCCACAGGACCTTCCAAGGGTTGGTGGGAGTTGATGGCCAAAAATGCCTCTCCCGAATCCGTTCGTGAAGGGTGAATGGCGATGGCATTGGAGCCTTTGGGAAGGGAATCTTCGGCGATTTTGGGAACGGTACCGTTAAAGATCGCTTGCACCGCCCGGTCTGCCCCTGCCATTTGGGCGAGGGATAGGATGTAGGCGGAACTGATTTCTTGGGCAGTGATCGGAAAAGCAGGTGCATAGAGGAGTTCCTCAGGATGCTGGTAGGCATAGTCATTGAGTCCAGCCGCATAGCCTTCGAGTACGCGTTTAAACTCAGGTGAAAAGCTTTCTGCATATTTTTCCTTGGCGATTTTTTTGGTTTCTAGTAGGTGGACAAAAAAATCAATGGCTGCACCTTCTTCTCCAAATACTCTGCCTGCCAGACCTTTGCCAGCTAGCACTGTTTTTTGAATGGTCTCAAAGTCGTCCTCGGAATGTGCCCAAGCGAGCCCGTAGGCTGCATCGGCATCTGTTTTGCCAAAAATATGGGGCACTCCAAATTCATCTCTAGCGATTTGGATGTTTTTAGTATTCCAGCCTGAAGGTTGGTGGATGCGTTGGCAGGAGATCAGGAGGATTCCGATACCGAAAAGGAGGGCTGTGTTTTTCATGGGGTGAGAGGCAAACTGGATGAAAGTTAAGACTTCATCCGAAATTAGTCACACTGCTTCCCAAGTTTGAGCTCGTTCTACCTAGACTAAAATTCAAGGGGGATGAGAAAACTCGCCTCCCAAGGTGTTTGGACTTTGCCCCGGTCCGTTGGTCACAAAAAATATCTATCAAAAGAAAACTATTCCTATTTTCACAGTTCTTATCCTTTCGAACTATGAAAAAAATACTATTTCTAATCATTTTTCTCTTTCCTCTTTGCACGCTTATGGCGCAGGAGAAGGAAATTCTTTCCAAGCTGGATGCCAAGGCTGATTTCTATGGTGACCTTGCGCGTCAGATTTGGAGCAACCCAGAGTTGGGTTATTTGGAAACAAAAAGTTCCCAATTGCTTCAAAAAACGCTCACCGATGCGGGATTCAAAGTTACTGCAGGTGTAGCGGGTATTCCTACTGCATTTGTAGCGGAATACGGTTCAGGAAAGCCAGTGATTGGCATCATGGCCGAATTTGATGCGCTACCTGGCGTTTCTCAGGAGGCAATTTCTGCACGTAAGCCGGTTGTAGTAGGTGGCGCAGGACATGCTTGTGGACACCACCTGTTTGGTGCTGCTTCGGTAGCAGCAGGGATCTCGGTGATGGATTGGATGAAAGCCAATAAAATCAAAGGCACCGTTCGCGTGTATGGCACTCCAGCAGAAGAAGGAGGAGGAGGCAAGGTCTACATGGCCCGTGCAGGTTTGATCGAAGATGTGGACGCCATGCTACACTGGCACCCAAGTTCCCAAAATGCAGCAGGTGCTACTTCCTCTCTAGCAAATATTTCAACCAAATTCCGATTTTATGGAGAAGCTTCCCACGCGGCAGCGGCTCCCGAGCGAGGCAAGTCTGCCTTGGATGCAGTAGAGGCGATGAACTTTATGGTGAACCTCATGCGTGAGCACGTGCCGATGGAAACCCGCATGCACTACGTGATTACTCGTGGTGGGGAAGCACCCAACGTGGTACCCGCTTTTGCGGAATCCTATCACTATGTGCGTCACCCCGATGCCTTGGTGGTTCAACAGATTTTTGCTCGGATGGTCAAAGCAGCTGAAGGTGCCGCTCTAGGTACTCAAACACGCATGGAATACGAGGTGATCAATGGGGTCTACAACCTCCTGCCTAACGAGACCCTGGCTCGCATCATGCACAAGAATCTTGAAAAAATCGGTGGGGTAACTTATTCCCCTGAGGAGAAAAAATTTGCTGAGGAAATTATCAAAACCTATCCAGAAGGCGTAAAAGCTAGTCCGGAAGATGCTACCAAGATCGCTCCTTTTGTAGTGAGCGAGGAGGGTGGAGGTGGATCCACCGACGTGGGAGATATCAGTTGGCTGGTGCCGACAGTAGGTTTGGGTACTGCTACCTGGGTACCAGGCACCTCTGCACATACCTGGCAAGCTGTAGCCGCTGGAGGTATGAGCATCGGTCAAAAGGGAATGATGGTCGCTGCCAAAACCTTGACTTTAACTGCTATGGATATTTTCAACAATCCATCGGTCACTGGCCAAGCCTTTCAGGAACTCAACACCCGAAGAGGGGAAGGGTTTTCATACAAGGCCCTAGTGGGAAATAGAACCGCTCCTCTGGATTACAGAAAGTAAGCTAGTGCTTAACAATAAAAGGCTGGATTTCCGCTGGTGGAATTCTAGCCTTTTTTTTGTGCTTTTTTTTGAAAAATAGTACCTTAGGTAAGGCGTCTTCTCGCCAAACTCTTATTTATGCAAAGACGAACTTCCTTAAAACTTCTCGGTGCAGCAGGTGCAGGTATTGCAGGGCTGGTCTTGGTGGACTGGAAATGGCAGATTTTAGATCGCCTCACCCATGCTGGGTTTTTTACCTATGATCAAGAGCGGCTCATTACTTCGCTCGCAGAAACTCTTATTCCGGAAGGAATTCCGGCTGGTTCAGGTGCTGCGCCTATCGGTGCTTTGAGCACAGGAACAGACCAGTTTTTGATCAAATTCTTTGAAAAGTGTCTTGAAAAGGAGGAGCAAGAAATTTTAGTTAAGGAATTTAAGGCCTTAGAGAAACTTAATTTTTCTTCCTTGAGTAAAGCCGAAAGAGAAAAAATAATGCTTGACTACAGTACTGCAGAAGGGGAGGCTCAAAAGAAATTTTATGAATTGATCCGATCCAATACCATTTTTGGATTTACGACCGCCCGGGAAGTGATGGTCGATCATTTGGGCTACCAAGTAGCTCCAGGATTTTACAGCGGCTGTGTGGAGGTGCCTGCCGAAAAGGCGTAAATCAACGATGTTACAAGATTCTAAAGCAAAACGAACCTACGATGCGATTGTAATCGGCTCTGGAGCTTCCGGAGGATGGGCTGCAAAGGAGCTTACTGAAAAAGGCTTGAAGACCCTGGTGTTGGAGCGAGGACGCATGGTCCGCCACATCGAAGATTATCCCACCGCCTCCAAGGCGCCCTGGGAATTTGAGTTTCGTGGAGCCGTGCCCATCGAAAAGCGATCTGGAATGGGTGCTGCCAATTGGAAGCGGGAGGAAACCATGCATTGGGCCCTAGCCGAGGACGAGCAGCCCTACATTGAAGAGAAGCCATTTCGCTGGTTTAGAGGCTACCATGTCGGAGGCAAGTCATTGCTCTGGGCACGAGGCACGCAGCGCTGGTCTGACTATGATTTTGAGGGACCCGCCCGCGATGGCTATGCGGTGGATTGGCCCATTCGTTACAAAGACATGGAACCCTGGTACACCTATGTGGAGACCTTTGTGGGCTTTGCTGGAAGTAGAGACGGCTTGGACGTGCTTCCCGATCAGGTGGTGCAGCCTGGTTTTGAACTGAGTTGCGTGGAGCGTTACTATAAGGAGAAGCTCAAGGAAATGTATGGGTCTGAGCGGCACCTGGTGCAGGGTCGCTGTGCGCACCTCACCGACCCACAGCAGATCCACCTGGATCAGGGGAGGTCGAAGTGCATGAACCAGAACATGTGCAACCGGGGCTGTATTTATGGGGGCTATTTTTCTGCCAATGCCTCTACTTTGCCTTGGGCGGAGAAGACGGGCAACCTAACTCTTCGACCTGATTCGGTGGTGGAATCAATTATTTACGACGAGCAAAAAGGCAAGGCCATTGGCGTGCGTGTGATTGACCGACTCACACAAGAGTCCATCGAGTTTTATGCAAAAATCATTTTTGTGAATGCATCGACGATCAATTCGAATTCGATTTTGCTCAATTCTACCTCTTCCCGTTTTCCAAACGGCTTGGGGAATGATAACGGTCTGATGGGAAAATTCATGACCTGCCACAACTACCGAGGGAAGGGCTATGCCACCTTTGAGGGCTTTTTGGATCAGGCCAACAAAGGGAGGAACCCGGGGCATGCCTACGTGCCGCGCTTCCGCAATGTATATCGTCAGGAGACGGACTTCCTTCGTGGCTATGCCATCGGAATGTCGGCCAACCGGCAGCTGGATGGAAATGGAGAACTGATTGGTGATGCCCTACGAGAGAAGTTGCTTGATCCAGGCTACGGCTTGTGGGGTATGGCGGCCTGGATGCAAGGGGAGATGGTACCTGAAGAGTCCAACCACCTACGGCTAAGCAAAGACGAAAAAGACAAGTATGGCATCCCTAAACTTATTCTTTCGGTAGAGTGGAAAGAAAATGACAACAAGATGACTCGGGATTTTCTGGAGCAGCAAACAGAAATGTACGAGCGAATGGGATTCAAAAATATCAAAGTGGAAGACACGGGAGCACCTCCTGGTTCAGATATTCACGAAATGGGGGGTGTACGCATGGGTAGAGATCCTAAAACCTCCCTACTCAACGAATTCAACCAGTTGCATGCCTGCAGGAATGTGTTTGTTTCCGATGGTGCCTGTATGACCAGCGGCAGTACCCAAAATCCAACTTTAACCTTTATGACCCTGACAGCTCGAGCGGCAAATCATGCCGTGGCCGAGTTGACAAAGGGCAATCTTTAACAATTTTCCTCAGGGATTCGCTGATCTTTCCTTTCGATCAGTAGTTTTCTGAGGGAGTAAAACCCAAAATACCATGAAAAATATACTTGCTTTCTTCATCCTTGCCTTGACTTGGATGCTTTCGCCAACTGCGACCATCGCTCAGAAAAAGGGAGACCCACTCTTCCAAGCCCAGCTAGGAATAGCTGCCTACACCTTTCGCGACCAATGGAAAAATGGGGTTCCCGAAACCTTGGACATCATCCAAAAGATGGGATTTAAAACTTATGAAGGAGGGGCGCCACAGGGTGTTAATCCTGTGGAATTCAAAAAAATGTTGAATGACCGGGGAATTAGTATTCCTTCCACTGGTACGGGTTTTGAGCAGTTGGAGAGCGACCCACAGGCCGTTGCTGACCTTGCTAAAGCATTGGGAGCTTCCTATGTGATGTGTGCTTGGATTCCTCATGCTCGAGGACAGTTTTCCAAAGCCGACGCGGACCGTGCGATTAAGGTTTTTAATGCCGGAGGAAAAGTATTGAAGGAAAATGGAATCACGTTCAAGTACCATGTGCATGGTTTCGAATTCCAGCCGTATGGCGCAGGTACACTCTTTGATTACTTAGTAGAGAATACCGATCCAAAATATGTGTCTTTACAAATGGATGTGATGTGGACGCACTTTGGAGGAGGGGATCCAGCGGGATTACTGAAGAAATACGGCAAGCGCTGGGTGTCTTTGCACCTTAAGGACTTTAGAAAAGGAGCTCCAAGAGACATGACCGGAGGGACTGGACCTGAAAACGATGTGCCCTTGGGGCAGGGGGAACTTGACTTTGTGGCGATTTTGAAGGAAGTCAATAAAATCGGGATCAAGCACCTGTTTATAGAGGATGAGAGTGAGAAGGAGTTGGAGACCTTGCCGGTAAGTATTGCCTATTTGAAAAAATTAACCTATTGAGGAAAGTAGGTCTAGACATTTGATTTTTAACAAAAAGAGAAAGGGAGGGTCTGAAGCCTCCCTTTTTCATTTAACTTAACCTAACTGGATCAACCATTTATTTTAACACACGTTAACACTGCTTAACTCGTATATTGGCTTCTCTTCACTTCTTTTGTAGTGTAAAACAACACAACCATGAAACGTACGATCGCATTTCTTTCACTACTTCTTTTCTTAGGGACAGGCCTCCAGGCCGCTTTTGCTCAGGGATTTACGGGCAGAGCCTATTACAAGTCTACCTCCAAAATCTCCATCTCCATGGATTCTACCAAGATGGCTCCGGAGCAAATGGCACAGATTCAAGCCTCTTTGAAAAAGCAGATGGAACAGAATTATATCCTATCCTTTAACCAAACCGAGTCTACTTGGAAGAAAGAAGAAAGTTTGGGTAGTGGACCAGCTACAGCTTCCTCTGGAGGTGCAGTCTTTATGGTAGCTTCCAGTGGTGAAGGCTCTACATTATATAAAAATGTTACTGGAAATTACCTCCAAGAACAAGAGATGATGGGCAAGGAATACTTGATTAAAGATAAGGCGGAGCCTTTCGAATGGGAGCTTTCTGAAGAAACAAAAAAAATAGGTAATTACACCGCTCAAAAGGCAAGCTTCACTAAAATTGTAGATTCAAGACAATTTTCAACTGGAATGACGGAAATGGAAAATGTGAAGGATACCCTACAAGTTACAGTTTGGTTTACACCTGAGATTCCCGTTTCCCACGGACCAGAATACTACTTTGGCCTTCCTGGATTGATACTCGAAGTTCAGAACCAAGGAAGAACGCTTATTTGTGAAAAAATTGAATTGAATCCTTCTGCCGATCCAGTGGTTATTGAGCGTCCATCTAAAGGAAAGGAAATGACCCAAGCCGAGTTTCGAGTAGTGCAGGAAGAGGGGATGAAGCAGATGATGAATCGCTACCAAGGCAAACCTGGAGATGGGACACAGATGACTATTCGAATCGGCAACTAAGGCCAGTTCCTTTCTTTCTTGTTCCTTTCAAAAGGGTTCTAGCCACTTGCTCTCTAACGCTACCCGCTCCATGTTGACTGTAAAAAAAATAGGACTGCTCGCATGCTTTGTCGTGCTGGCCCTTACTTCCTTTGCCCAAACTAAGCCACTAACAGGGTTCGTGTTGGATAGCTTGAATCGGCCTATCGCCTATGCCAATGTGGTCGCCATCAACCAGAATACACAGAAAATTGCTGGTTTTGGTATCTCTAATAATGAAGGCAAGTTTAAAGTAACCTTGCTTGAAGGTCCTACCTACCTGCTGCGTGTTTCTTTTGTAGGCTACAGTCTTTTTGAAAAAGCGCTCAATACCTGGGATTCCGATACCCCACAAGTGGTACGCCTCAAGCAAAACGATACGGAATTGGGGCTGGTGGAGGTAGTCTCGGAAATGCCTGTGACCATGAAAGGGGACACACTCACTTACAAGACAGATGCGTTTACCACAGGCACCGAAAGAAAGCTTGAGGATGTCTTGGAAAAGCTCCCTGGATTTCAGGTGGATGAGGACGGCGGTGTCAAGGTGCAAGGAAAAAATGTAGACAAGGTGCTGATTGATGGGAAGCCGTTTATGGATGGAAATACCAAATTGGCCACCAAAAACCTACCCGCCAATGCGGTAGATCGGGTACAGGTATTGAAAAATTTCAACGAAGTCGGACCCATGCGCGGCCTAGATACCAATGAGTCTTTGGCGCTTAATATTCAACTGAAAGAGGGTAAGAAAAACATGGTCTTTGGCGACTTGACCGGAGGAATAGGTCCTCAGAAACGGTATTTGGTGCATGCCAATACGTTTTACTATGCACCCAAACTCAATGTCAACTTTATTGGCGGTACGAATAATGTGGGGGAGCAGCCCTTTACCTTGCAGGATTATTTTCGATTTTCGGGAGGCATGGGAGGACTTGCCACTCGTGCTGGATCCCGCGTACAGGTCAATGGGGAGGATTTGGGAATTCCAATGGCCACCCGCTCCAATGCCAATTCGCTTGAGACCAACTTAGCAGCCTTCAATCTGAACTATTCCCCATCTGCCAAATGGAGGCATACCGGCTTCATCATCGGGTCTACGTCAAACAATGAATTGGGAAGTAGTTCCCTACGCACCTACTTAAATGCCGGACAAAACAATAAGGAAGAACTCCAGTCTTACTCTGCGGTAGAAAATAAGTCTGGTTTGGCCAAGTATGCCATCACCTACACTCCGAAAGAAGAGACCTATTTAAAGTACAGCGTTTTTGGAAAACTCTCTGAGATTCAGAATGGGAACCTGCTCAATTCTAGTTTTGGGAACTTTACCCAAAACATCAACACGCTGTCTTCACGCAATCCCTATGCCTTGCAGCAAAAGCTAGAGTGGTATCGTGCCCCTAGTGAAAAGCGAGTGTTTAGTATGGAGATGAACTGGGAGAAGAAGTTTTCAGATCCTTTCTTGGACCTTACCTCCTCGGTCAAGCCACTTGTAGGCTTGTATGCGATTCCAAATGCAGAAAGCTACCGTCTGCTTCAAAATCAGGAACTGCATACGGAAACTTTAGAAGGAGTATTCAATTACTATTACATTCTAAACCCTACCAATCACCTCAATTGGTCTATTGGGATGCAGCAGCTCAATCAGAATTTTGTGAGTGGCCTTGGGCAGGTGGGTTCCAGCCAGCGATTTGATGCGTTTGTGAATGACAACGAATTTGATTTCCAAGATACCTATCTCGGAATGAGCTGGAAGACCAAATGGAAGGATTGGGTACTTAGTCCATCGGCCAACCTTCACCGCTACCAATGGAGCGATACTCAGTTGGGAGAAAAATTGGAGCAGGACCGATTGTTGGTGTTGCCTGCGATGTATGCGAAATGGAACCTGACCTCCAATCGCTCCTTGACCTATCGCTGGGGCACGGAAGCCAACTTTATGGATATCCAAAAGCTGGCTCAAGGCTTGCTCTTGCAAGATTACAATGCCCTTTTTCGAGGAAATCGGGTGCTCGACAATGGCCTTTTCAATACCCATTCCCTAAGCTACACGCATTTTGACATGTTTTCAGGGCTGATGGTCTTTGGTAATGCCAACTACCAGCGCAAGCGAAATGACTTGGTTACTACCACTGACTTCATTGGAATCAATCGCTTGTTTTCGGTGCTAAACGTGGAGCCGGTCAACAAGACCTTGAATGGAGATGTTCGGGTGGACAAGTCTTTCAACAAGATGAAATTTGAGGTAGGTGGAAATTGGAATGCTTTCCAGACCAACTTGTTTTTGGATGAGCAGCTGACCCAGAACGAGCAATTTTCCCAAACCTATGACACGAAGTTGACCAGCACCTTCTTCAAAGTATTGGAGGCGAAGTTTGGCTACGCATTCACTGCAAATCAGTACCTATCGGGAAGGATAGACAACACCTTTACCACGCATAGCCCCAAGTTGGAGATCGATCTGGACTTGTTCAAGGGACTGAAATTAAACGCGGATTACACGTATACCTCCTACCTCAATCGCTCCCTAGCAACGCAGAATAACTTTGACTTTTTGAATGCATTTCTCAGTTACCAGGGTAAAAAAAGCCCTTGGGAGCTTAAGCTATCTGTTTGGAACATCGCCGATACCCGCGCGATCCGTAGGGATAGCTTCAGCGAAAGTGTGGTGATTACCTTTTCCTACCTGGTTCAGCCTCGGTATGCCTTGCTTACATTTAAATACGATCTTTAAATTGCTCCAAAAGCTCAGGGTAAGACCCGAGCTTTTTTATTTCTGAAAATTGTATTCCAAGCCTTTAAAGCTACCAATACACTAAAAGCTAAACTATAAATAGCTATAAAAGCTAAAAATAATAAAACATTATAAGCTAAAACTTGCATTACCATAAAAGCTAAATTACCTCTTTTGGCGAGTGTATTGACCCATTAAAAAAGGCCTGGAGTTGCGTCCAGGCCTTAATTTTTTTTAAAAAAACGAACAAGTCTAAAAACCCGTTCTATTTTTCATTGAATTGTTTAAACCGCAGCTACCAATTTCACATCTAGCTTTACCTCGTCGTAGATCATTTTGTCTGCAAGATCTTCGAAGTAGCTTCCTGAACGGTATTTGATTTCGAATTTGGTGCGGTCAAACTTGATTTGACCAGTTGCGGTCACTTTTTTGCCAGCTACTGCTACCTTGGCAGGAAAAGAAACTTTCTGCGTAATGCCCTTGATGGTCAAGTTACCAGTGATCGTGTAGTCTGTACCGTTGCTGGATTTTGCTTCCGTGATTTTGAAGGAAGAAGTGTTGAATTTTTCTACAGAGAAAAAGTCATCTGACTTCAAGTGACCGGTTAGATTTCCTTTTGATTTGGCATCCGTAAGATCTTCTACAGTCAAGTTAACCATGTCCATGTCAAAAGATCCACCTTTAATTTTTCCGCCGCTGTAATCTAGCGTCGCATTTTTCAAAGGAACATAGCCCCAGTGCGTGCCGGTCACTTTGGAAGCTTCCCAACGAACTTGGCTTTCGGTTTTGTTGACAGTTGCAGGAGCGATTAGGTCTGCTGCAGCAAAAAAGGTGCTGATTCCTAGGACCAGCGTAGCAAGTAATTTCATAAGTGGTTTGTTAAATGAGTTGAAAATAGGTTTCCCTTCTATAGACTAAAAAAGAAGGCAATTGGTTTAACGAATTTTCAAAAAAAAGAGTTCTAAAAAATAATACCCAAAGAATGGCTGGTGTTTTTTGCTTGTGAGGATCTTTTTCCCGTAACTTTTTCAACGAAAAATAAACTTCCCCTCTCAGATGAAAAAAATACTCCTCTTGCTGTTCTTTTTGCCCCTGCTAGCAGTAGGGCAAAGCCACGAATCTCGAATAAAAACAATTTACGATACCGAACTTTCCTCAGGCCACACCTATGACAACTTGCGGTACCTCTGCAAAGAGATTGGCAACCGACTTTCCGGTTCCCCTGGCGCTGCTGCCGCAGTGGAGTGGACCAAGCAGTTGATGGAAAGCTATGGCTTTGACACCGTGTACCTACAGCCCGTCATGGTGCCGCACTGGGAGCGGGGTGGAAAAGATGTGGTGCGGGTAGTGAATTCAAAAACACATGGAACCGTGGAATTGGCCAGTTTGGCGCTTGGAAATACCCAAGGTACTGGAGCCAAGGGCTTGCTGGGTCAGGTGGTGGAGGTTAAGGGCCTGGCTGGATTGCAGGCGCTAGGGAGCCAA